>Ga0070741_10015599_pt1 | contig 12832 bp, 12 predicted proteins | sample Coa_R1_4_FD_66440 | JGI IMG/M metagenome (GOLD analysis project Ga0070741, IMG submission 66440) | Surface soil microbial communities from Centralia Pennsylvania, which are recovering from an underground coalmine fire - Coalmine... | ecosystem: Environmental > Terrestrial > Soil > Unclassified ...
GTCGGCGTCATCACGTTCCCGGGCTCCCTGGACGACCGGGACGCCTCCCGCGCCGTGGACTCGATGGGCGGCGTGGGCGTGCGGCTGTGGCACCGCGACCGCGACCTCGACGGCGTGGACGCGGTGATCCTTCCGGGAGGATTCTCCTACGGCGACTACCTGCGAACGGGCGCCATCGCCCGGTTCGCGCCCATCATGGAGGAGGTCCGTCGGTTCGCCGAGCGCGGTGGGCCCGTCCTTGGCATCTGCAACGGCTTCCAGATCCTGTGCGAAGCGGGTCTGCTGCCGGGGGCGCTCATCCGGAACCGCCAGCTGCGTTTCGTGTGCCGGTTCGTGCACGTTCGGGTGGAGACCTCGCGCTCGCCGATCACGACCGGTCTGGTGCCGGGCGAGGTGTTGTCGGTGCCGGTCAAGCACGGGGAGGGTCAGTTCGTGACGACGGACGAGGAGCTCGCGCGCGTGGAGCAGGAGGGGCTGGTCGTCCTGCGGTACTGCGCTCCCGACGGCACCGTCGACGAGGCCCACAACGTGAACGGAAGCCTGGACGCCATCGCCGGCGTGCGCAACGAGGCCGGCAACGTGGTGGGGCTGATGCCGCATCCGGAGCACGCGGTGGATCCGGACCTCGGGCCCACGGGGGGCCAGCCGATGTTCGCCTCGTTCCTGTCCCACGCCCTCGCGCGGGTGTAGCCGTCATGGAGCAGGCGCTGCATCGAGCGCTCGGCCTCACCGACGATGAGCTCGAGGCCATCCGGGTGGGGCTCGGCCGCGAGCCGAACCGAAACGAGCTGGCGATGTACGCCGTGATGTGGTCCGAGCACTGTTCCTACAAGAGCTCGAAGATCCACCTGCGTACACTGCCGACCGAGGGCCCCCGGGTGCTCGTCGGGCCCGGCCAGGACGCGGGCGCCGTCGACGTCGGAGACGGCCTGGCCGTCGTGTTCAAGATGGAGTCCCACTCCCACCCGTCGGCGATCGAGCCGTACCAGGGAGCGGCGACCGGGGTCGGTGGCATCGTGCGCGACGTCCTGGCGATGGGCGCGCGGCCGATCGCGCTCCTCGATCCCCTCATGTTCGGCCCGCTGACCGAGGAGCGGAACCGGTGGCTGTTCGGCGGCGTCGTGGCGGGGATCGGCGGATACGGCAACTGCATCGGCGTGCCGACCGTGGGAGGCGAGGTGCGCTTTGCTCGACCGCACTCCACCAATCCGGTCGTGAACGTGATGTGCGTCGGAATCGCCCCCGCGGAGCGCCTGGTGACCTCGGCCCGCCGGGTGCACGAGGGCTCCCTGCTGGTGCTGATCGGAGCCGCCACCGGGCGAGACGGCATCGGCGGGGTCTCGGTGCTCGCATCGCGCACGCTCGAGCGGGATGCGGGGGAGCGCCGCCCGAGCGTGCAGATCGCCGATCCGTTCGCGGAGAAGCTGCTGATCGAGGCGTGTCTGGAGCTCGTGGAGCGGGACCTGCTGGAGGGGCTCCAGGATCTCGGCGGGGCCGGGATCACGTGCGCGGTCAGCGAATCGGCCTCGCGCGCGGGCCTGGGAGCGGAGCTCCGGCTCGACGCGGTCCCGCTCCGCGAGCCGGGGCTCGAGCCCTTCGAGATCCTCACCAGCGAGTCGCAGGAGCGCATGCTCGCGATCGCCCGGCCCGAGCGACTGGACGACGTGCTCGCCATCTGCGAGCGGTGGGGGCTGCAGGCGACCGTGATCGGCACGCTGGTGCCCGGGCCGTCGCTTCACGTCGTGCTGGGGGGCGAGACCGTCGCCTCCGTTCCCGCCCGGTCCCTCGCCGATGAGGGACCCGTGTACGAACGCCCCATGTCGCCGCCAGGGGGGTTCGAGGAGGTCCGGGCCGAGGACCCGACCTTCCAGACCGTGACCGTGGCTCCGCGAGATGCGTTCCTTGCCGTCCTCGGCTCTCCGAACGTGGCGTCCAAGCGCTGGGTCTGGGAGCAGTACGACCACCTCGTGCAGGGGGGGACGGTGATCGGGCCGGGGTCGGACGCTGCCGTGGTGCGGATCGAGGGGACCATGAAGGCGCTCGCGCTCGCGACCGACGGCAAGGGCAGGTTCGGCCACCTCGACCCGTATCTGGGGGCCGCCCACGCCGTGGCCGAGGCCGCCCGCAACGTCGCGGTGGTGGGGGCCACACCTGTCGCGATCACCAACTGCCTGAACTTCGGCAACCCGGAGCGCCCCGAGGTCATGTGGCAGTTCGCCGAGTCCGTCCGCGGCATGGCCGATGCGTGCCGGGCCCTGGGCACGCCGGTGACCGGGGGCAACGTCAGCTTCTACAACGAGTCCGGCGACTCCGCGATCTGGCCGACCCCGGTGATCGGCATGCTCGGTCTGATCGAGGACTACCGGATGCTCGTGAGACCCGCGTTCGACGAGCCGGGACTGGAGATCTTCCTCCTCGGACAGACCCGCGCCGAGCTGGGGGGCTCCGAGTTCGCCGAGGTGGTGCTCGGCCGGATCGCCGGCCGGCCGCCGGCCCTCGACCTCGAGAGCGAGGCCGCCCTGCACCGGCTCCTCGTCGAGGCAGCCCACCAGGATCTGCTCGCGGCGTCGCACGACTGCTCGGACGGGGGCCTGGCCGTGGCCCTGGCCGAGTGCGCGATCGCCGGGGGCACCGGGTTTGCGATCTCTCTGCCCGGCGACCTGCCCTGGTACGTGAGCCTGTTCGCCGAGTCGGCCTCGAGGGCCGTCGTGGCCGTCCACCCCGATCGGATGTCGTCGCTGGAGGATCTTGCGATGCGCCACGGCGTTCCGTGGTCGCGACTGGGCGAGACCGGGGGGCCGAGGATGGTGTTCGACGCCCTCTTCGAGGTCAGCGTGGAGGAGGCGCGAACGGTCTACGAGGAGGCGATCCCCAGACTCGTCGGGCAGTAGGGCAGGGATCGGATCACACGCGTGCCGGGCGGGATAGACTCGGGCTGCTTGCCGGACCTCGGCGAGCGGTCGAGCGGAGACCGGGTGGCGGAGAGCGCGCAGGGGATCGGTGCGGACGAGCTGCGGCTCGCCACGCGCAACCACGGCATGCCGCTGGAGGCGCTCCGGTACGAGCTGACCCCGGCTGGCCTGCACTACGTGTTGATCCACTACGACATCCCCGACGTGCAGCCGGGGTGGCGGCTGGAGGTCGGCGGCGCCGTCCGATCCCCGCTCGCTCTCTCGCTCGAGGACTTGCGCTCGCGCCCGAGGACCACGATCCCGGTCACGCTCGAGTGCGCGGGCAACGGCCGCGCGTTGCTGGACCCCCGCCCGATCAGCCAGCCGTGGCTCCTCGAGGCGGTGGGGACGGCCGAGTGGACGGGCACCTCGCTCTCGGGCCTCCTCGAGGAGGCCGGCCCGGCCGGCGGGGCGCTGGAGGTGCTGTTCACGGGCGCCGACCGCGGAGTCGAGGGCGGAGAGGAGCAGGACTACGAGCGCAGCCTGCCCCTGGCCGAGGCCCTTCGGCCGGAGATCCTGGTCGCCTACGAGATGGGCGGCGCGCCGCTCCCGCCGCAGCATGGCGCTCCGGTTCGGCTGATCGTCCCCGGCTGGTACGGAATGGCGCACGTGAAGTGGTTGCGGAAGATCACGGTGCTCACCGAGCCGTTCGCCGGCTACCAGCAGGTCCGTGGCTACCGGATGCGGACGGACCCGGACGAGCCCGGGGAGCCGGTCACGCGCCTGTTGCCGCGGAGCCTGATGATCCCGCCGGGCATCCCGGACTTCATGACGCGCACCCGCCACGTCGAGGCGGGCGCGGTCGTGCTCCGGGGGCGGGCGTGGTCCGGGCTCGGGCGCATCACGCGGGTCGACGTGAGCTGGGATGGCGGGTGGGGCTGGCATGAGGCCTCGCTGGAGCCGCCCCTCGGCGAGTTCGCCTGGTGCGGGTGGAGGTTCGAGTGGGACGCGCCGCAGGGTGAGTTCGAGCTGCTCTGCCGCGCGACGGACGAGTCCGGCGCCGTCCAGCCGCTCCACCCCCGATGGAACGCGGGCGGCTACCAGAACAACGCCGTTCAGCGTGTGAGCGTGGTCGTCCGCTGACGACCGGGTGTTACGATCGGCGGACCGGTGGGAGCGGAGAGTCCTCGAGAAGCGTGCGGCCTGTTCGGGGTGTGGGCGCCCGGCGAGGAGGTCGCCCGCCTCATCTACTTCGGGATCTTCGCGCTCCAGCACCGCGGCCAGGAGTCGGCCGGCATCGCGGTCTCCGACGGGCAGAACCTCCTCGTCTACAAGGAGCTCGGGCTCGTGTCCCAGGTGTTCAACGAGCCGACCCTGGCCACCCTCCAGGGGAGCCTCGGAATCGGGCACACCCGGTACTCGACCACGGGGTCGACCACATGGGAGAACGCCCAACCGGCGTTCAAGACCGACGGACACCGGTCGCTCGCCCTGGGCCACAATGGCAACCTGGTGAACACCGCCGAGCTCGCCGAGCGGGTCGGCCGCATCGCCGGCGACGCGACCACGGACTCGGATCTCGTCGCCACGTTGCTGTCCCACGGGCTCAAGGCCGGTCTCCGCGAAGCGGCGCTGGAGGTCCTGCCGACGCTCCGGGGCGCGTTCAGCCTGGTGATGATGGACGAGAGGAGCGTGTTCGCCGCTCGCGATCCGCACGGGCTCCGGCCGCTTTCCATCGGCCGGCTTCCGAACGGGTTCTGCGTGGCGTCCGAGACGTGCGCGCTCGACATCGTGGGCGCGACGTTCGTCCGCGACGTCGAGCCGGGGGAGCTCGTCCGGATCGACGACCGCGGGTTGCATTCGGAGCGGTTCGCACCCAGCCCCCGCCGGGCGCTCTGTGTGTTCGAGTACGTGTACCTCGCCAGGGCGGACTCCCGCCTCCAGGGCATGACCGTGCACGAGGTTCGCCGGGAGCTCGGACGCAGACTCGCCGTCGAGGCGCCGGCGCAGGCCGACCTGGTCATCCCCGTCCCCGACACCGGGCACTCTGCGGCGCAGGGCTACGCGGAGGTCTCCGGGATTCCCTACGGCGAGGGACTCATGAAGAACCGATACGTCGGCCGCACCTTCATCCAGCCGTCCCAGTCGCTGCGGGAGCGGGGCGTGAAGCTGAAGCTGAACCCCATCCCTGACGCGATCCGCGGCCGGCGCCTGGTCGTGATCGACGACTCGATCGTGCGGGGCACGACCACGCGGCAGATCGTCCAGGCGCTGCGGGAGGCGGGGGCGGCGGAGGTCCACGTGCGGATCACGTGCCCGCCCATCCGGTGGCCCTGCTTCTACGGGATCGACATGTCGACCAGACAGGAGCTCGTGGCCTCGGACCTCGACGTCGAGGAGGTCCGGGCGTTCGTCGGCGCCGACTCGCTCGGATACCTCTCGATGGAGGGCATGGTCGGAGCGACCGGAACGCCGGAGTCGGAGCTGTGCCGGGCGTGCTTCGACGGCGAGTACCCGATCGAGATCCCCGTGCACGCCGGCAAGTTCCTCCTCGAGCACCCGGCCAAGTCGTGAGCCCCAGGTGAGTGAGGCCTATCGCCGGGCCGGCGTCGACCTCGAGGCGGCCGCGCGCGCGGTGGAGCTGATCCGCGAGGCGGCCGCCGCCGCCGCGCGCCCGGAGGTCGTCGAGGGGGTCGGGGGCTTCGCCGGCCTGTTCCGCATCGGCGGAGGCCGCTGCCTGGCGGCGGCGACCGACGGGGTCGGGACCAAGCTCGAGGTCGCGCGCCTCGCGGGTCGACTCGACACGGTCGGGATCGACCTCGTGGCCATGTGCGCCGACGACGTCGCGTGCACCGGCGCCGAGCCACTGCTGTTCCTGGACTACCTCGCCACGGGCAGGGTGGTTCCCGAGGAGGTCGCCACGATCGTGCGCGGGGTGGCCGAAGGCTGCCGTCGGGCCGGCTGCGCGCTCCTCGGCGGCGAGACCGCCGAGCACCCGGGAACGATGGAGCCGGGGCGGTTCGACCTCGCCGGCTTCTGCGTCGGCGTCGTCGAGGAGGCCGGGATCCTCGGACCGGGTCGCGTGCGCGAGGGCGACGTCCTCGTCGGGCTGGCCTCGAGCGGGCTCCACGCCAACGGGTACTCGCTGGTCCGCGCGGTTCTCCTGGACCGGGCGGGCTACCGGCTGGAGGAGGAGCTGCCGCGGATCGGGCGACCGCTCGCGGACGAGCTGCTCGAGCCGACCGCGATCTATGCCCCGCTCGTGGTCGGGCTTGCTCGCGACGGTCTCCTGAACGCGGTCGCCCACATCACCGGCGGCGGCATCGACGAGAACCTCCCGCGATGCCTCCCTCCCGGACTGGGCGCCGAGGTGGAACGGGGGACCTGGCCCGTGCCTCCGATCTTCGGTCTCCTTCAGGAGGCCGGCGAGGTTTCGGAGACGGACATGCGCCGCACGTTCAACATGGGGATCGGGATGGCGCTCGTCGTGGCTCCCGAGCACGCGGAGCGCGTGATCGAGCGGGCATCGGCCGGCGGGACCGGTGCCTTCCGGATCGGGCGCGTGGTCGCCGGGGTCGGGGTGGCCTATCGCTGAACCCAGAGGCGCCCTCCGGGCGCCGGGCGGGGATGGCGGCTCCCGAGGAAGGGCCATGCCGGCCTCGTCCGGGCCTCGCAGCTCGCGGCCGCCCGGGGGACTCCCTCCGGTACCCGAAAAGCGGTAAGGCGGCCGATTCCGCTGGCCGAGCGGGCCCGCGTACCCTCGTCCATGCGATGGAGAATCGCGCTTCGTCCAGCGTGTTGGTGGTCGACGACGAGCCTCAGGTGGTCTGGATGCTGCAGTTCAGCCTGGAGGCGGAGGGCTACCGCACGTTCGCGGCGCGGGACGGGCGGGCGGCCCTGGAGGAGGTGCGGGCGCGCCATCCGAACCTCATGCTCCTCGACATCATGATGCCGGCCATGGACGGCTGGAGCGTGCTCGAGGAGATGCGCGCCCTCCCGCCGGAGGAGCGGCCGCGCGTGGTCGTGGTCTCGGCCCGCTCGAGCCTCCGGGACCGCGCGAAGGCGGTCGAGCTGGGAGCCGATGCCTTCGTGCCCAAGCCGTTCGACGTGGACGACCTCCTCGGGGTCGTCCACGAGCTGGCCGCGACCTGCTAGCGCCCCTCGCGGGACTCGGGCTCGCCGGGCGCTCCCGAGCGATCGGACGGCTCGTGAGGGAACCGCTGGTGCTCGGCCTTCACGACCGTGGTGCCGACGGCCCGGCACGTGAGCACGGGCTCGTCCAGGAACTCCGCGGCCGACTCGGAGATGTCCGGCCGGGCTCCTCCGACCTTCCAGACCTCGAACTCGCACCGCCGGCTCGTTCGGCCGACGCTCACCATCCGGCCGCGCGCCTCGATCCAGTCGCCCGCGTAGAGCGGCGCGAGGAACTCGACGCTCTCGTAGGCGCGGAAGAGCCCTTCGTCCCCGTCGTAACGCATGGCGAGCTCGGTGATGAGGTCGCCGATGATCTCGAGCTGCTTCGCCCCGGCGACGAGGTTCCCGCCGTAGTGGGCGTCCTCCTGGCCGAGGCGAAGGCGAATGAACGCGGTCGGCAGCGGCCCGCCGCTCACGACGCCTCCCGGGCGGGGGCGGCTGGTACGACCTTCCCGAATCGCACGCCGCGAGCCGGCACCCGAACGAGCGCGCCGTCCTTCGTGCGCACGAGGTAGGTCTCGGCCGGGTGGTCGTAGGCTTCGAGGACGCCGACCGCCTCGCCGACGTAGCCGTTCGGCAGCTCGTACTGGAACGAGACGCGCCTGCCGACGTCCGCCGGGCTGACCGAGTTCGGGCCCCTCATCGGGCGCAGGATACTAGCGCGCGACCCTCGTGATCGCGCCGGCACCGGGCTCGGGGAACGCCTGCGGGTGAATCGCCCAGGCCATGATCTCGAGCCCCTCGACGATCCTGGGCCCCGGCCGGGAGAAGAACGAGGTGGCGTCGACCGCGAACACGCTTCCCTCTCGAGCGGCCGGAGTCTCGGAGAACTCCGGGTTGCCGTACAGCGCCGCCGCCTGCTCCTCCGCCCCCTCGAGGTAGTAGCCGCAGGGCATGAACAGCACGACCTCGGGGTTCGCCTCGCGAATCTCGCGCCAGGTCACGACCCGCGACGGCTGCCCCTTCGCGTTCAGGAGGTTCGTCCCGCCGGCCGTCTCCACCATGTCGGGGATCCAGTGACCCGCGACGAACGGCGGGTCGAGCCACTCGAGGCAGAACACGCGAACGGCGGGCAGTCGCAGCGCCGTGGAGCGGACGGCCTCGACCCGCACCCGGAGCATGCGGACGAGTTCCCCCGCACGGTCCTCCACGCCGAGGGCGCGGCCCACGACCTCCACGGTCTCGAGCACCTCGTCGAGGGTGTGAGGGTCGAGCGACAGGACGGCGGCGCCGTCCGCGCCGATCTCCCCGAGCGCACGCTGCACCTGCCCGGCCGGAACGGCGCACACCCGGCAGAGGTCCTGGGTGAGGATCACGTCCGGCTGGATGCGCGCGATCAGCTCTCGGTCCAGCTCGTACAGCGGCTCGTGAGCGAGCATCCGCGTCCGCACGAGCTCGTCGACCTCCCGTGGCGAACGAGGGGGTCCCTGGGGCAGTGCGCTCCGCGAGACGATCGGCTTGCCGGCCGCCTCGGGAGGGAAGTCGCACTCGTCGGTGACGGCCTGGAGCTCGGCAGCCAGACCGAGGGCACACACGATCTCGGTCGCCGACGGCAGGAGGGACACGATCTTCATCGCGGCAGCCTCGCCAGGCGCTCGGAGGACTCGAGGAGGGCGATCAGGTCCCCGAAGGCCCTTCCCGCGGTCGCGCCGTCGAGCAGTCGATGGTCGAACGTGAGCGAGAGCGTACATGCGGGCCGCGCGGTCACCACCCCGTCCACGACCAGGGCGCGGGGCTCGATCACGCCGAGGGCGAGGATCGCGCCCTGCCCCGGCGTGAGGATGGGGGTGCCGAACTCGGATCCGTAGCTGCCCGTGTTCGTGACCGTGATGGTCCCGCCGGCCATGTCGGCGGGGGTGAGCCGCGCCTCCCGAGCCAGCGCCGCGAGTCTCGCGACCTCCGCGGCCACCTCGCGGATCCCGAGCGAGTCCACGTCGCGGACGACGGGGACGACCAGTCCGCGCTCCGTGTCGGTTGCGATCCCGACGTTGACCGCTCGGTGGAGCCGGATCTCCTCCGCGTCGGGGACGTACGAGGCGTTCAGCAGGCGGTGCTCGGCGCAGATCTCCGCGAGCGCGCGGACGACGATCGGCAGCGGGCTCACCTCCAGGTCGCGTCTGAGGGCCTCGAGCGCCCCGCAGTCGAGGGTTCGAAACGTCGTCACCTGCGGAACCTCGCGTACGACCCGCGTGAGGTTCTCCGCGATCGTCCGCCGGACCATCGAGATCGGCAGCACGTCGTAGGCCACCGGCCCCGCGGTCCCCTCGTGAGCCACGGGCCCGGCGGTCCGGTCCTGCGTTCGCTGCCGGGCGGTCCGCTCGCGAGAGCCCGCGGCGGCCCGCTCGACGTCCTCGCGCGTGATCCGGCCGGCCCGTCCGGACCCCCGCAGGCCCGACAGGTCGACGCCGAGGTCCTTGGCGAGCTTGCGCACCGCCGGCGTCGCCGCGGGCCTGGGCGATTCCGTCTCCGGGGCGGCCGACGGAGGCATCTGTCCGGCCACCTCGAAGGTCACGAGAGGGTCGCCCACCCTGACGCTCGCCCCGGCCGCGGCGTGGAGCTTCAGGACGCGGCCGGCGAACGGAGACGGAATCTCGACCACGGCCTTGGCCGTCTCCACCTCGGCGAGCGGCTGGTTGAGCGCGACCTCGTCGCCCTCGGCCACGAGCCAGGCGCCGACCTCGGCCTCCTCGAGTCCTTCCCCCAGGTCGGGGAGCGCGAAGACTCGCTCGACCATCAGTACGCGACCACGCTCCGCACCGCCGCCGCGATCCGCTCGGCGCTTGGAAGGTAGCGGTGCTCGAGCGACGCCGGCGGATACGGCACGTCGTAGCCGGTCACGCGGGCGACCGGCGCCTCGAGATGGTCGAACGCGACCTCCATGACCCTCGCCGCGATCTCCGCGCCCATCCCGAGGGTCTTCGGCGCCTCGTGGACGACGACCACGCGTCCGGTCGCGCGCGCCGCTTCTGCAAGCGCGTCGAGGTCGAGCGGCACGAGCGAGCGCAGGTCGAGCACGCGGCACTCGATCCCCTCGGGTGCGAGCTTCTCGGCGGCCTCCAGGCACCTGCCCACCATCGCCCCGTACGCGACGAGCGCGCACGCGTCGCCGTCCCGAAGCACGCGGGCGCGCCCGATCGGCGGCCCGTCGCTGCTCAGCTCTCCCTCCTCCTTCGCCCAGTAGCGGCTCTTCGGTTCGAGGAACACGACCGGGTCGGGATCTGCGATCGCCTTGCGCAGCAGCGTATACGCGTCGAGAGGGCTGGAGGGGACGACGACCTTGAGCCCCGCCGTGTGCGCGAAGTAGGTCTCGGGGCTCTCCCCGTGGTGCTCCTTGCCGCGAATCCCGCCGAAGGATGGAATCCGGATCACCACCGGCATCGAAACCCGCCCGCGCGTCCGCATCCGGTACTTCGCGAGGTGGCTGATGACCTGGTCGAGCGCGGGGTAGCTGAACCCGTCGAACTGCATCTCGGCGATCGGACGCCAGCCGGCGAGGGCCAGCCCGACGCAGATGCCGGCGATCCCGGCTTCGGCGATCGGCGTGTTGAACACGCGCTCGCGACCGAACCGTCGCTGGAGCCCGTCCGTGACCCGGAACACGCCGCCGAGCTCGCCCACGTCCTCGCCGAACACCAGGGTTCGGGGATCCTGTTCGAGGGCGTGCGCGAGCGCGGCGTTCAGCGCGGCCACCATGGTGACCTCAGGCATCGGCCCGCTCCCGCCACTCGCGGGCGAGCGTCGCGGGCGGCTCGGCGAACGCGAAGGCCAGCATCTCCTCCTCGGGCGGTGGCCCGAGCGCCGTCACGGCCGCGCGGACCCCCGCCACCCACTCCTCGGCCTCCGCCTCGCAGGCGGCGAGGAAGGCTTCGTCGGCGATCCCGGCCCCGAGGAGGTAGCGCCGGTAGCGATCGATCGGGTCGAGCCGCCGCCACCGCTCCACCTCGTCCGGCGTCCGGTACCTGGTCGCGTCGTCGGCCGTCGAGTGCGGGCCGATCCGGTACGTGATCGCCTCGATCAGCGTGGGGCCCTCGCCGGCCCGCGCCCGCTCGAGCGCGGCTCGGGTCACGGCGTACACGGCGAGGACGTCGTTGCCGTCCACGCGGACGCCGGGAAAGCCGTAGCCGTCGGCTCGACGGGCGATCGGGGCCGCCGTCTGCTCGTCGAGCGGCACGGAGATCGCCCACCCGTTGTTCTGGCAGAACAGCACAACCGGCGCGCGGAAGACGGCGGCCATGTTCGAGGCCTCGTGGAAGTCCCCCTCGGAGGTCGAGCCGTCACCGAAGTACGCGAGCGCGCAGGCGCCGCTGCGGTCGAGCTTCGCGCCGAGCGCCCACCCAACCGCGTGCACGATCTGCGTTGCGACCGGGACGCAGATCGGCGCGAACCGCAGGGCGAGGGGGTCGTAGGGTCCGCCGTGCCAGGTGCCGCGATGGTACTCCAGGTACTCCACGACGTCGACGCCACGCACGATCGCCGCCGCGAGCTCGCGGAACGAGGGGAAGACGAAGTCGTCGGGTCCGAGAGCGAACGCGCTGCCCACCTGGGCGGCCTCCTGCCCCTCGAACGGAGGGTAGACCGTGAGCTCGCCCTGCCGCTGCAGCGCCATGCACTCCCGGTCGAGCCGGCGGGCACGAATCATCAATCGGAGGAGCTCGCGGAGGTCTCCGTCGCCGAGGCCCACGTCGAGCTCGCCGAGGGCGGTGCCATCGGGAGCGACCTGGCGGATGATGTCGTCGCTCTGACCGGTGTCGCGCATGCTCGCCTCACGGGCCGGGTCCGGGGCGAGAGCATATACACTGCTCGGCATCGTGGTTCCGTGCGCCGAGCTCCGCGTCTTCCAGCCGCTCGATGCCTTTCCCCCGAGGGAGCGGGCGGAGTGGGAGCGCTACCTCGTGGGGGGCGGCTCGCTTCGCCCCCCACGGCCGCTGTACCACGAGCGCGTAACCTCGAGCCGGCTGGGAGTCCTGTTCCCGGCGGTGGGAGAGGGCGCCGACGTGCGCGTGGAGGGCGGCGTCTCCTACCTGTGTCCCTGGCGCACGAGGCTCCGGGTGCTCGCGAGCCTCCTCTCGTTTCGGGAGGCGGCGCCGTTCGAGGGGAGCGAGGCATTCATCCCCGACGCGGACGTTCGGAAGGTCTCGAGGGAGCTCGCGCGCATGCGGCGGCGCGATCCGAACGCGATCTCGTTCATCATGCAGAGCCCGTGGCACGTGCCGGTCCGCTGGTTCGTCCTGTTCGACGACGAGGAGCGGCGGCTGGCCGAGGAGCAGGGACGCCACCGCCTCCGGTACCGCACCACGGTCCGCAAGGCGATGACCCGGGCCGAGCGGGCCGTTCCCGCGCTCCGCCGGGCCGACCTCGGGGCGGTGGCCGAGCCGATCGTCGAGCTGTACGAGTGGCTCTCGGCGTTCGATCCCCGTTCGATCGTCGAGCTCGACTACGGGGCCCTCTGCGATCTCCTGTCGTGGGACGAGCTCGACGACGACCACAGCGCCCGGGACGTCCAGGAGGCGCTGCGCGCGCTCTCCTCCGAGGGGCTCGCGCGCTCGGCCGACCTCTACCAGTCGGTGATCTCCCGGTGGGCGGAGGTGCGCGCTCGCGAGGGCATGAACTGACGCGCGGCGGTGTCGCGCGCAGGGCCCGGACCCGGTCCGGGCGGACGGGCCCGGCGAAGGTGGCCAGGGGCAGAATCGAACTGCCGACACCGCGGTTTTCAGCCGCGTGCTCTGCCAACTGAGCTACCTGGCCGT
>Ga0070741_10015600_pt1 | contig 12832 bp, 15 predicted proteins | sample Coa_R1_4_FD_66440 | JGI IMG/M metagenome (GOLD analysis project Ga0070741, IMG submission 66440) | Surface soil microbial communities from Centralia Pennsylvania, which are recovering from an underground coalmine fire - Coalmine... | ecosystem: Environmental > Terrestrial > Soil > Unclassified ...
CGGCGGCCGTCGCGGCCTTGAGCTGCAGGTCTGCTTCGCAGCCGCCCGGGTCGATCCGCGCCAGCAGCGTCGTGTCGCCGTACGGCCGGACGCGGTCGAGCAGCTCCGCGCCGAGCTCCGACGCCGGCACGAAGCTCTCGCCGTCCGGGTGCAACAGCTTCGCCTTCGGCCCGAACCGGGCTGCCGACCAGCGGTTCTGGACGTAGTCGGCGCGGCCGCGGTCGCCAAGTAACAGTCTGTTACTTGGCAGCTCGCCGGCCAGCGCAACCGCGCACAGCGCCTGGAGCAGCGCCGCGAAGGCTGCGGAAAGGGACACGTCCGTCGGCTGGTCGGGGACGCGGATCTCGAGCGTGCCGAGCTTCGGGTGCGGCCGGACGTCCCACCAGATACGCGTGTAGTCCTCGGTCACCCCGAGGCGGACGAGCCGGTCGACCCACGCCTCCCACTCGCCGTACGAGGCGAACGCCGGCGGCACGCCGGCACGTGGCAGCTCCGCGAGCACCGGCGCGCGGTTCGACGCCATGCCGGTGACCTCGCCCGCGAACCACGGCGAGTTCGCCGACAGCGCCAGCACGACCGGCAGCCACGGCAGGACGGCTTCGAGGCATTGCCAGCACTCGTCGGCGCCCGGCATCCCGACGTGCACGTGCAGCCCCTGCACCCCTTGCCGCCGCACCGATACGCCGCCGTAGCCCACGAAGGTGACGTACCGCTGCTCCTTGACGATCGGCTGCGCCTCCGGCAGCGCAAACGGATGCGTCGCGCCTGCCGCGATCGCGAGCCCCTCGTTCGCGGCGGCGGCCGCCGCGGCCCGGCGCAGGGCCCGGAGCGCATCCTCCGCCTCGGCCGCCGAGCCGAGCACGCCCGTGTTCGTCTCGAAGACCGACGCGAACAGCTCCGTCTTCAGCTGACCGGGCAGCTCGAGCCCCGCGACGCCCGCCAGGATCCGGTCGACGGCGGCGACCTGCTCGTACGTCTCCGCGTCGACGATCATCAGCTCCTCCTCGACGCCGAGGGAGAACGGCTGCGACTCGCCGAAGTGGGCTTCGATCACGCCTTGACGCCGTGCACCGGGCGGCCGGCGGCGATCCACGCGTAGTACGAGGCGGCCGGCCCGAACTCGGACGCGTAGCCGACGATGCGCGGGTTGCGGCCCACGTCCCGCGCGCGCGCGGCATGGCGCAGCAGGTTCGGGTCGTCGAGCTCCTGCCAGACGAGGATCAGGTGCGCGGCGGTCATGAAATCCGCGACGAACGAGCACCCGGCCGCGGGGCACGGGAAAGGGTCGGTGCGGACGCAGAACCAGCCGTCGAGATCGTCGGCATCCTCGTCGAGCCACAGCCCTTCGTCTTCGACCTCGACGTGCTCGAGAACGAGCTCCCCACGCTCCATAGCCGCGCAGGGTAGCGCCCGAAGGAAGAAGTGACCGGAGCCGGGGCAGGCGGGCCGGCCCCGGTCACTTCTTACTTCGGGGCGTTACCGAGCGTGACGTGCACGGTCTGCTTCTGGCCGTGCCGGTAGAGCTGGACGGAAAGCTTGTCGCCGGGCTTCTTCTGCGCGATCGCGTCGCGCAGCTGCTCGAACGTCGAGACGGGCTTGCCGTCGACGCCGACGATGATGTCGCCGCCGAGCGGATAGGTCGTCCCCTGGACGATCACGTTGGTGTGCCCCGCGCGCAGGCCGGCCTTCGCGGCGCCAGAGCCCGCGTCCACGGACGCGACGAGCAGGCCCGCCTTCGTCGGCAGGTTGAAGAGCTGCGCGAGCTGGCTGCTGATCGGCAGCACGCTGATGCCGAGGTACGGGTGCGCGACCTTGCCGCTCTTGATCAGCTGCGCGGCGACGCTGCGCACCGTGTTGATCGGCACCGCGAACCCGATGCCGAGGTTCCCCTGCTGGCCGGTGTTGCCGGTCGAGATCTGCGAGGTCACGCCGATCACCCGGCCCGTGTCGTCGATCAGCGGGCCGCCGGAGTTCCCGTGGTTGATCGCGGCGTCAGTCTGGATCGCGTTGTCGATCGGCAAGTTGTTCGGCGCGGAGATCTCACGCTGCACCGCCGAAACGATCCCCGACGTGAGCGTGCGCGTGTAGCCGAACGGGTTGCCGATCGCGTACACCGGATCGCCGACGCGAACCGCGTCGGAGTCGCCGAGCGGCAGCGGCGTGAGCGCGCGCGCGTGCGTGTCGATCTTCAGGACCGCAACGTCCGTCGACGGATCCTTGCCGACGACCCTGGCGACGATCTGGTCGCCGCCCGAGAACGAAACCTGCACCTTCTGCGCGCCGGCGATCACGTGATAGTTGGTGATGATGTGGCCCGCCTTGTCGATCACGAAGCCGGAGCCGAGCGACTGCTCCGTCTGCTTGGTCGGCGGCGTGAAGCCGAACGGGTCGCCGGGCGTCGTCGTCACCGTCGTCGCCGTGATCTGCACGACGCCGGGCGCGTCGTGCTTGTAGATCGTCTCCGCACTCGTGCCCGTCGCGCGCGGCGCCTGGAGCGCGACGCTCGTCGAGGCCGGCGGCATGACCTGGTTGATCGTCTCCTTCTTGCCGAGACGGCCGAACGCGGCCGCCGCGCCGAGGGCGATCGCGGCGCCCACGAGGGCGACGACAAGCAGCTCTACGAGACGCACGGCGCTGCGGCGATCCACGCGGGCGTTATAACCACGGGTCCGTTGACTCAGCGTTGGCGCCGATTAACCGCCGGTTAAGAGCCGTGAGAGACCTCTTCCTCCTCGATCCCACCGTTGTCTTCTTGAACCATGGCTCGTTTGGCGCATGCCCACGGCCCGTGTTCGAGGCGTACCAGCGCTACCAGCTCGAGCTCGAACGACAGCCCGTCGAGTTCCTGGCGCTCGAGCGCCGCTTCGCCGGGCTGCTCGACGGCGCCCGTGCGACCCTCGCCGCGTATGTCGGGGCCGACGACGCGAACGTGACGTTCGCGCCGAACGCGAGCACCGCGCTCAACACCGTCATCCGCTCGCTCCGGCTCGGGCCCGGCGACGAGGTGCTGATGGGCGACGCCGAGTACGGCGGGATGGAGATCCTCTGGGAGTTCATCGTCGCCCGTACCGGCGCGAAGCTCGTGCGCCGGCCGTTCGCCGAGCTCGAGCCCGGGCCGCGCACGCGCGTCGTCTTCTGCTCGCACATCGAGTGGATCAGCGGCCGCGTCAACGACCTGCGCCCTGTCGTCGAGGCCGCGCGCTCGGCCGGCGCGCTCTCGGTCGTCGACGGCGCGCACGCGCCCGGGCAGATCGCGCTCGCGCTCGACGAGCTCGGCGCCGACGTCTATTCAGGGAACTGTCACAAGTGGATGATGGCTCCCCGCGGCTCTGGGTTTCTCTATGCACGGCCGGAGGTTCAAGAACTCATTGACCCGCTCGTCGTCTCGTGGGACTACGTCGAGGGCGCGTCGTTTCCTGAGCGTCACCGCTGGCAGGGCACGCGCGACCCCTCGCCCTATCTCGCGGTGGCCGACGCGATCGAGTTCATGGCGGAGCGCGAGTGGCCTACCGTGCGCGAGCGCTGCCACGCGCTGCTCGCCGACGCACGGATCCCACTCGAGCCGCTGACCGACGACTTCGTGCAGATGCGCGGCTACGCGCTGCCCGCCGGCACCGACGGCACGGCGCTGAAGCGGCAGCTGTACGACGAGCACCGCATCGAGGTTCCGATCGTCGAGACGGCGGGCGGCTGGACGATGCGCGTCTCGGTTCAGGCCTACAACGGTGAAGCCGACCTAGCCGCGCTCGTCAGCGCGTTCAGACACTAGGGAAGAACGACCTGGTCGCTGTCCGGCTCGTACCGCAGGCAATCCATCCCGCCGATATCGCCGCCTTCGACGACGACGTGGACCACCTGTCCTAACGCCCGCCCGAGGGTCGCGACGAAGTCGACAATTGCGTCGAGGTCCGACTGATCGAGAACTTCCCTCGGATCGAAGTCGAACTCAATGTCGCTGTCAGGAAGGTGCGCGTTGAGGTTGATGAGCGGTGTCAGACCTACGCGCAGAAGACTGAACCGTGTCGTGTCGGTCACGGGCGCGAGGATCGCCAGATCGGGCGGGAACGGCGCAGGGTCGCCGTCGACCTCCAACGCACAGGACCACCGCGCCTCCACAAGATCAATGACTCGCCTCCAGTCGTCCACGGTCGCGTTCGGCACGCGGATGTCGACAAGCGCACCGGGGTCTTCAGCCCACTGGCGCTGCAACTCTTCCCAGCGAGGCGCGGCCACGTGGGCAGCCTACAAAGCGGCCTTATGCACCTAATGCAACTGCCATAAATGGTTGTGCAGCCCGAAGGGCTCGGCGTTCCTCTATGCGCGGCCCGAGGTGCAGCCGCTGATCGACCCGCTCGTGATCTCGTGGGACTTCGGCGACGGCAACGCGTTCCATCAGCTGCACCGCTGGCAGGGGACGCGCGACCCGTCCGCGTACCTCGCCGTCCCGGACGCCATCGGCTTCCAGGAGGCGCACGACTGGCCTGCCGTGCGCGAGCGCTGCCACGAGCTGCTCGCGAACGCGAGCATCCCGCTCGAGCCGCTGACAGACGACTTCGTGCAGATGCGCGGCTACGCGCTCCCGCAGGGCGTGGACGGCGCCGCGCTGAAGCGTCGCCTCTACGACGAGCACCGCATCGAGGTGCCGATCGTCGAGACGCGCGACGGCTGGACGATGCGCGTGTCGGTGCAGGGATACAACGACGAAGAAGACCTCGAGGCGCTCGCCGCCGCGCTCGCTCAGAGCGGCTGGGCGTAGCGAACCATCCCGCCGTCGACGTAGTAGGTCGAGCCGGTGACGTACGACGCCGCGTCGGACGCGAGAAACACGACGACGCTCGCCACCTCGTCCGGCTGACCCATGCGCGCGAGCGGGATGATCCGCTGCAAGGTCTGCACCTTGGCGGGGTCGTTCAGCGTAGTCGCGTTGATCGGCGTCGCGATCGCACCCGGCGCGACGTTGTTCACGCGGATCTTGAACTGCGCGAGCTCGACCGAGGCGTTGCGCATGAGCATCCGCAACCCGCCCTTCGCTGCGCAGTACGACGCGAACCCCGGGAACGCGACATCCTCGTGGATCGACGAGATGTTGACGATCGATCCGCCGCGCCCGGAGTCGCGCATCGCCCGCCCGGCGGCTTGCAGGCAGCAGAAGGAGCCGCGCAGGTTGACCGCCATCACCGCGTCCCAGTCCTCGACGGCGAGGTCGAGGATCGGCACCGAGTGCTCGATGCCTGCGTTGTTGACCAGGATGTCCAGCCCGCCGAGCTCCCGCACGGTGGTCGAGACGAGCGCCGCGGCGTCGGTCGGGTCCGAGATGTCCGCCGACACGGCGATCGCGTGCGGGAGGCTCTGCGCGTGCTCCTTCGCGTCCGCCTCGTACGCCTTGAAGTAGTTGATGCAGACCGACGCGCCGGCATCCGACAGCGCCTGCGCGATTGCCTTGCCGATGCCGCTGCCTGCACCGGTGACGATTGCGACCTTGCCTTCGAGGCTCATTGGCCCTCCTCGTATTCCACCAACGCTTCGCCTCGACACTAGGGGTTTTTGCGCGACCTCAGCTGGAAGAAGGCGAGCGTGTTGCGCACGGTTGCCGCGTGGGTCGCCTGGTGGGTCGCTCTCTTCTGGCTGTGGATGCTCCTCGTCGGCGACTGGAACCACATCGAATGGATCGGTGGTGCGGCGGCGGCGGCCGTCGCTGCGACGATCGCCGAGCTCGCGCGGCACTTCGCCGGCGTCTCGATCGAGCCGTCCTTCGCACGCCTGAAGAGCGCGCCGCAGGCGTGGCTCGTCGTCTTCGCCGACTTCGGCATCGTCATGTATGCGCTCTTCCGCTCGCTCGCGCGCCGCGAGGTGGTACGCGGCCGGTACGTCGTCCGCGCGACCGAGGCGGGCGAGAAGACGACCTCGCGCGGAGCCGCCCATCGCGCGTGGACGGTCCTCGTCGCCGGCTACAGCCCGAACGCGTACGTCGTCGACATCGACCCCGACGACGGCACGGTGCTGCTGCACGACCTCCTACCCTGGCGGAACTCGGAGGAGCCGGCATAGACGCGTTCGCGATCGCGGCGACCGCGCTGCTGCTCGGCTTCGTCCCGCTGGGCTGGGTGGCATTGCGCGAGAGCGAGCTCGACGGCGTCGCCGCGCTCGAGCTCGGCGGCGCGATCGCGACGCTCGTGCTGCTGTGCCTCGGCGAGGCATTCCACCGCTCGGCCTACTTCGACGTGCCGGTCGTCTGCGTCGTCCTGACCTGGATCGGCGTGCTCGTCTTCACGCGCTTCTTCGCGAAGGACGTTCCATGAGCAACGTCGCCGTCGACGTCCTGCTCGCGATCGGCGTGGCGGCCGAGCTGCTCTGCTGCATCGGCGTGGTCGTGATGCGCACGACCGCCGATCGGCTGCACTATGTGTCGGCGGGCTACACGGTGGGGCCGTTCTTCGTGCTCGCGGCGCTGCTCGTACGCGAGCAGCTGAGTCAGATCGGGCTCGACGCGCTCGCGGCGATCTTCCTGCTCTTCCTGTTCGGGCCCGTGGTGATCCATGCCACGGCACGCGTCGTGCGACTACGCGAGGAGCACAAGTGATCATCGCGACCATCGCGCCGCTGCAAGCCGTCGCGCTCATCCTCTGCGCGCTCGCGGCGACCGCGGTCGCGCTCTGCCTGAACCCGCTGCGCCAGATCGTGCTCAGCGGCATCTACGGGCTGATCCTCACGATCACGTTCGTGACGCTGCAGGCGCCCGACGTCGCGCTCTCGATGCTCGTCGTGACGACAGTCGCCTACCCGCTCGTCGTGCTCGCGGCGATCGGACGCACCCGGCGGAAGCAGAAGTGAGGGACCGGCACAACGTCCGCGGCCTGCTGGCGCTGCCCGCCGTGGGCGGCCTGGGTGCGCTGCTCGCGTGGGGCTTCTCGGGCATGCCGCCGTTCGGGAGCTTCCACGGCTTCTACGGCCAGCTGCTGAACGCGATCGCGCTGCCGCAGCGCCACACGACGAACGTCGTCACCGCGATCGTCTTCGACTACCGCGGCTTCGACACGATGGGCGAGGAGTTCATCCTGTTCGCAGCCGTCGTCGGCGTCGTCATCCTCATGCGCGGCGACAACGAGCAGCCCACGATGCTGCAGCGGACCGACCGCGTGCACAGCGACGCGATCCGGTTCTTCGGCGTGACGATGATCGGCGTGGGCGTGCTCGTCGGGCTGTGGCTCGCGGCGTTTGGGCTCGTCACGCCCGGCGGCGGCTTCCAGGGCGGCGTCGCGATCGCGTCCGGCATCGTCGTGCTGTTCCTCAGCATCGGCTATCCCGCCTGGTCGAAGCTTGCCCGTGAGGAGGCGCTCGACCCGTTCGAGGGCATAGGCGCGGGCACGTACGTCGCGGTCGGACTGGCCGCGCTGATCTCCGGCGCGCCGTTCCTGCACAACCTGCTCGGCCCTGGGACGCCGGGGACGCTCTGGTCCGGCGGCAGCATGGCGATCATCAACTGGGGCGTCGCGATGGAGGTCGCCGCCGCCAACCTGCTGCTCTACTCGGAGTTCCTGCAGCGCTATCTGGGGCCGAAGGAATGAACTACCTCGCCTTCGGCGTCGCCGCGTGGATCTTCTGCGTCGGCGTGTACGGCGCGATCGTCAGCCGCAACCTCATCCACCTTGCGCTGTGCCTGACGGTGACGCAGTCGTCGACGTATGTGCTGCTGCTCGCGATCGGCTACAAGCACCACGCCGGCGCGCCGATCTTCAAGGGCGTGAAGCTCGGAACCCCGGCGGTCGACCCGGTGGTGCAGTCGCTCACGCTCACCGACATCGTCGTCAGCGTCACGGTGGTCGCGCTCGTGCTCGCGCTCGCCGTCGTCGCGCACGAGCACAGCGGCACGGTCGACCCCGACGAGCTCGCCAGCATGGAGGGTTGACGTTGTCGTGGGCGTTGCCGCTGCCGGTGGCGATTCCGCTGCTGGCGGCGGCGCTGATGGTGTCCACGGACCACCTGACGCCGCGGCTCGTGCACGACGCCGTGGCGATCCTGGCATCGGGTGCCGCGCTGGCCTTCTCGCTCGTCATTCTCTTGGCAAGCCAGAGCCATGATGTCCTGCACTGGTTCGGCGGCTGGCACCCGGACGGCGGCGTCGCGATCGGCATCGTCTTCGCCGCCGACCCGTTCGGCGCGGCGATGGCGAGCCTCGCAACCGCGCTCGTCTTCCTGGCGCTGATCTACTCGCTGACGTACATGCGCGAGGAGTCGCGGTCGTTCGACGTCCTCATGCTCGGCTTCGGTGGGGCGATGGCCGGCTTCTCGCTCACCGGGGACATCTTCAACATGTTCGTCTGGTTCGAGCTGATGGGCGTGTGCGCCTACGCGCTCGCCGGGTTCAAGATCGAGGAGCTCGGGCCGGTGCAGGGCGCGTTCAACTTCGCGGTCACGAACACGCTGGCGGCGTACATGATCCTCACCGGCATCGCGCTGCTCTACGCGCGCACCGGCATCCTCAACCTTGCGCAGATCGGACACGAGCTCGCCGGCGACAAGGCCGACCGGCTCGTGGTCGTCTCGCTCACGCTCATCTTCATCGGGTTGATGGTGAAGGCGGCGATCGTGCCGTTCCACTTCTGGCTCGCCGACGCGCACGCAGCCGCGCCGGCGCCGGTGTGCGTCCTCTTCTCGGGCGCGATGGTCGAGCTCGGCATCTTCTTCATCGCGCGCGTGTACTGGACGGTGTTCGACGCGCCGTTCCACGCCCACCCGGGGCCGATCAAGGTGCTGCTCGTCGTCATCGGGATGCTCACGATGCTCGTCGGCGCGCTGATGTGCTTCCTGCAGCGCCACCTCAAGCGGCTGCTCGCGTACTCCACGATCTCGCACGCCGGCGCGATGCTCGCCGGCATCGGGCTGCTCGACTCGAAGTCGCTCGCCGGCGTGGCGAACCTGATCCTCGCCCATGCGTTCCTGAAGGGCGGCCTCTTCCTCGTGTGCGGCCTCGTGCTCATGCAGCTGAAGAACATCGACGAGATCAGGCTCCGCGGCGCGGGCCGCGACATGCCGATCACCGGCGTCCTGTGGTTCCTCGGCTCCCTGGGCCTCGTCGGCATCCCGTACGTCGGGATCTTCCTCGGCCACGGGCTGCTCGACGACGGCGCGATCGAGCACGGCTACGGCTGGATCCCCGCGCTGACGATGGTCGCGGCGGGCACGTGCGCGGGCGCGATGTTCCGCGCGGGCGCACGCGTCTTCCTCGGCTGGGGAGCGGACGAGGACGAGCTGCTCTCGCCCGAGCCGGACGAGAATCCCCAGGAGCGCGACGCGAAGGTGCCGCTGATGTGGGCCGTCACCGCGGTGATGATCGGCCTCGGCCTGGTCGCCAGCATCGTGCCGGGGCTCGAGCCGCGGAGCGAGCGCGCGTCCGAGCGGTTCGTCGACCGCACGGCGTACGCGAGCCGTGTGCTGCACGGCATCGCCGTGCACGGGGGGCCGCACCTGCCGTTCGACCTGCCGTCGGCGACCGGCTCGTCGCTCGCCTACGGCTCGGGTGCTCTGCTCGTCGCGCTCGCCGTCGCGGCGATCGGCCTCTGGCACGGCCGCGTGCCGCGGCTCGTCCAGGCGCCGCTCGACGCGATTCGCGACGCGCACAGCGGCATCGTCGGCGACTATCTGCTCTGGATCGTGGGTGGAACGGCGGTCATCGGCGCCGTCTGGGCGTTCACGCTCCCTTGATCTTCGAGTCGTCCCATGGGAAAACACAGGGGTGACTAATCCGTATGCAGCCGCTGCGCGCTTCCGCACCGCCCTCCGGCAGTTCATGCGCGAGAGCGAGGTCGTGGCGCGCGAAGCAGGCGTCACGCCGCGCCAGTACCTGCTCCTGCTGCAGATCGCGGCGGCCGAGGACGGCACGGCGACGGTCACCGAGCTCGTCGACCGGCTCGTGCTGACGCAGAGCACGGTGACCGAGCTCGTCCAGCGCGCGGAGGCAGCGGGTCTCGTCGAGCGGCGGCCGGCGCCGCACGACGCGCGCGTCGTCCACCTGAGCCTGTCCCAGCGCGGAAGCCAGATCCTGGACTCCGTGCACGGCGCGCTGCAGGGCGAGCGGGCACGGCTGCGCGCGATGCTCGACAGCAGCGATTAGATCGTCCCGCGATACGTTTCGCGCCCGAAGAGCCAGGTAGAAGGCTCGCGTGAGCTTCACGAAGCTGCTCGACTCCTGGCCCGTCGTCCGGCAGCTGCGCGAGGGCGACCTCCACGGCGTCGGCAAGGCCGCGCAGTCGCCGAAATCGCGGGCGCTCCGGGCGCGGATCCTCGACGCCGACCATGTGGGCCAGTCGGTCTGCCCGTTCTGTGCCGTCGGCTGCGCGCAACTCGTCTACGTCAAGGACGGCGAGGTGATCCAGGTCGAGGGCGACCCGGCGAGCCCGATCTCGCGCGGCCGCCTGTGCCCGAAGGGCGCCGCCACGAAGAACATGCACTCGGGGCCGCTGCGCGAGTACAGGGTCAAGTACCGGCGGCCCTACAGCACGCACTGGGAAGACCTTCCACTCGACCAGGCGATGGACATGATCGTCGACCGGATCCTCCAGACCCGCGAAGAGACGTGGCAGGAGGAGACGGAGGACGGCGCGCCCGCCAGGCGCACGATGGCGATCGCGAACCTCGGCGGCGCGACGCTCGACAACGAGGAGAACTATCTGATGAAGAAGCTCCTCAGCGCGCTCGGCATCGTCCAGGTCGAGAACCAGGCACGCATATGACACTCGTCCACGGTGCCCAGTCTGGGCACCTCGTTCGGACGAGGCGGAGCCACCACGTTCCAGCAGGACCTGCAGAACGCGGACATGGTCACGATCATGGGCTCGAACATGGCCGAGAACCACCCGGTGGGCTTCCAGTGGGTGATGGAGGCCCGCGAGCGCGGCGCGACGATCGTCCACGTGGATCCGCGCTTCACGCGCACGAGCGCGATGGCGACGAAGCACATCGGCCTGCGCGCCGGTAGCGACATCGCGTTCCTCGGCGGTGTCGTCAACTTCATCCTCGCGCACGACCGCTGGTTCAAGGACTACGTCACGCGCTACACGAACGCGCGCGTGATCGTGAACGACGACTTCACCGACACCGAGGATCTCGACGGCCTCTTCTCCGGCTGGGATCCCGAGCAGGGCCAGTACGACACGACGACATGGCAGTACTCCGGCTCCGACATGCACGGCTCCGCCGGACAGCGCGAGGAAGGGTTCTCGCCGAAGGGCGAGCAGTCCGGACACGGTGCACACGGCGCGCACCTCAAGCACGGCGAGCCGCCCGACGAGGACTGGGAGCTGCAGCATCCGCGGTGCGTCTTCCAGATCCTGAAGCGCCACTTCGCGCGCTACACGCCGGAGTTCGTCGCGAACGCGTGCGGCTGCAGCGTCGAGGAGTTCCTCTGGTACTGCGAGCGGATCTGCGAGAACTCCGGCCCGGAGCGCACCGGTGCATTCGCGTACGCGGTCGGCTGGACACAGCACACGGTCGGCGTCCAGCTCATTCGCACCGCCGCGATCATCCAGTTGCTGCTCGGCAACATCGGCCGTCCCGGCGGCGGGATCATGGCGCTGCGCGGGCACGCGTCGATCCAGGGCTCGACCGACATCCCGACCCTCTACAACATCCTCCCCGGCTACCTGACGATGCCGCACACGGAGGACTACGGCGGCCTCGACGGCTATCTCGAGGCGACGACCGCCGACACCGGCTGGTGGGGGAACGCCGACGCGTACATGGTCTCGCTGCTCAAGGCGTGGTGGGGGCCGAACGCGACGAAGGAGAACGACTTCTGCTTCGACTACCTGCCGCGCGTCGACGAGGACAACTCGAACTACTGGACGGTCGGACAGATGCTGCAGGGCAAGGTGAAGGGCTACATCGTCGCCGGCGAGAACCCCGCGATCGGCTCGGCGAACGGCAAGGCGCAGCGACTCGCACTGAGCAAGCTCGACTGGCTCGTCGTGCGCGACTTCGTCGAGATCGAGACCGCGTCGTTCTGGTACGACAGCCCGGAAGTCGAGTCGGGCGAGCTTTCGCCGGAGCAGATCCCGACCGAGGTGTTCTTCATGCCCGCGGCGTCGCACCTCGAGAAGGACGGCTCGTTCACCAACACGCAGCGGCTTCTGCAGTGGCACTTCAAGGCGGTCGAGCCGAAGGAGGACTGCCGGTCCGAGCTGTGGTTCTACTACCACCTCGGCAAGAAGATCCGCGAGAAGCTCAAAGAGTCGACCGACCCGAAGGACCGGCCGCTCAAGGAGCTGCAATGGCATTACGGCACGAGCGGCGAGATCGAGGAGCCGAGCGCCGAGGACGTGCTCTCCGAGATCAACGGCCGCGACGACAAGGGCCAGGCGCTCGCTGCGTACAAGCTCCTGAAGGCGGACGGATCGACGAGCTGCGGCTGCTGGATCTACTGCGGCGTGTTCGCCGACGACAAGAACATGGCGGCGCGGAAGAAGCCGCACTGGGAGCAGAACTACGTCGCGCTCGAGTGGGCGTGGGCCTGGCCGGCGAACCGCCGCCTGATCTACAACCGCGCCGCCGCCGACGTCGACGGCAAGCCGTGGTCGGAGCGCAAGCAGTACGTCTGGTGGGACGCCGAACAGGAGAAGTGGACGGGGATCGACACGCCCGACTTCGACGCGGAGAAGCCGCCCGACTACGAGCCGCCGGACGACGCGAAGGGCCCGGACGCGATCGCCGGCGACCACCCGTTCGTCATGCAGGCGGACGGGCTCGGCTGGCTGTACGTCCCGCAAGGTCTCGAGGACGGCCCGCTGCCGACCCATTACGAGCCGCACGAGTCGCCGTTCGACAACCCGCTGTACTC
>Ga0070741_10015601_pt1 | contig 12832 bp, 13 predicted proteins | sample Coa_R1_4_FD_66440 | JGI IMG/M metagenome (GOLD analysis project Ga0070741, IMG submission 66440) | Surface soil microbial communities from Centralia Pennsylvania, which are recovering from an underground coalmine fire - Coalmine... | ecosystem: Environmental > Terrestrial > Soil > Unclassified ...
GCCGAGGCACTCGCCTTCGTCCGCGAGCATCACCACGCCGTGCTCGCGACGATGCGCGCTGACGGCCGCCCGCAGCTCTCGCCCGTCGCGTGCGGCGTCGACCGCGACGGCATGGTCGTCGTCAGCACGCGCGAGACGGCGATGAAGACGAAGAACCTTCGTCGCGAGCCGTGGTGCTCGTTGTGCGTGTTCACGGACCGGTTCTTCGGTCCCTTCGTGCAGATCGAGGGGCCGGTCGAGATCGTCGAGCTGCCCGACGCGATGGGCCACCTCGTGGAGTACTACCGGTCCGTCGCCGGCGAGCACCCCGACTGGGACGACTACCGCGCCGCGATGGAGCGCGAACGTCGCGTCATGCTACGCGTGCGACCGGAGCGTGTGGGCCCCAGCCGCAGTGGCTGACGTAGTGTCCCGGAGATGCAGACCTCCATCACGGTGAACGGCGTCGCGCAGCAGCACGACGTCGAGCCGCGGACGTTGCTCGTCCAGTTCCTGCGCGACGCCTGCGGTCTGACCGGCACGAAGATCGGCTGCGACACGTCCTCGTGCGGCGCGTGCACGGTCCTCGTCGACGGTGAGTCGGTGAAGTCGTGCACGATGCTCGCCGCCCAGGCCGACGGGCGCAGCGTCACCACGATCGAGGGTCTCGCCGCCGACGGTGAGCTGCACCCGGTGCAGCGCGCGTTCCAGGAGCACCACGGGCTGCAGTGCGGTTTCTGCACCGCCGGCATGGTGATGGCCGCGGTGTCCTTGATCGAGGAGATCCCGAACCCCACCGAGCGGGACGTGCGCGACGGGCTCGAGGGCAACCTGTGTCGTTGCACCGGCTACCACAACATCGTCGAGGCCGTGCTCGCGGCTGCGGGGAGCGCCGAGAGCGCGGCTGCCGGGAGCGCGCGGTGATCCCCGCCGCGTTCGAGTACGTCCGTGCAGAGTCGGCCGACGACGCGCTCGCGGCGCTGCGCGAGCACGGCGACGACGCGAAGCTCCTCGCCGGCGGCATGTCGCTCATCCCGCTGATGAAGCTGCGTCTCGCCACACCGGCGGTGCTCGTCGACGTCGGACGCGTGGGCGACCTCTCGTACGTGCGCGACGCGGGAGACCACGTCGCGATCGGCGCGCTCACGCGTCACCGTGATCTCGAGACGTCCGACCTGCTGCGCGACCAGTGCGGGGTCCTGCGTGCCGTCGCCGCGCAGGTTGGGGACAACCAGGTCCGCCATCGCGGCACGCTGGGCGGCTCCGTCGCGCACGGCGACCCCGCGTCGGACCTGCCGGCCGCGCTGCTCGCGCTCGACGCGACGTTCCTCGTGCGCGGTGGCGCCGGTGAACGGACGGTCGCGGCGACCGACTTCTTCCGTGGGTTCCTCGAGACCGCGCTCGAGCCGGACGAGCTCCTCACCGAGATCCGCGTCCCGAAGACCGGCGCGACGGGCTTCTCGTACCAGAAGTTCCAGCGCCGCAAGCAGGACTGGGCGATCGTCGGCGCGGTCGCGGTGCGGAACGGGTCGACGCGCGTCGCGCTCGTCAACATGGGGTCGACACCGGTGCGTGCGCGCGCGGTCGAGGAGGCGCTGACGGCCGGCGCGTCGGTGGCCGACGCCGCGCAGCACGCGGCCGAGGGCACCGAGCCGCCCGCGGACCTGAACGCGAGCGTCGAGTACCGCGAGCACCTCGCGCGCGTGCTCACCCGCCGCGCGCTCGAGGAAGCCGCGGGCTGAGCGCTCGTGACCGTCGCGGCCGCGATCCTCGCCGCGGGGCGCGGGAGCCGCGCCGGCGACGACGTCGTCAAGCCGTTGCTCGAGCTCCAGGGACGCTCCCTCGTCGAGTGGGCGCTCGACGCCGCGGTCGCGAGCGGCGCGACGCCCGTCGTGCTCGTCGTCGGGAACCACGGCGACGACGTCGCGCCGCACGCGCGGGGCGACGTCGAGGTCGTCGTCAGCACGGAGTGGGCGCGCGGCATCGCGCACAGCCTGCGCGCCGCGCTGGCTGCGCTCTCGGGGCGTCCGTCGATCCGCGCGGTGTGCATCGGCCTCGCGGACCAGCCGCTCGTCGGTCCGGACGCCTACCGCCGTCTCGCGGCCGCGTACCATGACGGCGCCGATCTCGCCGTGGCGACCTACGGCGGCGTGCGGGGCAACCCGGTGCTGCTCGGCCGATCCCGGTGGGGTGAGGCCATGCGGCTGGAGGGCGACGTCGGTGCGCGTGCCCTCCTGCGCCGTCACGGCGCGGTGGAGGTGCCGTGTGACGGCACCGGCGACCCGTCCGACGTCGACACGCTCGACGACCTGCGAGCCATGGAGCAGCGATGCGCATCGAGGACCAGTTCCGGGTGAACGTCCCCGTCGAGGAGGCGTGGCGGCTCCTCCTCGACATCGAGCGCATCGCGCCGTGCATGCCCGGCGCCGCGCTGCAGGAGGTCGAGGGCGACGAGTATCGAGGTGTGGTGAAGGTCAAGGTCGGGCCGATCACCGCGCAGTACAAGGGCGCCGCCCGCTTCGCCGAGGTGGACGAGGACGCGCACCGCGCCGTCATCTCCGCGAGCGGCCGCGACACGCGCGGGCAGGGCAACGCGTCGGCGACCGTCACCGCGATGCTCGAACCCGTCGACGGGGGGACGCAGGTCCACATCGACACCGACCTGTCGATCACCGGCAAGGTCGCGCAGTTCGGGCGGGGCGTGATCGGCGACGTGTCGTCGAAGCTGCTCGCGCAGTTCGTCGAGAACCTCGAGCGTGACGTGCTGGGTGGCCGCGACACCGACGAGGACGAGGAGGTCATCGACCTCGAGGCGCAGGAGCGCGACGCAGCCGCGGCGAGCGAGATCCCGGGGCCCGGTCTCGCGGCGCCGTCGTCGAGCGCGCCGCAGGACGTCGACGCGAGCACGAACGGCGCCCGCCGGATCGAGTCCGTCGAGCCCGAGCCGGTCGACCTGCTCGCGGTGAGCGGGACGCCGTTGCTCAAGCGGCTCGCGCCCGTCCTCGCCGCGGTGCTCGCCCTGCTGCTCGTCGGGCGCGCCCGTCGTCGCCGCCGTCGTCGCAGCGAGGGCTGACGGTCCGCGCCCCGAACGAGCGAGCCCCGTAGGATCGAACTCGTGTTCGACGGGGCGGTGCTCGGGATCGATCCCGGGCTGTCGCGCTGCGGCTACGGCGCGGTGCAGGGCGGTACCCGCGCGACCGCGCTCGCGTACGGCGTGATCCGCACGCCGGCCGCCGACGCGCTCGCGACCCGTCTCGCGCAGCTCGAGCGCGAGCTCGACGACCTCGTGCGCGAGCTCCGACCGGCGGCGGTGGCGGTCGAGCGCGTGCTGTTCCAGGCGAACGTGCGGACCGCGATGTCGGTCGGACAGGCGAGCGGGATCGCGCTCGTCGTCGCGGCGCGCGCCGGCGTGCCGGTCGTGCACTACAGCCCGAACGAGGTGAAGCTCGCGGTCACCGGGTACGGCGGGGCCGACAAGGTCCAGGTGCAGGCGATGGTGACGCGGCTCCTCGCGCTCGGTGCGCCACCGAAGCCGCCGGACGCGGCCGACGCGCTCGCCCTCGCGCTGTGCCATCTCTGGCGCGCGCGCATCCCGTCCGCGGACGGCACGGCGGACGGCTTCACGCGCGCGGTCGAGGCCGCGCTGGCGAAACAGGAGGCGAGATCATGATCGGCTCGGTTCGCGGCACGGTGCTCGAGCGCGCGACGACGGGCGAGGTGCTCGTCGAGGTCGGCGGAGTCGGCTACCGCGTGCTCGTCACGTTGCGCGCCGTCCCCGAGCTCGATCCCGGTGCCCCCGCGTTCCTCTTCACCCATCTCCACGTGCGTGACGACGCGATGGTGCTCTACGGGTTCCCCACCCGAGACGAGCGCGACACGTTCGAGACGCTGATCGGTGCGACGGGCGTCGGCCCGAAGCTCGCGCTCGCGATCCTCTCCGTGCACCCGCCCGCGGCGCTGCGGCGCGCCCTGGTCGACGACGATCTGGACGCGCTCACGCTCGTGCCCGGCGTCGGGAAGCGCACCGCGCAGCGCCTCCTCGTCGAGCTCAAGGCGCGGCTCGACGTTCCCGACCTCGACCTCGCCGACGGATCCCCGAGTTCGACGTCGAGCGCGCGCGCCGAGGTGCGCGAGGCCTTGGCGGGTCTCGGCTATGGCGGCGACGAGATCCGCGACGTCCTCGGTCAGCTGGCCGACGACGCGGGGGTCGAGGACCTGTTGCGCGACGCGCTCAAGCTCCTGGCGGTGGCGCGTGCGTGACGAGCTGATGCAGCCCGTCGCCGACCCGGTCGAGGCCGCGGAGGAGACGACGCTGCGGCCGCGGCGTCTCGCGGAGTTCGTCGGGCAGGGCCCGATCAAGGAGCACCTCGACATCCTCCTCGGCGCGGCGCGCAAGCGGCACCAGGCCGCTGACCACGTCCTGCTCGCGGGGCCGCCGGGTCTCGGCAAGACGAGCCTCGCGGGCATCATCGCCAACGAGCTCGACGCGCACCTACGGGTCACGAGCGGTCCGGCGCTCGAGCGGGCCGGCGACCTCGCCGCGATCCTCACCAACCTCGACGACGGCGACGTCCTGTTCATCGACGAGGTGCACCGCCTGCCGCGCACGGTCGAGGAGTACCTCTATCCCGCGATGGAGGACTTCCAGCTCGACATCGTGATCGGCAAGGGCCCGTCGGCGCGCTCGATCCGTCTCGACCTGCCGCGCTTCACCCTCGTCGGCGCGACGACCCGCACCGGGCTCATCACCGGCCCGTTGCGCGACCGCTTCGGGCTCGTCGCGCGGCTCGACTACTACGAGCCCGAGGACCTCGTCGCCATCCTCGAACGCTCCGCGCACATCCTCGGTGTGCCGCTCCTCGCCGACGGCGCGACCGAGATCGCGTCCCGTGCGCGCGGCACCCCCCGCATCGCGAACCGCCTGCTGAAGCGCGTGCGTGACTACGCCGAGGTCCGGGGGGACGGCACCGTCGACGGTGACACCGCGCGCGCGGCGCTCGCGCTGTTCGAGGTCGACGAGCGGGGCCTCGACAAGGTCGACCGGGCCATCCTCGTCGCGCTGTGCCGGACGCACGCGGGCCAGCCCGTCGGTCTCGGCACGCTCGCGGTCACGGTCGGGGAGGAGGCCGACACCGTCGAGGACGTCTACGAGCCGTTCCTGCTCAAGCAGGGTCTGCTGCAGCGGACGCCGCGCGGCCGGCGCGCCACCGCGGCCGCGTTCGCGCACCTCGGCATGACACCACCGCCCGGCGAGCCGGGCGCGTCGTCACTGTTCGACGCCTGAGCGAGCGAGGCAGAGCCGAGCGGAAGCGTGGCCCCGCGACCCGGCCGCGAAGCGGCCACGAGCGAGACATCGCTGCGCGGGCCGCTCACCAGGGGCGCGCTACCATCGCCCGCGTTCCCCAGTCCTCGCGGAATCGGTGATGGCTGCCCTCATCTACCTCGTCATCCTGGTCGCGGCGTTCTTCGTGCTCATCGTCCTTCCCCAGCGACGGCAGGCCAGCGCCCACCGAGCGCTCGTCGCCAGCCTCGAGGTCGGCAACGAGGTCATGACGACCTCGGGGATCTTCGGCACGATCCTCGCGTTGACCGACACGACCGCCGAGCTGCAGATCGCGCCGAACGTGATCGTGAAGATCGCTCGGGGCGCGATCTCCCAGCGCGTGAGCCAGCCCGCGGAACCCGCCGCCTGACCGCATGCGTCGATCGGTCTGGTTCCTCGTCGGGACCCTGGTGGTCGTCATCGGCACGTTCCTCGCGACGTTGCTCAGCGGCAACACGCCCGTCCTCGGCCTCGACCTGCAGGGCGGGATCTCGGTCGTGCTCGCGCCCGTCGGCAAGACCACGAACGACACGCTCAACACGGCGGTGAACATCATCCGCAACCGTGTCGACTCGCTCGGTGTCGCCGAGCCGCAGATCACGCGGACGGGCAAGACGATCGTCGTCGACCTCCCGGGCGTGAAGGACCGCGCCCAGGCGCAGCGGCTCGTCGGTCGCACCGCCGAGCTGCGGTTCCGTCCCGTGCTGAACGAGACGGCCGCCCCGACGAAGTCGAGCTCGAAGCCGAAGTCGACGACGTCGACGACGAAGCCCGGCACGACGTCGACGACGAAGCCGGCCACCACGTCGACGACGAAGAAGCAGTCGATGGGCGCGACGCTGCCGCCCATCCGGCTCACCGCTGCGACGCCGACGACCACACCGTCGACGGCCGCGACGACGACCACCACCGCCCCCGCGCAGAGCGCGCTGCCCCCGATCACCCCGCTCGACCAGGACAAGGCCAACGCGACCGTCGTGCTGCCGGGCCGCCACATCAAGGGCCAGCCCGACATCATCTACGAGCTCGGTCCCGCCGCCCTGACCGGGAAGGGCGTCAGCAGCGCGCAGGCGTCGTACCAGCAGGGCGGCGACGGCTGGGGCGTCGACGTGAAGCTGAACAGCAAGGGGCTCGACGCGTTCAACGGGATGGCGGCGAAGCAGTACGGCCAGCCCGCACCCACGAACCAGGTCGCGATCACGCTCGACGGCGTCGTGCAGTCCGCGCCCGCGTTCCAGACGTCGCACTTCGACAACAACGGGGTGCGCATCTCGGGCAGCTTCACGCAGAGCGAGGCCGAGGACCTCGCCCGGCTGCTGCGCTTCGGCGCGCTGCCCGTGCAGCTCAAGCAGCTCACGTCGGAGAACGTCTCGCCGACGCTCGGCTCCGACCAGTTGCGCGCCGGCCTCATCGCCGGCGTGATCGGCCTCGCGCTCGTCGCGGGCTACATGCTCTTCTACTACCGGCTGCTCGGGCTCGTGGTCTGGGCGGGCATCGCGCTGTCGGGGATGGCGCTGTACACGCTCGTCACGTATCTCGGGAACTCGGTCAACCTGACGCTGTCGCTCGCCGGTGTGACGGGCATCATCGTGTCGGTCGGTGTCACGGTCGACTCGTACGTCGTCTACTTCGAGCGCCTGAAGGACGAGGTACGCAGCGGCAAGACGATCCGGTCGTCGCTCGACCACGGCTTCACGCGCGCGTTCAAGACGATCGTCGCCGCAGACCTCGTCTCGCTCCTGAGCGCCGGCGCGCTGTACGTCCTGGCGGTCGGCTCGGTGCGCGGCTTCGCGTTCTTCCTCGGCCTCTCGACGCTGCTCGACCTCGTCATCGCCTACTTCTTCATGCACCCCGTCGTCGTGCTGCTCGCGCGTCGCCGCAACCTCGTGACCGGTCCGCTCGGCATCGCGGCCGGCCTCGACGTCCGCGAGGCGACCGTATGACGACCGCGACGCAGACTGCGCCCGACACGACGGAGAAGCGTGGCCGGCACACGATCTCCGACATCTTCCACGAGCGGACGCACTTCGACATCGTCGGCCGGTCGTGGCGGTGGGCGCTGCTGTCCGGCACGATCATCCTGATCGGGCTGATCTCGCTCGGTGTCCGCGGCCTCAACCTCGGCATCGACTTCAAGGGCGGCACGCAGTGGGAGTTCCAGGCCAAGAGCGCCCACGTGTCGTCGGGCTCGGTGCGCAGCTCCGTGCAGTCCATCGTCCCGGACGCGACGATCCTGATCGTCAACAACAACAAGGTTCGGGTCCAGTCGAAGAACGTCGACGCGACGACCGAGAACAAGGTGACGGACGCGCTCGCCAAGTACGCGCACATCGCGCCGAGCGCCGTCACGATCAACAGTGTCGGGCCGACGTGGGGCCACGAGGTCAGCAGCAAGGCGCTGCGCGCGCTCATCGTCTTCTTCGTGCTGATCGCGCTGTACCTCAGCTTCAGATTCGAGTTCAAGATGGCCGTCGCCGCGATCCTCGCGGTGCTCCACGACATCGTCGTCACCGTCGGCGTGTACGCGCTGACGCAGTTCGAGGTCACGCCGGCGACGGTCGTCGCGTTCCTGACGATCCTCGGCTTCTCCCTGTACGACACGGTCGTCGTGTTCGACAAGATCAAGGAGAACGTGCCGACGCTCGGGACGATCAAGGGCGACACGTACTCGGCGATGGCGAACCGTTCGATGAACCAGGTGCTGATGCGCTCGCTCAACACCTCGTTCGTCGCGCTGCTGCCGGTGTTCTCGCTGCTGGTCGTCGGCAGCTACATCCTCGGTGCGATCGCGCTCGAGGACTTCGCGCTCGCCCTGTTCGTCGGTCTGCTGACCGGTGCGTACTCGTCCATCTTCGTCGCGACGCCGATCCTCGCGTGGTGGAAGGAGCGTGAGCCGCGCTACCGCACGATGCGCGAGCGGGCCGAGACGCTGCGGGCGCGCTCCGCAGCCGTCGAGACGCCGGCGCCCGCGGCACCGGCCGTCCGCGACGTCGAGCCCGACGTCGAGCCCGACGGCGAAGCCGCGCTCGAGCCGCCGGGGGAGCCCGTCGCGGAACCCGCGCGCGCGGCCGCCGCGGCGCGTCCCGCGCCGGCCCCGCGCCAGCCCGGCGGGGTCACGCCCCGCCCGCGCCAGCAACGCCGCCGCAAGCGTCGCTGACCGCCCCCCCGCCCGTTTTGGGAAGCGTGAACCACACGATGTGTGGATGAGCCTTCACAGAAGCGAGGGGCGGGGCCCGTAGACTGGCGTGATCGAGCGCGTGCCGTACCTCAAGGAACTGATCCGGGACATCCCCGACTGGCCGAGCCCGGGGGTCGTCTTCAAGGACATCACGCCGCTGCTCGCCGACGCGCGGGCCTTCGCGTTCGTGGTCGACAACCTGGCCGAGCCCTTCGACGGCGAGGGCGTCGCCAAGGTGATCGGCGTCGAGGCCCGGGGCTTCGTGCTCGCCGCGCCTCTCGCGCGCCGCTTCGACGCCGGGTTCGTGCCCGTGCGCAAGCCCGGGAAGCTGCCGTGGGAGATCGAGCGCGAGGAGTACGAGCTCGAGTACGGCAGCAACCTGCTCGAGATCCACCGCGACGCGGTCGCGCCGGGTGAGCGAGTCGTCGTGTGCGACGACGTCCTCGCGACCGGTGGCACCGCCGAGGCGACGGTCAGGCTCGTCGAGCGGCTCGGCGGCGAGGTCGTCGGCCTGACGTTCCTGCTCGAGCTGGGCTTCCTGGGCGGCCGGTCGAAGCTGGAAGGGTACGAGCTCCACACGATGTTGACGTACGAGGCATGACGCACGCATCGGAAGCCCCGTGAGCATCTCGACCACCGACCAGCGGATCGACCGGCGCTCCGTGCTGCCGTGGCGGCGGCACCACGTCGACGTCGCCGTCGCGCCGCTCGTCGCCGCCTTCCACGAGCACCATCGCAAGAGCGACACCGACCTCATCGAGCGGGCGTTCGACGTGGCGCGCGACGCCCACGCGGACCAGGTCCGCCGCTCGGGCGAGCCCTACATCGCGCACCCGCTCGGGGTGGCGATGATCCTCGCCGACCTCGGCCTCGACGACGTCACGCTCGCGGGCGCGCTGCTGCACGACGCGGTCGAGGACACCGTGGTCACCCGCGACGACATCGAGGCCGCGTTCGGCGCGGACGTCGCGGCGATCGTCGACGGCGTGACCAAGTTGGACCGGCTGCAGTTCGACTCCAAGGAGGAGCAGCAGGCGGCCACGCTGCGCAAGATGCTCGTGGCGATGGCGAAGGACATCCGGGTCCTGCTCATCAAGCTCGCCGATCGCCTCCACAACATGCGGACGATCGCGTCGCTGCCCGAGGCCAAGCAGCTGCGCATCGCGCAGGAGACGCTCGACATCTACGCGCCGCTCGCGCACCGGCTCGGCATCGCGGACGTCAAGTGGCAGCTGGAGGACCTCGCGTTCGCGGTGCTGCACCCGAAGCGCTATGCCGAGATCGAGCAGATGGTCGCGACGCGCTCACCGGAGCGCGAGGACCATCTCGAGCTCGTCCTCGACGCGCTGCGCTCGCGTCTCGCCGAGCTGCACATCACCGCCGAGGTCACGGGCCGTCCGAAGCACTACTGGTCCATCTACGAGAAGATGGTCGTGCGCGGCAAGGAGTTCGACGACGTGCAGGACCTCGTCGGCGTGCGCGTCATCGTCGACTCCGTGAAGGACTGCTACGGCGCGCTCGGGTCGATCCACGCGCTGTGGAAGCCGGTGCAGGGCCGGTTCAAGGACTACATCGCGATGCCCAAGTTCAACCTCTACCAGTCGTTGCACACGACGGTGGTGGGGCCGCAGGGCAAGCCGGTCGAGGTCCAGATCCGGACGCACGAGATGCACCGGCGCGCGGAGTACGGCATCGCCGCGCACTGGGGCTACAAGGAGCAGGCGTCGCCGGCCGAGGACCTCGCGTGGCTGCAACGGATGGTCGACTGGCAGCAGGAGACGTCCGATCCGGCCGAGTTCATGGAGTCGCTGAAGATCGACCTCGAGCAGGACGAGGTCTTCGTCTTCACGCCCAAGGGCAAGGTCATCACGCTCCCGGCCGGCGCGACGGCCGTCGACTTCGCGTACACGATCCACACCGAGGTCGGGCACCGCTGCATCGGCGCGCGCGTCAACAACCGGCTCGTCCCGCTCGACTCGCAGCTCGTGTCGGGCGACACCGTCGAGATCTTCACGAGCAAGGTCGAGGGCGCGGGGCCGAGCCGCGACTGGCTGCAGTTCGTCCAGACGCCCCGCGCTCGCAGCAAGATCCGCCAGTGGTTCTCCCGTGAGCGCCGCACCGACGCGATCGACACCGGTCGCGACGAGCTCACCAAGGCGATGCGCAAGGAGGGCCTCCCGGTCCAGAAGCTCGCGCGGAGCAGCGTCGTCACCGACGTCGCGAGCGCGATGCACTACGCGGATCTCGACGCGCTCTACGCCGCGATCGGCGAGGGGCACGTCTCCGCGCGGGCCGTCGTGCAGCGCATCCAGCGCGAGCTGCGCGGCGGGGAGGAGCAGCTGCCGGTCACCGCGCGACGGCCACCGCGCGCGTCGCGGGGGCGTGAGCACCGCACGGTCGGTGTCCACGTCGAGGGCCTCGACGACCTCATGGTGCGGTTGTCGCGGTGCTGCACCCCGGTCCCCGGTGACGAGATCATCGGGTTCGTGACACGCGGCCGAGGCGTCTCGGTGCACCGGGCCGACTGCGCGAACGCGTCGCAGCTCGAGGCCAGCCAGGGCGACCGTCTCATCGAGGTCGAGTGGGACCACGACCAGCCGGCGACCTACGTCGTGTCCGTCGAGGTCGAGGCGCTCGACCGGTCGAAGCTCCTGCGCGACGTCTCACAGGTGCTGTCCGACCATCACGTCAACATCCTGAGCTGCAACTCGCAGACCAGCGCGGATCGCGTCGCGAAGCTCCGGTTCGACTTCGAGCTGGCCGACCCCGGCCACCTCGACTCGATGATCGGTGCGATCAAGCGCGTCGACTCCGTCTACGACGCCTACCGCGTCCTGCCGGGGGCCAAAGCCGCGGTGTAGACGTCTCACCCGCGGGCGCGTCGAGCAGGGTCGGACATCGCGCCGAGCAGGGTGGGACATGACGGCAGGACGGCAACGTCGAACGACGGGCGCGCTCGTGCTCGCGCTCGTCGTGCTCCCGGCCCTCGTCGCAGGGTGCGGGAGCGGGTCGTCGCGCTCGTCCCGCGCGCCCACGACGACCACGGTCCCCGCGCTGCTGCGCAACGTGCCGGAGCCGATCGCCGACATCGCGTACCTGCTGCAGGACGAGCTCACGCGCCTCGGCTACCACGTCGGCCATCTCGACAGCGGCTTCACCGCGCGCGCGACACGCGCGATCGAGGAGTTCCAGCGATCGAAGGGCCTGCCCGCGAACGGCGCGTTCGACCAGGCGACCGCGGTCGCGCTCCGCACCGCGACCGGTCGCCAGCAGCCGACGATCGTGCGCGGCCTGCAGACCGTCCTCACCGAGCTCGGCTACTACCACGGCACGATCGACGGGAACTACGGGCCCGCGACCACCGCCGCGGTGCGCGCGTTGCAGCGCGACCGTCACGTCGACACGCCGAACACGGGTGACGTCGCCGCGACGCTCGTCGCGATGGTCGACGCGTGGCGGTCGAAGCACCTGCTCGCGCCGACGGTCGCGGCGCCGCCCGACGAGTCCGGTCTGCTGCAGGCCGGCGACACCGGGCCCGCGGTGACGCAGGTCCAGCAACGGCTCACGACGCTCGGCTACCGACCCGGCCCGGCCGACGGCGTGTTCGGCGCGCAGACGACCGGCGCGGGCACGGCGTTCGAGAAGCACGAGGGCCTGCCCCGTGACGGCGTGGTCGGCTCCGCGGTACGCGCGCGCCTCCGATCGCCGACCGGCGCGGGGCCGCGCAGCACCTCGCCGCAGCCGCACATCGAGGTCGACCTCGATCGGCAGATCGCGTTCGTCGTCGTGCCGGGCCAGCCGGTCACGATCCTCGACGTCTCGACGGGCAGCGGCCGCTCCTACACGGAGCCGGGCTCGTCGGCCCAGCAGGTCGCGTACACCCCGACCGGCCCCTACACCGTGTACCGGGCCGTCGCCGCGCCGGTCGTGGCGCCGCTCGGCACGCTGTACAAGCCGCTGTACTTCCTGCAGGGCTGGGCGATGCACGGCGAGGCGATCGTCCCGCCGTATCCCGGGAGCCACGGCTGCGTCCGCACCCACGACTGGGACCAGGACTGGCTGTTCCCGCAGGTCCCGGTGGGCACGCCGATCACGATCTACGGCACCAACCCGGGCGGCGCCACGCGGCCTGCCAACGCCGGCGCGGGGTACTGAGTGCGGACGAGGCCGGGCCGTGCGCGGAGCGCGGGACGGCCCGGCCCGAGGGAGCCGAGGTGAGTGCGGACGAAGCCGGGCCGTGCGCGGAGCGCGGGACGGCCCGGCCCGAGGGAGCCGAGGTGAGTGCGGACGAAGCCGGGCCGTGCGCGGAGCGCGGGACGGCCCGGCCCGAGGGAGCCGAGGTGATCGCCGAG
>Ga0070741_10015602_pt1 | contig 12832 bp, 8 predicted proteins | sample Coa_R1_4_FD_66440 | JGI IMG/M metagenome (GOLD analysis project Ga0070741, IMG submission 66440) | Surface soil microbial communities from Centralia Pennsylvania, which are recovering from an underground coalmine fire - Coalmine... | ecosystem: Environmental > Terrestrial > Soil > Unclassified ...
GCCCAGCGCATGGTCACGCTGTCGCGGCTGGCGCGCGGCAAGGCGCAACAGGGGCCTTCGATTTTGCTCACCACGGTCAATGCCGCCTTGCAGCGGATGCCGCCCAGAGACCTGCTGGCGCAGCAATCGCTCTCTGCGGCGCCGGGCAACCGGCTCGGCATGGACGCCGTGACGCGCTGGCTCGAGCTCAACGGCTTTAGCCGCGCCTCCACCGTGCGCGAGCCCGGCGATTATGCGGTGCGCGGCGGCATTCTCGATCTCTTCGCGCCGGGCATGGAGCAGCCGGTGCGGCTCGACTTCTTCGGCGACACCCTTGAATCCATCCGCAGCTTCGACCCCGAAAGCCAACTCAGCCAGGATTCATTGCGCGCACTGGATCTCGTGCCGGTCGCCGAATTTCAGCTCACGCCGGAGACAATCCGCCGGTTTCGTCTGGGCTATACGGAAGCTTTGGGAACGGCGGCGCCGGACGATCTTCTCTACCAGGCAGTGAGCGAAGGCCGCCGCCATCCCGGCATGGAGCATTGGCTGCCGCTGTTCCATGAACGGCTCGATACGCTGTTCGATTATGTGCCCGGCTCCCCCATCGTGCTGGAGCCACTCGCCGAAGACGCCGCGCACGAACGCTTCACGCAGATCGCCGACTATTACGAAGCGCGGCGCGAGGCCCTGCGGGCGCGCGCCGAGGGCCCGCCTTACAAGCCGTTGCCGCCGGAGCGGCTCTATCTTCCCGAGGAGGAATGGCGAAAGCGCGTAGAGAACATCGCGGCCGCGCGCATGACGCCGTTTGCCGTGCCGGAAAGCGCCGGCAATGTGGTGGATATCGGCACCCGGCAGGGCCGCAATTTCGCGCCGGAGCGCAGCCAAAGCGGCGTCAATGTCTTCGAGGCCGTGCGCGAGCATGTTCATGCCCTGCAAAACGCCAAGAAGCGCGTGGCCATCGCCATGTGGAGCGACGGCGCGCGCGAGCGCATGAGCCATGTGCTGACCGAGCATCGTCTCGTCAATCTCACGCCTGCGGCTTCCTGGCGGGAGATGCTGGCGCTGCCGCGACCGGCAGTCGCGCTGATCACGCTTGGTCTCGAATCCGGCTTCGAGACCGCGGACGTCGCGGTCATCAGCGAGCAGGACATTCTGGGCGATCGGCTGGTGCGCCCGCGGCGGGCCGGGCGCCGCGCGGAGAATTTCATTTCCGAGGTAACGAGCCTTACCCCCGGGGACCTCGTCGTTCACGTCGATCACGGCATCGGCCGTTTCGCCGGGCTGCGGACCATCGACGTGGCGGGCGCGCCGCACGATTGCCTCGAGCTACATTACGCCGGCGGCGACAAGCTTTTCCTGCCGGTCGAGAACATCGAGCTACTTTCCCGCTACGGATCCGAGGAATCCGGCGTCGAACTGGACCGGCTCGGCGGCGGCGCCTGGCAATCGCGTAAAGCGCGGATGAAGGCGCGCATTCGCGAGATCGCCGGCGAATTGATCAAGGTCGCGGCGGAGCGGCAGTTGCGCGAAGCGCCGAGGCTCGCGGTCGGCGCCGGTCTCTACGACGAGTTCTGCGCCGGATTTCCCTACGAGGAAACCGACGATCAGCGCGCCGCCATCGACGCCACGCTCAACGACCTCGCCGCAGGCCGTCCGATGGACCGGCTGATCTGCGGCGACGTCGGTTTCGGCAAGACCGAGGTGGCGCTGCGCGCGGCTTTCGTCGCCGTCATGGACGGCAAACAGGTGGCCTTGATCGCGCCGACGACGCTTTTGGCGCGGCAGCATACCAAGACCTTTCTCGAGCGTTTTCGCGGGCTGCCGGTGAACATCGCGCAGATGTCGCGGCTCGTGCCGGCGAGCGAGCGAGCGAAGGCGCGCAAGCAGCTTGCCTCGGGCGAGATCGACATCGTCATCGGCACCCACGCGCTGCTCGGCAAGAACGTGCAATTCAAGGATCTGGCGCTCGTCGTCGTCGACGAGGAACAGCATTTCGGCGTCGCCCATAAGGAGAAGCTGAAACAGCTCCGTTCCGAGGTCCACGTGCTCACGCTCACCGCGACGCCGATCCCGCGCACGCTGCAACTGGCGCTCACCGGCGTGCGCGATCTTTCGATCATCGCGTCGCCACCGGTCGATCGGCTGGCGGTACGTACCTTCGTCACGCCTTTCGATCCATTGATCGTGCGCGAGGCGCTGTTGCGGGAACGCTATCGCGGCGGCCAGGCCTTTTACGTCTGTCCCCGCATCGAGGACTTGGCCGGCGCCAAGGACTTTCTCGACAAGAACGTGCCGGAAGTGCGCGTCGGGGTCGCGCACGGGCAGATGCCCCCGACCGTTCTCGAAGACATCATGGCGGCCTTCTACGACGGCAAATACGACGTGCTGCTCTCCACCACCATCGTCGAATCGGGTCTCGACATCCCGACAGCCAATACCCTGATCGTGCATCGTGCCGACATGTTCGGGTTGGCGCAGCTTTACCAATTGCGCGGCCGCGTCGGCCGTTCGAAGGTGCGCGCCTATTCGCTGTTCACGCTGCCGGCGGAGAAGAAGATCACCCCGCAAGCCGAGCGTCGTCTCAAGGTGCTGCAATCGCTCGATACCTTGGGCGCCGGGTTCCAGCTCGCTTCCCACGACCTCGACATCCGTGGCGCCGGCAACCTTCTCGGCGAAGAGCAATCCGGCCATATCAAGGAAGTCGGCTTCGAGCTTTATCAACAGATGCTGGAAGAAGCGGTGACGAGTCTCAAGGCCGGAATCACCGCGCCGGTCGCCGACAGATGGTCGCCGCAGATCACCATCGGCATGCCCGTGCTCATCCCCGAGGATTACGTCGCCGATCTGCCGGTGCGGCTCGGGCTTTATCGCCGCCTCGCCGAGATCGAGGACGAGCGCGAGATCGACGCCTTCGCCGCCGAGCTCGCCGACCGCTTCGGCCCGCTGCCGGAAGAAGTTCAGCATCTCCTGCAGATCGTCGCCATCAAAGGGCTGTGCCGCCGCGCCAATGTGGAGAAGGTCGATGCCGGGCCCAAGGGCGTGGTGTTTTCGTTCCGGGACAACAGCTTTGGCAATCCGGACGGCCTCGTCGCGTTCATCCGCGAGCAAGGCGCCGGCGCGCGCGTGCGGCCCGACATGAAGGTGGTGTTCTTCGACGAATGGGAGCGGCCGGAGGAGCGCCTGAAAGGCACCACCGCCATTCTGCGCCGCGTCGCCAGCATCGCCGAGCGCGCCAAGGCGGCGTGACCGGACGGCGCTAATTGATGGCGAAAGCTGCGGCGCCGACCCGCGAAAGCAGGCTGGCGATGGTGTCGCTCGGCTTCAGGGCGCCGAGCGTGATGTTGATCTCGAGTTTCGGCCGTCCTTCGTCGGACGTCAGCATGGTATGCTTGAGCACGGTGGCGATGCGGCGCGCGATCACATGGCCGGCCTGCAGATTGGTGCCGGTGAAGACGCAAAGGATCGAGCCGTCGTCGCCCTGACAGGCGAAGTCGATATTGCGCACCGTCTTGCTGACGAGGCGGGCAGTGTCGCGGCCCGCGCGCTCGTCGACCACCGGTCCGAAGCCGAAGCGGGCGAGCGACAAGTTGACGCCGCGTTGGCCGGCCTCCTTCAGTGCGCGCGAAAGCTCCCGCCAGAATGCGGCGCGCGTCAGCAGGCCGGTTTGCGGGTCGATGACGCCTTCGGAATCGAGCGCCTTGAGGATGCGCTTGAGCCGCGCGCCGAAAGCATGCAGGCGCACCAGGGGCAGCATCCGCTCGGCGATGATTTCAGGGTTGCCGTCGACGCGCTCCAGGTTGACAAGCTGCGCGCCGAAGTCGGCGATCAATCCGGGGTCGCCGTTGGCGACCGCGACCGGCAGGTCGCGGAAGCGGGCATCCTCGGCGAGCACCGTCAGCAAGGCCTGCACCACCTTCGGGCTGAAACCATCCCCGATCACGACGCCATCGATCTCCCGCGCATTGAGATAGCGCGCCGCGGTCTCCACGCTCAGCGCGCCGATCAGGCCGACACGCTCCCCGACGGCGACGGCCAAAGCCGGATAAGAGCGGCCGCGCCCGGAAACCAGCACCGTGGCGTCCTCGGCGGGATCGCTCTCCGGCAGGATCGGCATCACGTGGCCGCCGTGCGCCTTGAACGTTTCGGCGCGGCGCAGCACCGTCGCATGCAGCGAGCGAACCCGCAGCGCCGTGCGCAGACGCGCGATCAGGCGGGCGGCCGACGCTTCGGCATCGATCGGCAATCCACCCGGGATCGCCAGGTTGCTGCCCGTTCGGGCGCGCGCAATCAGCGGAATAAAAGGACCGTTGCGCGTTCTGACTTGCAGCCCAAGCGTCTGCGCCGCTTTCAGGTCGGAAGCCGGGCCCGGTTCGGCGATGACGATGGCCGAGGGTTGCACGGCGACGAAGGCTTCGGGCGCCTGCGGCCAACGGCTTTCGACAACCGGCGAGGCGCCCGCGGCGCCGAGCGCCTCGATGAGATCGGGCGCCGGTTTGTCGGCAACGACGATCATCGGCCCTTGCAACGACATGAGGCTCGGCTTGCTCCCTCGGATCGAGGGGAGCCTTACACCACCGCGTCTTAATGGCGCGTCAATCCGATCGCGGAAAGCGTAGCGTTAATCGGTAAAAGTCGGCAGTTAATGCGCGGCAAATGCGCGGGCGACGAGCGGGTTAACGCCGCGCCGGGCAAGCGCCTCGCGCAAGGCGTGCACGTCGCGCGCAGAGCCTGCGAGCCGCTGTCCGGCCAGCGCATCCGGCAACACGGCGATGTCGCCGCCGCCGGCGATCGTGGCGACCAGCTCGTTTAGCTGCCGCAGCGGGAAGCGATAGCCACCGACCGAAACGACGCCCGGCTGCGGGCCGGTTACGGTTATGCTCGCCGCGGCGGGATTCATGCGGCACGGAAAGCCGGTATCGACAAGGCCTTCGACGGTCTTGAAATAAGGCAAGTCGCTGCGCTCGGCGCCCTGCGGGAAGATATGATGCGGCACCATCGCCCCGCTGGCCATGAGCGTGCCGGTTTTACTGCGTGTGAGCTCAAGGAGCGCCATCGTCTCCGCGCCCTCGGGCCGCGCCTCGATCGGCGCGGCGGGCAAGACGGAAGCGATTCCGCTCGCACTGCGCCGCGCTGGAACAAGGCAGCTTTCGCCGAACGCCGCGACATCGACGAAACTGATGCCGCGCTCGCACCACGCGCTGCTCAAGGAGAGACGTTCCGGCGAGCGCCAAAGCCCAACCACGGTTTTCAAGGCAGGCACGTCGCGGAAAAATCCCGCCTCGAGAAAACGGGAAATGACCGCCGCCGGCAAAACGGCGGCGGTGCTGCCGTCCTGCAATTGCGCCCGGAAACTCGCCGGCTCGAAGGGATGATGCATCATCAGCGTGCCGCCGGTGACGAGCCAGGGCAGGATCGTCAGCGCCACGGCGGCGAAGGAGCAAGGCGTGAGTGTCGAGAGCAACACACTATCGGCTTCAAGACGCGCGGTCATGGCTGCGGCAACGCCGCCCGCCGTCAGCTCCATGTGATTGCGGGCGACCGGCACGAAGCCCTCCGCGGTGGCTTCCCAGGTGATCAGCGCGATATGCGCGGCCGAATTTTCCGAACGCTCGGCCGGCGGCGGATCGGAATGCTCGGCGGTCAGCAGCGCGTCGAGCGGTACGATGCCGTCCGGAACATTGCTGCCAAAGGCGGCGACGTAACGGACCGGAAAAACCTCCACGGCCGCTTGGAGCGCCAGATCGGCGTAATCCACGGTGCCGATCCGGGCGCAGCTGATCAGGACCTTGGGGGCGATACGCCGCAGCGGCGCCACCATATCGTTGCGCCGCCAGAGCAGGGGAATGGGCGCGGCGATCATTCCCGCGCGCAGCACACCGAGCAGGGTCAGGACGCTTTCCGCGGTATTCGGCAGTTGCATCGCGACGACGGTGTCGGCGGGCAACCCGAGCCGGCGCAGCCATGTCGCGATGGCGGTAACGATCCGATCGGCCCTCGCGTAGGTCAGCCGCAGCGGCGAGCCGCCGGTCACGGCGACGCGGTTGGGCGGATCGCAAAGAGCCAGCGCATCGGGCCGCCGCGCCGCCGCCGCGCGAAAAAGCTTGTCGAGCGTTGGCCGCGGGGTTGGCGAAGAGAGGACTGCTTTCGAGGGCGGACCGAGATTCACGCTTTCGACCTCATGGCCGCGCCGGCTGATGCCACCAGGTTTCGGGCAGATAGCCGTAAAGCGACGTCGCCTTGGGGTGGGCAACGGAGGTCCAATTGGCCACCCATTGTCCGGGCACGTCGAAGACCGGAACGGTGTAGAAGCCGGAAATGAGCACGCGATCCTCGGCGCGGATCGCGGAAACGAAATCCTCGCGCCGCGTCGCGCGCAGCATCGCGTCGATCATGGCGTCGATGGCGGGATTTTTGACGCCCATATAATTGCGGGTGCCGTCGGAATCGGCAGCGGACGAACCGAAATAGAAACGCTGTTCGTTGCCCGGCGAGAGCGATTGATCCCAGCGAAACAGCATCATGTCGAAATCATAGCTCACCGTGCGGCGGTCATATTGCACGGCGTCGACCGAGCGCACATGGGCCTGAATGCCGGCGCGCTTGATGGCCTGCGCGAATAACAGCGCCAACCGTTCATCGTCGCGGCTCGTTACCAGAATCTCGAAGGTGAAGGGCTTGCCGGTGGCGCGCTCGACGAGCTGACCGTTGCGGGACTCGTATCCCGCCTCGGCAAGCAGCTTCAAGGCGCGGCTGAGCGTCGGCCGGTCGCGCCCCGATCCGTCGGTCGCCGGTGGAGACCAGGTGCCGGCCATGACGTCAGCGCGCACGGCGCCGGGAAAAGGCGCGAGCAGCTCGCGCTCGCGCGCGTCGGCCGGCCGGTGCAGCGCCGACAATTCCGAATCCTGGAAATAACTGCCGACCTGGCCGTAAAGACCGAAGAATAGATTCTTATTGGTCCATTTGAAATCGTAGAGCAGGCCAATGGCCTCGCGCACGCGAATGTCGGAGAAGATGGGCCGCCGCGTATTGAACACGAAAAAGAAACTCGGCTTTGGCAACCCGGTGGGGAATGTCTGTCTCGCCACCTTGCCCTCGCGCAGTGCGGGAAAGTCATAGCCGGTGGCCCAACGCGCCGAGTCGGTTTCCACGCGAATGTCGTAGAGACCGCGCTTGAAAGCCTCGAAGGCGGTGTTGGCGTCCCGGTAATAATCGAAGCGCACTTCGTCGAAGTTCCACAGTCCGCGGTTCACCGGCAGGTCGCGGCCCCAATAGTTGGGATCACGCTTCAAGGTGAGGCTGGCGCCCGGCTTCACCTCGCCGACCACATAAGGCCCGCTGCCGATCAGTGGTTTGAATGTGGTTTCCTCGAACGTCGCCGGATCGGTGGCGTGCTTCGGCAGCACTGACATCAGGCCGAGGATCAAAGGCAATTCGCGATCATTGGCGCCGGCGAGATCGAAGCGCACGCCGCGCTCGCCGACCTTTTCGGCTTTGACCACCTTGCTGTAATACAGGTGGTGATTGGGACGGCCGTGGTCGCGCAGAAGCTGCCAGGTGAAGATAACGTCGTCGGGCGTCACCGGCGTGCCGTCGGAAAAATGCGCTTTCGGATTGAGGGTGAAGGTGACGTAGCTGCGCTGCGCATCGGTCTCCACCGATTCCGCGAGCAACCCGTAAAGCGTGAACGGCTCGTTATAGCCGCGGGCCATCAGCGGCTCGACCACGTAATTGTTAATGGCCGAGCCGCGCTGTGCCAGTGGCGCGATGCCCTTGACGATGAACGGATTGAGACTGTCGAACGTCCCGAGCAGGCCCAGGACCAGGCGGCCGCCCTTCGGCGCGTCGGGATTGGCATAAGGGAAATGGGTGAAACCCGCCGGCAGTGCCGGCGCGCCATGCATGGCGATCGCGTAGCTCGGGGCCGCTTTTTCCTGCGCCTGAACGATCGCCGCCGTCGGCAAAATACCGATCAGCAGCCCCATCGCCAGGCAACCTGTAAGCGGAGAAGCCAAAAGGCGCGCGCAACGTCGCATGGGTGCCCCCATTTAAAGCGTTCCCAATGCTAACAATCCCGGAGCCTTGAGCACAGCTGCAACCACCGGCGAGATCGCGTTAAACTTCATTATCACCAGAAATCGATTCGGCTTTATTTGCCGCGCGATTCCCGCTATCAGGGCCCTCGGATTGGTCACGCTCGCGCCGTATTTGACGTTGAGACAGCGGCCGAGCCGCGCGTTTGGATCTGGCCAGCTTGCCAAAGGGGGCGGCCCAAGAGGATTGTTCATGGACGACCTGAGCTTCATCGCAGCCTGCCGGCGGCCGCTGGCAAGCACTGCCGCGCTTCTCCTCTTTATCGCACTCGGCACGACCGCGTTCGCGCAGCAGCCAGCCAAGCCCGACGCAGCCAAGCCGCAACAAGCTCCGGCGGCGTCCGCGCCCGCCAAGCCGCCGCAGGGCGAGCAGCCGCACACGATCAAGATGCCGCCGCTGCTCTATTCAAGCTGGACCAAGATCTGCATGACCGGCGGAGTGCCACCCGAGGTCAAGCAAAACGCGGCAAATGGTAAAGCGCCGGCGGAAATGCAAATTTGCTCGACGGGAATAGAAGCGCGCACCGAGACCGATCTTCTTTTCCTTGGCATGGCGACGCTTGAGCCGATGTCGGCGCAAGCCCAGCCGATATTGCGCATCGTCGTTCCGCTCGGGATGAAAATCGATCCGGGCACCAGACTGGTCCTCGATGGCAAAGACGCGCTGCAATCGAAATACGTCACCTGCCTCACGGTCGGCTGCGTGACCACTTACGAACTGACGCCGGACCTCTTGGCCAAGCTCAAGAAATCCAAGAGCGCGACGGTACAGGCGATCGCCGCCGACGATTCGCTCGTCAGCATTCAGGTTCCCTTGCAGGACTTCGGCAAGGCGCATGACGGCCCGGCGACCGACCCGAAAGTGCTCGCCGAGATGGAGAAGAAGCGCGAGGAAGCGTTCCAGAAGAAGGCACAGGAAATGAAGGCGCAGGCCGAGGAAGCGCGCAAGAAATTGCAGCAGCAGCAGCAGCAACCGGCCAAGCCACAATAGACTCTCGTTAGGGAAGGCGGCCGCAGCCGCGGCCGCCGCTTAGTGCCGCTGCGAATTGCGCGGGCGATAGCCGCCGCTATCGTCGGTGTCGAAAATCGCGCGAACCTGCGAATGACGAATCGGTTCGCCGGAGTTGTCGGGGAGCAGGTTCTGCTCCGACACGTAGGCGATATATTCGCTTTCCGCGTTTTCCGCGAACAAATGATAAAACGGCTGGTTCTTCGCCGGCCGCACCTCTTCCGGAATCGACAGCCACCACTCCTCGGTGTTGTCGAATTCAGGATCAATGTCGAACACAACGCCGCGGAAGGGGAACAACCGATGCCGCACCACCTGTCCGATCGCGAATTTCGCAACGCGCATCTTACTCATGAGAAGAATCTAACCGGGAATTGTGGCGCGCAACAGTCTGATTTTTGAACAGACATTCATGCTTAAAGGCCTTCGCCGCGCATCAGGCGCGGCTGCCAGAAGGCCGGCGCCACGCCCTCGCGCATCAGCGCGCGCCGCAGGGGGCCCACGCATTCCGCGAGCCAGAAACCGAGCTGACGCCCGGCCTGAAGCGGCAGAAAGTCCGACAGCAATGTGCGATTGAGCAGATCGACCGCAAGCGCGCGACTCGCGATATCAGGGCGCCGCATGCGATCGTAGCGCGCAAGCAGGCCGGGGTCGCCGACGTCGCCGCCGGCGCGCTTGGCCTCGGCGACGATCTCCGCGATGGCCGCGGCATCGCGCAGACCGAGATTCAATCCCTGCGCGCCGATCGGCGGCAATACATGCGCGGCCTCTCCGACAAGGGCGATGCGGTCCGCGGCAAAATACCTCGCGATCTGCGCGGCCAAAGGAAAGAGGCCGCGACCCGGTTCGACCGTCATGGCCCCGAGAATCGAATGCGCCCGCCGTTCCAAGTCTTCGGCGAGCGCAGCATCGTCGAGGGCGGCGACGGCGCCCGCCGTTGCCGGATCGCTGACGAAGACCAGGCTCGAGCGGCGGCCGGGCAGCGGCACCAAGGTGAAAGGCCCGGCGGCGGCATGGAATTCGGTGGAGGTATCGTTGTGCGGGCGCGCATGGCCGAGATTGAAGGTCAGTGCGGTCTGTGCCAGCGCATGCCGGTCGCTGTCGATGCCGGCGGCGGCGCGGCAGAGCGAATTGCGGCCATCGGCGCCGACCACCAGCCGCGCGCTGATCGCGCCGCCATCGGCGAGACGGATCGTGACGCGGTCCGCCGAAATAACCAGCGCCTGCGCCGTGGACTCGACGCGGGCAAGTCCGGCGAACTGCGCCGCCTCGGCATCGAGCGCGGCAAGGAGGTGCTTGTTTTCGATGTTGTAGCCGAAGGCCTCGAGGCCAATCTCGGCGGCGGCAAAGACGAGCTCCGGCGCGCGCAGCAGACGGCGGGTGTCGTCGACGATCCGCATCGAGCGGAGCGGAGCGGCATCGGCCTTGCAACGCGGCCACACGCCGAGCGTCTCGAGGGCCGTCACCGAACCGAGCAGCAGCGCCGTCGTACGCTGATCGTCCGGCGGCCTTTTTGAAATGAGCGCGGTATCCACGCCGGCACGGGCCAGCGCGACAGCGGCAGTAAGCCCGGCAGGGCCGCCGCCGACGACCGCCACTTCAACCGTGTCCATCTACATCTCCGCGACCGCTCATTCGGGCCCTTACCTATCGCGGTTACTGTCATATGCGCTAGGCTAAGTTATGTCCTCCAATCGTCCAGCGGACTTCGATCGGGACTCTGAAATCGCGGCCAGCGCCGGCCAACGGGCCGCGGCTTTTGCCGTGCACATCTTCACCGCGCTGGGCGCGGGGCTCGCCTTTCTCGCCCTGGTCAGCGCTGTCCGCGCCAACTGGACATCGATGTTCTGGATTTTAGGCCTGGCCTTGATCGTCGATGCCGTGGACGGCAGTCTGGCGCGGGCAGTCAATGTCGCCGGCAAATTGCCGCGCTGGTCCGGGGACAGTCTCGATTTTGTGGTCGATTTCACCACTTACGTATTCGTGCCGGCCTATGCCATCGCCGGCAGCGGTTTGCTGCCGCCGACAGCGGCGGTGCCGCTGGGAGCGCTGATCGTGGTAGCCGGCGCGCTGTACTTTGCCGACCGCCGGATGAAGACGTCCGATAACTATTTCCGCGGCTTCCCGGTACTCTGGAACGTCGCCGCCTTCTATCTTTTTCTCATCAAGCCTGCGCCGTGGATTGCCGCCATCGGAATCATCCTGCTGGTGGCGCTGACCTTCGTGCCTTTTCATTTCATTCATCCGGTGCGCGTGCGGCGTTGGCGGGTGGCGAATGTGAGCCTGATGGTAATTTGGTCGGGGCTTGCCGCGTGGACGGTGGCGAAGGCCCTCGACCCGCCGGCCTGGATCACGCTCGGCCTTTGCGGCATCGCGATCTACTTCATCGCGGCCGGACTGCTGCGTTCCGCCGAAGGGAACGGCATGCCAGATGCTTGAGCTTCTCACCGACCTGAACGCCTGGGCGGCGCTTGTAACGCTGACCGCGCTGGAAATCGTGCTCGGCATCGACAACATCGTCTTCATTTCGGTGCTGGTGTCGCGGTGCGAGCCGCGCGTGGCCGAGCGCGCCCGGCGCATCGGCCTGTCGCTCGCTCTCGTCTTCCGGATCATGCTGCTCTTCGGCTTGACCGCGCTGGTACGCCTGCGCGAGCCGTTGTTTTCCATCTTCGGCAATGAAATTTCATGGCGCGATATCATCCTGATCGGCGGCGGCCTATTCCTGCTGGCGAAGGCGACGCATGAAATCCACGCCGAAATCGAACCGCGCGAAAAAGGCGCACCGCCGCGCCCCTCTCAAGCCTTCGTCGTCGTCGTGACCCAGCTCATTGCAGTCGATCTGGTCTTCTCCGTGGATTCCATCATTACGGCGATCGGCATGGCGCAGGACATCGAGATCATGATCGCCGCCGTGGTGATCGCGGTTGGCGTGATGTATCTCGCTTCGACGCCGGTGAGCGGCTTTATCGCCCGGCATCCGACCACCAAAATGCTGGCGCTCGCATTTCTCATGCTGATCGGCATGGCGCTGGTTGCCGATGGTTTTGATTTCCATATTCCGCGCGGCTACATCTATTTCGCCATGGCCTTTGCCGGCATGGTGGAGTTTTTCAACGTCCTGGCGCGAAGGCGCGGCCGCGCCTAGCGAATGATCGGAGCGGATTATGGTCGCAGCGGTTCGGGTGCATAAGCTCGGCGGTCCCGAGGTCCTGACCTACGAGCAGGTCGAGGTCGCGCCGCCGGGACCGGGACAGATCCGCATCCTGCAGCGCGCCTGCGGCATCAACTACATCGACACCTATTACCGGACCGGCCTCTATCCGGCGCCGTCCTTGCCTTTTGTCATCGGCAACGAGGGCGCCGGTGAGGTCATCGCGCTGGGACAGGGCGTCACGGGATTACAGGTCGGGGACCGGGTCGCCTATGTGGTGACGTTCGGCGGCTATGCCGAAGAGCGGCTATTGCCGGCCGAGCGCGCGGTCAAATTGCCGCCGGAGATTTCCTACGAACAGGCGGCGGCGATGATGCTCAAGGGCATGACCGTGCGCTATCTGCTGCGGCGGACCTTCAAGGTGGAGAGGGGCGCGACGCTGCTTTTGCATGCCGCGGCCGGCGGCATCGGGTTGATTGCCTCGCAATGGGCGCATCATCTCGGCGCGACGGTGATCGGCACCGTCGGATCCAAGGAGAAGGCCGAACTGGCCCGAGCTCATGGCTGCGATCACGTGATCCTTTACCGCGAGGAGGATTT
>Ga0070741_10015603_pt1 | contig 12831 bp, 10 predicted proteins | sample Coa_R1_4_FD_66440 | JGI IMG/M metagenome (GOLD analysis project Ga0070741, IMG submission 66440) | Surface soil microbial communities from Centralia Pennsylvania, which are recovering from an underground coalmine fire - Coalmine... | ecosystem: Environmental > Terrestrial > Soil > Unclassified ...
GGCGGCCGGGGGGTCGTCGAGCTGCTCGAGGAGCTCGTCCCCGATCGCCCGGTAGCCGTCGTACTGCCCCGGCTCCGCGCCGTCCTCGAAGAAGGGAAGCCCGCGCTCGGCTGCCTCGGCGCGCGCGAGCTCCTTCGCCTCGTCCAGATCGGCGCCCGCCCGGCGGATATCCGCGCCGAGCTCGGCGATGCGCGCGAGCTTCGTCGCGCTGGCTCGCTCCGGGACGAAGACGATCGCGCCCAGCCCGAGCCGGTCTGCCGCCCACGCCGTCGCCGCGCCGTGGTTCCCGGTCGACGCGGTGATCACCGCCGACGCGCCCTCGGCCCGGTAGCGCTCGAGCACCGGCAGCGCGCCGCGCCACTTGAACGCGCCGAGCTCGTGGGCGTCCTCGCGTTTCAGCCAGACCTCGCGCCCGCACGCGATCTGCTTCGGCGCGCGGGCGAGGGGCGTCGGAGGGCTCACCGACTCACGCCGCTAGTCGACGACCGCGAGCTCGAGCCCGAGCAGCGCCGCGACCTTGCGGATCCGGCCGAGCTGGTTGCCGACCCCGAGGGCGACGTGGTGGGTAGGGCCCTCGGCGCACCAGGCGTCCATGAACGCGGCCGGCCCCTTGGCGAAGCGCAGGCGCGAGTTCGTGTTCCCGATCCGGAACGTCGGGCCGGCGATCGATTCCCCTTCGGACGCGATCAGCTTCAATCGCCCGTCCGCGGTCTGGGTCAGGTTGAGGATCGTCACCGGGCCGAGCCTGACCTTCATCTCGATCGAGAGGCCAGCTCCCGCCTTGCCGTGGTAGAGCTTGAGCGCGCGAGCGACCGGCCGGCCCTCGGCGATCGCGAGGTGACCGGGACCGTCGTGGCCCATCAGGACGAACTGCCCGTCGAAGTCGAGCGCGTAGAACTCGGTGTAGGAGCCGCCGGCGCCGAGGCGGTCGAGCAGGAGCATGGCGACGTCCGTCTTCAGGTCGCCTTCCCCCGCAGCTGGCACGCCCCGGGCGGTGAGCAGCGAGTTGCCGACGATCAGGCCGGCACCCACCCGCTCGTACACGTTGCCGTCGAGGCCGCGGTAGTAGTACGTCAGCCCGTCCAAAGCGAAGTCCTCGACAAGCCGGTCGAGCCCGACGGCGACTCGGGCCGACCACTCGAAGACCTCGGGCGAGATCTCGTCCGCGATCGGGTCGGCGCCGGGGTCGGCGAGGTCGAACGTCGCCCTGATCTCCTCGCTCTTCCGCTCGACCTCGCCGGCGTCCGCCGACTCGACCCGGGCGACCAGCTCGTCCATCTCCAGCACCTCGACGTGCGCGCCCGTCTGCGCGTGGACCTGGGTGAAGTCCGAGTACATGTCGAGCATGCCGGGGTAGGTGTGACCGAGGAAGCCGAGCCGGGCCGAGCGCAGGCTTTGCGCGGCGCGCGCGGCGTCGACCCACTCGCCGATCGCTGCCCAGGCCGGATCGCCGTCCACGAGCGTCCCCGTCACGGTGCTGTAGGGAATGCGCGCGCGTGTGAACGCGCCGGCGAGCTCCGGGACGCAGCAGGCGGCGCAGTTGGCGAGCCACTCGCCGGTCGTCATCCCTTCGTAGTCGAGCGTCCGGGTCGGCTGCAGGTTGAGGACGACGACGGGCGCCTTCGCCGCCTGGACGGCCGGGAGCACCTGCGACGAGGTCGCGTAGGTGGCCGCGTAGACGAACACGACCTCGACTCGCGCCGCGGCCAGCGTCGCGCCGGCCCCACGCGCCGCCTCGGCGGTGTCGACGAGACCGGCGGAGACGACTGCCGCGCCCAGCTCCCGCAGCCGACCCTCCAGCTGCTGCTGGTAGCGCTCGAGCCGCTCGCGGAGCCCCGGGAACTGCGGCCAGTAGGCCGCGAGCCCGATCCCGAAGACGCCGATCCGCGGGGCCGTGACGCGGCTCACCGCGTCTCCGCGTGCACGGCAGCGGCGTGTCGACGAGCCAGGGCGCTCCGCAGCCGCTCCCTGGCGCGCCGGTAGATCTCACCACCGTTCGGAACGACCACGCTCGCGAGCAGGAGACCGCCGACGACGATGTTCTGGTCCTGCGAGGGGATCAGGTCGGCGGTCAGGGCCGTCTGCAGGCAACCGAGCACGGCGACGGCGAGGACGACACCCGCGATCGTCCCGCGTCCGCCGAAGATCGAGATCCCGCCGAGCAGGACGATCGTCACGACGAAGAGCTCCATCCCGATCGCCGCGTCGTAGCGCGCCGACGCGAAGCGCAGCGTCCAGAGCACGCCCGCGAGCCCGCTCAGCACGCCGGAGAGGACGAACAGCCAGAACTTGATCCGCTTGACGCGGATCCCCGAGAAGAAGGCGGCCTCCTGACTGGCGCCGATCGCGAAGATCGCGCGCCCGAGCGGCGTGGCGTGCAGGACGACCGCGAAGACGACCGCGAGCGCGAGGAAGAAGGCGATCGAGTAGGGGATCTGGGTGTGCGGGATCGGAGCGACGCCGATGCTCGAGAGGTTCGCCGGGAACCCGCCGATCGTGTCGGTCGGCAGGACCCCCTGGGCGATGCCGCGGTAGAGCGTCAGCGTGCCGATCGTCACCGCCAGCGACGGCAGCCCGAGGCGCGTGATCAGGAAGCCGTTGAACGCGCCGAGGAAGGCGCCGAGGACGACGGCCACGATCATCGCCGGCCAGATCGGCCACCCGTGCTTGAAGAGCTCGGCCATCAGCACGCCGCAGAGGCCGAGCATCGAGGCGACCGAGAGGTCGATCTCGCCGGTGACGACGATCAGCGTCAGCGGAAGCGCCATGATCGCGACCTCGCCGACGTTCAAGCAGATGAAGAACAGGTTCGTGGAGTGGAGGAAGTACGGCGACACGTACGCCCCGTAGGCGATCGTGGCGCCGAGCAGCACCAGGAGCAGCGTCTCCCAGCGGAGGACGGTCCCGAGGTGCTGCCGGACACGCCTCGGCGGCGGTCCGCCCGGCACCTCGTCGGCGGGCTTGTAGTCGGCGAGCTCAGCCACGGGCTCTCCTGCGCATCCGCAGAACCGGGGCGACGCGCACGGCGATCAGCCGGTCGAACGCGATCGCCGCAATCAGCAATCCGCCGGAGATGGCAGCGCTCCAGAAAGAGGACACGTTCACGACCACGAGCGCGCTGTAGATCGTCGAGAGCAGGAGCGCGCCGGATGCCGCTCCGAGGACGGTGCCGCTCCCGCCGAAGATCGCCACGCCGCCGATCACCACGGCCGCGATCACCTGGAACTCGTAGCCGACGCCGGCGATCGCGTCGACGGAGCCGTAGTACGAGAGCCACAGCGCTCCCGTGACGCCGGCGATCGCGCCGCTGAGGACGAACGCGAGGAACACGCGCGACCCGACCGGGATGCCGGCGAGGCGGGCGGCGGCGGGATCCGACCCGATTGCGTAGAAGTCGCGCGCCGTGCGGAAGCTGCGCATCGCGTAGGTCGCCACCGCGACGGCGACGATCGCGATGATCGCGAGATAGGGGACGCCCGCGACCGTGCCGTAGCCGATCTTGTTGAAGCTTCGCGGCAGCATCGAGGCGTTCACCTGGTTGCCGCCAGCCCAGGCGCCGTCGATCCCGCGGATGATGTAGAGCGTCCCCAGGGTCACGACCAGGCTCGGCACCCGGCAGACGGTGACGATCAGCCCGTTGAGCGCCCCGAACGCGGCGCCGATCGCGAGCGTGAGCAGGAAGATCAGCACGATCGAGACGTGCGGGTGGTTGCGGTAGAGCGTCCCGGCGGCATAGGCCGAGATGCCCAGGATCGATCCGATCGAGAGGTCGACGTTGCGCGTGATGACGACGATCGTCTCGCCGATCGCGAGCAGCGCGATGATCGCCGCGCCGGAGACGATCTGCTGGACGTTGGTCGAGCTGAGGAAGCGATGGTTGTCGGCCGTCGCCGACCCGACGACGATCACGAGCGCGAGCACGATCCCGAGCTCGCGGAACCGGAAGAGGAGCTCGGCGAGGACGTGCGAGCCGGTCCGCTGCGGGAATGCCGTGCGCTCCTCGGCAACCGTGGTCATGCCGCGGCCCCGACCAGGCCTGTCGCTGCGTGCATGATCGCGTCCTCGGTCGCCTCCTCCCGCGTGAACTGGCCGGTGACCCTGCCCTCGAAGAGGACGACGACGCGGTCGGCCATTCCGAGCACCTCCGGCAGCTCCGACGAGATCATCAGCACGGCGACGCCCTGCGCCGCGAGCTCCGAGAGCAGGCGGTGCACCTCGGCCTTGGTGCCGACGTCGATCCCGCGGGTCGGCTCGTCGACGATCAGCAGCCTCGGCTTCCGCGCGAGCCACTTCGCGAGCACGGCCTTCTGCTGGTTACCGCCCGACAGCGTCCAGATCGGGTTGGTCAGCCGGCCGTACTTGAGCTGGAGGCGAAGTGCCCAGTCGCGCGCGAACCGGCGCTCGGCGCCGCGCGGGATCAGTCCCGCGCGGCGGACGCTGTCGAGCGACGCGAGCGCGATGTTGCGCTCGATCGAGAAGTCCATCACGAGCCCCTGCTGACGGCGGTCCTCGGGCACGAGCGCGATCCCGGCGGCCATCGCGGCCGTGGGCGAGCCGGGCGGGAGCGGTCTGCCGTCGATCTCGACCGAGCCCGCGTCCCAGCGGTCGATCCCGAAGATCGCCCGCGCGACCTCTGTCCGCCCGGCGCCGACGAGGCCGGCGAGAGCGACGATCTCGCCGCTCCGCACCTCGAAGGACACGTCCGTGAAGACACCTTCCCGCGTCAGCCGGTCGACCGCGAGCACGACGTGGCCGGCCTCCGCCGGCACCTTGGGGAAGAGCGCCTCCATGTCCCTGCCGACCATCGCCCGGATCACGGAGGGGATCGTCAGCTCGCCGATCGGCTTCGTCAGGACGTGGCGGCCGTCGCGCATGACGGTGACGCGCTGGCAGATCGCGAAGATCTCCTCGAGCCGGTGCGAGACGAACAGCACCGCGTTCCCGCGTGCGCGCAGCGTCTCGACGATCCGGAAGAGCCGCTCGACCTCGGTGCTGGTCAGCGCCGCGGTCGGCTCGTCCATCACGATCACCCGCGCATTCGTGGTCAGCGCCTTCACGATCTCGACCAGCTGCTGGTCGGCGATCGAGAGGCCGCGGGCGAGCCGGTCGGGGTCGAGCCGGACGCCGAGCTGGTCGAACATGGCGGCCGCCTCCCGGCGCATCCGCCGTCCGTCGATCCGGCGGAAGCGCTTGAGCGGCTGCATGCCGACGAAGATGTTCTCGGCGACGGTCAGGTCCGGGAACAAGGTCGGTTCCTGGAAGATGATCGCGATCCCGGCCGCTTGCGACTGCTTCGTGGTGTCGAAGATCGCCTCCTCGCCGTCGATCAGCAGGCGGCCCGCATCGGGACGATGGACGCCGGCCAGGATCTTGACCAGCGTCGACTTGCCGGCGCCGTTCTCGCCGACCAGGCCGTGCACCTCGCCGCCGTAGAGCTCGATGTCCCCGTCCTCGAGCGCGCGGACGGCGCCGAAGCTCTTCTGGGCGTGCTCGAGGACGAGCAGCGGCTCCTGAGACGGTGTGGTCACGGTCGTCGGCTGGAAGATAGGAAACAGGGGCCACGCGCGAGGGCGCAGCCCCCCGTTTCGATCGTGGTTTAGAACTTGAACCTGTCGACGTTCTTGATCGTGAACGTGTAGGGCGGGCCGAGGATCACCTGCGGTCGGCCGTCCGGGCCCTTGACGATCTTGTACGTCCCGAGCTTGCCGGCCTTGAACGTCTGGCCGACCTTCCCGGTGATCTTTCCGTCGGCAAGGGCTGCGACCGCGTACCCGGCCAGGTATCCGAGATCCTCCGGGTTCCACAGCGCGAACGCCGTCACCGTCCCGTCGTGCACGTACTTCTTCATCTGGCTCGGCAGCCCGAGACCGGTGAGCACGACCTTCTTCTTGTACTTCGAGGTCGACAGGTACTGCGCGGCCGACGAGATTCCGACCGTCGTCGGGGACTCGATCCCCTTCAGGTTCGGGTACGCCTGCAGCATCGCCACCGTCGCCTGGCGCGACTGCGCCGGGTTGTCGTTCCCGTAGTAGATCTTCACGAGCTTCATGTTCCGGTAGGCCGGCTTCTTCAGCTCGAGCTTCATGTACTTGATCCAGGCGTTCTGGTTCGTCGCCGTCGAGGCCGCCGACAGGATCGCGAACTGGCCACGGTAGTGCATGAGCTTCGCCAGCAGCTGGATCTGGCTGCGCCCGATCGTCTCGGTGTCCGCCTGGTTGATGAACAGCTGGCGGCAATTCACGTCCGAGTCGAACGCGACGATCTTCGTTCCCTGCGCCTGGGCCCGCCTGAGCGCCGGGCAGACCGCCTGCGGGTCGTTGCCCGCGATGACGATGCCGGCGGCATGGCTCTGAATCGCGGCCTGGATCGCGGGCTGCTGGGCGGCTGCCGTGTCCTCCGTCCCGGACGAGACGACCTGCTTCTCGCCGAGCTGGGTCAAGGCGAGCTTGCCGCCGTGGTCGGCGATCACCTCGTACGGGTTCAGCGTGTCCTTGGGGATGAAGTAGAAGGTCCTGCCCTTCGTGGATCCACTGCCGGCGGCGAGCGCTGCGGCGGCGACGACAGCGGTCACGAGCAGCCCGACCGCGGCGACGAGCGCCGGGCGGATTCGTGACGTATTGCTCCACACCATCTGTTGCTCCTCCTCACGTGTTGTCGTTCCGATGACTCGACGGTTCCCGGCCCGTCCTGGGTGGTCGTGCTGGCTCAGCCTCCTTTCGTGCGTTCGCTCACCGTGGATACGCGGCGGTGACGCCGCCGTCGACGTTGAGGATGTTCCCGGTCGACTTGGCGGAGCGCGGCCCCGCGAAGAACGCGATCGCCTCGGCCACGTCCTCGGGGAGGACGGCCACGCCGAGCTTCGTGCGCGACGTGTAGAAGGCCTGCAGCTCCTCCTGGGTGACGCCGTAGGTCTGCGCCCGCTCCGCCTTCCAGTCGCTCGACCAGATGCTCGAGCCCTGGATCACCGCATCGGGGTTGACCGTGTTCACGCGGATGCCGTGCGGCCCGCCTTCCTCGGCGAGGCAGCGCGCCAGATGGAGCGACGCGGCTTTCGCCGACGAGTAGGCCGCCGCGTTCGCGCCCGCGACGAGCGCGTTCTTCGACGCGACGAAGACGATCGAGCCGCCGCTGCCCTGCTCGATCAGCACGCGGAACGCCTCTCGCGCGGCGAGGAAGTACCCGCGCGCGAGGACGGCGAAGTTCAGCTCCCAGTCGCCGAGCGTCGTCTCGGTGACCGGAGCGCTCGTGGCGAGACCGGCCGACGCGACGAGAACGTCCAGACCGCCGTACTCGAGGACCGTCCGGTGGATCATCTCCTCGACCGCGTCCTCGTCCGACACGTCCACCTCCACGGCCAGCGCTCGGCGGACGCCGTACGCGTCGACGAGCTGCTCGGCGACGTCCTGTGCGCCCGCGGCGTTCAGGTCGGCGACGACGACGGCCGCGCCCCGGTCGGCCAGCAGGCGGGCCGTCGCGCGGCCGATGCCGCTGGCGCCGCCGGTGACCACCGCGACGCGCCCGGCGAGCTCGCCCTTGGCCGGGGCCTGCGCGAGCTTGTAGCGCTCGAGCGGCCAGTACTCGATTGCGAAGGCCTCGCTCTCGGACAGCGACCGGAAGCCGCCGAGCGCGTCGGCGGCGTCCTGAACCGCGATCGCACGGTGGTAGAGGTCGCGTGCGATCCGCGCGCGCGCCGTACTCTCGCCGGCGGTGACGATCCCGATCCCCGGCACGAGCACGACCCGCGGGCCGCTGGGGTCGATCGGAAACGCCCGCGTCTCCTCGTCGACGTGCCGGGCGTAGTAGTCGCGGTACCAGGTCGAGTAGCGATCGACGCCGCGCCGGAACGCCTCGGCGAGCTCCGTCGCGCCGTCCGCCTCCGGGTCGAGGTCGACGACGAGCGGCTTGTGCTTCGTGTGGATCAGGTGGTCCGGGCACGGCGCGCCGACCTGGCTGACCTGACCGGCCCGCCGCGACGACGCGAAGGCGACCGCTTCCGGGCTCCGGTCGACCTCGAGGACGACGCCGTCGGCGTCGGGGAGCAGGCTGCCGCGGAGCGCGGGTAGGGCAGTCGCAAGGAGGAGGTTCGCATCGTCCGCCCGCAGCTCCGCGACCTTCTGGCCGCCCAGGCCGAAACGCCGCTTCGCGTGGCGCTCGATCGCCTGTGCAGCTCGGGTGACGAACTCGAGCGTCGCCCGGTAGCTCTCCTCGCCCGTGTCGCCCCAGGTGACGAGCCCATGGCGCTCGAGCAGGACCGCGCGGGCAGACGGCTGGGCGTCGAGCAGGTGGGCGATTCGACGCGACATGTCGAACCCAGGGCGCTGGTAGTCGAGCCAGACCGCCTCGTCGCCGAACGTCTCGAAGGCGAGCTCCTGTCCGTCCGGGGTGGAGGTCAGGGCGATCACGGCGTCCGGGTGCGTGTGATCGACGTGCGCCGCCGGAACGAAGGCGTGCAGCAGGGTCTCGATCGACGGGCGCGGCTGGTCCGGCCGGATCGCGCAGCGGAGGAGGTACTCCACCATCGTCGCGTCGTCCATCGCCCCGCGGTCGCGCAGCGGCAGCAGCTCGGCGAGCCGCAGCCCGGCGAAGCCGGCCGCCGTGATCGTCGCCAGATCGGTGCCCGAGCCCTTGACCCAGAGGACGCGCGTCTCGCGGCCGGCGTGGTCGATCACGGTCTCCTTGGCGGACGTGTTGCCGCCGCCCTGGTTCGCGAGCGCGCGGTCGGCGCCGAGCAGGTTCGAGCGGTAGGCGAGCCCGTCGAGGACGCCGAGCCCAGTCGCGGCCGCTTCGTCCCACCGATCGGCCGGCGCCGGAATCCCCCGCAGCACGCCCGCGAGCTCGCTCACGCCGCGACTCCGGACGCCCGAGTGAGGCGAGCGAACCGCTCCCGCGCCTCCGCCCAGCGGACGCGTGCGCTCTCGGTCGGCTCGTACACAACTGGATCGAACGAGCGCCGGACGACGTCCCGGGCCTCGTCGACCGAGGCGAGCTCGCCGAGCGCGATCGCCTGGACGAGGAGGTTGCCGACGAGCGTCGCCTCGGCGGGGCCGGCGAGCACGGGGCAGCCGGCGGCGTCTGCCGTCCACTGACAGAGCAGCGCGTTGCGCGCGCCCCCGCCGACGACGTGCAGGTGACGGGGGGCGCGGCCCGTGACCCGGGCGAGCAGGTCCACGACCTCGGCATGCCTGAGCGCGAGGCTCTCGAGGATGGTGCGGACGGTCGCCCCCGGGCTGCCCGGCACCGGTTGCGCGGTCTCGGCGCAGTACGCGCCGACTCGCGCCGGCATGTCGCCCGGCGTGGCGAAGGCGGGCTCGTCGGGATCGACGAGCGACTCCAGCTCCGGCGCGTCGGCGGCGAGCTCGATCAGCTCCTCGAACGTGTAGGTCTCGCCCCAGCTCCGGCGGCACTCGTGGACGAGCCAGAGCCCGGTGACGTTCTTCAGCAGCCGCGTCGTTCCGGCGACGCCGCCCTCGTTCGTCAGGTTGGCGGCGAAGGTCTCGTCGGTGATCAGCGGCTGGTCGAGCTCCACCCCGACGAGCGACCACGTTCCGACGCTCAGGTACACGGAGTCGGGACCCTCGAGCGGGAGGGCCGCGACCGCGGAGCCCGTGTCGTGGGTCGCGACGGCGACGACTCTCGTTCCGTCGAGCTCCGGCAGATCGGAGGAGGCGGCATCGAGCGGGCCGAGGTCGGTGCCGGGCTCGACCACCTCCGGCAGCAGCCGCGTCGGCACGTTCAGCCGCTCGAGCAGGTCTCCGGCCCAGCTGCGGGCGCGCGGATCGAAGCACTGCGTCGTCGTCGCGTTCGTCAGCTCCGTCGTCCGGCTGCCGCACAACCACAGGTGCAGGAGATCCGGGACGAGCAGGAGGGTGTCCGCGTCGACGAGCGCGGGATCGTCTTCGAGCGTCATCGCGGCAAGCTCGAACACGGTGTTGATCGGCAGCAGCTGGATCCCCGTGCGCTCGTACAGCTCACGCGGCGGGATGCGGGAGTACACGTAGTCGACGGCGTCCGCGCGCCGGGTGTCCCGGTAGTGGACGGGGCCGCGCACGAGCCGCCCGGCCCCGTCGACGAGCCCGAAGTCGACTGCCCACGAGTCGACGGCGACCGAGTCGATCGTCGCGTCGCGGGCGGCCGCACGCAGGCCGTCGAGCACCTCCGCATAGAGCCGGAGGATGTCCCACTGGAGGACTCCGCCCGCCTGGACGGGGGTGTTCTCGAACCGGTGCACCTCCGTCACGAACAGGCGCTCGCCGTCGAAGTCGCCGCGCGCGACCCGCCCGCTCTGCGCACCCAGGTCGACGGCAGCGAGCGCCGGCATCAGCCGTAGCGCTCGTCGTTGCGGACGGTGCGCCGCAGGTCTCGCGGTCGGATCGGCGGCGGCTCGCTCGGCCCGGGGTCGACGGTCGTGACCTCGACGCCCGCCGCGCGCCACGACTCGACCTCGGCGGCCGGGGCGCCCGAGTCCGTGACGATCCCGCTCAGCTCCTGGACGGAGACGAACGCGAGCAGGGCGCTCCGGTGCCACTTGGTCGCGTCGAAGATGCCGTACACCTGCTCGCAGGCGTCGGCCATCTCCTGCTTGATCCGCACCTCGTCCGGGTTCAGGTCCATCAGGCCGCGCTCGAGGCTGAGCCCGCGTGCGCCGAGGAAGCCCTTGTTGATCCGCGTCGTCCGCAGGACGTCCGTGCCGAGATCGCCGACGAGGGACATCGCCGAGAGCCGCAGCACCCCTCCGGTCACCAGCACGGTGATGCCCGGCGCGTCCGCGAGAGCGGTCGCGACGAGCAGGCCGTTCGTGACGACGACGAGCTCGCGCTTGTGCCGCAGCTCGAGCGCGAGGTAGTACGCGGTCGTGCTCGCGTCGAGGGCGACCGCCTCGCCTTCTCCGACCTTCGCGGCGGCGGCGCGAGCGATCGCGCGCTTGCGCTCCACTTCGAGGCGGAGCCGGAGGTCGAAGCCGACTTCGGACTGGCCGTGCTGCAGGGCCGCGACGCCGCCGCGTACCCGGGCGACGAGCCCTTCGTGGGCGAGGGCGGCGAGGTCGCTGCGGACCGTCACCTCCGAGACCGAAAACGCCTGCGCAAGCTCCGAAACCTGAACGGAATCGCGCGTCTCGAGGAGACGGAGCACGTGCTCCATGCGCTGCCGCTGCGACAGCCCGCGCAGATCAATCACGTCGCCGATAGCGCGCGACCCTATGCCGCCGCTCTCCGAAAGTCAATAGCTTGCTTTCGCTTTCGTTTTGAACGAAAGCGAAAGCAGATTCGCAATCTCGGCCGGAATATGCGACGCTCGCGCCGTGGACGAGACCGCGGTGCTCGAGCGGCTCGCGACGCTCGCGATCGAGACGCCCTCGTGGGGCTACGGGAACTCCGGGACCCGGTTCCACGTCTACCCGTGGCCCGGCGCGGCGCGTACCGTCGAGGAGCGCATCGCGGACGCCGCGCTCGTGCACCGGCTGACGGGGTGCTGTCCGAGCGTCGCGCTGCACATCCCGTGGGACGCGGTGGACGACTACGGTGCGCTCGCGCGCGTCGCCCAGGAGCAGGGGATCCGGATCGGGGCGATCAACCCGAACCTGTTCGGCGAGGACGAGTACCGGCTCGGCAGCCTCTGCCACCCCGACGAGCGCGTGCGCGCGCGGGCGCTCGACCACTGTCGCGAGTGCATCGACATCGCCGCCACGGTCGGGTCGTCGATCGTCAGCCTGTGGCTCGCGGACGGGACGAACTACCCGGGCCAGGACGACCTCGCCGGGCGGCACGCGAGGCTCGTCGCCGGCCTGGAGGAGCTCTATGCCGCGCTGCCGGCGGGGATGCGGCTCCTGGTCGAGTACAAGTTCTTCGAGCCGGGCTTCTACTCGACCGACCTACCGGACTGGGGGACCGCGGCGCTGCTGTGCCGGCGGCTGGGTCCGCAGGCACAGGTGCTCGTCGACACGGGGCATCATCCGCAGGGGACGAACGTCGAGCAGATCGTCGCCGTGCTGCTCGCGAACGGGCTGCTCGGGGGCTTCCACTTCAACGGCCGGAAGTACGCGGACGACGACCTGATCGTCGGCTCGATCGACCCCTTCGAGCTCTTCCGGATCATGGCCGAGATCGCGCGCGGCGGCGGCGAGGGAGTCTCGTTCATGATCGACCAGTCGCACAACGTGGAGGGGAAGATCGACGCGATGATCCAGTCGGCGACGAACATCCAGACCGCCTACGCGAAGGCGCTGCTCGTGGACGAGGAGCGGCTGTCCGCGGCCCAGGCGGAGGGCGACGTCCTCGGCGCCCACAGAATCCTCGTCGAGGCGTTCGAGACCGACGTCCGGCCGTTGCTCGCGCGGTGGCGCGCCGAGCGGGGCCTGGAAGGCGATCCGGTCGAGGCGTTCCGGGCCGGCGGCTACGCGGAGCTGCTGGCGGCGGAGCGCGGCACGGCGGCGGTGCAGAGCGCCTACGAGGCGACGTGACGCAGCGCACGGCCTTCGTCCTCCGGGTGCGTCCGGAGCGGATCGACGACTACGTCGAGGCGCATCGCCGGGTCTGGCCGGAGATGCTGCGGGCGTTGAAGGAGGCCGGCATCCGCAACTACTCCATCTTCCGCGACGGCAACCAGGTCTTCGGGTACTTCGAGGCAGACGATCTCGCCGCCGCCGCCGGCTACCTCGCGAGCCAGGAGGTTTGCACCCGCTGGCAGGACGCGATGGCCGAGCTGCTCGAGGAGCGCGTGCCGGAATCGGGGCCGCCACCCCTCGAGGAGATCTTCCGGCTCGACTGAGGCGCCCCGTAGAGTCTCGACCATGCCGTCGGTGCAGCTGTTCGCGACCTGTCTCGGCGACCTCGT
>Ga0070741_10015604_pt1 | contig 12829 bp, 9 predicted proteins | sample Coa_R1_4_FD_66440 | JGI IMG/M metagenome (GOLD analysis project Ga0070741, IMG submission 66440) | Surface soil microbial communities from Centralia Pennsylvania, which are recovering from an underground coalmine fire - Coalmine... | ecosystem: Environmental > Terrestrial > Soil > Unclassified ...
GAACCTCGTTCCTGTCGGCAAGGACCAAAAACAGCACGTGGAAGTGACGCGGGACATCGCAATCAAATTCAACAACACTTACGGCGAAACGTTTGTCGTTCCCAAAGAACAAATTCAAGAAAGCACAGCCATTGTGCCCGGCGTGGACGGCCAGAAAATGAGCAAGAGCTACGGCAACACGATTGAAATTTTCGGTGACGAAAAATCTTTGAAGAAAAAAATCATGGGAATTCAGATGGATTCGCGCACGCCACAGGAACCAAAGCCGGACGCGGATAAAAATCTGGCGATTCAATTACTAAAACTCGTCGCGCCGGCGAACGTCGCGAAAGAATTTGAAGATAAACTTCGCGCCGGTGGCCTCGGCTACGGCGATTTGAAAAAAGCGTTGTTTAAAAACTACTGGAATTATTTCGCCGATGCCCGAAATAAGCGCGCCGAACTCGCTGCTAATTTGGATTTCGTGAACAAAATTTTGTCTGACGGCGCGACGAAGGCGCGGACGCTGGCTCAAAAAGTTTTGAAACGCGCGCGGAAGAATTGCGGAATTGAATAGCTATACAATTTTCAGCTTCGGCAAATCCTGCGAATCTACCAAACCTACCGGCTCGCGTTTGGAATTTACAACAATCAAATCGTCAATGTTCCGCTCGTTGAAAATTTTCAACGCTTCCACGGCGAGCGCGCTTTCAGAAATGCAAATTGGATTTGGCGTCATCACTTTTTTGAGCGGCTGCGACAGCAAATTATCTTCGCCAGCCATGTGACGCCGAAAATCGCCGTCGGTGAAAACGCCCGCTAATTTTCCGCGCGCATTGACGACGCTCAAGCTGCCGGATTTGGCGCGCGTCATTACGAGCAGCGCTTCTTTCACGGAAAGATTTTCACCGGCAATCGCATTTCGATTTCCAGTGCGCATGATGTCGCCGGCTTTCAGCAACATCGCGCGGCCAATCGCGCCGCTCGGATGAAATCGCGCATAGTCTTTTTGCTTAAAACCGCGTGCCTGCAAAATCGCCATCGCCAGCGCATCACCGAGCACGAGCATCGCCGTGGTGCTGCTCGTCGGCGCGAGATTGAACGGGCACGCTTCCTTCGGCACTTTGACGTTGAGTGAAACGTCGCTGTGCTTCGCGAGCGACGATTTTAAATTGCCGGTGAAGGAAATAATTTTTACGGAAAACCGTTTGAGCGCCGGAAGCAAATTCAACAATTCCTCCGACTCACCGGAATAGCTCAACGCGAGAATCACGTCACCATCATTAACGATCCCCAAATCACCATGCAACGCATCCACGCTGTTCAAAACGACACTCGTCGAACCAGTGCTGGTCAGCGTCGCGGCGATTTTTGCGCCCACATTTCCCGATTTGCCGATGCCGACGACGACAATTTTTCCGCGTCGTTTAATCGCTTCGAGAATGGTTTCGACCGCACCGCCAAAAGATTTGTCCAATTGCGCGCGCACTTTTTTGAGCGATGCAATCTCCACGTCAAAGACTTCGCGGGCTTTGGCCAAATGATTCACGGCTACAGAATGCGCGGATAAATGACGGTTTTCAATCACGAACGGCGGTTTAAATTTTTTACAAAATTGCGTTTGCAGATTTGAATTGGCAGGACTGCTCATGTATGTTTCTGCGCTCAAATTTCAGATGACGCACAAATTTTCATCGCATTCACACGTGCCCGCGCACAAGCCGGGCGAACGCAAGCCTCCAACCTTTTCAAAAATTTTCCGCTGGCATTTGCCGGAAGGTCAAGCCGAGCCATCGGTTGTTGAAGTTGCCGGCACATTTAGCGAATGGAAAAAAATTCTCATGCCGCGCGCGGCAACCGGCGGCTGGCAATTGGCGTGGAACATTCCGGCGCATCGCACGCATCACTACATGATTTTTGCGGACGGCATGCCGGTGCAAGACAAACATTCCGACGGCCTGGCGATTCCGCAAGGCGCCGAGGAAGAACAATTTGCCATTGCAACGCCGCGCGGCCCGCGCGTGTTCATGCTGTTCGCGCAGACAAAGTAAATTTATTTTGCGATGGCATTTGTTGTCGCAGAATTTGTATTTACAATTCCCGGAAATGGCGCGGTCGAAGGCGGCGCAGGTTTTCCATCCACGGTTTTCGGCTCCATCAATTCCACGCGTGTGCCGTCGGGGTCGTAAAGATTCATCTGCCGCTTGCGATTGACGCCGGTTTGGATTTGCAGCGGACGCAAATAATTTTCGAAAGCCGGCTTCGCTTCGAGCGCAGCTTTTGCTTTTTCAATGTCATCCACTTCCAAACTCATGTGATGCGCCGTGCCGCGCTTGTCCGGAGGCGGCAATTCGGTATAAAGCATTAACTCCACGTAATCGCTGCCGTCGGGAACTTTCAAATTCACCCAGTTCAATTGATTTGTGCTGCGCGCGCCGCGCCACGTTTCCTGAAATCCCAAAATGTCGCAGTAAAATTCCTTCGACGCTTCCAAATTCGTGACGATGATGCCGACGTGTTTCAACTGCGTGGAAATTCGCGCGTCGCTCATGGATTTTCCGAATTCGCGCGTCGTCCAGCTGTCTGGCAAATACTGCACGATTTCCACTTGATGACCGTCGGGGTCGGTAACATTGAATTCCAGATTGCCGATGCGGCCTTTGTTCGCCTTGTCTGGCACTTTCACGCTGCGCGAAGCCAAATAATTTCGCATTCCTTCCGCGTCATCCGTCAAAACTGAAATGTGATTCAGCTGGTCGCTGTTGGTCTGCGATTCTTTCTCGGGAAACAATTCGATGAATTGTGTGTCGTTGATTTTGATAAACGTGAGATGAACGTGGCCATTCGTGTCAAAAAGCGAATACGGCTCCTGATAGCCGAGCAAATCTTTGTAAAACGCGCGCGATTGGTCGAGGTCGTGAACGTAAAGCGCGATATGCGACAGGCCGGTGATGTGAGGGCGTTGCGGCTCGGCGGCGAGCGAAGAAATGGCCGAGAGCAAAATGAGGCTTAAAAAGATTTTTTGTTTCATTCGCGCACCGTTGCTTTCAGTTGTGATTTCAATGCTTCAACAATTTTAGTGTGCGCGGAATTCACTTCTGCATCCGTCAAAGTTTTATCTACTGCGCGATAAGTAAATGCATACGCCAAACTTTTTTGGCCATCAGGAACGTTTTTTCCGCGGAACACGTCGAACAATTCCACGCTTTCGAGATTTGCCGGTTTCGTCTGCTTCACCGCTTGCAAAACGGCGTCGTGCGTCACGGCTTCCGGCACGAGCATCGCCACGTCACGACGGCTCGATGGGAATTGCGGCAATGGCTTAAACGACTTTGCCGGATTTCTTCGCGCGAGCAATTGGTCCAAATTCAATTCCGCAAGAAAAACTGCGTCGCGCAAATCGTATTTCTTGGCGAGTGCGGGCTGCAATTGGCCGAATTCACCCAACGGCAATTTTCCGCCGAGCGCAATCGTCGCTGATTCCAAAAACAATTGGTGATTTTCTGTTCGTCGTGCAAATGCAACGCCGCGCAAACCGAATTGCTCCAAAAATTCTTCAACGATGCCTTTCAAATCGAATGCATCGAACTTCGCGTCGCGTTCATCGCCACTCCAAAAGCTTTGTGCGCGTTGACCGGTCAATGCAATCGCGACGCGGCGTTCTTCTCTTGTTGCGCCATTTTGCAAACTGAAGACACGGCCAATTTCAAACAGCGCGACGTCATAATTTTTCCGACTGATATTGTGCCGCAATGAGTGAATCAATCCCGGCAATAAACTCGGACGCAAAACATCCATGTCGCTGCTCAAGGGATTTGCGAGCAAAATAATTTCTTCCGACTTCTGACTTCTGACTTCTGACTTCGCAATTAAAGTTTGCCCTTGCGCTTCATTTAATCCAAGACCAGTCAAAATTCTCCGCGCTTCGGCGATTTGGTCGTAAACGGAATCGAATTCATTCGAGCCAATTGCGCCGCGAGGCGGACTGGCCGGAACTTTTTCGAGGCCGTAAAGCCGTTCGACTTCTTCAATCAAATCCACTTCGCGTTTCAAATCCACGCGCCACGTCGGAATCTTGAAAGTGCAAATGCCCGGCGTTTGCTCGGCGACTTCAAGGCCGAGCTTCGTCAAAAGCGAAACTTGTTCCGAGTGCGAAATACCCACGCCGAGTAAATCTTTCGTCTTCGCGAAGTGCAGCGTGATTTGCTTCGGTTCAATTTGTTTTGGAAAATTGTCAATCGAATGGCCGAGCACTTGCCCGCTTGCCAAATCGCAAATCAATTGTGTGCAACGGCGGCTCGCCCAATCGCAAATGCCCATATCGCCGCCGCGTTCGAAGCGATAAGACGAATCCGTGCGCAATTCCAATTTTTTGGAAGTGGCGCGGATGTTTTGCGGTTTGAAATACGCGCTCTCAATCAAAACGTCCATGGTCTTGTCGTTGATTTCAGAATTTTTTCCGCCCATGACACCGGCAAGCGCGACGGCCTTTGTTTCGTCGGCGATGAGCAACATTTGATTCGTCAATGCGCGTTCCTTGCCGTCGAGCGTCATGAATTTTTCGGCTTCGTTTGCGCGACGAATCACAATCTTCGGCGGATTTGTGCCGATACCTTTGAGCAAATGATAATCAAACGCATGCAACGGCTGGCCGCTTTCGAGCATCACATAGTTCGTGATGTCCACGACGTTGTTGATACTGCGGATGCCGACTTTTTCCAACGTGCCGCGCAACCAATCGGGACTTGGTCCGACTTTCACTTTGCGCACGATGCGCGCGGTGTAACGCGGACACAATTCCGGCTCGTCGTTCTGCACACTGACCACGCCGCCAATCGGTTCGGATTCCGTGTTGAGAAATTGGATGACAGGAATTTTTAATTCGTTGCCGGTGACCGCCGAGATTTCACGCGCAATGCCGATGACGCTGTTCAAATCCGGACGATTCGGCGTGACTTCCAAATCGTAAACCACATCGCTGCCGCTGCGGCCGAGAAATTCCGCGAACGGTTGGCCGATTTTCGCGTCGGCGGGCAAAATCAAAAGTCCGTCCACGTTGTCCGGCAATCCGAGTTCCTGCGGCGAACACATCATGCCCTGGCTGGTGATGCCGAAAACTTTTCGTTCTTTGATGACGAACGGCTCCTTGTCGCCGGGTTTCAGCGGCAGCGCGAAGTTCGGCAGGATGAGCGGGACTTTGTCGCCGGGTTTGTGATTCTGCGCGCCGCAAATGATGGTGCGCTCGCCGGTGCCGTCGTTGACTTTGCAGACGGACAATTTGTCCGAGCCGGGCACGGGGTCGCGCGTGAGGATTTGCGCGACGACGACGCCGGCGAACTCGCCGCCGAGCTTCTGCACGCCCTCGACTTCGAGGCCAAGCATGGTGAGCCGCTCGGTCAATTCCTCGGGCGACCAGTTGAAATCAACGTATTGTTTGAGCCAGTTAAGCGTGACTTTCATTTCGCGCCGCTAAAATTAACCGTGAAATGCGTTCTCTCCAAATCAATTTAACACGGTATAAGATAATATCAGTCGCGACTAAAACCATTTAACGGTGTTTAAATCAGTGCGAATTGAATCCGTGACAATTCGCAAAATCCATGTCACAACATTTGCATGAAGGCATTCAAAAAGTTTTTTCTGGCCGCGCTGGTGTTTTTGATTTTCGCCACCGGCATTTGGCTCGGCCTCAACGTCACGCGCTTGATGAAGCCCGGCGGTTTGCGCGAAACGAACACGCCCATCATTGTGCAGCAGGTGCAAACGCTCGCGGATTTGGTCACGGTCAAATACGTTTTGCAAAAAGTTGAAATCGTGGATTCGCCACCGTCGAGCACGCTTGGCCAATTTGTGCAGGGCGACGACCGCGTGCTGCTGCTTGCGCAAGGCATCGTGAAAGCGGGCATTGATTTAAGAAAAATTTCCGCGGACGACGTGAACATTTCCAACAAGAGCATCACCATTAAATTGCCGCAACCGCAAATCACCGACGCGTATTTGGACGACGCGCAAACCAAAGTCATTGAACGCACGACGGGATTTCTTCGTTCGCTCGACAAGGATTTGGAGCAGAAAACGCGGCAGACGGCGTTGGACGACATCCGGCGCGCCGCACAGGAAAATGGAATTTTAAATGACGCGAACGACCGCGCTAGGCTGCAATTGAAAACATTTTTTTTGCAAATGGGATTTACAGACGTGCAATTTCACTGAACGGTGTCTCAAAATCAGTCAGGCTGGATGATTTTGACTTCACATATCGCCAGCGCCCCGTCTTCCATTTCCACGGCAATTTTCCGGATGATTTTTGGCAACGCAATTTTCGGCTGACGCGTTCGCAACCGCATCAAATAAAGCGTTGCAGGCAGTGAGTTGGAGTGACGGTTAGCGATTTCGATTCCGCCGAGGACGGCTTGCACTTGTTTCAAAAGTTCTGATTTCTTCGCCACGAAACTACTTGCCGCATAACGTGTGCCAGAATCAGCGTTTGCCAAGCCGTTCGAGAAGTTTTCCGTGAATGCCGCCGAAGCCGCCATTGCTGAAAACGCAAACCACGTTGCCGCCCAAAACATTTTTCGCGACGTGCGCGACGATGGAATTGACGTCCGGCAAATACGCTGCATCTTTGCCGCTCGCTTTCAAATCCTGCATCAACTTTTCCGGATTCAACCGCTCTTCCGCCGACAATTGTTCCAATCGCGCCACTTCGGAAACGACGACGGCATTCGCATCGGCAAATGACTCGGCCAATTCTTTTTGAAAAACGTTTCGGCGAGTCGTATTTGAACGCGGTTCGAAAATCGCCCAGATTTTTTCGCGCGGAAATCGCAATCGCAACGCCTTCAGCGTTTCGCGGATTGCCGTTGGATGATGGCCGAAATCGTCAATTACCGTTACGCCGCCGGCGATGCCTTTGACTTCGAGCCGGCGTTTAATGCCTTTGAACGTATCAAACGCGCTTTGGATTTGTTTGTTCGACAAGCCGCAATGTTTCGCCGCCGCGATGACCGCGAGCGCGTTGCGCACATTTAATTCGCCGACGAGATTCAAATGGAATTTGAAACTGGGAATTTCAAATTCAGTTGCCGTCGGCCCAAAACGCAAATTGAAACCTTGAACGGCATTATTTTCGCCGAGGCCGAATTGCTTCACCGGACAATGCGTGGCGTTCAGTAACGGTGCGAGATTCGCATCGTCGCCATTGCCGAGCAACAAACCGTTTCGCGGCACGAGCCGGATGAATTGCGAAAAACTTTTTTTGATGGCGTCGAGATTTTCAAAAATGTCTGCATGGTCGAATTCCAAGTTGTTGACGATGGCGATTTCCGGCAGGTAATGGACAAATTTGCTGCGCTTGTCAAAAAACGCCGTGTCGTATTCATCGCCCTCGATGATGAACCATTCGCTGTCCGTGAAGCGAGCGCCCTGCGAAAAATTATTCGGAATGCCGCCGATGAGAAAACTCGGGTTCAATCCATTGTGTTCGAACACCCACGTCAGCAGCGATGTCGTCGTGGTTTTGCCGTGCGTGCCGGAAACGACTATCGAACGTTTGCCGCGAATGAAAAATTCCTTCAACAATTCTGGCAGCGAACAAAATCGCAGTTTATGGTCGAGACAAAATTCCGCTTCCGGGTTGCCGCGTGAAATGGCATTGCCGATGACAACCAAATCCGGTTTGTGCGACAAATTCCTTTCATCGTAGCCGTTCATCACGGCAATTTTCTTTCCGGCAAGAAACGACGCCATCGGCTCGTAAACATTTTGGTCCGAGCCGGTGACGGCAAAACCTTTATCGAGCATCGCCGCGGCTGCGGACGCCATCGCCGTGCCGCCAATGCCGACAAAATGAACTGATTTGATTCCCGAAGAAAACATTTATACCTTCAATTTCTTTTCCAAAATTTCGCCGACGAGATTTGGATTCGCTTTGCCTTTGCTCAACTTCATCACTTGTCCTTTGAGAAAATTCAGCGCGGCAATTTTGCCCGCCTTGTAATCGGCAACAGAATTTGGATTTGCGGCAATTGCATCGTCGCAGAATTTTTCAATTGCGCCCGTGTCGCTGACTTGCGCCAACCCTTTTTCCTGAACAATTGCGGCTGGAGATTTTCCGCTCTCGAACATTTCGGCAAAAACGGTTTGTGCAGCCGCGCTGCTGATGGTTTTGGCGTCCACCAAATTGACCAATTCCAAAATCGCTTCCGGTTTGAATTTCAAGTCTTCGTATCCAATTTTTGGCGGATCAAATGGCGGTGGTTCCATTTCCATAAATTTGCTTTGACGCAAATCTGCCATTTTCGCCCGCATATTATTGATAACCCAATTCGCGACAGCTTTTGGATTTTTCGATTTCTTCGCAATTGGCTCGAAATAATTTCCGAGCGGAACGTCATTCACAAATGTTTCCGCGTCAGATTTCGGCAATTGATAATCGCGCATGAAACGCTGTTTGCGCGCGAGTGGCAATTCGACGACGCGTGAATTGATTTCTTCCAGCCATTGCGCTGTCGGCTCGAACGGCATCAAATCCGGTTCGGGAAAATAACGGTAATCGTGCGCGTGCTCTTTCGTTCGCATTTCTTCAGTCACGCCGGCAACGTCGTCCCAGCGTCGAGTGGATTGAATCAGCTTGCCTCCCTTTTTCACGACTTCGATTTGCCGTGGGATTTCATATTCCAGCGCGCGGCGCACGCCGGAAAAGCTGTTCATGTTTTTAATTTCAATTTTCGCGCCGAGTTCTTTCGAACCGACTGGTCGCACCGAAACATTTACGTCGCAGCGCACCATGCCTTTTTCCATGTCGCAATCGCTGATTTTCCCATAGCGCAGAATTTCGAGCAATGCGTTGAGATATTCGTAAGCCTGGTCGGAACTCGTCAAATCCGGTTCGGAAACGATTTCGAGCAGCGGCACGCCGGCGCGGTTGAAATCCACGCCACTATTGCGGTCGAAATGAAAATTTTTGCCGACATCTTCTTCCAAATGCGCACGCGTGATGCGCACGCGTGAAAGATTTCCGCCAAATTCAAATTCGACGTAGCCGTTTTTGGTTGAAGGCTGGTCGTATTGCGTCACCTGATAATTTTTCGCGACGTCGGGATAAAAATAATTTTTCCGGTCGAATTTCGCACGCGGCGGAATTTCGCAATTCAAGAGCAAGCCGGTCAAAACGGTGAGCTTGAGCGCTTCTTCATTGGCGACGGGCAAAACGCCGGGCATTCCGAGACAAATGGGGCAAACATTGGTGTTCGGTTCCGCGCCGAAAGCGTTGGCGCAACCGCACCACATTTTGGATTTGGTTTTAAGCTGGACGTGCGTTTCGAGTCCGATGACGGCTTCGTATTCCATTTTCGCGCGGAACATTTAGCCACAGATTGAACACGGATGGAACACAGAATTTTTCACGCGCCGAAAAACCATTTCAAAAGGAGAATGGCAAGCATGCCGAGAACCAGAATGCCGCTGATAATTGCAAGCAAGAGCCAATGTTTGCGCGCCCAGTTTTGGAACGATTCCATATAGAGGTAAATCACCGGCGTGATGTAGAGCGTGAGCAATTGCGAGACGACAAGTCCGCCGACAACCGCGAGACCGAGCGGGCGACGACCCGCGCCGCCGGCGCCGAAACCAATCGCAATCGGCAGCGTGGCCATGAGCGCGGCCATGGTGGTCATTAAAATTGGGCGGAAACGTATTAAACAACCCTCGATAATCGCGTCCGCAGGATTTTTTCCGTGCTCGCGTTGCGCAGTGATGGCGAAGTCAATCATCATGATGGCATTTTTCTTCACGATGCCGATGAGCATAATGAGGCCGACGTCTCCATAAACGTTCAAATCCATTCCAAATAATTTCAACGTGAGTAAGGCACCGAGTGCGGCAGATGGCAGACCGGACAAAATGGTAATCGGATGAATGAAACTTTCGTAAAGGCAGCCAAGAATGATGTAAATGACGAGCACAGCGGCGATGAGCAGGAAAATCATTCCATTCAGCGACGATTGAAACACTTGCGCGGCGCCTTGAAAATTTCCGGTGATGGTCGCGGGCATGTGCAAATCGGATTCCACTTTTTGCACCTGTTGAACGGCGTCGCCGAGGGAAAGACCGGGCGCGAGGTTGAACGAAATTGTGATGGCGGGCAATTGGCCGACGTGCGAGATGCTCGTTGGACCGATGCTGCGCGTGAGCGTGGCGACGGCACTCAAGGGAATTAATTTATTTGTGGCCGCGGATTGAATGTAGAGCCGCGAGAGTGCGTCGGGGTCGAGCTGGAATTGTGGTTCAACTTCAAAGAGCACCCACCATTCGGCGACGTCGGCGTAAATCGTCGAGACCTGCCGCTCGCCAAATGCGTCGTCAAGCGCGTTTTCGATTTGTTGCGACGTGACGCCGAGCGCGGACGCTTTGTCGTGGTCAATGTTCACGTTGACCTGCGGCGAGGCGATTTGCATGTCGCTGTTCACGTCCTGAAAGCCGGGTTGTTGTTTTAATTTTTCTGCCAGAATCGGCGCCCATTTGAAAAGTTCATTTACGTCCGTGTCCTGCAAGCTGTATTGGTAAAGGCCTTTGCTCGCGAAACCGCCGACGCGAATCAGCGGCGGCACTTGCAGATAAACATTCAAGCCGGGAATTTGCGAAAGTTTCGGGGCCAGTTCCTGTTTGATTTGCATCGCGTTCAATTTGCGATTGTCTTTCAAACCCATGAACATGCGGCCGTTGTTCAGCGGACTGCCGCCGATGGATGAAATGACGGTGCCAATGTTCGGGTCGGCGGCGGCGATTTTCATCGCGGCGAGTTGATGCTTTTCCATCGCGTCAAAAGAAATGTCCTGCGCGGCTTCGGTCGTAGCAATGATGCGACCGGTGTCTTCATCGGCAAAAAATCCTTTCGGCATGACGACAAATAAAATTCCCGTCACAATTAAAATGACAAACGAAAGCATCAAGGTCGCGAAACGATGGAGCATGACGATTTTCAATGTGCGCTCATAGCGATTGCGGACGCTGTCAAAGAAGCGCTCAAATAAATTGTAAAGCCGTCCGTGCGATTTTCCTTTTTCCGAATGCACAAACCGGCTGCACATCATCGGCGTCAGCGTGAGCGATACAAAACCGGACGCCAAAACGGCGACGACAATCGTTACCGCAAATTCGTGCAGCAATCGTCCCAGCATTCCGCCCATGAACAAAACCGGGATGAAAACCGCCGTGAGTGAGAGCGTCATCGAAATAATGGTGAACCCGATTTCGCGCGAACCTTTGAGCGCGGCGTCCATCGGCGCTTCGCCGTTTTCCATGTGGCGCACGATGTTTTCGAGCATCACAATCGCGTCGTCCACGACAAATCCCACGCACAACGTCAGCGCCATCAGCGACAAATTGTCGAGGCTGTAACCGAGCAGCGCCATCACGCCGAATGTGCCGATGAGCGACATTGGCAATGCAAGGCTCGGAATGATTGTGGCCGACAAATTTCGCAGGAACAAAAAAATCACCAGCACGACGAGACAAATGGCGATGAACAAAGTCTGTTCCACGTCATGCACCGATCGGCGAATGTTGTAAGAACGGTCAATCGCCACGTCCAATTTGATGGCCGACGGAATTTGCTCGCGAAATTGCGGAATCAATTTTTTGATGTTGTCCACAACTTCGACCGTGTTCGCGCCGGGCTGACGTTGAATCGCCAGCACGACCGAGCGGTCGCCGTTGAACCACGCTGCCGTTTTATCATTCTGCACGCTGTCGAGCACGTTGCCCAATTCTTCGAGCCGCACAGGATTTCCATTTCGATACGCGACAATGAGCGGACGAAAATCCGAGGCGTTGTTCAATTGGCCATTCGCCTGCACGGTGAACGCCTGATTTTTTCCGTAAAGAATTCCGAGCGGCTGATTTACATTTCCGTTTTCAATCGCCTGCTCGACCTGGTCAATTCCCAATCCGTAAGCCGCGAGTTTGTCCGGGTCCACTTGAATTCGCACCGCGTAAGGCTGTCCGCCGAAAACGCCGACTTGCGCGACGCCGTTGACCATCGAAATGCGTTGCGCCATCAAATTTTCCGCGTAATTGTCCACATCCGAAAGCGGCAGCGTGTCCGAATGCATCGCCAGAAATAAAATCGGCGTGTCGGCGGGATTTACTTTTTGATACGTCGGTGGTGTCGGCATGTTCGGCGGCAATTGGCGCGCCGCTTTGGAAATCGCCGATTGCACGTCCTGCGCCGCCGCGTCAATGCTGCGGTCGAGCGTGAATTGCACCGTGATGTTGACCGAGCCGAGCGAGCTGACCGACGACATCGAATCCACGCCCGCAATCGTGGACAATTGTTTTTCCAGCGGCGTTGCCACGGCCGACGCCATCGTTTGAGGGCTCGCGCCGGGCAAGCTTGCGGAAATGTTAATCGTCGGATAATCCACCGTCGGCAAATCACTCACCGGCAATTGGCGAAAGCCGATGATGCCAGTCAGTAAAATTCCCGCCATGACCAGCGTGGTCATCACCGGACGGCGAATGAAAAGTTCGGGGACGTTCATGCCAAATTATTGTGCCGGCGAATTTGTATTTCCGCTTTGCGAGATTTTCACTTTCGCTTTCGGCGACAAACGCAATTGTCCGTCCGTCACAACCGTTTCGCCCGCGCTCAAACCTTTTTCAATTATCGTATCATTGCCGAATTGAATTCCAATTGTCACCGGACGTAATTCCACAATTTGATTCGTCGCGTCCGATTGCAAGACGTAAATGAATTGCCCGTCTTGTCCGTTTTGAACCGCTTGCGACGGCACGACGACCGCATTTGTTAATTCCGACAATTGCAAATTTACTTTTACAAATTGTCCCG
>Ga0070741_10015605_pt1 | contig 12828 bp, 12 predicted proteins | sample Coa_R1_4_FD_66440 | JGI IMG/M metagenome (GOLD analysis project Ga0070741, IMG submission 66440) | Surface soil microbial communities from Centralia Pennsylvania, which are recovering from an underground coalmine fire - Coalmine... | ecosystem: Environmental > Terrestrial > Soil > Unclassified ...
ACCGTCGTCGGCGAGATCCGCGTCTGCGTTCCCCGCACCGGCTACACGGATGTCCGGATCTCCACGCCGCTCGTCGGGCTGACGTACGGCGACATGCGGGACGCGTCGAGCTTCGGCTTCCAACGGCAGCTCGGTGTGTTCCTGAGCTCGATCGCGCTGGCCGACGAAATCGGGCCGCCGTGCCGTCCCTGAAGCGCACGCTGCCGCTGCTCGTCCTCGTGTGGGCGGCGCCGGCGGCGATTCTCGCCGAGCTCGCCGCTCACGTCCACGACTGGTTCGCGATGACGAACGAGCTCCTGTACGAGCGTCGCGCGATCGCGGTGGCGCAGACGCTGTCGCCGCTTCCGAAGCTCCGAGGCCAGTCGATCCCGAGCTACGACCAGCTCTACTCCGTCCTCGTCGCGCCGGCGTTCCGTCATGGGCCGGTTGCGTACGATCTCGTGACCGCTCACCGGCTCGGCGCCGTGGTGATGGCATCGGCGGCGGTCCCGACGTTCCTGCTCGCGCGGCGCGTGACGGCGTCTGACGCACTGTCGGCCGCCGTCGCCGTGGTCAGCGTCTGCGTCCCGTGGATGATCTTCTCGTCGTTCCTCCTGACGGAGATCGCGGCGTACCCCGCTTTCGCGTGGGCGATGCTCGCGTTCCAGCGTTCACTCTCGGCGCCGTCCGCGGCCCGCGACCTGCTCGCTCTTGCGGCGATCGCGCTCGCCTTCTTCGCCCGAACGCAGTTCACGCTCCTCGCGATCCTGCTGCCGCTGGTCGTCGTCGCCTACGAGCTCGGACGTTCGCACGGGGTCGTCGCCGCCGCTCGGTCGTCGATCACGCGGCACCGCATGCTCGCAGGCGCGTACGTCGCGCTCGTGCTGCTCGCGGCGGCGCTCGCAGCCGCCGGCCGTCTCTCGCACGTTCTCGGCGTCTACGGAGACACGATCAGCGGCAACCTCGTTCCGAACGGCATCGGACGCTCGTTCGTGGAGCACATCGCGACGCTCGCGCTCGGCCTCGGCGTCATCCCGCTCGTCATCGGGCTCGCTTGGCTCCTCGCCCGCGCCGTGCGCCCGCCTCTCGACGCCGAGCTGCATGCGTTCGCATGCGTCGGCGCCGTCGTCGCAGTCGGTCAGCTCCTGCAGGTGACGATCTTCGATCTCCGTTTCGGCGGCGGCGGAGGCTTCGTGCACGACCGCTACCTCCTCTATCTCGCGCCCCTGCTTCTTCTGGCGGCCGTCGCCGCCGCGCGCGAGCGCCGCGCGCCGGTGGGGGCGCTCGCGCTCGTCGCCGTCCTCGTCGCGCTCGGGTTCGCCGCCGGTGCGCTCCCGCATTTCGTCTGGCACGACTTTCCGCAAGTCAACTCCGACGGACCTGGGCTGACGCTGCTCCGCCCGCTCGTCGCGGTCGCCGGCGGGCTGACCGGCGCGCGCGTCATCCTCGTCGCGGCCACGCTCGCCTCGGCGGCGCTCTTCGCGGCCGCGGTGCGGCGACGGCTTGCGGGCGCGGTCGTCGCGGTCTCGTTCGCGTTCGTGCCCGTCCTGACCGGCTACATGTTCGACCGCGTCCTCAGCGTCGACGGCTGGGCGGACCGGCCGCTGACCGGACCCCCGCGCGGCGAGTACGACTGGGTCGACCCCGTCGCGCGAGGCGCGGACGTCGCGATGGTCGAGTACCCGGTCTCGACCGCATTCCTCGTCAACCAGCGCGCGTGGCGCGACTACGAGTTCTGGAACAAGACCGTCGATCGCGACGTGCAGTACACCGGCCCGTGGCTCTTCAAGTACACGGGCGGCACGTTTCCGCAGCGCCGCCTCCTCTTCGACCCGGCAACGGGCGACGGCGCCGGTGCGCCGGCGCCGTACGTCCTGCAGGCGGCACAGGACAGCCGTTTCCGCGTCTCCGGCCCTGCCGTCGCGCAGAGCGGCGGCGTCGTCCTCGTCCGCACGTCGAGACCGTGGCGTCTCGACTGGCTCACCTTCGGCCTGTACCCGGACGGCTGGACGCGCCCCGGCAGGACCGCGCGCATCCGCGTCTTCGCGTTCCCCGGCCAGCGCACGGCCCGCGTGCGAACGCTCACGGTCGGCGTCCGCACACCCGAGGACGTGTCTGCGCGGCCGTTCACGCTGCGCTCGGGGTCGCAGACGGTGAGCGGGGTCGCGACCCCGCAGAGCGCGACGTCGACGCTCACTGTCTGCGTCCCGGCGCGCGGGTACGCCGAGGTGGCGTTGCGCGTGCGCGGGAGCTCGACGATCCCGGGCGACCTTCGCTACTTCGACCTCGCGGAAGGAACGACGAGGATCGGCGGCGCGTTCGTCGACGAGATCGCCCTGGCCGACGAGCTCGGCCCGAGCTGCCGGCGCTAACCCTCGGCGGCGACGGTGCAGCGGTCGTGGCCGTCGTGCGGCGTCTGCGGCAGCCGCGACAGCAGCGCCGCGAGCTGCTCGAGCTCCTCGTCGGAGAAGCGCCCGACGAACACCTCGTCCACTCCTGCCAGATGCGTCCGCCCTGCCTCCGCGAGCTTCTGCATGCCGGCGTCGGTGATCTTCGCGTACGAGACGCGTGCGTCGGATGCGCAGGCGGCCTTCTCGACGAAGCCGGCGCGCTCGAGACCGTCGAGCAGGCGCGTGATCCCCGACGCGGTCAGGAGGACGCTCTCGGCCAGATCGACGCGCCGCATCATCCCGCCGTCGGCGCTCGAGAGCCGCAGCAGCACCTCGTAGTCCGACAGCGTGAGCCCGTGCTCGTTCAGCAAGTCCGCGTTCAGCTGGCGCGTGATCGCCGCGTGTGCACGCAGGAAGGACACCCAGGACTCGAGCCGGTTTCTCGTGTGGACGACGGCACTCATTGCTCACTCAAGTGTAGCTCGCATCCTCCGCGACCACGTACGGCCGCACCCGCCCGAAGCCCGCTACGACGCCCGCCTCGCGCTCGCGCCGCGCCACCTGGTCGCCGCAGTTTCCCTCGATCGTCGCGAACCGGTCCCCGCCGAGCGTCCGCTCGACGATCCCGGCGTGGTCGGGCGGGCCACCGTCCCAGTCGAAGACGACGATGTCCCCGGCGCTCGGCGCCGCCTCCACCCATTGCCCGGTCTCCCGGAGCCATCGCTCCAGCGTCGGCACGTACGCGCAGCCGTTCGCGGACACGCCGGCGGCGTCCATTCCGCCGCAGAGCACGATCCCGGCGCCGACCTTGAAGCAGTAGGAGAGGAAGATCGCGCACCACGGCTCGCCGTCCGCACCGAACCACTGCCCGAACGCCGTCCGGTTCGACCCCGGCGGATGCTCCCCGACTCCGACGAACCGGCACGCCTGGGCGAGCGCCTTCAGGCCCGGTGCCGCAGTGACGCTGTCGGGAGCGACCACTGCGCCCGCGAGCCTATGCATGGCCATTCGAGAACGCAAACAAGTGGTTCTTATTTGACAAATGAGGATTCCTCATGAACAGTTCTTGTCGACAAAGCCGATGGACAACGTCGACTGAAGGAGACTCATGCCCCGGACTCGCATCGTTCTCGCCGCCGTCGCGCTCGCCCTCGTCGGCGCCGCGGCCGCCGGCGCGGCCACGATCAACCTCGTCGCGTACTCAACGCCGAAGACGGTGATCGGCCGGATCATCCAGGCGTGGCAGGCGACGCCCGACGGCAAGGACGTCTCCTTCACGCAGTCGTTCGGCGCCTCGACCGACCAGGCGAAGGCGGTCGCCGCGGGGCTGCCCGCCGACGTCGTCTTCCTGTCGACAGGCGACGACGTGAACCTGCTCGTCGACGCCGGGCTCGTCGACCAGAGCTGGAGCCGGCAGTCCTACCGCGGGATCGCAGCCGACACCGTCGTCGTCTTCGCCGTCCGCAACGGCAACCCGAAACACATCAAGGGCTGGAACGACCTCATCCGCCCCGGCGTCCAGGTCGTGACGCCGAACCCGTTCAGCTCCGGTTCGGCCAAGTGGAACGTGCTCGCCGGATACCTCGCGCAGCGACATCTCGGGAAGACGGACAAACAGGCGGTCGCCTACGTGCAGGAGCTCTTCAAGCACGTCGTATCGCAGGACACCTCCGGCCGCAACGCGACGAACACGTTCCTCGCGGGCAAGGGCGACGTGCTGATCACCTACGAGAGCGAGGCGCTCGCCTCGCGGGCCGCCGGCCAGGACATCCAGTACGTGATCCCGCGCCAGACGATGTTGATCCAGCTGCCGATCGCGGTGCTGAAGAACAGCGAGAACAAGGACCTGGCGCAGAAGTTCATCCGCTTCACGAAGAGCGATGCCGCACAAGACCTGTTCGCGCAGAATGGCTTCCGCCCCGTCAACCCGCAGATCCTGAAGAAGTACGCGTCGAAGTATCCGGCGCGCCCGGGCACCTTCACGGTCGACGACAAGACGATCGGCGGCTGGCGCGCGGCGGACGCGCGGTGGTTCGATCCCGACAAGGGGCTGATGGCGCGGATCGAGAAGCTGGTCGGAGGTGGCTAGCGCGCCGCTCGCAGTGCACAGGGCGATACCGAGAGGGAGCGCGGGAGACGCGCTCTCTCTCGGTTTCGTCACCGCGTTCCTGTCCGTCGTCGTCTGCCTGCCGATCGCCGCCCTCGTGTGGGCCTCGACGGAGGGCGACTTCTGGACGGCCGTCACGGGGCCCGAGGCGGTCGCCGCGCTGAAGCTGACGCTGCTGCTCGCAGCGGCGGCGGCGCTCCTGAACGCCGTGCTCGGGACGATCACCGCATGGGTACTCGTTCGTGACGACTTCCGCGGGAAGTCGCTCGTCAACGCCGTCATCGACCTTCCGTTCGCATTGCCGACGATCGTCGCCGGCCTCGTCCTCCTCGCGCTGTACGGGCCGCAGTCGCCGATCGGGATCAACGTGGCGTTCACACGGACCGCGATCTTCCTGGCCCTCCTGTTCGTGACGCTGCCGTTCGTCGTGCGGACGGTGCAGCCGGTGCTGCACGAGCTCGACACCGAGATGGAGGATGCGGCGCGATCGCTCGGCGCCGGCAACCGGACGGTGTTCCGGCGGATCGTGCTGCCGACGATCCTGCCGGGCATCCTCTCCGGCGTCACCCTCGCGTTCGCGCGGGCGGTCGGCGAGATCGGCGCGCTCGTGATCATCTCCGGGAACCTCCCCTACCGGACGGAGGTGGCGTCGGTGTTCGTGTTCAACCGGATCCAGACGGGGGACCGCTCCGGCGCCGCGGCGGTGGCGGTCGTCCTCCTCGTGATCTCGTTCGCGGTCCTGCTCGGCGTCGGCGCTCTGCGCCGCCTCGCGACGAGGCACGAGCGTGTCTAGCCGCCGGCGCATGGTCGGCCTGCGTCTGGTCGCGCTCGCGTATCTCGCGATCATCCTGCTCGGCCCTCTGGCGATGGTGTTCTGGCGCACCTTCGAGCACGGCTTCCACAACTTCTGGTCGACGCTCTCGCAGCCGAGCACGGTGCACGCGTTCGAGATGACGCTCCTGATCACGGCGATCGCGGTGCCGCTGAACACCGTGTTCGGGATCGTGTGCGCGCTCGCGATCGTGCGGAAGCGGTTCCCGGGCAAGGGGCTCGTGAACGCGTTCGTCGACCTCCCGCTCGCGCTCTCGCCTGTCGTCGTCGGCCTCGCGCTCTTCCTGCTCTACGGGCGCGGGGGCTGGTTCTACCACCTCTTCGCCGACCGCGGGATCTCGATCCTGTTCGCGCTGCCGTCGATGGTGCTTGCGACCGTGTTCGTCTCGCTGCCGTTCGTCGCGCGCGAGGTGGTGCCGACGCTGCGCGAGATCGGCGACGAGCAGGAGCAGGCCGCGCACACCCTCGGCGCCTCCGGATGGCAGACGTTCCGGCGCGTGACCCTGCCGTCGATCCGGTGGGCGGTCGTCTACGGCGTCGTGCTGACGACGGCGCGCTGCCTCGGCGAGTACGGCGCGGTCGCCGTCGTCTCGGGCCGGATCGAGGGGAAGACGGAGACGGCGACGCTCCGTGTGCAGGACCAGTACGAGAACTTCAACCTCGCCGGCGCGTACGGAATCTCGCTCGTGCTGGCGACAATCGCGGTGTGCGTGCTCGTCGCGATGACGATGCTGCGGCCGCGGGAAGGAGCGTCCGCGAGATGAGCATCGTCGTGTCCGGGGTGAGTAAGCGGTTCAACGACTTCGTCGCGCTGGACGACGTCTCGATCGACGTCGCCGGCGGATCTCTCACCGCTCTGCTCGGGCCGAGCGGCAGCGGCAAGTCGACGCTGCTGCGCGTGATCGCAGGGCTCGAGCGGCCGGACGCAGGCACGGTGATGATCTCCGGGCTGAACGTCACGGGGCGGCCGCCGCAAGAACGTGGCGTCGGCTTCGTCTTCCAGCACTACGCGGCGTTCAAGCACATGACCGTGTGGGACAACGTCGCGTTCGGGTTGTCGATCCGGAAGCGGTCAAAGGCGGAGATCGAGAAGCGCGTGGCGGAGCTGCTCGAGCTCGTGCAGCTCGACGGGCTCTCGAAGCGCTATCCCGCACAGCTCTCGGGCGGCCAGCGACAGCGGATGGGCCTTGCACGCGCGCTGGCGGTCGATCCGGAGGTGCTGCTCCTCGACGAGCCGTTCGGTGCACTCGACGCGCGGGTGCGGAAGGAGCTGCGCGCGTGGCTGCGGCGGCTCCACGACGAGACGCACACGACGACGGTGATCGTCACGCACGACCAGGAGGAGGCGATGGAGGTCGCGGACGAGGTCGTCGTGATGAACCGGGGACGGGTCGAGCAGGTCGCGAATCCGCGTGACCTGTACGAGCACCCGGCGAGCGAGTTCGTGATGACCTTCGTCGGGCAGGCGAACCGCCTCGGCGACGCGTACGTGCGGCCGCACGACCTCGAGGTGGTGCTCGAGCCGAACGGCGCGACGCGCGAGGCGATGATCGAGCGCATCGTCCACCTCGGGTTCGAGGTGCGCGTCGACCTCGTGCGCGAGGACGGCGAGCCGCTCTCGGTGCAGCTGACGCGCGACGAGGCCGAGCGCCTCGAGCTCGACAGCGGCCAGATCGTCTTCGTGCGCCCCACCCGCCAGACGACCTTCTCCTGACCCTTCCGCCCGCCGTCTCTGCGCCGGACCGGCAGCGCGGCGGCCGGGGTGAGGACAGCCCTCGCGTCAGTGCGACAGCCACGCGTCCGCGTCGGCGGTGAGGCCGGCGACGGCATCGGGCAGCTCGCGCCGCGCGACGTCGGCGAGCGTCACCGACTCGAGGACGGCACGAAGACTCGCGCGCACCGCCACCCAGACGTCGCGGAGCGGCGCGGCGACGCCGCCGTACTCGACCTCCTCCGGGCGCCTGCCGCGCACGTTCGCGAGCGGCCCATCGACGGCGCGGATGACCTGCGCCAGCGTGATCTCCTCCGCCGGTCGCGCGAGCCAGTATCCGCCCTCCGCCCCACGCTGGCTGCGCACGAGGCCGGCCTGGCGGAGCTCGGTCATGATGTTCTCGAGGAACTTGAGCGGGATCTCCTGCGCCTGGGCGAGACGCTCGGCCTTCGACGGCCCGGTTTCGGCAGCGGCGAGCTCGACCATCGCCCGGATCGCGTAGTCCGCCTTCGCCGAGACGCGCATCGCCTCATGCTAGGCGCCCGCACGCGACGACCTGCTCAGAGGCGGTCGATCAACGCCCGGATCGTGCACACCTCGCGGAAGCCGAGACGCGCGAGAATCGGCCGCGACAGCGCGCCGGCCTCGGTGACGGCAAGGGGCGTCCCCCGTGCGGCCGCGTCGTCCCAGCGTGCGCGCACGAGTGCCCGATACGCGCCCCGGCCGCGTGCTTCGGGCAGCACCGCGCCGCCGAAGAGCGTCACGCCGTGCTCGCTGAACGCCCCGCTCGCGCGGCCGACCGCCACGCCGTCGACGTATGCGAGGTACACGACGTTGTCGCGGTCGGCGACAGGCGGCGTCGAGACGGCGACGCCGAACACCGTCGCCGCGATCGAGGCCGCCGCCGCGAGCTCGGTGCCGGTCTCTGCCCGTCTCACCTCGACACCCGGAACTGCCGGCGGCGCCGACGTGATCGCCATCCCCACGTGGAGCGGCTCCTCTGCCTCCTCGAGGCCGAGCGCGAGCAGCCGCTCGACGAGATCGTGCGGCCGAGCCGACGACCCCACCTCCCAGCTGCACACCGTCCGGCCGCGCGTGCGGACATGCTCGTGGATCTCACGCCGCACCTCGTCGAGCTCGTGCGGCTCGAATCGGAAGCGCTGGGCGACCGTCCACACCGGATGGTCGCCGGCGCCGAGCCACAGGACGTAGCGCGGAGTGACGATCCGCTCGTGCCCCGGCCGGAGCGGAACGTACGTGTTCGGGTTCTCGGCGAGCTCGAGCGCCCAGTCCGCCACGAGCTCAGAGATGCCACGCGTCGTGGTAGACGCGCTTCAGATGCTCGACGCGGGAGACATACGCCCGCGTCTCGGCGAACGCGATCGGCCGCCCCTCGGCCCGCCAGCGGTCGACGTTGCCCTGCCCCGCGTTGTACGCCGCCAGCACGAGCCGCTCGTCGCGGTACTTCTGGAAGAGATTCGCGAGGTACCAGGCGCCGTAGCGGATGTTGATCTCCGGGTTCAGCAAGTCGGCCGTGCGGAAACGCGCGCCGCCGGTGCGAATCGCGATCCCCTGCGCCGTCGACGGCGTGAGCTGCATCAAGCCGAGCGCGCCCGACCTCGACTCGGCGTCCGCATTGAACTTCGACTCCTGGTAGATGACCGCGGCGAGGAGCGCCGGGTCGATGCCGTTCTCGCGCGCGTGCACGCGGACGAACTCCGAGTAGCGGAGGGGATAGCGGATGCGCTCGAACCAGGGCGGGTTCGAGACCACGACGTAGAACGCGATCGCGCAGAAGGCAAGGACGAGCAGCGACCCGGTGAGTGCGACCCGCCTCACGTCAGGTCGGCGATCACCGCCGCGACGAAGGCGTCGAGCTCTCCCAGCGACCCGGAGTTCTCGTAGACGTAGTCGGCACGCGCGGCTTTCTCCGCATCCGGGATCAGCCGATCTTCGCGCGAGCCGCCGGCCACCGCCGATCGGCCGCGACGGAGCGCCGGCGGCGCGGTGACGACGAGCACCTTGTCGAACCGCCGTTCGCCGCCCGTCTCGTAGAGCAGCGGGATCTCGACGGCGGCGACGGGCGCCTCGACCTGCTCGAGCCAGGCCTGCGTCCGCGCGCGGACGAGCGGATGCAGCAGCTGCTCGAGCCAGGCGAGCTGCGTGCCGTCGCGGAAGACGATGTCGGCGATCTCGGAGCGCTCCACGGTCCCGAACCGAGCCTGCAACGCGGCCCGGACGGACTCGTCGGCGCCGATCAGGTCGTGGACGACGTCGTCGGCGGACAGCGTCGCGGCGCCGTGCCGACGGAAGGCGGCCAAGGCCTCGCTCTTCCCCGCCCCGATGCCGCCGGTGATCGCAACGGCGACCGGCCGGGTCACTCCCTCGCGGGTTCTTGGGCCGGTTCGGCCGCTCCGTCGGCGGCGGCTTCGGCCGAAGCCTCCTCGGGAACGGCGGCCGCTTCCGCGGCGGCCGGGAGGTCGGCTGCCTCGTCCCGCGGCTCCTCCGGCACGTCGAGCTGCGGTGTCAGATGCACCGACTCGCCGCCGTCGGCGCGCGGCTGGACGGGCTCGTCCTCCTCGACGCGCTTGAGCGAGAGCGAGAGGCGGCGGCGCTCGCCGTCGATCTCGATGATCTTGACGTTGACCGCTTGTCCCTGCGACACCACCTCGCGCGGGTTCTCGACGTGGTGGGCGGCGAGCTCCGAGATGTGCACGAGGCCCTCGACGCCCGGCAGGATCTCGACGAAGGCGCCGAACGTGACCACCTTCGTCACGCGGCCTTCGACGACGTCGCCTTCGCCGTACTTGTCGAGCACCTGCTGCCACGGGTCGTTCTGCGTCTGCTTGAGGCCGAGCGAGATCCGCTGGCGGTCGCGATCGATGTCGAGGACCTTGACCTGCACGGTCTGCCCGATCTCGAGCACCTCCGACGGATGGTTGACGTGCGACCACGAGAGCTCGGAGATGTGGATGAGGCCGTCCATGCCGTCGAGATCGACGAAGGCACCGAAGTCGACGATGTTCGAGATCTGCCCCTCGACCACGTCGCCGGGCTGCAGCTTGTCGAGGATCTGCTGCCGCTGCTCCTTGCGCTCTTCCTCGAGCACGGCGCGGCGCGAGAGCACGACGTTGTTGCGTGACCGGTTGAGCTCGATCACCTTGCACCGGAGCTCCTGTCCCAGGAACTCGTCGAGGTCCTGCACGCGCCTGATGTCGACGAGCGACGCCGGCAGGAACCCGCGGACGCCGAGGTCGAGGATCAGGCCGCCTTTGACGACCTCGATCACGCGGCCGTCGACCGGATCGCCGGACTCGGCCGCACGCTCGATGTTCTTCCACGCGAGCTCGAACCGCGCACGCTTCTTCGACAGGATCAGCCGTCCCTCGGCGTCCTCCTTCGTCAGGACGAGCGCGTCGATCTCGTCGCCGAGCGAGACCTCGTCCGACGGGTTCACCGAGCGCCTGATCGACAGCTCGGCGACCGGGATCACGCCCTCGGACTTGTATCCGATGTCGACGAGGACCTCGTCCTTGTCGACGCGCACGACCGTGCCGTGGACGACTTCGCCCTCGTTGATCTCCGGAAAGGTCGACTCGTAGTCAGGGACGAGCTCTCCGTCGGGGCCGGCAACCCAGACGCCCGGCTCCTCGGTCATGACATCTCTCGTGGCCAAAACGACGGCCCAGTATAGCCCCGCGCGCGCCTCCCCCCGGACTTTTGGCTAGGACTTGGCTTCAGCCCAGTTCTCGCCGACCCCGATATCGACGCCGAGCGGCGGATTGAGGTCGTATGCGCCGCACATCTCGGCCCTGACGAGCTCCTTCACCGGCCCCACCTCCCTTCCCGGCACCTCGAGGAGGAGCTCGTCGTGGACCTGGAGCACGAGGCGCGCGGCCCGCCCCTCCTCGCGGAGGCGGCGGTGGATCCGGATCATCGCGACCTTGATGATGTCCGCGTTCGACCCCTGCATCACGAAGTTGACGGCCAGGCGTTCACCGAGCGACCGCGTCTGGCGGTTGCCGGCGCGGATCTCCGGCACCGGCCGGCGCCGCCCGAGCAGGCTCGTCACGTAGCCGTCGCGCTTCGCCTGCTCGATCGTCCGCGCGATGAAGTCCTGCACGTGCGGGAACCGGGCGAGGTAGGCGTCGATATAGGCCTGCGCCTCCTCGCGCGGGATCTCGAGGTTCTCCGACAGCCCGAACGCCGAGATCCCGTAGACGATCCCGAAGTTGATCATCTTCGCGACGCTGCGCTGCGCGCTCGTGAGCTCGCGCGGGTCGACGCCGAGCATCTCGGACGCCGTCGCTGCGTGGATGTCCTCGCCACGCTCGAACGCGTCGCGCAGCTTCGGCTCGCCCGAGACGTGCGCGAGGATCCGCAGCTCGATCTGCGAGTAGTCAGCCGACAAGAGCTTCGCGCCCTCCTCCGCGACGAACGCCGACCGGATCTCGCGGCCGAGCTCCGTTCGGATCGGAATCGACTGCAGGTTCGGGCTCGTGGTCGAAAGCCGCCCCGTCGACGCAACCGTCTGGTTGATCGTCGTGTGCAGTCGCCCGGTCGTCTCGTCGATCAGCGCCGGCAGCGGGCCGAGGTACGTGTTCAAGAGCTTCGACAGCTCGCGCCACTCCTCGATCACCGGCACGAGCTCGTGCTCGCCGCGGATCGCCCGCAGGACACGCGCGTCGGTCGAATACCCCGTCTTTCCCTTCCTGCCCGCAGTCAGCTGCAGCTTCTCGAACAGGATGCGCGCGACCTGCTGCGTCGACCCGAGCATGAACTCCTCGCCGGCGAGCTCGTACGCGCGCGCCTCGAGCTCCGCGACGCGCTCGGCGAGCCTCGCGGTGATCTCGCCCATCCGATACGTGTCGATCTTCACCCCCGCGCGCTCCATGTCGGCCAGCACGCGCGTGAGCGGGAGCTCGATCTGCCGGTAGAGCGACGTCAGCCCGCGCTCGTCGAGCCGCTTGAGCAGAACGGGCGCGAGCCGTCGCGGCAGCTCCGCCGCGCGGACGAGCTCCTCGGTCTCCTCCTCGGCGGGCGGAGCGGGGACGAGCTCGATCCCGTACTCCGGACCGAGCTCGTCCAGCTCGTAGGACGCGCGACCGGGCTCGATCAGGTATGCGGCGAGCAGCGTGTCGTCTGCTGCTTCCACGCCGAGCGCCTTCGCGTCGTGGACGACGAGATCGCCGTCGATCCGCTCCGGCCGCGTCCCGACCACGACGCCGTCCTCGTCGGCGACGGCCGCACGGCCGTCGGCGGCCGCGAAGCCGATGCGACCCCCGGCCGCCAGGATCCCCTCGCGCCAGGGCACCTCGACGCCGCTCACGTCGATGGGAGCGGCGGGAACCGCGACATCGAGCTCGTCGACGCGGTTCAGGAGGTTGCGAAACTCGAACCGCCTGAAGATCTCCTTCAGCTGCGAGCGATCGGGCGGAGCGAGCACGAGCTGGGCGGGGTCGCAGTCGATGTCGAGATCGCGGCGCATCGTCGCGAGCTCCTTCGAGACCCGTGCCTGCTCCGCGTACGTCGTGATGTTCTTCGCACGAGCCGGCGAGAGCTCACCGGCATGGTCGATCACCGCCTCGACCGACCCGTACTGCGAGATCAACTGCCCGGCGGTCTTGTCGCCGATGCCGGGAACGCCCGGGATGTTGTCCGACGTGTCGCCCTTGAGGCCGATGAAGTCCGGAACCTGGTCGGGCCGGACGCCGTAGCGAGCCTCCACCCGCTCCGGCGTGTACACGTTCACGTCTGCGACCCCGCGCGGCGTCATCATCAGGCAGACGTTCTCGGAGCAGAGCTGAAAG
>Ga0070741_10015606_pt1 | contig 12827 bp, 10 predicted proteins | sample Coa_R1_4_FD_66440 | JGI IMG/M metagenome (GOLD analysis project Ga0070741, IMG submission 66440) | Surface soil microbial communities from Centralia Pennsylvania, which are recovering from an underground coalmine fire - Coalmine... | ecosystem: Environmental > Terrestrial > Soil > Unclassified ...
GACTGCGTGCTGATGCCGAAGTACATCGTGCCGTTGACGCTGGTCGTCCCGCCTGCGGGGATCGACGGTAGCTGAATCACGATGCCGTTGCTGTCGCTGCTGAACAACGACACCGGGTTGCGCGCCTGCACCGCGCTCGAGACCGTGGTGAGCGTACACCCCGATGACGGGCATGCGTAGTAGAAGCCAGGATTCGAGTTCGTGACGCGCTCGCACGATCCGCCGCAGTCCTCGTTGTACTGACCGACGCCGAGGATGCCGTTCGCGCCGAGGTCGGCGACCGTGTTCTCCGCGGCGCCGGTGCTCGAACACTGCTGCGGAATGCTGTTCGCGAACGCGCTCTCGCCGATCACCTGGATCGGCACGTTCGAGGCTTTCTTGGTGCCGAGCAGCACATCGGCGGTCCGCAGCGGTCCCCACGTGAAGCCGTCCTGGAACTGCGCGCACTCGACGATCGGCGCGCCGCCGGACGTCGTCTGCTGCGGGAGCGAGAGGTTCACGACGCTTGATACCAGCCGCAGGCCGACCGATCCGGTGTCGACCAGCACGTTGCCGATCGTCTGGCACGACGACGATCCGGGCACGCATACCTGCACGCTCGTGAACAGGCCGTTGATGTAATCGTTGTTCGGCCCAGCGCTCACCGTGACGGCGAGGGTGTTGTTGATCGTGGTTGACGGTGACGGCGTGATCGTCGATCCGCCGCCGCTGCTCGTCGAGCCGCCGCATTGTGGGGTGACTTGCGCGATGAGCAGCGCGAGCAGGAACAGTCTCGGCACGGTGACCTACTTGATCGAGGCGCGCTCAACGCCGTTCGGCACGAGGCGCGTTGCGTAGGCGCGTCCGGTGAAATAGCGCGTGTGGCCCGCCACCTGGACGACGAGTTCGCCGGTGTCGATGGCGATCGGCCCGTGCGCGCGACGCGCGGTGCGCACACGCGCCGCCTCGCGCTGATACGTGTCGAAGTAGCTGCCGAGCACCTGCCGCAGGTCCGGCAGGAACGGCCCGTCCCACGCGACGGCGAACACCTTGCCCGACAGCGGCGACACATACTCGCGAATCATCGTCCCCGTCGCGGACTGCATTTCGTGGACGGTGAAGGTATCGGTGCTCGTAATCCGGAGGAGCGCGCCCTGCGTATGCACGCGATCGGCTGTGATGGACGAGGCATCGCCGCCCAGCTCGGCAAACGCCGGCGTCGCGAACGCGAGCACGCACAACAACGTCGCGAATCGTGTCATCAGTGCCAGAATAACAGCACCCATGCGGGTCTGTCTCGCGACCGTCCATCACAATCCGAGCTTTACGCCGCTGGCCCTGCTGTACCTCAAGGCGTATCTCGTCGAGCACGACGGCGTCGCGGCCGATGCGATCACGGTTTTGGAATTCACGCCTGATGACAAGACTGAGACAATCGCCGACCGGATCCTCGCAACTCAGCCGGACATCGTCGGACTCTCGTGCTACGTCTGGAATATCCGGACGCTGACGGCTGCGGCCACGCTGATCAAAGATCGCGACGCGTCGATTCAGATCGTCGTCGGTGGTCCCGAGGTTGGGCCGGTCGCGAAGGATGTGTTCGCGCGGACGCGCGCGTTCGACGTCATCGTCACCAGCGAAGGCGAGATCCCGTTGTCCCGGCTCGTTGCGGCGCGACGCGAACATGCGCCGCTCGAGACGGTGGACGGCATCGTGTTCCGCCGCGGCGACGAAATCGTCGCCACCGCGGACGCGGCGATCGTGCAGGACCTCAATCAGTTGCCGTCGCCGCATCGGCCAGGCTACATGGACGGCCACACGAGCACGCGGATCGTCTGCCTCGAAACGCAGCGCGGCTGCGTGTTCCGCTGCAACTTCTGCTTCTACAACAAAGACTTCTCGATCCGGAATCGCCGCTTCGATCTCGATCGCGTGAAGCACGAGATCGCGTACTGGCTCGAGCGCGACGTCGAGTGGATCTACCTGATGGATCCGATCTTCAACCTCAACGCCGAACGCGCCAAAGAGATCTGCCGCTTCGTCATCGAGCACAACCATCGGCGCATCAAGTTCCACTCCGAAGTCTGGGCCGAGTTTTTCGACGACGAGCTCGCGCGGCTGATGAAGGAGGCGAACTTCCAGTTCCTCGAAGTCGGGTTGCAGTCCACCGACGACACGGCGCTCGCCACCGTCGAGCGACGGCTGAAGATGCAGAAGTTCGTCGACGGCATCGAACATCTCAAGCGATATCAGGTGCCGTTCGAAATCCAGCTGATTTACGGTCTGCCTGGCGACACGATTGCGACGTTCAAGAAATCCCTGAACTTCGCGGCGTCGCTGAACACGAAATGGCTCGCGGTCTTTCCGCTGCAGGTGCTGCCGGGGACCGAGCTGTGGCACAAAGCCGGAACGCTGCAGATTGATTTCGAGCGCGAGCCGCCGTACGCGCTGCGGTCGCACTACTCGATGACCGAAGCGGACATGGCGTACGGCCATCGCGTCATCAAAGCGCTGCAGCTCCTCGGCGATTCGCGGACGCTGCGCTTCCTCGCGAAGGAACGCGGCATCACGTTCGCGGAGATCGTCGACGAGTGGATGGAGTGGTGCGAGCAGCAGCAGGCGTTCGCGCCGCCGGATCCGAACCCGAAGCAATTCGTGGCGGAGTATTGCGACCGCAACGGCATCCCGCCCGCGTTCTTTCAACACTTCGCGTCATGGGAGTTCAGCGGTTGAGGGTGGGGGCAGGCCTGAAGGCCTGCGCTACAACCGTCCGCGCCGGGCGTTGTAGCCGGCTGTCGTAGCCGGGCGTTGTAGCCGGCTGTCGTAGCCGGGCGTTGTAGCCGGCTGTCGTAGCCGGGCGTTGTAGCCGGCTGTCGTAGCGCAGCCCTTTAGGGCTGCTCAGGTGTCACCGATGATCCGATCACTACTCGTTGCCGCTCTGCTCCTTCTCCAACCGCCGCCGCACACGGCCGAACATCACGAGTTCGTCATCAACAATTTCAAGACCGAGAGCGGCGTCACGCTGCCGCAGGCGAAGATCGTCTACGGCCCGTACGGCAAGCTGAACGCCGCGCACGACAATGCGATCCTCCTGCCGTCGCATTACATGGCCAATCATCACGGGTACGACTGGCTCGTCGGCACGCCGCCCGATCGCGCGCTCGATCCGTCGAAGTACTTCCTCGTGATGACCGAGATGTTCGGCAACGGCCAGACCTCATCGCCGAGCAACACACCGGAACCGTTCCACGGACCGCGCTTCCCCGTCACCACGATTCGCGACAACGTCGAAGCGGTGCACAAACTGCTCGTCGACGAACTGAAGGTTACGCATCTCAAAGCGGTCATCGGGTTCTCGATGGGCGCCGAGCAGGCGTTTCAATGGGCCGTCAGTTACCCCGACTTCGCCGATCGCATCGTCGCAACCTCGGGCACCGCGCGCGCGTGGCCGCACGGCATCGTGCGCCTCGAATCACAGATCACCGCGTTGACGACGGATCCCGCGTTCAACAACGGCGACTACAAAGAGGAACCGCGCAAGGGGATCGAAGCGTACGGGATGGTGTGGCTGCCGTGGCTGTATTCGCAGGAATGGTGGCGTCAGGAGTTGTGGAAGACGAACGCGCCGAATCGCACGCTCGAGCAGGAGCTCGAGCAGCGGCGCAAGACGTTCTTCGCCAACGCCGACGCGAACGATCTAATCCTGCAGGCGCGCGCATGGCAGCGCCATGATGTGGGGACCACGCCGGGGTTCAACGGCGATACGCAGAAAGCGCTGCGGTCGATCAGGGTGCCGGTGCTTTACATGCCGTCGGCAACGGACCTCTATTTCCCGGTGACCGACGCGAAATTCGAAGCGCAGTTCATCCAGAACGTCACCTTCACGCCGATTCCCTCGCTCTGGGGGCACCCGGCCGGCGCCGGCGGCAACCCCGCCGACCGCAAGTTCCTGAACGACAAGATCGCGGCATTTCTGGGCATGTAGCGCAGCCCTTCAGGGCTGCTTGCGGGCAGGCCTACAGGCCTGCGCTACAACCCGCTGCGTTACAATGACGGGCATGCGCATCAGGCTTGGATTCTCTTTCGCGCTGGTCCTGGCGACCGGCCTTGCGGCACAGGCGCCGAAGCCTGCTGCACCGAAACCCGCGGCGCCGGCACATCCGGACTTGAGCGGCACGTACGACGTGTCGACGATGACGCCGGTCGAACGGCTGCCGGGCGTCAAGTCGCTGACCTTCACGAAGGAAGAAGCGGACGCGGCGGAAAAGTACGAAGCGAACCGCCAGAAGCAGAATGACGCCGCGCTCGATCCGAACCGCGGCGCGCCGCCGGTCGGCGGCGAACGCATGGCGCGAGGCGCGTCGTATCAGGAGCAGATCGAAAACTTCGCCGGCGGCCCCGTCGGCGGCTACAACCACTTCTGGCTCGACGAGGGTCGCAACTACGCGACGATCGACGGCCAGAAGCGCAGCTCGATCATCATCGATCCGCCGGACGGTCACGCGCCGCCGATGAAGCCGGAAGCGGTAAAGCGCAACGCGGAGCTCGCGAAGCGTCAGGTCGCGCCGGGCGCGGCGGAAGGCGATACGTCAGGACCGCCCGGAGCGTTCGACGATCCGGAACAGCGTCCGCTCGCCGAGCGCTGCCTGCTCGGCTTCAGCTCGACGTCTGGTCCGCCGGCGCTGCCGAATTACTTCTACAACAACCTGCACCAGATCGTGCAGACGCGCGACAGCATCATGATCCTCACCGAAATGGTGCACGACGCGCGCGTGGTCCGCATGAACACGACGCAGCACCTGCCGAAGACGATCCGCAAGTGGATGGGTGATTCGATCGGCCACTGGGAAGGCGACACGCTCGTCATCGACACGACGAACTTCACGACGAAGACGCAGTTCCGCGGCGCGAGCGAAGACATGCACGTCGTCGAACGCATCACGCGGATGCCGGACGGCAACCTCCGCTATCGCTTCACGGTGGACGATCCGTCGACGTGGGATCGTCCGTGGACCGGCGAGTATCCGTGGGTCAAGTCGAGCGACAAGATCTACGAGTACGCGTGCCACGAAGGCAACCACTCGCTGACGAACATGATGCATGGCGCGCGCGTGGCGGAAGAAGAGGCTGCGAAAGCTAAAACGAAAAAGTAAGAAGTACGAAGTACGAAGATCCTTCTGTTCGGAGCAACCGGGATGGTCGGGCAAGGCGTTCTTCGCGAATGCCTGCTCGACCCTGACGTCAGCGAAGTCCTCTCCGTCGGCCGCAGCAAGACCGGCCAGCAGCATCCCAAACTCAAAGAAGTCGTGCTGAAAGACGTCGCCGATCTGTCATCGATAGAAACTCAGCTCGACGACATCGACGCGTGCTTCTTCTGCCTCGGCGTGTCGTCGGTTGGGATGAGCGAAGCGGACTACACACGGCTGACGCACGACCTGACGGTCTCTGTCGCGACGACAGTCGCACGACGCACCTCGCACACCGCACCTCGCACGACGTTCATCTACGTTTCCGGTGCGGGAACGGACGGGCGCGCGATGTGGGCGAGGGTCAAACGCAAGACCGAAATCGCGCTGACGCAGTTGCCCTTCAAACACGTGGTCGCGTTCAGGCCGGCTTATATACAGCCGATGCACGGCATCCGTTCGAAGACCGCGTGGTACAACGCCGTCTACGCCGTGATGGGATGGATGTATCCCCTGCTCCGTCTCGCCACGAAGTACGTGACGACGACGGAGCAGATGGGGAAGGCGATGATCGCGGTCGCGAAGCACGGGGCGGCGAAACCAATCCTCGAGAACGCCGACATCAACGCCGCCGCGTAATGCGCAGCCTGCGCTACTTCACTCGGCCTGCGCTACTTTAGGGCTCGATACGGCGCGAAGTCGTCCCAGATTCGTTGAATCACTTTCGGATCGACCGTCAAGGTGTCCGCCTTCGCCGGTTCCTTCAGTGAGTACAGCATCAATTTGACGCTGCTGCAGGACGGGCCGAGCGCTCCCGGATCGAAGACGTACAGTCCCTCGTCGATCGCCTCGGTGTCCGAGACGGGCCGCTCGATCGTGAACGGATGGATCGGCGTGACCTCAACGTCGCCGCAGTACCCGCGCAGGCGTGAGAAGCCGGACGTGAACCGCTTGATCGCCGGAATCGCGAGCCCCTGCGTCATCGCGGCGCCGCGGGCGACCTTCGTCCAGAACCCTTCGACCATTTTCGGCGTCACGCGGACGAGCAGCACCGGCGGCGTGCCGGCGACGTACTCGGACCAGTTGCCGAAATCGCCGCGAGCGTCGCGGGTCTGCAGCGGCGTCAGGAAGAACACGTCGAACGACGCTGACGCCGCTTGATACGGATTCAGCGTGCCCGCGCGCCGCTGCACCGCATCTTTCAACACCTCGTCCGGAATCGTCCGCGCCGGTTCGACCGGAAGGTGCGTGCCGTTGGGCGCCGGAGTCGCCTTGATCTTCTCGCGCGCCGCCGCGGCGACCGCGCACAGATCGTCGAGGCGGATCACGCGGAAGCTCACGCGCAGCGTCGATTCCGCCACGTCGGCGACGGTGAGTCCGACAAGGCCGTCGGCCGCGAAGACCGGTCCGCCTACGCTGCCCGGCGACAGAGAAAAGTCGGAGTCGACGTCATGGGCCGCGACGCGGGCCGCGGTCGCCGACGCCGTGCTTCGCGGCTGAAAGAGCGGCGCGTCGATCGTGAACAGCTTCTGTCCGCTGACGACCGGCGGTTGCTGCGCCGGTGCACACGCGAACGGAACGGACGGCACCGACGCCACCGCTGCCGGATCGATCCGGAGCACTGCCACCGCCCGCGCGGGATCGGCGACGACGACAGCGCCCGCGACCTTGATCGTCGGCGTCACCTGCACGTCGATCGATCGGGCGGTTCCCACCACTCGCGCGCTTGTCGCGATAAGACCATCGGCGCCGATCACGAATCCGGATGCGCGTGCGGTTGGCGTCCACAGCGTCACGACGCTCGCCTGCCACGGCGCCACGACCATCGACGCGTCCACCTCGGCGGGCGCCACAGCCGGTGTGCCCGGCGCGGCCGCCGTGATCTCCGCGTTGTCGGTGGTCAACTGCAACACGGCGTCGCGGCCGCCTGAGATATCGATGATCTGCGTCCAGCCGTACGCTTTGCCGTTGAACGCGACCGGCATATCGGATTCGACCGTGTAGTTCCCAGGACGCAAGCGCACGTCAGCCGTGCCGTCCCCTTTCGTCGTCACACGCCGTGGCGACGACGTCGCGGGGTTGTCGCTGATGAGCAGCGCGTGTCGCGGCACCGGCATCGGCTTGCCAGCAGCGTCGGTCAAGACGACGGTGATGTGCAGGACGCTCGGTTCCTGTCCGGCGACCGGACGCGACATGACGGCGAACAGTGTCGCGACGATCAGGAGCACGCGGCTCATGAGCGCGATCGTACCAGTTCCGGAGTTGCGTTTCGCGAAAAGGGAAAGGTATTCGCGTCCGGGTCCCGACATCGCATGATTTCGGCCGCCGGATCGTGGCGTGTGCATTGCTCGGGTCGCCGTCATGTTTCACCGCGCCACTCGTCTGCTCCTCTTCGCGTGCCTCGCCGCTGCGCTCAGCGTTATCCACGTCTCGCCTGCCGCCGCGCAGGCGGCGCCGCCCGCACCATGGACCGGCGCCGACATCGGGTCGGTCGGCCTCGCCGGTTCGGCGACCGTCGACTCGAGCGGGACCTTTACCGTGACGGGATCCGGCGCTGACATCTGGGGCTCAGCTGATCAGTTCCACTTCGAGTACGTCGAGCTGCCGTACGACGGTTACATCGAGGCGCGCATCACAGGCGTCGAGGGGACGCAGGCGTGGGCCAAGGCCGGCGTGATGATCCGGAAATCGCTGGCGCCGAATTCCGCGCACTACTCGTTCTTCGTCACGCCAGGCAACGGCGCCGTGCACCAGTTCCGCATGAAGGACGGCGGAGCGTCTACGAATTGGGCGCTCTCGAACTGGGGGATCAACGGCGCGCCGGTGTACGTGCGCATGTGGCGTCAGAGCGAATTCGTCAGCATGTCGGTCTCCGGCGACGGTCAGAACTGGATCGGCGTGCCTGGCGACGATTGGGGGATGGGCACGGTGTACGTCGGACTCGCGGTCACGTCGCACACGAACACGCAGCGCGCGACCGGCACGATCGACCACATCAACGTCGTCGTCGGACCGCCAAATCAGCCGTCGCAGGTGGCGATCACGCAGCCGGCGGACGGACAGGTGTTCAATTCGCCGGCGAGTGTCCCTTTCACGATCACCGCGTCGGATCCGGATTACGGCATCAAGGAAGTGAACATCGAGATGCTGTTCGGTGACCAATGGTCGGTCGAGCAGACGTTCTACACGTCGGATGGCTATCGATCGCCGTACACCGGCCAACTGCGGCAGCTGTACACCGGCACGTACCACATCCGCTCGCGCGTCGTCGACAACCAGAACGGGATCACGTACTCGGATCCGGTCTCCTTCACGGTGACCGATGGCTCGCTGTCGGGTCAGTGGCAGGACGCGGATATCGGCGCGACCGGCGCGACGGGCAGCTTCGCGGACGGCGATCCGATCGTCGTCAAGGGCGCGGGCGCCGATATCTGGGGCACCGCGGACGCGTTCCACTACGCGTATCAGCAGGTCACCGGTGATTGGGAGACGGTCGTCCGCGTCGGCAGCATCGACAACGCGCAGGCGTGGACGAAGGCCGGCATCATGTTCCGCGAATCGCTGTCACCGGGATCGAAGCACGTCTCGTGGTTCGCGACGGCGCAAAAAGGGCTGGCGCTGCAAGTACGTCGCGCCGACGGCGGCGTCTCGTACAACACCTCTGGACCGATCGCGTACGCGCCGATCTGGCTGCGCCTCGTGCGTCGCGGCAATACGTTCTCCGCGTATTACCGGTACCTCGGTGATCAGGGATGGCAGCTCGTCGCGACCGACAGCAGCGTCACACTGCCCGACACCGTGTATGTCGGAATGGCGGTGACGAGCCATCAGGCCGGCACGTTGGCGACGGCGACGTTCGACAGCGTGCAGTCAGCGTCCGTGTCGTGGACGAGCACCGACGTCGGATCGGTCGGCGCCGCGGGCAGCGTCGCGGATCATGGATCGTCGGTATCGGTCGACGGATCGGGCGCCGACATCTGGGGCACCGCCGACGCGTTCCAGTTCTATCACCGCGGCTGGATGGGCGACGGCGCGATCGTCGCGCGCGTGCGCAGCCTCGAGAACACGAACGCGTGGGCGAAAGCGGGCGTGATGTTCCGCGAGTCGGTGTCGGCCTCGTCGAAGCAGGTCTCGATCTTCGTGACGCCAGGCAAAGGCATCGCGATGCAATATCGGCTGGCGACCGGCGGTCAGAGCTACAACGCCGTCCTCACGTCGGGCACGATCCCGAAGTGGGTGCGCTTGATTCGCCACGGCGATCAGTTCGTCGGCGGCGTGTCGGACGATGGGTTGCACTGGACCGATCTGGCGACGATGACCGTGTCGATGAACGCGGCGGTGGAGACGGGCCTTGCGGTGACGAGCCACGCCGCCGGCACGTTGGCGACGGCGGTGTTCGACAGCCCGAGCGTCGAGCGGTAACGGAAGGGGCGGTTACTCGCCGGCTTCGGCCTTCTGACGCTCGCGCTGCTTTCGCGCGATCCGGCTGTGGCGCCAGGGAGCGATCAGCTCCCAGACGACGAACCCAGCGATCAGGACGCCGACGAGTTCGAGCAGGATCGTGCTCATTCGATAGCCTTACTCTACCCGCTTCGGCATGTCCGGCGCACGCTGGCTTGCGCGGAACTCGATGACTCTCGCCTCAGCCAGACCGCGTTTACAGAACGGATCGTCGCGCATCAGCGCTTCGATCTGCTCGCGACTCTCGCCCACGGCGATGATGATTCCGCCGTCGCGCGGGATCTTGCGTCCGGAGACGAGGAACGTGCCCGCGTCGTAATGCTTTTGCAGGAACGCGACGTGCGGCTTCATCGCCGCATCGATCGCGGCGAGCGGAGCCGTGTATGTCAGCTCGATGACGAACATTTCGGTCCACTCTAGTCGATTCCCATACCTCCTCTCCGGCTCATCCCGACAGCCACCAATAACCACGCGACCGTGAGCGCCGCGAAGCCGACCAGGACCGGCACGAGCGATTCTGCCGTCCCCGCCGCCATCACACGGTATCGGTCGGGCGTCGCGTCGCGCGTCCAGACGAGGCTCAGCACGTTGATGCCCCCGAGCACCATGCCGGCAATGGCCGCAAACAACGCCGCCAGGGACAGCGGCCGCATCAGCGCGAGGTTCCGTTCCGTGGGACGAACGACGTACACGAGGGACATCACGAGCGGCACGAGGCCGACGACGAGCGAGAGCAGCGCGAAGATACTGGCGTGTTGGAGGGTGGTCATGTGGATGTATAACGCGTTCGGACGACGGGCGTGACAGGCGTCACGAGATCGTCCGTCGTGCGTTATGACAGATGTGGAGCGGGAAACCGAGCTCGCGCTGGTCGAGCGTCTTCGGCAGGGTGATGCCGAGGCCTTCGACGAGGCCTACACCGCGTTCAACACACGCCTGTTTACGTTCCTGCTGCGTCTGTCCCGGCGTCGCGATGTGGCCGAGGATCTCGTCGAGGAAACGTGGCTGCGTTTCGTCAAACATGCGCGGCGCCTGCGGCCCGACACCAGGCTCGGCCCCTGGCTGTTCACCGTCGCGCGCAACCTCCACGTCAGCTTCACGCGGGCGCGGGTGCTGGAAGATTCGGCGACCGCGAGTCTGTTCGCGCTCTGGCCGTTCGGCGTCGAGCAACCGTCGCCCTTCGAAGCGACTGCGGGCAGCGAACTCGAGCGCCGCGTCGAACGCGCCCTGGCGGCGTTGCCGTCCGCGTCGCGCGAAGTGCTGCTGCTCGTCGGCGTCGCCGGCCTGAGTCACTCGGATGCCGCTGATGTCTGCGGCATCACACCCGAAGCGTTACGCCAACGTCTCCATCGCGCACGTAATCAACTTCACGACGAGGTATCGCACCATGTCCGACGCGTTAATGCAGTTGCTCGCAGACCTGCCGACAGCGGAGCCTGATCGCACGCGCGCAGAGCGAGTCAGAGCACAATGCCGCAGACGACTCGAACCTCGCCAGCCGCGACCGGCGCCGGCGTTCGCGTCCACGTCGGCGTGGCGCTTATTCGTCGCCGGACTGGGCGCCGCGTATTTCGTTGGCGCGATACTAGAGGCGGTGCGGGTGTTCGGCTTGTCCTAACGAACGATCAACCGCAGCGTCACGGATGCCATCTGACCGTCCGACAACGTGATTCGTGACGCGCGCGGTACGAGCGACTCGAGAAACGACGGGTTCAGAACGTCGCCCGCGCCGCCGGGCGCGAGCCCCCGCAACCAGTCGACGGCGACGACGTAGTACTCACCCGGCGGCAGATCGGTGACCGCGAACGTTCCATCTGGACCTGGCCTGCTGAAGTTGATGAAGCGCGTGCCTTGGTACCAGCGATCCGCATTCGCCGCGAACACGATCGCGGTGTAGTCGTCGACGCGGCGGCTGCTTTCACCCGTGACCGTCCCCGTGACCGACGCGGCGCGTTTCGTCAGGACGACCTCGACGTCCTCGATCGAGTCGTCTGAATCGAACGGCAGTGGTTCGTCTGTGATCTCGCGTCCGTTGACGCGGATCGTCTTCAGCGTCCACCCCTTCGGCGCGCGCATCAGACACAGACGTCGCGGACCGTGCAGTCCCTGCATCGCAAACGTACCGTCCGCCGCCGCATGGGCTCTGGCGGTAGGACCCATCACGGGAGCGACATCGAAATCCGACGGCACCGTTTTCAGCCAGACTTCATCGTACGACGCCGCGTCGTCGCCCTCGAACGTGATGCGGCCGCTGACGCGAGCGCCGATCGTCGTCTGCATCGCGACATCGACGACGTCGACGGCGTTGAGCGTCACGAACGCTGACGCAAATTCGCCTTCTCGTCCCGCGTTGACGTCGGTGCGGCCGGCAATCGCCTGCAGGACGTACTCGCCTGGCGGCAGCCGCGGTGTTTCGAATCGACCGTTGGCGTCGGCTGCAATCAGTTTCGGATCCGATCCCGTTCCGCCTGACCGCTGGCTTGTCCCGACGAGAATCCGCGCGGCGAGTGGCTTGCCGTCCGAACCCCTGACGGTTCCTCGAATCGTCGCGCCGGTTCCTCTCACCAGCACGATGTTCACGTCGTCGATCTCTCCACCGGCGGCGATCTGCACGAACTGCGCGTCCGCAGGACGATCGCGACCGGGGAAATACGTCGTCCCGTACCCTGACGGCAGGATCAGCGACGGGATGTTCAGCACGTCCGAGATCAGCGCCGCGACCGCATACTCGCCTGCCGGCACACCGAAAATTCGATAGCGGCCGCGATCGTCCGTCGTCTGCGCGCCGAAGCCAGGGACGCCAATCAGCTGCCGCCGTCCTGCAGCGAACAGCACCTCTGCTAGTTGCACGCGAAGGCCGCTGACCGGATCGCCGTTCTCGTCGACGACGCGTCCAGCGATCGCGCCGCCTTGTTGCAGCGTGATGTCGATGTTCTCCACAGCGTCTGTGCCGACCGCGATCGTCTTGCCTCGCTCGAACGTGTGCGACTGTCCGTACTGCGTCGCGAGAAACGGCGGCTTCGCGGAGGACACAAGATATTCGCCGGCAGTGAGGTTGGCGAATTGATACGCGCCAGACCGATCGGTGAGGACGGAGCGTGACGCCGGAATGCCTCGTCCGACGATCTGCACGCGCGCTCGGGAGACGGGACGTCCGTCCGCGGTCGTGATGCGACCGCGAATCGCAGCGCCGGTCGAACG
>Ga0070741_10015607_pt1 | contig 12827 bp, 4 predicted proteins | sample Coa_R1_4_FD_66440 | JGI IMG/M metagenome (GOLD analysis project Ga0070741, IMG submission 66440) | Surface soil microbial communities from Centralia Pennsylvania, which are recovering from an underground coalmine fire - Coalmine... | ecosystem: Environmental > Terrestrial > Soil > Unclassified ...
CGGCACGAGTGCCGCCAGCGAGCCTCCCTTCCAGTGGAGCCGCCAGAGCGGCATCGGCACCGTCCAGTTCGACAGCGGCTCGGGCCCGGTTCTGGCCGGCTACGCTCGCGTCACGCCGCCGGACTACGTCCGCGGCGTCGACTGGACGGTGGTCGTCGCCGAGAACCTCGACCAGGCCCTCGCGCCGGTAACCCAGCAGCGCACGCTGGCGCTGCTGCTCCTGGCTGGCGCCATCTTCCTCGTGCTCGTGGCGGCCATCGCCTTGAGCAATCGGTTGACGCGGCCCGTCGCCGCCCTGGCCGAGGTGGCCCACCGCGTTCAGGAAGGCGACCTGGCTGCCCGCGCGCCGGTCTACGGCCGTGACGAGCTAGGCCGCGTGGCGGCGAGCGTGAACACCATGCTCGACGAAGTGACCCAGCTCGTCCAGACCCGCGAGGAGCGCGACCGCACCCGGGCGGAGCGCGACCAGCTCCAGCGGCAGATCACCAAGCTGCTCGACGAAGTCTCCTCGGTCGCCGAGGGCGACCTCACCGTCCAGGCCGAGGTGACCGCCGACGTCCTTGGCTCCGTCGCCGATGCTTTCAACTACATGATCGGGGAGCTCCGCTCCATCATCGAGAACGTCAACCGCACGACCGTCGAAGTCGCCTCCTCCACCACCCAGATCCTCGAGACGAGCGGGGAGTTGGCCCGCCAGAGCGAGGCGCAGGCCCACCGCATCGTCGAGGCGACCACCGCCGTGGACGAGATGGCCGTCGTGGCCCAGCGCATGGCCGAGAACGCCGCACAGGGCGCCGAGATCGCCAGCATCGCCCGCCACAACGCGGGTGAGGGGGCCGAGGCCGTGCGCCAGACCGTCGAGGGGATGTACCGCATCCGCAACGAGGTGCAGGACACGTCGAAGAAGATCAAGCGGCTCGGCGAGAGCTCGCAGGAGATTGGGCAGATCGTCCAGCTCATCCAGGAGATCGCCGACCAGACCAACCTGCTCGCGCTCAACGCGGCCATCACCGCGGCGATGGCCGGCGAGCACGGCCGCGGCTTCGCGGTCGTCGCCGACGAAGTGCGGCGCCTGGCCGAGCGCGCCAGCGCCGCCACCAAGCAGATCGCCGACCTGGTCAAGGGCATCCAGACCGAGACGGCCGAGGCGGTCGTGGCGATGGAGAACGGCACCCGCGAAGTGGTCGAAGGGACCCGCCTGGCCGACACCGCCGGCCAGCGCCTGGCCTCGATCAACGAAGTGGTGACGCAGCTCTCCACCCTGATCGACGAGATTGCCCAGGCCGCCCAGCAGCAAGCCGGGACCTCGGCCAGCGTCCGCGAGACGATGGTCGAGATCTCGCAGACCACGCGCCGCACCACAGCAGGCACGCGCCAGGCCGCCGAGTCGGTCGACTATCTCGCCCGGCTGGCCGACCAGCTCCGGTCGTCGGTCGCCGCCTTCCGTCTGGCGAACGGCACGGAGAGCGCGCCGCCGGTGGGCAGCGCTGCGTAGTCCTTCACCCCTCACCCCCTACCCCGGCGACGCTCGCAGTATTCCGCGTCGCCCCCACCAGGGGCGAGGGGGAGGACGAGGACCGGAGCAGTGCCGGCCGTCCTACTCCCCTCCCCCCTGGTGGGGGAGGGGTCGGGGGTGAGGGGGAAACCGGCTTCGCGGGGAGGTAACGGAATGAGTGGTGCGGCCAGCGAGCACCAGGCTCTCCTGGCGAGCTTCGCCGAGGAGATCGAGCCGCTGCTCGCCATGCTCGCCGGGGCGCTCGACCGGCTCAGCGAGCGTCCGGACGACGCGACCGCGGCGACGATCGGCCGAGCCCAGGTGCAGACCCTCCAGAACGCGGCCGGGATGCTCGAGCTGACCGGCTTCGTCGCGTTGCTCGACCTCGTCCGCGAGGCGCTGGACCTCCTGGCAGGCTCGGGGCCACTGAGCGCCGAGGCTAAAACGGCCGCTAGCCAGCTCGCAGCGCTCATCCTGAGCGAGGGCGATGCCCTGGGCCGCGGTAGGGCCGCGCCCACGCCGCCGGCGGCGGCCGCTACACTCCTGGAGTGTCTCCGCGGCGCCCCACCCGCCCGGCGCAACGACGCCGACACCTGGGAATCGGTGCCTGCCGCCGTGCCGCCCACGGCCGATCGCCCGCGTGCCGAGCCGATCTCCGTCGACGCCTGGCTCGACACGCTGAGCGCTGACCTGGCTGCCGCCCCGTCGGTCGACACGGTAGAGGGCGCTACCCCGCCGGCTGTCCCCGCCGAGCCGGCCGCGAGCGCAGACCGGCAGGCTGCCGACGACGATACCTGGCCGGGCCTGGGCGGGCCGGCCGCGCCGTTACCGGTGGAGCCGACCAGCGCCGATGCGCCAGTCTCCGAGCATGCGCCGGCGGCCACGAGCGAAGCCGCGCCCCTCGTCGAGCGCCCCTCGATCGAGGACGACACCACCGAGGAGACGATTCAGCCGGAGACCGTCCGCGCGCTGGTCGGCGGCCTGCCGGCCTGGGCGCCGTCGCTCTCGGCGAATGCCGAGCCGCCACGGTCGGACGAGGCCCCGGCGGTCGAGGACACATCAGAGCCGCCCGTCGAGCCCGGCGTCGATCTCGCCGTCGCGCTCTCCACGCTCGATTCCCCGTCCGAGCCCAGCCCGCTCGACGAATCGACCGCGCCAGCTCCACCGGCTCCCCCCGGCGGCACCGCCGCGGTAGACCCGGGACTGCAGGAGCTGCTCGCCGGGCTGGCCGAACTGACCGGCGAACCGCTCCCCGCTGACGAGCTGGCCGCGCTCGGCCTGGGCGCGGTGTCAGCATCGACAGCGAGCGACCTGGTCTCCGCGTTGGCCGAGGCCGAGGACGCCCCGCTGGCGTGGAGCGGGAGCGGAGAGCCCCTCGCGGTCGCCGAGGGCCCCCCAGATGCCGTCGGCACCCGGGAGGAGTCGGCCGCGGACGACCAGCCGCCCGGCTCGGGCGCTGCCGCTCTCAGCGACGACTCCGACGTGGTGATCGAGACTGTCGCCGTTTCGCCTGACCCCGACGAGCTGGGCGAACCGGACGCGCTCCAGCTAGCTCCCGCTCTGACGGACGAGGCCGAGGATGCTGCCCCGTCCGACTTCTCGGTCGTGTCTCTGGACGCCGACGGGCCGCCAGCGGCGGAGCTTCCTCCCCTGCTGGACGAGCGCCCGAAGGTGGCCGAGGGGCCGCCGCCCGAGGACTCACCCGCCGCGGAGCCGCTCACGGACGCCGAGCCGGCGCCGCCCGTGACCGGAGCCGACGAGCCGGCGCCGCCTACGGCCGGAGCTGACGAGCCGGCGCTCCCGGCCGCCTCGCCCATCCTGGACTACCTTGGCTCCGTGGCCGCCTCGGTCGACTCGCTGCTGGAGACCCTGGGCGCCGAGTCCAGCAGCGACCCCGTGGCGGCCGAGGCGACAGAAGCGCCGGCCGGGGTGGGCAACGCCGAGGCGCTGGCCGTGTTCGCCGGCGAGCAGGGGCGCCTGCTGGAGGCGCTCGTGCGGGCGCGGGCCGCGCTCGATGCGGCGCCCGACGACGAAGCGGCCCTGATGGACCTCGCCTGGGCCACCCACACGCTGCGCGGCGCGGCGTCACTCGTCGGGGCCGACGTCATCGCCACCGTCTGCGGCCAGATCGAGCAGGTCGCCGACCATCTGGCTGCGGCGGGTTTGCCGGCCCCACCGACCGCGCTGGCCGTCCTGGCTACGGCCGAGGAGGTGCTCCGCTCGATCGTCGAATCGCCGCCCGACTCGCCTGGCATCGCCGCGGTGCTCGCCCTGCTCGACCTGCAGTTCGGTGAGTGGCAGGCCGCGACCGCGGCGGCGCCGGCAGCGGCCGGGGCCGATCCCGCGGCCGCGACCGCGGCCTGGGGTGAGCTGCCGTCCGAACTGGCTGCCCAGCTCGAAGGCGTAGACCTCGCCACGGTCGACGAGGAGACGCTCGGCCGCCTGGCGGCCCTGCTCGACGCCGCGCCGGACGGCGGACTTGCCGCGCTCGCTGCAGCGAGCGCAGCAGAGGCGGCGGAGCGCGCTGCCAGCTCGGCGGCAGACGAGACGACTCCCGCCGAGACGGCCCCGCTGCCGCCGCTCGCCGGCCAGGACGCCTTCGACGATTGGGCGCTGCCGACCGACGTGGCTTCCGAGCCGTGGGCCGCGCCGGCGGCCGAAGCCGACCCGACCGACCTGGCGCTCGACGACGCGGCGTTCGAGGCCGAGGTGCGCGCCGTGTTCCTGGCCGAGGCCGAGGAGCACCTGGCGACGATCAACCAGGCGTTGCTGGCCCTCGAGGCCAGTCCCGCCGACGAGGCGCGGCTCATCGACGTCCGCCGCGCGGTTCACACCCTGAAGAGCGCGTCCGCGGCGGTCGGCCTGGAGGCCATCTCGGATTTCTGCCACGTCTGGGAGGACGCGCTCGACGCGGTCGAAGATAGAGGCGCCGCCTCGGCGCCCGATCTCAGCCTGCTCCTCGAGTGCGCCGAAGCGCTGGAGCGCTACTTCCGCCAGGTCGACGACCCCACGGCCTCGGCGGCGTTCGTCTCGCTGGCCGCCCGTCTCGCGGCGTTCGGCGGGGGGCCGCGCGACGCCGCGCCGCGCGCCAGCCTGGCTCCGCGCCACGCACCGGAGGTCCCGCCAGCCTCCCCGCCTACCGCCGACTCGCCTCCGCAGGCCGGGGACGTAGGGGCGGTTCACGAACCGCCCGCCGACGCGGTCTGGGACCCGACCCCGCTGGCGGCTGCGGAGGCGCTGGCCTGGGAGGCCTCCGTCGCCGAGGCGTGGGCGTCTCCGGATGCGCCCGCCGCCGTGCCGACCCCCCCGGAGCCCCCGCCCACGCGGGCCAGCAGTGCAGCGAGCGAGGCCGAGACGGTCGGCGCCGCCGACGTGCTGCGCGTCCCGCTGCGCCGCGTGGACGGGATGATCGATCTCGTCGGCGAGCTAGTCGTCCAGCGCAGCGGCCTGGTCCAGCGGCTGGAGCGGCTGGGCCTCAGCATCGACGAGCTGGCGCCCAGCCTCCAGCGCCTGCGCCGCCTGAGCCTCGACCTCGATGACCGCTTCGCCCCGGGCGCCAGCCTCGGCGGTCCCGGCCTCCTCCCCCCAAGCGGCCCGCCTCCCCTCCCCCTCTCCCTCTGGGAGAGGGCCGGGTTGAGGCCCATTCGTCCTCCGGCCAGCGACACCCGCGGCCACGTCGCCGACTTCGACGAGCTGGAGCTCGACCGCTACGGCGAGGCCTACCAGCTTGCCCGGGAGCTGGCCGAGCTGGCCGCCGACCTCGACACGACTCGCCGCGAGCTGCGCCAGCTTCTCGACGATGCCCAGCTCGCCGTGTTCCGCAGCGTGCGCATCACCGCCGACCTCCACGACGCCCTGCTCGACGCGCGCCTGGTCCCGCTCGCGCAGCTCGGCCCGCGCCTGCAACGCACAGTTCGCCAGGCCGCGCTCAAGTCCGGCAAGGAGGTCACCTACGCGCTCGAAGGTGGCGACACGCTGCTCGACAAGACGCTCCTCGAGGCCATCGCCGACCCGCTGCTGCACCTGCTGCGCAACGCGGTGGATCACGGCATCGAGCCGCCCGACGAGCGCCAGCGCCGCGGCAAGCCGCTCGCCGGCTCGGTCCGCGTCTGCGCCTGGCGCGACGGCCAGGAGGTCGTCGTGCAGGTACGCGACGACGGCGCCGGCATCGATCCGGCCCGCGTGATTGCCCGCGCCCGCTCCCGCGGCCTCGTGCCCCCCGACGCCCCGGCCGACGCGGCGCTCGCCCACGAGCTGATCTTCGCGCCCGGCTTCAGCACGGCTGCCGCGGTCACCGACCTCTCCGGCCGCGGCATGGGGCTCGACGCCGTGCGGGCGGACCTGGCGCGCGTCAAGGGCACCGTCGCGCTCAGCAGCGCGCCCGCCCGCGGCACCACCTTTACGCTCCGCGTGCCCGCGCTCCTGGTCGTCACGCCCGCTCTGCTGGTCGTCGCCGGCGGCCAGCGCCTGGCCATCCCGCTGGCGCAGGTGCGGCGCGTCCTCGACGTGCCGCCGGCGCGCCTGGTGACGGTGGGCGAGGGGCGAGTCCTGCCGATCGACGATACGAGCCTGCCGGTCAGCCCGCTCGGCGCCCTGCTCGGCTGGGATACCGCGTCAGTAGCGGACGACGCTGCGCCCGAGCGACCCGCGAGCCTGAAGGTGATCGTCGTCGCCGTGGGCGAGCGCCAGGTCGGACTGGTGGTGGATCAGATCCTCGGCCAGCAGGAGACGGTGGTGAAGCCGCCGACCCCGCCGTTCGACGTGCTGCCCGGCGTGGCCGGCGCCAGCGTCCAGGGCAATGGCGAGGTGCTGCTCGTGCTCAACCTGGTCGAGCTGCTCGCCGAGTCGGGCGGGCTGCGCGAGGGCGCGCCGGGCCGCCCCGCCCGGCGGAGCAGCAGCGCCGGGCGCTCGCCCTCCCCGCCGGCCGAGCCGCCGACCGTCCTCGTCGTCGACGACTCGCTCAGCGTGCGCCGCGTCGTGACCCGCACGCTCCAGCGGCACGGCTGGCGCGTGCGCGAGGCGCGTGATGGCATCCAGGCGCTCGATGTCATCCGCGAGACGGCGCCGGACGTGCTGCTCCTCGACGTCGAGATGCCGCGCATGGACGGCTACGAGTTGACCAGCATCCTCAAGAAGCAGAGCGCGACCCGCGAGATCCCGATCGTGATGCTCACGTCGCGCGGTGGCGAGAAGCACCGCCGCAAGGCGTTCGACCTCGGCGTGGACGCCTACCTGGTCAAGCCTTACCAGGAGAGCGAGCTGACCCGCGTCCTGTCCGAGGTGGCCCTGGCGGCGCCCCAGGGAGTCGCCTGATGCAGACGCCCACCGCCGCTCTCCCGTACTCCCCGCCGTTACCGGAGCGAGAACGGCGCGCTACCCCGGGCCAACCGCTGGCCGCCAGCCACACCCTCTTTCGCCAGGGCGGCCACGCCTACCTGCTGCCGGCCGCTAGCGTGCTCGGCGTCGTCGGCGTCGAGCACCTGCGATCGCTGCCGGCGCCCGTTTCGGGCTGGGCCGGCACGCTGGCCGTGCGGCGGCGCGACGCCGACGGCGCCGAGGCGGCCGTGCCGGTGCTCGACGCCGCCGCGCTGCTCGGCCTCGGGGGCGCGACCGGCGCGGTCCTGCTGCTCCGCACCGCCGATGGCCCGCTCGGTCTGGCCGTCGAGCGCGTCGACGGCGTCCACACCCTGCCGGCGCCACCCGTGCCGCTCGGCGGCGCCGCCGGGCTCGTCGGCGCGGTGGCGATCTCCGATGAGGTCTGGCTGCTTCTCGACGCCGCGCACCTGGGCTCGCTGCGGCGCGCCGCCATCGGGGCCGAGCCCGACGGTCGGCTGGCGCCCCGCGCCGTCGCCTGGACGGCGACTGGTGCCGAAGTGGCAGCGCCGGACGACGTGGCGGGGCCCCCGGACCTGCCGCCCGCCGGCGAGGCGGTCCTCGTGCTGGTCGAGCGAGCGGCCTTCGATCGGACCGCGAGCCTGGCCGTGCCGCTGCGGCTGGTGCGCGGCGTGAGCCGCGTGCCGGCGCTGCGCCCGGGCCCGCCGGGGGCCTCAGGGATTGTCGGCTACGGCGCCTGGGGCGAGCGCGTCCTCCCCGCTGTCCTGCCCCAGATGCTCGGCCTGGCCGCGCCCGGTCCCGCGCCGACCTATGCGGTCCTCGTCGCCTTCGACGAGGCTGGTGGCAGCCGGGCGCGCAGCCAGGGCATCGCGCTGCTGGCCGCCGGCGTCCGCGGCATCCAGCGCCTGGAACGGTCGGTCGCGGTCGACGCTGCGGCCTCGCCCTACGTCGCCGCGCTGGGCGAGACCCGCGGCCGGCGGCGGTCGGAGACCGTCGACCTTGGACCACCGGACGCATCGGCCGTCGTTACCGCCGCAGGGGCCCCGTCCGTCGCCGTCCTCAGCGTCGCCGCCCTCGCCCGAGCCGTCGGCTAGCCCCCGGGGCGGCATATCGAGTCCTCCCTACGTTGTGGCAGGCGCAGGTCCGGTGGTCGCCGGGTCGAACGTCGGCCGGGCTGCGGCGCTGACGTACCCCGCCGCCTGGGCGAAGGCGACGGCGCGCACCGGGCCTGGAGTGCCTCAGCGGCGGGCGCGGTATACTGCCGCTCGGAGGGCCGCGGCGGGCGGCAGTGGTGGGATCGGGAGGCCCGGCCTGGCGGCGCCGGGGGGAGCGGGACGCGTGGATCCGAACGCCGGCCCCGTCGCGCTGATCGGCAGCCGCTTCGGTCCCTATGAGATCGTCGAGCTGCTGGCCCAGGGCGGCATGGGGGCGGTCTACAAGGCCCACCAGCCCGCGCTGCAGCGCCACGTGGCGGTCAAGACGCTCCCGCCGGACGTCGTCCAGGAGCCCGGCTCGCGCGCGAGCTTCCACCGCGAGGCGGAGATCATCGCCCGCCTCGAGCACCCGAACATCCTGCCGATCTTCGACTACGGCGAACAGGGGACCACGCCCTACCTGGTCATGCCGCTCATCGGCGGAGGCACCCTGCTGGACTGGGACCCGGGATCGCTGGCCTCCGCGCTCCAGGTCATCAGCCGCACCCTGAGCGCCCTGGAGTACGCGCACGCCCAGCACGTGATCCACCTCGACATCAAGCCGACCAACATCCTGATGCACCACGGCGAATGGCCGCTGATCGCCGACTTCGGCCTGGCGCAGATCATCGATGCGCGGCGCCACGTCGCAGCGTCGGAGTACTCGGTGGGCACGCCGGGCTACATGGCGCCGGAGCAGATCCTCGGCCAGGAGATCGACCACCGCGCCGACCTGTACGCGATGGGCGTGATCCTGTTCGCCGTGCTGACCGGCCGGCTCCCGTACGAGCAGGACGACGTCGATGCCCTGCTGGAGCTGCACCTCGACGCGCCGATCCCCTCGCCCTGCGCGCTCGCCCCGGACCTGGCCGGCATCTGGGACGAGGTGATCCAGCGCAGCCTGGCCAAGCACCCGGCGGCCCGCTACCCGAGCGCGCGAGCGATGGACGCCGCGATCCAGGCGGCCTGGGACCAGCAGCGCCGGGAGTCGGGCGGCAGCCAGGAGGCCGAAGCGATCGATCCCCACGAGCTGTGCGACCAGGCCGCGCTCGCGCTGGCGCAGAGCGACTGGCCGCGGGTCATCGCGCTGTGCGGCCGCATCCTGGAGACCGATCCGGGCCACCACGCGGCGACCTACCTGCTCAGCCAGGCGCAGGAGACGATGCGCCGTCAGCGCGCGACGCAGCTCGTCCAGCACGGCGAAGAGGCGCTCGCCGCCGGCCGCGTTGGCGACGCGCGCCGCAGCTACCAGGTGGCGCTGGCGCTGGTGCCCGGACTGGCCCAGGCGCGCGGCGGGCTGGAGCGGGTGGCGCGCGCCGAGGCGCAGGGTGTGACGGAGGCGGCGCTGGCCGTGGCGTTGTCCGAGGAAGCCGCCGCCTGGTACGAGCAGGGCGTGGCGGCGATGGCCCACCAGGACTGGACCGAAGCGGTCGCCGCGCTCCGCCAGGCGGTCGCCCTGGCCCCCGACTTCCCAGACGCCGGCTTGCGGCTGACCGAAGCCGAGCAGGCGCTCGCCGCCGCCGAGGCCGAGCCCGCCGCGATGCTGTCGAGCGGAGGCAGCACCACGGTACTGGCTATCCCGGGCGCGGGGGCAGCGCTGGTGCCAGCCGGCGGGGTGCGCGCGCCCGGTACTGTGTTGCTGGCGGATCACTTCGGCAGCGCCGAGTTCGGCTGCCTGCCCGTGGCGTCGCCGGAGCCGGCGCGCTACCGCCTCGAATACCGCTGGGGCCAATACGCGATCGTGCTGGCCGCGACGCCCGCGCCGCGGCCGGCCTGGGTGCCTGTGCCGGGGAGATACGCGGATGCGGGCCTGGTGGTCGACGCGCAGGTGCTCGGCGACGGTACGGACAGCCAGGTGCAGCTCTGCTGCCGGAGCCAGGACGCTCCCGCGTCGGGCTACCAGCTCCACGTCGCGCCGGCCGCCGGGCGGTTCGCGCTCTACCGCTGCGACGCGGGGCGCCTGGTGGCCCTCGCCGACTGGCAGGGGTCGGCCGCGCTGCGCCCCGACCGGCCCAACCGCCTCGAGCTGAGCGCGGCCGGGTCCACCGTCACCGTAACGATCAACGGCTTACGCGTTGCCGCCGTGCGCGACGAGACCTACGCCACGGGCGGCATCTGGATCGGCGCGTCGGCGCCGGCTGGCCGCGCGGCCGAAGTCATCCTGGCCGGGCTCCAGGTCGTGCAGCAATAGATTTCGCCAGAGGAGAAGCAGCATGCGGATTCCAGCCGTAACGGACCGAGAGCAGGTGCCCGAAGCCCAGCGGCAGGTCTGGGATGCGATCGTGGCCAGTCGTGGGTCGGTGCGCGGCCCGTTCGCGGTGCTCATGCACAGCCCGGAAGTCGCCGGGCGGGTCGCCCACGTCGGGACGTACGTTCGGTTCGAGTCGAGCCTGGACGCCACCGTGCGAGAGCTGGCCGCGATGACGACCGCTCACTTGCTCGACTGCGAGTACGAGCGCGCGGCGCACGAGCGACAGGCCCGCGAGGCGGGCGTGCCCGACGCCACGCTCCAAGCCATCCGCGCCAATCGCTTCGACGAGGTGGCCGCCGAGTATCGGTGGGTCTGCGACCTGACGCGGCAGCTCGTCGTGGACCACCGCATCGCCCCCGCCACGTTCGACGACGCTCGGGAACGCCTGGGCGTGCGCAGCCTGGTCGAGCTGACGGCGACCATCGGGTACTACGCGATGATCGCCGCGCCGCTGAACGCCTTCGAGGTCGAGGGTTAGTCCGGCCCGCTGTAGTGCGCGGCGAGCCAGCCACGTCAGGCGTTGATGTTCGCCAACTCTGCCTCCGCTCGCGTGAGCCAGAAGGTCATTTCCATCGTGCGGTACATCTCGGCGGCCGTGACCAGCTCGGCCTGGGCCTGCTCGCCGCGTCCGATCTTCTGGTAGAGCGTGCCGAGGCCGCGGTGGCAGTGGGCCACGAGCGGGCGCATGCCCAGTTCCTCGGCGAGGGCGAGGGCTGCGCGGTAGTGGGATTCGGCCTCGTCAACCTCGAGAGGATCAGCCTGGGCGGCGATCTCGCCCAGGAGACGCAGTATCCATGCTTCGTCGCCGCGCTGCGTGTGCTGCTGAGAGAACACCAGGAGCTGCTCGGCTAGGTCTGTCGCTTCCTCCCTTCGGCCCGCCAGTAGGTAGGCTTCGCTAAGATCTGCGACCCAGAGCGACTGGCCCCACATCGAGCGCATCGACGGTGCCTGCCGGAGGGCCTGCTCTAGCAGCGGCAGGCCTTCGTCGAGACGCCCAGACAGAGCGTAAGCGTGGCCCAGGCTCGAAGCGATCAAGGGGAACAAGAACGGAATATGCTGGCTCTGGCAGATGGCCAGACCCCGCTCCAACACCGGGATCGCCTCCGACAGTTGGCCTCGGCGCAGGTAGACCTCTCCCAGTCCACGAGCGACCGCGATCTGCGTGAACGCATACTCGGTCGTCCCGGCGATACGCACGGCTTCTTCGGCCGCCGCGACGGCCGCGTCGAAATCGCCGATCTCGGCCAGACAGATTCCCAGCCACGCCCGGCAGAAGGCTGCTGGAGGGCCGGTAAACCCGAAGGGCTCGTAGACCAACTCGCCTTGCAGGGCAATCACGTTCCGCCGGAAGCACTCGATGGCACTCGGATACTGACCGAGGATGAAGTACGGCTGGCCGAGCCGAACTCTCGCCTCGATCTGGATGGCGACGTCCCCTGTCGACTCAGCCACGGCTAGCGCCCGCTCGGCGGCGGCGATAGCCTGTTCGTGCTGGCCCAAGTGCAATAGACGCTCGGCCTTATAAGTCGAGACGCGTCCAAGCCGTCGCTGATCGCCAGCGGCCTCAGCGAGCGTCTCGGCTTCGCGCAGTTGGTCGAGGAGCTGTGCGTGCTCTCCCAGCGGCAGTAGGGAATTGCGCAGATCGAGGCGCAGATCAATGGCCTGTCGAACCCGCTCAGGACTCTCTGGCAGACGTGAGAGAACTTCAAGCGCCTGTCCGTAGTAGGTCACTGCCTCGCCGTGCGCTGAGCGCGTAGACGCCTTGACTCCGGCCTGATAGAGATAGGCTACGGCCTTGTCCCACACCTCGCCCCGCAGCGCGTGGTAGGCTAAACGCTCGACGTGCTCAGCCAACCGGTCCGAGTACAACCCCTCGATCGCCTCGGCCACCCGCCTGTGCAAGAGACATCGCCGTTCCTGGAGCAGGCTGCCATACGCCACCTCGTGAGTGAGCGCGTGCCTAAACGTGAACTCCGGCTCCGGGAACAAACTGGTCTCGTACAGGAACTCGGCTGCCTGCAGATGGCTGAGCCCTTGGCGCAGCCGTGCCTCGGGCTCCTCCGTGATGGCGCGCAGCAGCGCGTAGGGCACGTCCTTGCCAATCACGGCTGCCGACTGAAGGAGTCGCTTGTCCTCGGGCGGGAGGCGGTCGATGCGTGCCGCGAGCACCGCCTGTACCGTGGCGGGCACTTGCATGCTTCCTACCGGCTTCGCTGGCCGGTAACCGCCGCGCTCTCCCGCTAGCGCACCAGTCTCCACCAGGCTCCGGACGCTCTCTTCGAGGAAGAACGGGTTCCCCTCGGTGCGCGCGATGAGCATGTTCTTCAGGTCCGTCAGGGTAGGATCGTGGCCGAGCAGCGCGGCGAGTAGCGTTTCGGCGCTCTCGGGCGGTAGCGGGTCGAGGCGAAGCTGGGTGTAGTAGGTCTTGCTGCCCCAGCGCTGCTCGTACTCCGGTCGGTAATTGACCAGGAGGAGCATGTGGGCGGTCGGCAAGCTCTCGACCAGGCTGTCGAGCAGCGCCTGGGTCTCGGAGTCGATCCAGTGCAGGTCCTCG
>Ga0070741_10015608_pt1 | contig 12827 bp, 12 predicted proteins | sample Coa_R1_4_FD_66440 | JGI IMG/M metagenome (GOLD analysis project Ga0070741, IMG submission 66440) | Surface soil microbial communities from Centralia Pennsylvania, which are recovering from an underground coalmine fire - Coalmine... | ecosystem: Environmental > Terrestrial > Soil > Unclassified ...
GAGAAAGCAAAGGGCGACGAACGCATGATTGGTCATTTCATGCACCCGGCGATGCTGAATGGCGAGCCAGAGCGGAAATGGCGCGCACAAGATCGCGAAAAGCCAGAACAGACGCCGCATGATTTTGGCGAAATAGGGATCAAGAAAGGACTCCAGGCAGGCTGGGCAGACGGCGCCGCTGCCGGGGACCATCTCTTCGTGTTTGGCCATGATCCAGGTCGTGTTTGCGCCCAGCGCCCCGCTGGGTTCGGCGATGCGCAGCCGCCGCCGGGCTTTGAATTCGTAGGTGCGGCAGGCCGCGGCCGCCCCGCAGGAGCGGCAAGTCTGGGGGGGCGGCGTTCTTCCTGCGAGGCTGCGCTTGACCGCGCGCGCGGCAAGCTCTCGCGCTCGCGCCGCAAGAAAATTGGCCGGCGCGCTTCGAGCGTTTAGGGAGTCCATGGTGGCGCTCCGGCAAACGGATGCGTGACACGATCCGCGACGACGGCGATGGCGATGACAGCGTGGGCTCTTTTCTTCAAGGACCAACGAAATTGTTCTGACTGTTCCAGCGCAGTCTGCGAAAAAGCGCAACGGAAGTCAAAGCGGCGCATGGCGTTTTTGGCCCGGCCCTGGCTAAAGCGCAGCCGGGCCGCAATCTTCATTTTGCGGCCCGGCGCGCGGTTGTTTGGGATAAAAGATGGCAATGATGCAATATCGGCTGCCTCAAACAACGCTGCGCAGGATAACCGCTCCCGCCCAATTGTCTGCGAGGCCGTTCGTGGTTTGCGTTGCAAGGCTTTCCCTCTCCGCGCCCCGTTGTCCTTCTGCGCGGGCCGTCACCCGCTTTGCGCTCGAAAATTCACGGCGAGGGAATTCACTACGAAGGGCTTGCGCTGGCAGTCATAAAATAGATTTCGCGCGCCCGCCCTTTATTTTGCAACATTTCCAAAATGCGGGACACGGAATCCAGCCCGGTGGCGCTCACCATCGCCGGCTCCGATAGCGGCGGCGGGGCCGGCATCCAGGCCGACCTGCGGACCTTCGCGCTCCTGGGAGTTCACGGAGCTTCCGCCATCACATGTTTGACCGCGCAGAACCGGCGCGCCGTCACGCGGATCGAAACCGTTTCACCCCGCATGGTGCGCGCGCAACTGGCAGCGGTCTTCGCCGAAGCTTCGCCGCCACGCGCGGCCAAAACTGGCATGCTCTATTCCGCCTCCCTCGTCCAGGAAGTGGCGCGCTTTATGAAACGCCATCGAGAAGTTCCCCTGGTGGTCGATCCTGTGATGATCGCGACAAGCGGGCGGCCCTTGCTCCAACCCGACGCCCTCGAAGTCTTGCGCCGCCAACTGCTTCCCCTGGCGGCATTGGTCACGCCTAACCGCGACGAAGCCGAGGTCCTCAGTGGACCCCGCGTCCGGGCCCCGGAGGAGATGCGCGAGGCGGCGCGGCGCATTTTCGGCCAATTCGGCTGCGCGGCCTTGGTCAAGGGCGGCCACGTCGCCGCCGGCGGCGACTCGGTCGATATTCTATTTGACGGCGCCAGTGAATGGATGCTCTCCGCCCCTCGCGCGCATGGCGTCCGTTTGCATGGAACCGGTTGCGCCTATTCGGCGGCGATTGTCGCCGGTCTGGCGCGCGGTGAATCGCTCCTGTCCGCCGTCGCACGCGCCAAGCAATTCATCACCGAAATGATTCATGTCCCCCGCGCCGCCTTTCCTGCTTGCCAAGAATAACGCCTGGCCATGTAATCAAACACACTCCTATGTTTACCGTCACCGCTGACAAAGTCCTTCCCTGCACCGTCACCGGGTCCTGGCCGCGCCCGCGCTGGTTCGATGCCTCCATGTGGGGCCGCCCGTTGGACACCTGCATGCTCGACGTCCGTTTCCGCGAGAAATTCCAGGATGCCATCGCCGTCGTCCTCAGCGATCAGGAGCGCGCGGGCCTCGACATCCTGACGCATGGCGATCTGCATTGCGACGACGACCTCGCCGGACGCTCCTGGCATCATTACCCGATTCAACGCTGGACGGGTTTCGAAGGCGATTATCTGCAATCCGAGAAAACCCGCTCGCCCTGGCTGCGCTACCCGCCCGGCACCCTGTTGAACGAAATCTACACCGGCTGGCGTTGGCCTCGTGTAGTTGATAAAATCAAACATCGCCCGCTCGATTACCCCAAGCTCTGGCGCCTCGCCCAGGCCAGGACCTCCCTTCCCGTCCGCTTCGGCTCTTGTTGTTCGCAAGTAATGGGCTTGTTTCTCGACATCCACACCCGCAAATACAAGGACAACCGCCAAATCGTCTGGGACATGGCCGTGGCGATGAACAAGGAATTGCTCGCCCTGCGCGACGCCGGTTGCAAGTGCATCCAGATCGAGGAGCCGACCCTCCATTTTTGGGCCAACACCTACGGGCGCAAGAACGAGAAGGTCAAATTCATGCTCCAAGCCTTCAACCGCGAGGTGCAGGGCTTGGACGACGTCGAGCTTTGGATCCACACCTGCTGGGGCAATCCCAACATGCAACGCGTCATCGAAAACGACAGCTACAAGGAATCCTTCCAGCTTTATCTCGAGGGCTGCCGCGGCGATGTCTGGACCATCGAAACCAAAGACCGCAATTTCCGCGAAATCGAACTGTTCGCTCCCTTCAAAGGCAAGCTCAAGAAAAAGATTTGCGTCGGCGTCGTCAGCCATCGCCGCCTCCAAGTCGAGCAACCCCAGGAAATCGCCGACTCTGTCCGCCTCGCGCTCAAACACATCGCTCCCGAGCAATTGATCCTTTCCAGCGACTGCGGTTTTGGACGCCAGGGTTGCAATCGCGACATTGCCTTTTTCAAAGCCGCCGCCATTGCCCAGGGCGTCAACATTGTCCGCCGCGAACTGGGTCTGCCTGAGACCGCTCCGCGCTCCGCCGACCCGCGCCTGCAAACTGACATCGTCCCCAAAGTCTCCGATCGCTAGCCGCCTCGCCAGCCGCCGTCCCGAAAGCCCCATTGAACCTCCGGGTTCTCTCCGCTACACTTCAAGCTGCTTGCTTGCGCCTCGGCGCGCGCCAGTGTCGATTGTGGACGTCAAAGTCAAAATTTGCGGAATCACCAATGTCGAGGACGCTCTCGCCGCGGCGGATGCCGGGGCTGACGCCTTGGGATTTGTTTTTGCCGATGCCAGCAAACGATTCTTGACGATCGATGCGGCGGAGGCGATCACGCGCCGCCTGCCGCCGAGCCCCATGCGCGTCGGCGTCTTCGTGGACTCCCCAACCGAAATGGTCGCCGAGGCCGTCCAACGCTGCGGCCTGGCCATGGCCCAGTTTCACGGGTCCGAACCGCCCGAGTTCTGCGGCCAGTTCGGTGTGATGGCGATGAAAGCTTTTCGCGTCAAGGACGCCGCCTCCCTCGACGCCATCGCGGAATACAACGTCGACGCCATTTTGCTCGACGCCTATGTTCCCGGTCAGGCCGGCGGCACGGGCGCGGCCTTTGACTGGCGCCTGGCTCTTGCCGCCAGGAAATTTGGCAAACCGATTTTTCTCGCCGGCGGATTGACGCCCGAGAATGTCGGCAACGCGGTCCGCCTGGCGCAGCCGTTTGGCGTCGATGTTTCCAGCGGCGTGGAAAAAGACCCGCGCCATAAGGATTTGGACAAAGTGCGCCGCTTTGTTGCCGCCGTGCGCAACGCATGATGGGCCCGGTTAAAGGTCGCGCTCGACTCATCCGATGAATGGATTGAACGCGGCCATATTGGCGGGCGGACGCCACGTCTGAATCTGACGTCGGACGGCAGTGTCCGCCCGCTGTTGCCGCTAGTATTGACTTACGCGGCGGACTGAGTGGTCCGCCGCAAATGCTTTTGGCCTTGCCGGCCCGTCCCTCCCGGCGCCATCACAGCCCGAGCTTTTGCAACTCGGTCTGGAGCGCGGTTTGGAAATCCTGCACGTCCACCGCCGACGGCTTGTAACCCTTCTCCTGCGGCGCGACACCGAGCCGCCCAGCCTGGTCCAGAAACCAATCCGCCGTCTTGCCGTCGCTGAATTTCACTTTCCCGCTGACCAGCGCGCCCGGACGCGTCAACTGATCAACCGTCACGCTCACATTGCCAAAGGCCGGCTCGTCCGCCTCCGCGGCCTGTTCCGGCGCCGGCTGCGCGGCGCTGCCGGCCGGGGGCGTCGCGAGAATCGGCGAGGGTGGCGGCGGCGGATCCTTGGGTTTGAGTTTCAGGTCATCGACGAGCAACCGCACGTCGAGGTAAGTCACCCGCAGGCCGAATTCGGATTCGAGCCGGTTCTGGATTTCCGCCAGCTTCAGCCCTTCCTCAATCCAACCCGCCACTTTTTTGCGTTGCGTCTCGTCCAAATTCATAGCGCCTGTCTGCATTAATGTTGCGACAAATGAGCGCCCAGTCAATCGCGCTCACGCCTCTCCCTGAAACAAATTTACTCTTTCGCACGATCTAAAAATGCGCCGTTCCCCGGCTTCCGATCATGGCGGCGCGGCTCCCCGCGGTTCATATTTCCCTATCGCATGGCAAATAGGAAAAAACTATGACTACGACACACAAAAATCCGAAATGGTGGACTCACGAACACGATTCAAGCTGGGACCGCGTCAAAGCCGCCTTCAAGCGCGATTGGGACCAGACCAAGCACGACCTGGGCGCCAAACGGCCTGACACCAATCAAGACGTGGACAACACCGTCCGCCAGGCTTCCGGCAAAGAGGCCATTCCCCCGCGCGGCCAGCCGGTTTATGAAGATATTGAGCCGGCCTATCGTTTCGGCCACGGCGCCCGTTCCTATTACGGCAAGCGCTATCCCACTTGGAATGGCGATTTGGAAAAGGAATTGCGTCGCGACTGGGCCGAATCCAGCGACCAGGACGACTGGAACACCCATGTCACCTACATCCGACGCGGCTGGGATTATAAGCCCTGAAGCGTCAGGATATTATTGACAGATCCCCGGCGGCGCATCGCTCTCGCCGCCGGTTTTTTTTTGCTTCTCTACCGCCCACCGCCACCATGCCTACAACTCGCGCAGCGCCGGCGCGATTTGCAACCGGCACGCCCGCACGGCCGGAAAAATCCCGCCGCATAGCCCGATCAACGCCGCCCAAAGGATCCCCTGCGCCAGCAACCCTATCGTCACCCGAAAGGCAAATGTCACTTGGCTGAACGTCTGGAAATTCATCGTCGAAGTCTGCAATCCGTTAAATCCAAAATACGCCGCCGCCGCTCCCAGGGCCCCGCCCGCCACCGCCAGCATTAGGGATTCCAACAGGAGCGACATCAGAATCGCCCCACGCCCAAAGCCAAGCGCCCTCAACGTCGCCATCTCCCTCGTCCGCGCCGCCACCGCGCTGTACATCGTGTTCAAACACCCAAAAACCGCCCCGAGCGCCATCAAGGCCGCGATGGCCACTCCCAACGTCGTGATCAGCTTGGTCATCGCCTCGGACTGCTCCAGGTAAAATTCTGATTGACGCTCTACTTTCACGCTCAATTGCGGATTCGAGGTCAACGCATCCTTGAACTTCTGGAAATCCGCCGGCGAATTGAGCCGCGTGTAAACGCTCTGGAACGAGTCGCCCCGCCGATACAGTTCCTGCAACACGTGGGCGTCGGTCCAAATCTCCGATTCCGCCACCCCGCCGTCTGCCGAGAACATCCCCGTCACAAGCCATTCGTTTTTTCCCACTTTCAGCGTCTGTCCCACTTCCAGCCCCTTGAACTCCCCCGCCGCGCCCGTGCCGACGATCACCTCATTTTTGCCCAAATCAAACATGCGCCCTTGCACGATCTTCATCCCATCGCGCACTTTCATCGCATTGGCTTCCACCCCGCGCAATGGCACGTTGACGTCCGTCCCTGTCGAACGTTTGGGCAAATTAATGATCACCCACAACTCCGCCGAGGAAAGCGGGCCTTCCGCCCCATGCGCAATTCCCGGCGCGTCGGCGATCACCCGCGTTTCCTCCCGGCTCAAGCCGCTCACCATCTCGCTGTCCGCGCCGCTCCGCAACACCACCGCCGCGTCCGGCGCGCCCGACACTTGCATCGCGCGCCGAAACCCCGTCGCAATGGACAGCACCCCGACCAGCACCGCCACCACGCCCGCGATCCCCAAAATCGTCGCGGCCACCGCTCCGCGCCTTTGCGGAATGCTCAGCAGTCCGAATTTCGTGATCGAAATGACTTGCGCCAGCCAATTGACAACACCCGTCATCTCACATCCTCCTCAACGCATCGGCCACGCGCAACCGCATCGCCTGCCATGCCGGCACAATTCCCGTCACCACCCCAAGCGCCACCGCAATCACGCCCCCCACCGCCAGGTCCGGCACGGGAAAAACAAACAACGGCAGCAAGCCCCCCGTCGGATCCCCCTGCGATATGATCATCCACGACAATCCCAGGCCCACCGCCCCGCCCAACATTGTCAATAAACAAGATTCCGCCAGCGTCATCCCCAAAATCTGGCCGTTGGTGAATCCTATCGCTTTCAACACCCCCAGTTCCCCCGTCCGCTCCCGCACGGCCTGCGCCATCGCGTTGCCGGTCACCAGCAGCAGCGTGAAAAAGACCGCCCCAAGAATCGACCGCACGATCAGCGTGATGTTCCCCAGCGCGCTGGCGAACCCCTGCACGAAGGCGCCTTCCGGCTCTGTCTTCGTTTCATTCGGCGAATTTTCAAATTCCGCGTCCACCGCCTTGGCCACCTCCACCGCGCGCGCCGGGTCTTTCACCCGGATCGAGTACCAGCCGACCTGACCCTTCGACCGCGCCGGCCGTGTCTCGTCAAAATAATCGTACCGGAAAAAAAGCGGCGTCGTGTCCGTGCGTTTGTCCGACGCGTCATAAATCCCCACGATATCGAACGTCCAGGTCTGGCTCCCGTCCGGTTTGCGCCAGATCGGCGTGTTGATTGGAATCTTATCCCCGATTTTCCAATGGAAACGCTCCGCCGTCTTTCGTCCCACAATGGCCCCCGTTCGCGTGTCCAGCCACGCCTTCATCTCCTCGGCCGGCAGTTTCAACTCGGGATGCATTTTCATGAAGTCCTCCGGCTCCACCGGATTCTGCATGAAGAAATTCTTCGGGTCCTGATAAATCCCGCCGAACCACGTTTGATGCGCCACCAATTCTACTCCCGGAATCCGCAACATCCGCTCCTTATAAGTGTAGGGCAGCAAATTGATGATCGACACCTTGTCCCGCACCACCAATCGATCCGCTCCAGCTACTTCCACCCCGCCCACCAACGCCTGCCGGATCGCCGCCAGGAATCCAAACAACAAAAATGCCACGATCACCGATAAAAGCGTCAGCGCCGTGCGCAGTTTCTTGCGCATCAGATTCGACCAGATGAGATAGACAAACTTCATTCCGGCATCGTGTCGCTGATTTGCCCCTTGTTCAGATAAATCGTCCGCCCGGCCGCATGCGAAGCGTGCGGATCATGCGTCACCATGATGATGGTCTTGCCCTGGCTGTTGAGCGCCCGCAGCAGCGTGAGTATCTCGTCGCCCGCCTTGCGGTCCAGATCCCCCGTCGGCTCGTCGCACAGCAGGATCGTCGGGTCTGTCACGATGGCCCGCGCTATCCCCACCCGCTGCTGCTCGCCTCCGGAAAGCTGCCGCGTGTAGTGCCGCGTTCGATGCTTCAGCCCCACCACCCCCAGCGCCGCCTCGACATGTTTCTGGCGTTCGGCCCGCGACAGGCTCGTCAATAATAACGGAAGCTCCACGTTCCGCTCCGCCGTCAACGTCGGCAGCAAATTGTACAACTGAAACACAAATCCCACATGCCGCGCCCGCCACGCCGCCAATTGCTGCGACGATTTGCTCGCGATATTCTCCCCGGCGATCGTCACCGTCCCATGGGTCGGCTGGTCCAGACCCCCGATCAGATTCAACAGCGTGCTCTTGCCCGATCCCGATGGCCCCATCAACGCCAGAAACTGGCCGCTTGGAACTTCCAACGTCAAATCCCGCAGCACCGAAATGTCCTCCGACCCGCGCCGAAACACTTTGTCCACTCCCTGGACCCGCACAAGAACGTCATTTTGGCTCATGGTTGCTTTTCCTGGATGGGATCGCCGTCTTTCAAATCCGCCGGCGCATTTAAAATCACCCTCTCTCCCGCCGTCAAGCCGGACTCCACCACCGCATTTTCATTTTGCCGTTCGCCGATCTTCACCGCCCGCCGCTCCGCCCGCCCGTTTCGCGCCACCAACACGATGCTTTGGTCATTCTCGCTGCGCACAGCGCTCCCGGGAATCCTCACTCCCGCCGCCGACCTGGCCTGCGCCGTCGTCGATTCAAATGACACCTTCACGCCCATGTCCGGCAGAATTCTCGGGTCCAGCTTGTCAAAGCCGATGCGCACCTTCACCGTCCCCTTCTGCCGGTCGGCCGTCGGAATAATCGCGATCACCTTGCAGGGCAGGTGCCAGTCGGCATAAGCGTCCAACACGGCGTCCACTTTCTGGCCTGCCTCGACCCGGTTGATGTAATTCTCGTTGACATCCACCTCGATCTCCAACGACGACATATCGACCACCGTTCCAATCCCCGTGCGTGTAAAACTCCCCCCCGCCGACAGCGGCGAAATGATTTCCCCCGGCTGGGCGTCTTTTGACACGATAACCCCCGCAAACGGCGCCCGAATCACCGTGTCATCCACCTGCTGTTGCCACGTCGCCACCTGCTTTTCCGCCACCGTTATTTCCACTTGCTCCCGCGCCAGCCGCGCCCGAAGCGACTCCGCATCCGCCCGTGCCTTGTCCAGATCCGATCCCGAGGCGATGCGGTTGCTCGCCAGCGCCGAGACGCGCTCAAATTCGCTTTCCGCCTGTGTGAGCTGCGCCTGTGTTTCCCCCAGCGCCGCCCGCGCGTCCTCATATTGCGCCTTCGCCAGATCCAGGCTTGTTTGCAGATTCGAAGGATCCACATGCGCCAACGGCTGCCCCGCCTCCACCTTTTGCCCTTCTTCGAACAACACATCCAGTATCTGCCCCGTCACTTTCGAGGAAACCGTCGCCTCCCGCCGCGCCGTCACATAGCCCGACGCATTCAAAGCCACCTGCGGCGCCCCGCCCGTGATTTCCACTGCCGCCGCCGTCTCGACCGCGGCCGCGCGTTTGAGCCCCTTCCACCCGTAAACCATCGCCCCGCCCACCCCCAAAAGGACCACAACGCCGATCACAGGCCACGGGCTTTTCGGCGGCGAACCGGAACGGTCGATCCGGAGTTGGTTAAGGGCGTCCTGGTTGAGACTCATGCCGACGCCCCGCAGTCTTGAAGAAATCCGCCGAAAGTCAAGGCTGGTCAAACCTCGCGCCTCGGCCACTGTTGAGTTTTCCAATCCTCTCGCCACAGCCGAAAATCCTCCGGCAAACAAAAAGATGCAGCCACCACGAACCCGCTCGCCCGCCGTCACCGGACCACGTAAATCGTAAATCGTAAATCGTAAATGCCCTCCCCCCCTGCGGTTCTAAAGTTGATGTTCGCGCGCGGCGCCTTATCCTGCGCCGTTCCATGAAGTTCATCCATGATAAATTCTTATTGACAACGCGCGCCGCCCAGCGTCTCTACCGCCGCTTTGCCGGGCCGGAGCCCATCCTGGACTTCCATTGTCACCTTTCGCCGGCCGACATCGCCAACAACCGCCAGTTTGCCAACCTCTTCGAGATCTGGCTGGAAGGCGATCACTACAAATGGCGCGCCATGCGCGCCAATGGCATCGGCGAGGAATTTTGCACCGGCGCCGCCTCTCCACGCGACAAGTTCCAGGCCTGGGCGGCTACGGTGCCGCGGACCCTCCGTAATCCGCTCTACCATTGGACCCACCTCGAATTGAGCCGCTATTTCGGCATCCACGAACTGCTCAACGAGGATTCCGCGCAGCGCATTTGGCAAAAAGCCAACACCCGGCTGGCCTCTCCGCAACTGACTGCCCAGGGAATCTTGCGGCAATTCGGCGTCAAGGCAGTCTGCACCACCGACGATCCGGCGGACGATTTGGCCGCGCACGAGAAAATCGCCGCTAGCGCGTTGGCCGTCAAAGTGTATCCGACCTTCCGGCCCGACAAGGCGCTGCTCGTCGGCCAGCCGGACCTCCTCAACGCCTGGCTTGCCCGGTTGGAGGCGGCGGCGAATGTGGACATCTCCTCCCTGGACGATTTGTTGGAGGCCGTCGCCCGGCGTCACCAATATTTCCACGCTCGCGGATGCCGGCTGTCCGACCACGGGCTGACGCGATGTTTCGCCGTGCCCTGTCCGGGAAAAACCGCCGCCCGCATTTTCGCGCGCGCGCGCGACGGCCGGCCCGCCACGCCCGATGAGCAGGACCAGTGGGGCGCCTTTCTCATGCTCTTTTTCGGCCGCCTCGACGCGGACAAGGAATGGACCAAGCAACTGCACATTGGCGCTCTGCGCAACAACAACAGCCGCTTGCTGGCCCGCCTCGGACCGGACACAGGCTTCGATTCCATCGGCGATTTTCCACAAATCCAGCCTTTGGCCCGCTTCCTGAATAGGCTGGACGCAGACGGCGCCCTGCCGCGCGCCATCATCTACAACAGCAACCCCGCCGACAACTACGCCCTCGCTGCCATGATCGGCAATTTCAACGACGGCTCCATCCCCGGCAAAATCCAAATGGGCGCCGGCTGGTGGTTCCTCGATCAGAAAGAAGGCATCGAATGGCAGTTGAACGCCCTGTCCAATAATGGGCTCCTCTCCCGCTTCGTCGGCATGGTCACCGACTCCCGTTCGTTCATGTCCTATCCCCGTCACGAATATTTTCGCCGGATCCTGTGCAACTTGATCGGCCAGGATATCGAACGTGGCGAACTGCCGGATGACAACGAATTGCTCGGGACGTTGATCCGGAGCGTCTGTTACGCCAACGCCCGGGACTACTTGCGCCTGCCAGGCCTGCCAGCCGACAGCGCGAAAAAACGCGCGCCCCGCCCATGAACGCCATTTGTTTGACAAAAGTCGGCAGCCCGCTCGAAGCCCGCGAAATCCCCATCCCAAAACCCGCTCCAGACGAGGTCCTGATCCGCGTCCGCGCCGCAGGCATTTGCCGGTCCGACGCGCATTACCGGGCGGGCGTGTCCCCCGTGCCGGATCTCCCCATGACGCTCGGCCACGAGATCGCCGGCCAGGTCGAGTCCGGCGGCGGCAGCCTCACCGGTATCACCCGCGGCGCCCGCGTCTGCGTCCATTACCTGGCCACATGCGGCTGCTGCCCGCCCTGCCTCCGCGGCAATGAACAGTTCTGCCTCGCGGGCCGCATGATCGGCAAACACCGCCCCGGCGCATACGCCCAATACGTCTGCGCTCCCGCCCGCTCCGTCTTTCCGCTGCCGGACGAGATCCCCTTCGAGCAAGGCGCCATCATGATGTGCTCCTCCGCCACCTCGCTCCACGCGCTCAACAAAGCCCGTCTCCGCCCCGGCGAAGCGGTGGCCATCTTTGGCTTTGGCGGCCTCGGATTCTCCGCCGCGCAACTCGCCTGGGCCTTCGGCGCCGCCCAGGTTCTGGCCGTGGACGTCAACCCCGCCAAACTAACCCGCGCCGCCGAGCTGGGCGCCACCCCGATTGACGCGCGCAAAGACGCCGTCAGTCAAATCAAAGAAGCCACCGGCGGCCTCGGCGTCGACGTCGCCCTCGAATTGACCGGCCTGCCGCAAGCCATGGACGCTGCCGTGCGCTCCCTGGCAGTCCAGGGACGCGCCGCTTTTGTTGCCCTCACCTCAGAACATTTTTCCGTCGCGCCCTATCCAGACCTCATCAACAAGGAGGCGGAAGTCATTGGCGTCTCCGACCATCTCGCCTCAGAAATTCCCCTCCTCCTGAACTTCGCCTTGACAGGCAAGTTGAGATTTCCAGCCGGCGCCATCCGGACCATCCCGCTCGATGCGCCCGCTGTCAATCAAACCCTGGACGCCCTCGAATCCGGCACGGACCAGATTCGCACAGTGATAAAACTTTAGCGGAAAATCTGATTTTGGACGGGCTGTAAGCCGAATTCTGTCTGCCCCGCCTCGGCGGGGGAGAGAATCATTTGTCTCAGCGGCCAGTACCCGAAACCTGTCCGCTTGCGCGGCGTGGAGCGGGCCGCTCCGGGGTTTCCTATTTGGCCTTGCACCCGACGGGGTTTTCCGTGCCTTGCCCATTGCTGGACAAGCGGTGAGCTCTTGCCTCGCCTTTTCACCCTTGCCCCGCCTTGCGGCGTGGCGGTTTGTTTTCTGTGGCACTCTCCGTCAAAAGGCCTTTCAACCTTCCGCCCGCGTGTATCGGACCCGCCTCAGCGAACCCGTTACGCGGCGTCGCGCCCTCTGGTGTTCGGACTTTCCTCCCTTGCCGCGCCGAAACGCGCCAAAGGCGATCCTCCGCCCGTCCAAAATCAAACCCAATATGCCTGTGTTACGCGGCGGCCGAAAGAACGAACTGCATCCTCTTGGGCATGGCATTCAAATCGAGCCGGAACTTCAATCGTCTCCCCGCAGGCCGGCCTGTGTTAATATCCCTCCCGGCGTCGTCAATTCATAATTGACAACACTCAACGTGTACATCGCCGCCGTTTCGACGCGCAGCACCAGCGCCCCAAGGGTGATCGGCTTGGCTCCCGAGCCGCGCACCGCCTCCAGTTCGCCAGGTGTGAAGTCTCCTTCCGGCCCAATCCACACTCGCACCCCGGCCGGCTTTTCCGAAAGCGCCGCGAAATATTCGCGCGGATGCCGGCCGTCTCCTTGCAAGGATCCGACCAAGGCCAGGTCAAAGGAGTCCTTCCGCTCCAAATAAGCCGCCAGCTTCACCGGTCCTTCGACGCGTGG
>Ga0070741_10015609_pt1 | contig 12826 bp, 9 predicted proteins | sample Coa_R1_4_FD_66440 | JGI IMG/M metagenome (GOLD analysis project Ga0070741, IMG submission 66440) | Surface soil microbial communities from Centralia Pennsylvania, which are recovering from an underground coalmine fire - Coalmine... | ecosystem: Environmental > Terrestrial > Soil > Unclassified ...
CTCCGGGAAATACATACGATCGTTTTTACGGACATGCCCCCGGAAAACCCGAAAAACAAACCCAAAACTGTAACCCATGTCTATGCGCACTTTGTTACCCATGTCTGTGCGCGATGCCCCGGAGGCGCGGAAGATCCAAGCTCCAAACAAATCCAAGTGGATCAAGGTAAATCAAACCGTTCGTAAAGGACGAATGGGACTTAAGGGACACAGGAAACCCGCAGGTTCAGATTGCCGGGCTGGGTATTAGCGGGTTATGGAGGATTTTACGATAATGTCCAGTTTGTCCGATAAACGGATCATCGGAGTTCGCCGATTTCGTAGTTCAGGATGGATGAACGGGTTTGGTACTCGTAGCGCGCGCGGGCCTGGGCGATTTGGGCCTCGGTCTGGCTGAGTTCGGCCTGGCTGAGCTCGACAATGGAGCTGGAACCGACTTGATATCTGGTTTTGGCGAGGTCGAGGGCTTCGTTGGCGCTTTCGAGGAGTTTGGCGGTCAAATCCAATCGCGCCGCGGCGTAATCCAGATTCATGGAGGCGATTTTGACATCGCGGATGACATTGTTCTCGGCGTCGCGAAGATCTTCGGCGGCCGCCCTGGCGCGGAACTGAGCTTCCTTCTGTTTGGCGCTGTAGAGAAATCCCTCGAAGATCGGCAGGCTGAAGTTGACGCCCGCGGCGGCGTAATTATCGCGGAGCTGGCTGTCGCCGATGGGAACAATGCCGGCGGTGCCCACGGCGCTGATGGTTGGATAATGGAGATCGCGTTCGGCGCGGGCTAAGCTGCGGGCGGCTTCAACCTGGTAGCGGGATTGGACGAGGTCGGGCCGGTTGCGCAGGGCTTCTTGGACGAGTTGGGCGGCATCGCTGGAGGGTGCCGTCGGGAGCGGTTCGTCGACGAGGTGATAATTCGGCGGATTGCGTTCGCCGAGAAGATTGATGAGACCGGCGAATGCGGCTTCGAGGTCGTTGGTGGCCTGGGCCTGCAAAAGCATGGCTTCCTGGAGATTTACGCGGGCGAAGCTGACGTCGAGGGTGGACTTGAGTTTGTTTTGGGCGAGCTGGTTGACCTGCTCGAAGGTGAGCTGCCGGGTGGCGACAGTCTGCGTGGCGACACTGAGGAGGGATTGCGCCTGCAGGGTGCTGAAGTAAGCGGAGTCGAGCGCGAGGAGAATTTGAGCGCGTGTGGCCAGGGCATTTTGTTCCTGAGCCTGCTCCTGGGATTTGGAACTCGCGGTCAGGTTGTGGGTGCGGCCGAAGTCGGTGATGAGTTGCGAGACTGTGACGCCTTCCGCGTTGCGCTCGAGGATGAGGGGATTGTTAAGGCCGCCGGCGGCGATGCGGGTGTTGGAGGCGGCGGTGCCGACAGCGGTTGCGTTAGCGGTGACCGAGGGATAATAGGCCGAGCGAGCTTCACGGACGATCTCATGCGACGCGAGCGCGATCAATTCAGCAGCCGTGATGCGGGGGTGATTTTTGATGGAGAGTTCGCGGGCCTGCGTGAGGGTCAGGACGGTTGATTCCTGTGCCCGGACCACCAGGGCGCAGAATCCGAGGCACAATGGAACGAGCCAGCGCAAAAGAGGTTTGATCATACTTCTTAATGAGTGGCGCCGTCGGCTGCGGCCGCCTTGTCGGGACGGCGGCTGTATACAATCAGGTAGGCAGCCGGCACGATGAACATTGTGAGGATGACGGACACGCCCAATCCGCCGATGATGGCCCGGGCCAACGGAGCATAGGCTTCGGAGCCGGTGCCCAGTTTGGCCGCCATGGGGATGAGGCCGATGAGGGTTGCAAGAGAGGTCATCAACACCGGGCGCAGGCGGACGCGGCAGGCCAGGGACACGGCTTCGCGCAAAGGTTTGCCGTCCTCGCGCAAGCGATGGGTGAATTCGACGATCAGAATGCTGTTGGAAACCACGATGCCCACCATCATCACCACCCCCATGAGTGACATGACGTTCAAAGTCGTTCCGGTGGCCAGAAGTGTCAACAACACGCCGGTGAGCCCGGTGGGAACGGCGAGGAGAATCAGAGAAGGATCGGTGAACGATTTGAACTGGGCCACGAGAATCAAATAGACCAGCAAGACTGAAAGGATCAGGCCGAGGCCGAAGCTGCGGAACGAGGCGTACATGCTTTGGACCTGTCCCCGCAGCTGGCAGCGCACGCCCTCGGGCAATTGATTCTGCCTGAGGATACGATTGATGGCGCCGGTCACGCGGCCCAGGTCCTCGCCCCTGGTGGAGACGTAGACATCGATGACGCGGGCGAGCTGGTAATGATCAACTTCGGTGGGAGAATTGATCTGCTTGATTTTGACCACCGAGTCCAGCCTGGTGGGATTCTTGAATTTGGGGCCGCGAATCGGGATCGCCTTCAGTCCTTCGAGATCCTTTACTTCATTCTCGGGAAACTGGACGGTGACCATATATTCGTTGCCGCTGCGCGGATCGATCCAGTAACTCGGCGCGATCATGCCGTCGGAGTTCACGGCGGTGACGACGTTGTCCATGACCTCCTTTGAGGTGAGGCCGAGCTCGCCGGCGTGGTAGCGGTCGACGTCCAGTTCGAGCGCGGGGTAGTCGAGGTCCTGGGGAATGAGGACATCGCTCACGCCGGGCAATTTGCGGATTTTTGCGGCGAGGGTTAGGGCGACATCGTAACTGCGCTGCAATTTGGAGCCGCTCACCTGGATGTCGATGGGAGCGGGCAGGCCGAGATTCAGGACGGCGTCCACGAGACCGCCTGATTGGAAATAGGCGCTCAGTTGCGGCAGCTCGGCCTGGACGCGGCTGCGGACGCGGTCCATGTATTCATAGCTCCCGATGCGATGGCCTTCCTTGAGACTGGCCTGAACGAAGGCGGTGTGCTGGCCGGAATTGCTGGTGTAAATGGCGGAGAAATCAGGGGTGATGCCGATGTTGGAAACGATCACGTCGAGATCCCTGGGGTCGACCACTTCACGAATGATGTCCTCGACCTGCCGGGCGTCCTCCTTGGTCACCTCGAGACGGGTGCCGGTGGGCGCCTTGAAATTGACGACAAACTGGCCGGGGTCGGTGCGCGGGAAATAGGCGAGACCGAGAAAGGGCAACAGGCCGAGGCTCAGGACAAAGAACCCGGTGATACCGAGAACCGTAAGGAGCGGCCGGCGCAGGGCGACCTGCAGGACAGCTTCGTAACCGTCGAGCATCCGGGTGAACCAGTGGTTGAACCGGGCATTGAAGTGCTGTCCCCAGCTTTGTTTCGCCGGCTCCGATGCCGTATGCGATCCATGCGGGCCGTGGCCTTTGATGAAGCGCGCGCAGAAGAGCGGGACGACGGTCATGGCCACGAAGTAGGAGGCGAAGAGCGAGAGCACCACCGCCAGCGCCAGCGCGCTGAACAGATAGCGGCTGGCGCCGTACAGGAAGGTGACGGGGAAGAACACGACCACGGTGGTCAGCGTTGCCGCCAGCACGGGCAGCGAGACTTCCTCGCCGCCCTTTTCGGCGGCAACCCTGGGTGACTCGCCGAGTTCGATGTGCCGGAAGATGTTTTCGAGCACGACGACCGAGTTATCGATCAACCGCGAGAACGCCAATGCGAGGCCGCCGAGGACCATGGCATTGACCGTGTTGCCGCCGGAGTAGAGCGCGATGAAGGCCGCCAGCGCAGAGAGCGGAATGGAGAGAAACACGGCAACCGTTGCGCGCATGCTTCCGAGAAAGATCAGGATCATCAGCCCGGTCAGAACAAGGCCGATGGCGCCTTCGTGGAGCAGGTTTTCGATGGCGGTTTTGACGAAGACGGATTGATCGAAGACCAGATGGGTGACGAGTTGCCTGGGCGTGTCCACGAGACGACCCAGCGCCTCCTTGATGCCATTGACGACGGAGATGGTGTTGGCGTCCCCCCCTTGTTTCATGATGGGCAGATAGACAGAGTCCTGACCGTCGACACGGACTACGTTGTATTGGATCCAGGAGCCGTCGACGGCGCGGCCGATGTCGCCGACCAGGACAGAGGCGTTGCCGACAGTTTTCAGCGGCACGTGATCGAGGGCCTGGGTGTCAGGCACCTGGCTGTTGGAATAGAGGTTGTAATCGCGGTTGCCGATGCGGACGTCACCAGCGGGCAGAATCAGGTTGGAATCATTCACGGCGCGGACCACGTCCATGACGCTGAGTTGGTGGGCCTCAAGCTTGAGCGGATCCACATAGACCATGATCTGGCGATAACGACCACCGAAGGGCTGTGGCACCGACGATCCGGGGACATTGGCGATCTGATTGCGGACGGTGTACTGGCCGGTGTCGCGGAGTTGGGCCTCCGTCATGCCTTCGCCTTTGAGGGTTACGAGGCAGACCGGGAGGCTCGAGGCGTCGAATTTGAGGACGACCGGCGGCAAAGTGCCGGGGGGAAGCCGGCGCAAATCGGCAGCGGCAAGATTGGCGATGGTTGTGGAAGCGGCGTCCGGATCCGTGCCGGGCTGGAAATAGACCTTGATCAGGCTCACGCCGGGCAGAGAACGCGATTCAATGTGGTTGATGCCGCTGGCGAGCGTGAAGAAACGTTCGAAGGGGCCGGTGATATCCGTTTCGATCTGCTCGGGCGGCATGCCGGAGTAAAATGTGGCCACAACGACGACGGGGATCTTGATTGGCGGGAAAAGGTCCAGCGGCATGCGGAAGAGGCTTACGATTCCGACCACGCAGGTGATCAAACAGATCACAATGATCAGATAGGGGTAACGGAGAGCAAAGCGTGACATGATCGAGCAAGTGGCCGGCTATGCAGTATGTGCGCGCTGATCCGTCTTCGAGACGATGCGGCGCAGCGCTTCCAGTGAAAAGTCAGGTGAGCGACAGAGAGCGATCAGACGTCGTTCCGACTCGCTGATCCGATCTGCGGCGGCGGGAATGTCGGCGGCGATTTTCATGGGGATGGAAAGCATTCCATGGACATCTCCCATCAGGAGGTCGCCGGGACGAACCTCCAGCCCGCCGACTTTCACGGTCCCGCCGATTTCAACGATGTGTGAATAGGAATGGGAAACGGCGACATTCCCGGCGAAGAACGAAAAAGCCATGCGTTCGACAGCGGGGATGTCGCGGACGGCGCCGTTGGTAACGGCGCCCACGCAGCCGAGTACGCGCAAGATGTTCGCGTGCACCTCCCCCAAGAGAGAGCCCTGGCCGGTGTGCTGATCCACATCCTGGACGACCACCACACGAGGGGCGGGCACGCTGAGAATGAAATTCCACCAATCCGTCCGGTCAAGGTAGCTGGATCCATTGGTGGGCGGCGAAGAGCAACGCGTCCTGACGGTGACAGCGTAACCGAGCATCGGCGGCAGATGGGGAAAGAGGCAGCGCACACGAGCGTCGGCAAAGCCCTCGTTGCGCAGGCGGACCTGAAACGTCTCGATGGCGTTGGCGACCAGGCAGGTATCGAGCCGGCGAAGCGCTTCGAATTTTTCTGGTGGAAGGAGTGGAGAGGTCATTTGAGGCTCGCGCTTTCCATCGGTTTGGAGGTGATCTTATCGCCGGCGTGGACCAATCCATGTCCGCCGATGATGACCTGGTCGTGGTCCTGAAGTCCCTCGGTGATCTCGATTGCGTCCGGCGTTTCCAACCCGAGTTGCACGGGACGCTCTTCGACGACATCACCTGCTGCCACAAGCACGCGCGGCGACTGACCGCGTTCGACCGCCTCCGGGGGAACCGTCAGGACCTGTTTGCGGTGGTCGATGGCCACGTTCACATTTGCGTACATGCCAGGCACCAGTTTGAGGTCCGGATTTGGCACCTCGACTTCCGCAGTCATGGTGCGGGTGCTTTCATCCACGCGATCGCTGATGCGGGTGACGGCGGCGGAGATGGGCTTTTTCCAGCCGTCGACCTGGATTTCAACGGGAGTGCCCTCCTGAACCCGCGACACGAAGGAGATTGAAACCGGGAAATCGAGGCGCAACATGTCGTTTTGCGAGATTCGGACCAGCGGTGGTGACTGGGAGGGAGAACCGGTTCCGGCCTGGATCAGCGCTCCGGTGTCGACATAACGGTGCGTGATGACGCCCGGGAAGGGAGCTGTGATCTGGGTGTAGGCCAGCATGGTTTTAAGGCGACCGACCTTTGCCTTGGCCTCGACGACTGCCTGTTCGTCCTTGAGATCCCGGGCGCGGGCGTCGTCAATTTGTTGCTGGGCGATGAGCCCAGGCCGCAACTGGTCGGTGTTGGTCAAGCGCTGATATTCAAGATGTGACGCTTCGTAAGCGGCCTCCATCTCCTGCTGGGTGGCGTCGGCGCTGGAAAGATCGTCTTTCAGCTCGGGAATTTCGAGTGAAGCCAGGAGTTGGTCCTTCTTCACGCGATCGCCGAAGTCCACCAGCATCCGGTCAACGTAGCCGGTGACCTTGGCGTGAAGTTCAACTTCCTGATAAGGCCGGAACTCGGCATAAAACTGCACCGTCTCCAAAAGGTCCTGCCGGCGCACGGGCACGGTGGCGACTGACTTGTGATCATTGTTGTTCGTGGCGCCGGTCAGGTCGGCCCGTCCCAGCGAGTGCCACAGAAACAGGAGCAGGAGCAGCGCGCTCACGCCGCCGACGATCTTCCACGGCAGCCGGCGATTGTTCGGGCGGGACGGCGGTTCCGAATTCGTGGCGGGCGGGGGGCCGGTATCGGGAAGCGGTTCGGTTTGCATGATCATTCGCGCAGCCTTAAGTGGTGTGTTGGTCCAGGCGGCTTCGGCCGTTGAGGGGTAACTCGACCCGAAACCGGCTGCCGGCGCCTTCGATGCTTTGGAATTCAACGCGCCCGCCGTGGGCGGCGCAGATGGATTTAACGATGGAAAGGCCAAGCCCAGCCCCGCCCATCTCACGCGAGCGGGCCTTGTCCACGCGGAAAAACCTTTCGAATATGTGCGGCTGGGCTTCCGTCGGGATGCCGATGCCGTTGTCCTCGACTTCCAGGCGCGCCCTGCCCTCGAAGGTTCCGACGGAGAGGCAGACGCGTCCGCCCGGTTGCGTGTATTTGATGGCGTTGTCGAGCAGGTTGACGATTATCTGCTTGATGCGGGCGCGGTCGCCAGCGACCGGCACCTGGCGCGATGCTTCGCAGGAAATGGAAATGCCCTTGTCCTCCGCCAGCAGACACATTTGGTCGGAGGTGGTGGAAGCGAGTTCCGCGAGATCGAACTCGATGCATTCCTTCTGCGCCTCGCCGGCATCAAGCCGGGAGATGGCGAACAACCCTTCGACAATCCGGCCGAGCCGCTCCACTTCCTCGAGGATGGTTCCGGCGGTAGCGCGAACTTCGGGAACTGAGCCGGTCTGCTCGATGATCGATTCAAGTTCGCCCCGCATAATGGTGAGCGGGGTGCGCAATTCGTGGGAAGCATCGGCAATGAATCGGCGGTTCTGCTCGAAGGAATCATCGAGCCGGGCGATCATGCGATTCAGCGAGAGCGAGAGCGCTTCGAGTTCGGCGGCGGTTCGGGCAATGGGAAGGCGTTCCTTGAGATTGTGAAGGGTGATCTGCTCGGCGCTGCGGGAGATTTCATTGACGGGGGCGAGGGCTTTTCCGACGAGCAGATAGCCGCCAGCGGCGGCGACCACGACCATGGCCGCCAGCGCGAGCGCAAACATGAGGGTAGAACGGTGCAGGATGGCATGGATGGGCTCGAGCGAGGCTCCCACTTCCACGATGAATTGGCGGTTGTCATTCGAGAAGGCGGGCACCGAGGCGATCAATAGTTTTTTGCCGTCGGCAGTTGACTCCTTTCGCCACGAGCCGGGAATCGGGATGAGAGTTGGGGGCGGCGGGATGTGACTGGCGTCGAAGCTCGAATCGCGCGGCGTCTGGGATGTGTATAGAGTGCTGCCGTCCTGGCGGGTGATGCGGATAAAGCGATCACTGGTTTCGGGCGCGAACCAGGCGTTGATTTCATTCGTGACATGCGCCTCCCCGGTCCGGCTGACATTGGACAGCAAGGTCTCGGAGATCTGGCGGGCCCGGCGCAACTGGGTGGTGGCCAGGCTTTGTTCAAGGTAAAGCTTGAGGCCGGCATAGATCAGCAAACCGAGGAAAATGAACACCGCAATGAGCAGGCCTGCATACCATGCGACGAGCCGGAAGCGTATGGAGCGCGTGTTCATGGCGTTCAAGGCTCGGGCTCGTCGCTGACGCTGTAACCGACACCGCGCACCGTGCGAATCAGCTTGTTCGCATGGGGAACGTCCACCTTGCTGCGAAGATGGCGGACATAGACGTCGACGATATTCGTCAAACCTTCGAAGCTTTCGTCCCAGACATGCTCGATGATCATTGTTCGAGACAGGACGCGGCCGGCGTTGGCGACGAGATATTCGAGCAGGCCATATTCCTTTGCGGTGAGGTCAATGCGTCTGCCCGCGCGGCGGACCTGTTGGGTGAGGCGGTCGAGTTCGAGGTCGCCCACGCGCAGGACGGAGGAGCGATCCGTGGCACCGCGGCGCAGCAGTGCCTTTACACGCACCAGCAGTTCGGCAAAGGCGAACGGTTTGGTCAGGTAGTCATCTGCGCCCGCCTCAAAGTTTTCGACCTTCTCGGCGGTTCCATCGCGCGCGGTGAGCACGAGGACGGGAACATGGGAGCTTTGACGCCGGATGCGGCGAAGCACGTCGATGCCGCTCAGTTTGGGCAGCATGAGATCGAGGATGACGAGGTCATACTGATAAGTGCTGGCCATTTCCCAACCGGCTTCGCCGTCGCGGGACACATCGACGGCAAATCGCTCCGCGCGCAGCCCGCGGGCAACGAATTCAGCCACTTTGGTTTCATCTTCGATCAACAGGAGGCGCATAGCCGTATGAGTTAATAGACTGTCCGGGCATTAAGACGTGCTGAAAGCCGCATTAAAATCTGTTCAGAAACTTTCCTTCAAAACTCTTTTGTGGCAAAAGGTCATTGTGGCGGCACTCCACAACAATGACGCTTATTATGAAAAATCTGACAGTTTCAGCAATTGCGCTTGGGACGACGGTCTTGATCGCCGGTTGTGCTTCACCAAACCACCAGGCATTGGTTCTTGACCCCGTCGGACCCTCGGCCATGCGCCCGGCGGCCCGGGGCGCTGAAGGGTCACTGGTGGTTTTCTCCGCTTATGAGGCGCATGCGAATTTCAGCGATACGAGTCCCTACCAGCGGCATTATACAGACTATAAAGTCCTAAGCACCAGCGGGCAACTGGTGCAGGCGGTCCATAACGATCCGAGCAATCTGTTTGATGGACCCGCGACGGTCAAGTTGCCGGCAGGCAGTTACCGGGTGATCGCGCAATCCAACGGATATGGCGAAGTTACGGTGCCGGTGCTGGTTGCCGGCGGACAAACGACGGTGGTGCATCTGGAGGGCGGCGGAAATCAATGGCCAGATCGGGCGGCGCTGACCGCGGCCAATCCAGTGCGGCTTCCCGATGGACGCATCGTCGGCTGGCGCGCGGTGGCTCAGGCTGACAATCAGTAAATGCGGGTTCGCTACATTCCTGCATGAGATTCTGGCTGGCGGCAGTGATTGTTGGATTCCTGCTGATTGGTTTTATGAGCACCGTGGTTGCCATCAGTGATCGATGGTGCGCGCGGCGACGGGCGCGCAGCATCGAGGCCGCGCGAAAGAGAGAAACGGCGAGTCAGGGTTCAGGGCAGGCGGAGCCGGTCGAGCAAGGCTGAATAGCGGTCGGTCGTGCGCTGATTCCGGACGGCCGCCGCCAGCGCCCGCTGCTGGCCAATGACAACAACAAGGGATTTGCCCCGCGTGACGCCGGTGTAGATGAGATTACGTTGCAGCAAGAGGTAATGCTGCATGGCAAGGGGAATGACCACCGCGGGAAATTCGGAGCCCTGCGATTTGTGGATGGTAATGGCGTACGCGAGTGAGAGCTCATCCAATTCGCCAAAATCGTATGTCACCTCGCGCCGGTCGTAGGCAACCACGAGCTGTTGTTCGTCGGGATCAATCCGCGTGATGAGGCCGATATCCCCGTTGAACACGTCCTTGTCGTAGTTGTTGACCGTCTGAATCACCTTGTCGCGAGCGACAAAGCGCCAGCCGAATTTTTCAACGACAGGTTCTCCGGGCCGAGGAGGATTGAGTTCATCCTGGAGCCGCTGATTCAGTTCACGGACGCCGAGGGAACCGCGATTCATGGGACTAAGCACCTGTATATCGCGGATGGGATCGAGTTTGAACCGGGCGGGAATGCGATTTCGCACCATGTCGGAGAGCGTGCGGACGGCTTCATCGGGCTCGTCCCGGTTGACGAAGAAATAATCGGAGTTGGCGTTGTCGGAGGATGCTTCCGGGAGAAGGCCGGCATTGATTCGATGGGCGGCGGTGATGATCTGGCTGTGGGCAGCCTGGCGGAAAACTTCGGTGAGCCGCACAACGGGCGGTACCCCGCTCTCGATCAGATGGCGAAGAACAAGGCCGGGACCAACGGAGGGCAGTTGGTCCACATCGCCGACCAGCAGGAGACTGGCATGCGGGGGCAGAGCGCGAAGCAGTTGGTGCATCAGGAGCACGTCGACCATCGAACATTCATCCACGACGAGGAGGTCGCATGAAAGAGGATTGGATTCGTTGCGGAGAAAGCCTTTTCCCTCGGGATTGACTTCGAGCAGACGATGGATGGTTTTGGCTTCGAGGCCGGTGGATTCGAGAAGGCGTTTGGCGGCACGGCCGGTCGGTGCGCAGAGAAGGCATTCGAGCTTTCGGGCGCGCAGGATGCGGAGAATGGTGTTGACCAGCGTGGTTTTGCCGACGCCGGGGCCGCCCGTGATGATCAGCATGCGACTCGTGAGCGCTTTGCGAAGAGCATCCCTTTGACTCGGGGCGAGCTCCTGGCCGGTCCGAGCCTGGGACCAGGCGACAGCCTTATCGAAATCAATGGGAGGATAGAGCGGGACAGAAGCTGCGAGGGCCTTGATTTTGGCCGCGATGCCTTCCTCGGCTCGTTTAAGGTGGGGCAGGAATATCCATTCGTGTCCGCCGATGTCATCGCGGACGACTTCGCCGCCAGCGAGGGTGCGGTTCAGGGCCTGCGTAATCAAATCCTCGGCGACGCCAAGCAACTTGACGGTTTGTTCCACCAGAATGTCCACCGGCAAGGCGCAATGGCCCTGACCGGTAGCCTCCTGCAGCACATGACCAAGGCCGGCCCCGGCGCGCGCCAATGAATCGGCTGGAATGCCGAGCTTGAGGGCGATTTGGTCGGCGGTGGCGAAGCCGATTCCATGAATGTCGCGGGCCAGGGCATAGGGATTGGCCCGAACCGTTTCGATAGCTGAATCACCATAGGTTTTGTAGATGCGTACCGCGCGGCTGGTGCTGACGCCTTGTGAGTGAAGAAAAACCATGATCTGGCGGATGACCTTTTGTTCCGCCCACGCGGCCTTGATGACGCGCCGGCGAGCCGGGCCTATACCTTCGACCTCTTCGAGCCGCGCCGAGTAGTTTTCTATGACGTCGAAAATCTTATCTCCAAATCGGGCGACCAGTTTTTTGGAGTAGATCGGACCGATTCCCTTGACCATTCCGCTGCCCAGATATTTCTCGATTCCGGCCAGGGAGGTGGGAGCGGTGCTGGTGAGGAGGTCCGCTTTGAATTGGAGGCCAAACTGGCGGTCCCGAACCCAGCGGCCCTGGGCATGAATCCATTCGCCGGGATTGACGGAAGGAAGCGAGCCGACAACCGTGACGAGATCACGGTGGCCCGAGGCCTTTACCTTCAGCACGGCATAGCCGTTTTCGTCGTTGAAGAAAGTGACCCGCTCGATGAGGCCGGCCAGGCTTTCCGGATGAGATGACGGCAACGGTTTCAATGGCGCAATTTAGGCGCGCAGCCGAGCCGGCGGCAAGTCCTGGAAGGGGTCCGATTGGGAGTTTACAGGGAGCGAAGTTTATGCCTTGCTTGAGCCGGCAGAGGAAAGAAGCGCAAAAGTATAAAGGTAGATCACATATCGGAAAACCCAAGAGGTGTTTGTGAAGCCCGAAACAAGGAGAGGACTGGAGGAGTATATCGAATTTGAACTGGACGCGGACATGCTCCGCGAAGTGGAAGCGCTGGCCCGGGAGGCGAACTGCACGCCGTTTGAAATCTGCGTTCAGCTGCTGAAGGAGAAGATGGAATCCAGCGGGCTGCCGGAATAAACGGAGAAGGATTTAACTGCGCCGACGACGATATGCGCGCGCAACTCCCACGGCTGCCAGCCCAAGTCCCGCGATGGACAACGTCCCCGGTTCCGGCACTGGCGCCACCCCCGAAATATTCAAATCCTTGCTGATGATCAGCGATCCGCCCGGCGCAATGCTCTTGTCCCACTCGAAGGACCACGTGTTGGTTCCCGGCGGACCCGAGACATTGTTATCGTTCAGCGTGTAGCCCGGCACGTTGTTGAGGTTCAGCAAGGTCGAATCGTATCCCGCCGCCTCCCCTTCATTGGCTCCGGGGCTCAAGGCGGTGTCGAGCTTCTCGTTGATGGTCATGTTTCCCGACGTGACCAGCGCCTGGTTGTACAGTCCGTGCAGGTTCTTGCCCAACTGCACCTGATCGCCGCCCGGACCCGCCACGAAGTCGGCATACTGGAAGAAATGGAAATCCAGCGGAGCGCCGGTGAGGTTCTGGATTTTGATCTGTTCGCTCAGGTCGGAGGTGCCGCTGCCCGGGCTGCCGCCGACCAGCGAGTAAACCACCTGCAGGCTGAAGGAAGGATTGCCCGAGTAGCTGGTGGTCAGGAAGTTGTTGGCCGGCTGGCTGATCGAAGGCGCACCGAGCGTATCGATGGAGGCCTGCGGTCCGC
>Ga0070741_10015610_pt1 | contig 12825 bp, 8 predicted proteins | sample Coa_R1_4_FD_66440 | JGI IMG/M metagenome (GOLD analysis project Ga0070741, IMG submission 66440) | Surface soil microbial communities from Centralia Pennsylvania, which are recovering from an underground coalmine fire - Coalmine... | ecosystem: Environmental > Terrestrial > Soil > Unclassified ...
GCCGTGCACGAAGCGAGCCCACGCGCCGGCAAGCCGTTCGTCAAGGTTCACTGTGCCGCGCTGTCGGCCAATCTTCTTGAAAGCGAGCTGTTCGGCCACGTCAAAGGCGCCTTCACCGGGGCGCATCGCGACAAGGTCGGCCGCTTCGAGATGGCCCACGGCGGCACGCTCTTTCTCGACGAGATCGGCGACATCAGCCTCGAAGTGCAGACCAAGCTCTTGCGCGTATTGCAGGAACAGACCTTTGAGCGCGTCGGCTCCAGCGAGTCGGTGCAGGTCGATGTCCGTATCCTTGCCGCCACGCATCAGAACCTGGAAAGCCTGATTCGCCAGGGCCGTTTTCGCGAGGACCTGTTCTACCGCCTCAACGTGTTCCCGGTACAGGTGCCGCCCCTGCGCGAGCGCGCCGAGGACATTCCCGAACTGGCCCTGTACTTCCTGCGCGTCTGCGCCCTGCGCTGCCGCAAGTCCATCAGCCAGATCGACGATGACGTGATGGCGCTGCTCAAGGGTTTTCCCTGGCCAGGCAATATTCGCCAGCTTGAAAATGTGATCGAGCGGGCCGTGGTCATCACCGAAGGCCCCAGCATCACCCTGCAGGAATTGCCGCCGGAGATCCTGGTTGCAGAACCCGTCGCTGCCCACCATCAGTCCCGCGTACTGGTGCCGCGCGAGCGCCACGGCGATCCGGGCCACGGCGACGGCGCCAGCCTGGAACGCGAAACGCTCGTCCGCGCCTTGGCGGCCGCCTCGGGCAACAAGGCCGAAGCCGCCCGCGCCCTGGGCCTGGCCCGCAGCACCCTCATCAGCCGCCTCAAAAAGCTGGGACTGGGCTGAGGCGACAAGTCAGCTCGTGCGCCTGGTGCGTTCCTCGAGATAGGCGGGCAGAGCCTCGCGCCAGGGGCGTAGCGGCGGCAGCTTTGTCGACGCCAACACGCTGTATCCCGGGCGCTCTGCGGGCCGGCCGGCTTCCGCACTTGTGGTCGGCCGCAGATCTGCCTTGATTCCGCTCAGCTCAAGAATGGCTTTGGCGAACTCGAACCAGGTGCACGCGCCGCCGCTGGTCACGTGATACAGGCCGGCCGCGCCGCGCGCGAGCATGCGAACGACGGCGTCGGCCAAATCCGGAGCGTAGGTCGGTGTGCAAGTCTGGTCGTTGACCACGCGCAGGGGGCCACCCTGGATGGCCAGGCGGAGCATGGTCTCGACAAAGTTGCCGCCCTTGCCTCCGGAGCCCCACACGCCATAAAGCCCACACGTGCGGATGACGAGGTGCCTGGGACAGAGCGAGCGCACCAGGTATTCCCCCGTCAGCTTGCTCAGGCCGTAGACGCTCACCGGCCCCGGGGCATCGCCTTCCTCGTAGGGCACGCGCCGGTCATGGTCCAGCCCGAATACGTAGTCGCTGCTGAAATGCACGAGGGCTGCGCCGAGCTTGCGGCACACCAAGGCTAGATGCCGCACGCCCCAGGCGTTGACGGCGAAGGCCGCTTCGGGTTCACCTTCGGCGCGGTCGACGAAGTTGTAAGCGGCACCGTTGATCACGACTTGGGGCGTGAGCGTCTCCAGGGCGGCGTGGAGCGATGCCGGACTGGTCAAGTCGGCCTGAGCACGCGTCAGTGGCACCGCCTCGTCCCCCAGGCGCAGGGACAACTCGCGCCCCAGCTGCCCATTCGCTCCTAGGATGGCGTATCTCATGAGTAGTGGAATGCCCTCCGGTGTGCCCTCGCCAAGTATTATGCCAGGAAAAAGAACAGGGCTCACGGAATTTATCCCGTGAGCCCTGGTATTACTACTGGGTAGGCGATTACTGCGCCTTGATCTTGAACTCCGGCACCGTGTTGTCGCCCTTCTTGAAGGTCATCGCTTTGCCCTTTTCAAAGAACTCGGTGCCTTCGTGCCAGCCGACGACAAACAACTCCACGTCCGCGGGCACGTTCTTGATCTCGAACGTTCCGTCTTCACCGGTCACGGCGGCATAAGGATGCTCGAATACCCAGCCGTACGCGCTCATCCAGGGATGGATGTCGCAGTTGACCGTGATCTTGCTTTTTTGTGGAGCCAAGTCTACTTCTTTTTCTTTTGTAGGCGGAAGCGAGATGTTTTGGGGCTCATTAATCCCCTGCTCGCCCTGGATCTTGCTGTTGTGTAAGGCGCTGGCGTTGTTGATTACCTTGAAAATCTGCCCGGTTTTGACGTGGTCTTTGCCGTCATAATAGCTCGGGTAAAGCACAAACACGTGGGGAATGAAGGCGCAATGCGGTTGTTCCAGCACCACCGTATCGGTGCGTTTCTTGTCCTCATCCTTGACGACGAAATACTTCTTGGCAGGCGGCTTGAGCCAGATTACTGCGTTCTTGACGGCCTTGTCTTTGCCGACCATCCAGGTCTGCTGCACCTTCTCAAAGTCCTTGGCGCCCGCCTCGCAGACCGGCTTGAACTTATCCTCGCTGATGCCCTTGATCGCCGGCATGGTGGGCGGCTCGCCGTTGTACGTCACCTTGCCCTTGACGACCGCATCCCAGTTCTTCGCCAGCGCCTCCATCTTTCCACCCTTGTCCTTGGCGCCCTTGTCGCCTTTTGCACCCTTGTCGTCCGGCTTCGGAGCGGGTTCATCCTTCTTCGGGCAGCCCGTGGTCGTGGTGAGCAGGGCGATGGCCAGGATGCCGGCAAGCGTCAAAAACGGTAATCGTTTCATGCGTGAGTCCTCCGGTGAAAACAGGATGTCCTACTGAAGAAGATCCTCTTCGTTTTGTTCTATTCCCCGAAAAACAAAAAACCACGAACCGGGGAGTTCGTGGTTCATGGTATGAGAGCTAATTTGCGGCGGGCGGAGGATAGTCCAAGTCGCCCACGTCGGTGACGCCGCCGGCCTTGATGGTGATGGGCATGCCGTCCTTGCCCTTGGCGCCGCCGCGCCAGCCGCCCGAGCCGTGCCAGACGACGAGGCGATACTGACCGGCGGGAGCGTCCTTGAACTCAAAGCCGCCGCTCTCGTCGGTCACCGCATAGTACGGATGATTGAACACGCGGATCCAGCCGTTCATCCACGGGTGGATGCCGCACTCCACCTTGACGGGCAAGCGGTCGGCGACCAGGTTCGGCTTGAGCGCCAGGGCGCCGCCGGGCGGAATGAGGATGTTGTTGCCGGCGTTTTCGTTGAACGGATTGCCGGTCCACTTGAAGTTGTGCTGCACCTTGGCGCTGTTCTTGGCGATGACGACCTGGCCTTCACGCACGGCCACGGCATGGGGAATGAACGTGCACACCGGCTGATCGATGATCACTTCCTTGGGCGTGACTTCCTTGAGCTTGGGATGGATGGGCAGCGGGGTTTTGTCCTTGGGGTCGTTATTGATGAGCCAGACGAAGGTCCACTTGAGGCCCTTGTTTTTGGCGTTGACCACCCATTCCTCGCTGTAGACGTCGCCGCAGAATTTCTCGTCGTTCTTGCCGGCGAGGTTGAGCTTCTGCGGCTTGGGAATGTCCTTGCCACCCCAGATGATGCGTCCCTTGACCGTGCCCCACTGGCCGTTCTGGGCATGGACACTCGCATCTTGGGAGCACGCCAGCGCCAGGCCGACAGCGACAATGGCACAGGCCGAAACAAAGCGTCTCATTTCTTCACCTCAGGCGGGGGCGGAACCCAGTAGAAATTCACCGGCAACGAGATCACGCGCGGATAGATCATGAGCACGTCTCGGACCGCAGTGAGCCGATCGAACTGCGTTCCCGCGAACAAAAGCTGATTGCCGGCATCGTCCGCCGGGAAATTATTCGGCATGACCGTGACATAGGTCAAGAAGCGCTGTGGGTTGGCGATCCATTTTTGCGTCCAGCCCGGCCGCAGGCGCAGGTTTGCGAGGGTCAAGGGCGGGCCTTCCGTGGCGAGTTTCAGAGGCACCGGCCCCACCTGATGGCACTGGGTGCAGATGGTGCCGACCACGCGGTACGCGTCGGAGACGTAGGCTTCCGATTGTTCCCACGTCTTCTTCTGATTTTCCAGGCTGCTCTGGTCGACCAGCTTCTCCAGGCGTTTGAACTCAGCTTCCCAGTACGGTTTGGTGGCAGCGGTGGCGTCGGCCAGCCTGCTCTTGGCCCGGTCGCGCTGGTCCTCCGCTTCCTTGAGAATTTGCTGCCACAGCGGCTTGAGATCGTCCATGCGCAGCTCATAGAGCGTCTTTGCCTTGCCCTTGGGGTCCTTCGTGGTCTTGAGCAGTTGCACGTAATCGCTGTTCTTCTTTTTCCAAGACGGGCTGTCGAAGTCCTCTTGCTGGGGGATGGTTTCGTAGGGGTATGTCAGTCCGATGCCGTGGTTGGTAATGCGGGTCACGGCAGCAAAATAGTCGACCAGGGCGCGGGCCTCGTCCTTGGACATGTTGAACTTGGGCATACGCAGCACCGTCATCTTGCGTACTGGCTGTGGATCGAGCAGGAACTGGTAAAGCCATTCGGGCTGCGTGCGCTCGCCCTGGCCGATGAGGATCGGCGGGCTGGCGATGCGGGCATTGGAACTGTCACCGGCGGCAGTCGGGTACAGCTTGGGGTCTTTCTTGGCCAGGTAATCCACCAGGAGGTCCGTGAAGGCGCCGCCAAACGGCCCTTTGTCCTTCAAGAAAGCGTCCAGTGCCCCCGCCGAGGCGAACGCCGACGGCGGCGGATAGAGGAACTGATCGATCGGGATGCCCTTGGGTTGCTCGGTATTGACCGCCAGAAGGCTGAACGACGGCAGATCCCGCCATTTTTTCTTCGAATCCTGGAAACGCAGCGCCTGGCTGAGCCGAATGAACCATTCCTTCGCTCCTTCTTCGGCCAGCGTGTTGGGGCGGATGATGCCGTAGGCGGTCAACTTGTCCGGGGCTGCCGGAGGCGCGCCCACCCAGTTGTGATGATTGAGGAAAACATGATCAGACTTCATGCCGGCGGCAGCAAGCTTGAGAGAGTTTTCCAGAGATTCATTGACGTCGTCGCTCAGCTTGAAATCGAAGATGCCCGGACGAATCAGATGGCAGCCGCCGCAGTTGAACTTGTCGAGCACCTGCCGTCCCTTCACTTCCGCCAGCCGATCCCCCGTTGGTTGATTGATGTTCTTGAGCGGCACCGGCTCAGCAACCAGGCCGAGGATGAACGTGGCGACCGCTTCGCGCGCGTCGGCTTCTTCCTTGTTGGCCCGGGCCGCGAAATCCTCGTCGGACTCACCTTCCTTTTGCTTCAGCCGCGCGAACTTGAACTGCGGCATGCGTGCCAGGTCGTCCCAGGCGCGCAGACGCATGTAATCGTAGCTGCGCGGATCCATGATCTTCTGGTTCAGGTAGCCTTCGCGCTGATGATGGAATAGAGCCTCGGCATAGAACTGCTCGTATGGCTTCTTTTCGACGCCCCCCTCTTCCTTCGTTCCGACCGGCTTGCCGTCCTTGTCCACCAGACTGGGGACAAAGTGGAACTTGCTCTTGACGTAGTTGGCGATGTCCTCGAAGGCGAGACGGTCTGGATCTTTCTTGCCCCACTCGTTCAGGGCGACGCCGATCGGCTTGGCGTTATCGAAACCGGGGATGTCGTGGCAGGCGAAGCAACCCTGTCGGCCCACTGCCTTCTTGCCGAGATAATACTTGATGTTCTCGGCCGAGTAGTTTTCGAGCAGGTCCTGCTCATCATCGGGCAGGTCCTTGATGCCCTGGCCGATGGTGCCTTTTTCCTTCAGTTCCTTCAACTCTTGCTTGGTGAGGAGGCGGACCAGATAGACATCGGCCAGCTTCTTCAAGTCGTCCTCGTCCGGCTGAGCACTCTTCAGTTCATCCCAGCCCTTGCCCAGGTCCATGAGGTCCGGGTTCTTCTGGGACAGCAGCCAGGCGGCAATGTCGGCAACGTCGCTCGGAGTCATGTGCGTGACCGGCATGCGGCTGCGCGGGCTGTGCACGTGCGGATCGAGGATCCACTGACGCAGCCAGGTGCGCCCGGCCTTGGCGTCTTTCTGGTTACCGATCTTCTCGGCGAGCTGGCTGAGGTTGGGGCCGAACTGGGCTTCACTCATGATGGCCGGAGCGTAGGATTCCGTGCCCTTGGTGCCGCCGGCCTTTTCCAGGGCGTGATGGCTATGGCAGGCGAGGCAGCCGCGCTCGGAGAACAGTTGCCGCCCCTTGACGGGATCGCCGTCATAGGAGGGGGCCGGGTCGGCCAGGAGCGGCACGTGGCTCTTGTTGCTGCGCAGCTTGACGCGGCGTACGATTTCTTCCATCTCGCGCCGCTTGGGCCGATCGAGTTTCCTGCCGCTTTTCTCGACGTCTGCCTTCTCTTTGTTCAGCTCATCGAGGCGGGCCTGATCCTTGGCCGCCGCATCGGGCGATTCCTTGTGCACGCGTTCGAGGTCGGCGACGTAATTCTCACTTTGCTTGAAGAGGAAGTGCGTGATCGCCTGCACTTCCGTCGCCGGAAACTTCTTCTCCTCGCCCTTCAGCACCGACGGATCGTTATTGCTGAGGCCGTAGAAGTGAGGCATTTTGGTATCCGGCCGAAACTCGCGCGGCGCCATGAGCCAGCGGGCAGTCCAGCCCGGGTTGGTCTTTTCCACGAGGCGATACAGGCTCGGGCCGACCTTGCGCAACGTCCCCGGCGGGTTTTCCGGGTCAGACTCGATCTTGGCGCGTTCGGTGGGAGTCAACTCTTCCAGAGGGGGATTGGGCTCCAGGCGCAAGTCCGGGCCCACCTGCCGACCGCCCTTGCGTCCGGGGATTTCGTGGCAACCGAAGCAACCGAATTCCTTGAGCAGGTTGTAGCCGCGGAGCAGCTTGGGCGCCTGGTTCTTGTTATCGCTGTCGATGAGATCGGTGACCTGGTAATGACACTTGAGGCAGGATGACTCGACGAAGCGCATGGGCAGCATGGGAAAATCCCACATGTGGCTGGATTCCCAGTCGTGTTGCTTGACCCAACGATCCTTGGTCTTGGTGTCGGTGGGCGTGTGCGCCGCGAGCGTGAAACTGGTGGCGCTGCCCTGCCCGGCATGGCACGAGGTGCAGCCGAATCTCTCCGCGGGATGCTTGCTGTTGGCGCCGACAAACAGTTCGAGCCTGGGGTGCGCACAGAATTCGTTGATGCGTGCCTCGGGCAGCTGACCTTTCGCGAGCGAAGTCAGATCGAGCTGGCTCGGGCTCGGCGTGCCTTTCTCCTCCACGACGCGGCGATCGGCCGGCAAGTCCTTGAGCGCATCGCGCCGTTTCTTCAGCACCGCCCGGGCATCGTCGAGTTTTTGCTTCTGCTCCGTCGAAACTTCGGTGAGCGAACTTAGCATCGCCTTGCTGTAGGCCGGCCGGTCGATGCCCTGGTGGCACGTCATGCAGCGGTCAAAGCGCGTCACCTGCTTGAAGTTGTAATCGATGGGTATGTCGTTGATGGTGAACTGCTGAATCTTGATGGGCGCGTTGAAAGCGTCGATGACCGGCAACGAACGGATCGTGTCGCCCAAGCCCCAGGTCTTCTTGATGGCCAGTTGCACCTGGGCGTCGAACTTGTCGTTGACCTTCTTCATGCTGGCCAGGGCTTCGGTGAGCGGCGCGTCGATCTCGAGGATCTTCTGCTGCAACTCCTTGATGCGCGAGGTATGGGCATCCTTTTCAGCCTGCGCCTTGGCAAGGTCCGCCGTGAGCTGCTCGATTTCCTTCAACAGCCTCTTGGCCTTTTCGGTGTTGCCGTGCTCCTCGATCTCGATGTTGTAGAAGCTGATGCGCGATTCTTGCTCGGATTTGACGTCCTGGTAGTGCTTCTCGCTCTTTTCCTTTTTCGGCTGGATGGAGGCGATCTCGTCCTGCATCTTGCCCAGGTCTGCAGCTTTTTCCTTGCGGGCCGTCTCCGCCTCCTTGACTTTCGCCTCGGCGGCCTCAATTTCATCCAAGCCGGGAATCTGCTGCAGGGCGACGCGCTGGGCGATGGCCGACTCCACGTCGCGGAAGCGGCGCTGCTCCTGCTTGAATTCGCGGTTGAAATCCTGCACGAACATCCACACCGTGCTCACCAGCATCAGGATGCTCGACACGGCAAACACGATATCCAGCGTATATTGGTTGCGGTAATTCTGGTCGGTGGCTGCCATTTCGCCCCTCATCCCCCGCTTCAACCTGGCTTCCGAGCGACTCTACGCGAATGCCAGGCCGAACGCGGCGATCTCGCCCTAGATGTTGAAGAACGCCTCGGGAATATACACGATGTACTTCAGGTTGATGGTCCAGCGCAGCACCATCTTGATCGGCAACGATGCCATGAACTGAATCAACGTGACCAGCACGAAGAAACGGATGAACCCCATCTTGATGAAAAACGGCCGCAGAATGGTCTTGGCCAGGAGCGGCGGCAGCAGCAGCAGGTACGCCAGCACGAGCAAGATGCCCGGCAGTTCGCGCCCGAACCAGCCGCGGCCCTCCATCGCCTGCCCCAGGCCGCTCAGCCAGAAGTAGTCCGACAGGTTCACATTGTTCAGCGGCACGGTCTTGTGCACATCCCATTGCTCGAAGGGCCCGAAAAAGTTCCAGTTCGGGCCGCGCAGGAACGTGCCCAGCACGATCAGCGTCACCCACAGCACTACGAAGCCGGAGAGAAAGGTGGTGAGGGCGAACTTGCGCTGGGTGAAGGTGAAGTAGCCGTTGCCTTTCTGGTTGAAATCGATGTAAGGCAGGGCGATGAGGCCGACGATGATCATGGTGGGCAAGACGACGCCGGCCATCCACGGGTCGAAGTAGACGAGCATTTCCTGCAGACCGAGGAAGTACCAGGGCGCCTTGGACGGGTTGGGCGCCTTGGCGCTGGAGGCTGGCTGTTCCAGCGGCGCCTTGAGGAACACCGCCCAGACGATGAGCACGAAGGTACACACCACCATGGCGATCAGTTCGGTGTACACCAGGTCTGGCCACACCAGCACCTTGTCGTCCTCGGCCTTTTCCACGGGCGGCTCACCGCGCGCCAGGCGTTCGTCGTTGATGACGGCCTTGCGGAAGGCTAGCCAGGTGAAGTAGCCGACGGAAAAGATGAGCAGCACGATGGGCACGTTGTCGGGCTTGGTGATGACGTCGCGGAAGGTACGATCGGTCAGGCTCCAGCCGGAGAAGAGCAGCGTAATGTTCAAGATGGCCCAGGCCACGCCCGGCTCAGTGAGGAAGCGTCGCCAGTACAGGAAGACGGCAAGTCCGGCCACGGCCAGGACGAAGTAGCTGACCGGATTCATGAGGTCGTTGACGGCCTGTTTCATGCCTTCGGGCATGGGCCAGCCCAGGTGCACCAGGAATGCAACTGCATGAACCAGGAAGACACCGGCCACCGCCAGCCAGAGGACGGTCTGGGTGCGGCTCTTCAGCCGGAAGTAGTAATAGAGGGCGAAGCCCACGTTCATGAGCATGACGAGGAAGTAATACACTCCCAGGCCCGTCTGCACGCCAGCGGTAAGAGAGCCGTGATGGTCCATGACAACAACAACCCTGACCAGGATGAGGTTCAGAACCGCTTGTTACAGGGCGCCGCTGATGCCGCCGTCCTTGCGCACGCGCCAGAAGTGCACGGCAATGAGCAAGGCGACTGCGAGGGGCAGAGCCACACAGTGAAGGACGTAGAAACGCAGCAGAGTGGTTTCGCCGACGAACCTGCCGCCCAGAAGCAGGAAACGCGCATCGCTGCCCGAGTGAATCAGTTCGACGCCGCCGATCGCCAGGAACCTGGCACCCGGTCCTTCGTACCCCAGGAAGGGCGTGGCCCGGGCCATGTTGCTGCCGACGGTGATGGCCCAGATGGCCAGCTGGTCCCATGGCAACAGGTAGCCGGTGAAGCTGAGCAGCAGGGTGAGCACGAGCAAGATGACGCCGACCCCCCAGTTGAATTCTCTTGGGGGCTTGTAGCTTCCGGTCAAGAACACGCGATACATGTGCAGCCAGATCGTAATGACCATGGCGTGGGCGCCCCAGCGGTGCAGTTCGCGCAGGATGCCCAGCGTTACCACGTCGCGCAGCGACAGGATGTCGTTGTAGGCATGCTCCAGGGTCGGGCGGTAGTAGAACATGAGCAGAACACCCGTCACCGTCTCCACCAGGAAGAGGAAGAAGGTGATGCCGCCCATGCACCAGGTGTAGCTCAGCGCGATGCCGCTCTTGCGCACCGACACGGGATGCAGGTGCAGAAACAAGTTGGTGAGCATGACGACCACGCGGTTGCGGCGATCGCGCGGCGCCGGATGGCGAAAGATGCTCTTCCAGACCTGACTATTGCGGATGTAGTCGCCTATCGACATGGAGGATCCTTGAGGGATTTTACCCCCAGGACGCGCGTTGCGCGCCCTGGGGCTTGGCTGCACGTTAGAGCATGATGTAGGAGTCGGCGTCGTCCCACTGCCCCAGTTCTTTCTGGAATTTGCGGGACTTATCCACGACGATTTCACCTTCGTCAGTGCGGCGAATGGCATAGCGTTCGAGCGGCCGCGGCGCCGGGCCTTCAAAATTCACACCGGAAATATGGAAACCGCTGCCGTGGCAGGGGCACTTGAACTTCTTTTCGCCTTCGAGCCAGTTGGGCGTACAGCCCAGGTGTGTGCAGGTTGTGCTCAGGGCATAGATAATGTCGCGGCCGCGCTCATCGCGATGGCGGATGACCCACGTGCCCATGTCCTTGTATTTGTCGTCGACCTTGTCTTCTTCGTAAGCGTTAACATTGCCAGCGCGAAAGGTGCTGGGGGGCTCGGACAGGACGTTGGGGAACAGAAAGCGCACGGTGCCCAGCAGCATGCCCACCATCGAAGCGGTGAAGGTGATCCAGGCAATACTGATCCAGGAGCCAAAGACGCCGACCAGGAACGAGCGGCGTGTGCCCCCCTTGTCCGGCGCCTTGCCCGGCGGGGCCTTGGCCGGCGGGGCCTTGGCCGGCGGCGCCGGCTTGGGCGGCGCTGTGGCGGTCGCCGCCGAAGCGGCAGCAGGAGGACTGGGATTGGGGTTAGGGACGGCACCGGCGGGGGGAGAAGCTTCCGACATGTTCCGTTATTTCCACTGCAAAGATCCTGCGTCGGCCCGCGTCGAAGCCGTCACACGATCGTAAACCTCGTTGTCTGGTATCTCACACGGAGTCGTTTTACAATCAAGCCGCGCAGGTGGACAGAGGGCAGGCGAGCACGCCTCGTCCTCGATTCGGGCGAAATGGCTCATGCCAGGTGATGGCGAATGGTCGAAGCGTTCACGGGCTGGAGCAGGCCTTTCTCGGTGATAATGCCGGCAATGAGCTGCGCCGGGGTGACGTCGAACGCCGGATTGTAAACCTTGACGCCGTCGGGCGCGACCTGCTTGCCCAGGCCGTGGGTGACCTCCCGGGCGTCGCGTTGCTCGATCGGAATGGCGTCCCCACTCGCAAGCGACAGATCGAAGGTGCTCGAAGGTGCAGCCACGTAAAAGGGAATGTTGTGTGCCCTGGCCAGCAAGGCGACGCTGTAGGTGCCGATCTTGTTCGCAGTATCGCCATTGGCGGCGATGCGGTCGGCACCGGTAATCACCAGGTTGATGCGCCCCTCCTTCATCACCTGGCCGGCCATGCTGTCACATATCAAGGTTACGTCAATGCCGCGCTGCTGCAGTTCCCACGCCGTCAAACGGGCGCCTTGCAGCAGCGGCCGTGTCTCGTCGGCAAAGACGCGGAAGGTGCGGCCCTGCTCGGCAGCGGCGAACATCACCGCCAGGGCCGTGCCGTAATCGGCGGTGGCCAGGCCGCCGGCATTGCAGTGCGTCAAAACACCCTGGTTCTCGCCGATCAAGGCGGCCCCGTGCTTGCCGATGGCCCGGCACATGTGCCGATCTTCGTCCTCGATGGCGGCGGCCTCCGCGCGGAGCATCGCTCTCAGCTGAGCGACGGGAAGTTTTTCAACAAATGGGCGTGCGGCGCGTTCCATGCGCTCCAGCGCCCAGAAGAGGTTGACCGCCGTAGGCCGGCTCGTCCGCAAGTAGTCGGCAACCTCCTTCAGGCGCTGGGCAAAACCGCCGCGCGTGGCATCCACTCCCACCTGCATGCCGACGACCACGCCATAAGCCGCCGCCACGCCGATCGCCGGCGCGCCACGCACACGCAACATCCGGATGGCTTCCCAGACCTGCTCCACCGTGCGGCAATCACGGTAGGCAACCTGCGTCGGCAAGAGCGTCTGATCGATCAGCCTCAGGAAACCGTCGACGCCACCGATCCATTCCAGGGTACGCACAGGTTCACTCATGATCGATGGTCTCGCACACCGCATGTCCCCATCTGGCTTGCCGCTTCGCGCTCGGAGGTCGCTTACGCACTTTTCTCTCTGGCATGTTATTTCGCTTGCAAGACTCCCAGCACCGTCTCATGCAGCAAGCCATTGCTGGCGAGGACATCGGGCTGATAGATGGTGCGCTTGCCCTGCCAGTCGGTCATCTTGCCGCCGGCCTCCTCGACAATGGGCACGAGGGCGGCCAGGTCCCATGCGTGCACGCCGTGTTCGACCATGATGTCGCCCGAACCCTGGGCCACCAGCATGAAACCGTAAAAATCGCCGAAGCCGCGCTGCCTTTGGGTCTGGCTCACCAGCTGCAGAAACTGCTTCTCCGCGCCCGCTTTCTGAAACCAGGTGATGCTCGAATAGAACAGATGGGCATCCTTGAGAGTATTGACCTGCGACACGCGGATGGGCCGGTCGTCGCGGAAGGCCCCGTCGCCGCGCAAGGCGCGGTACGTTTGCCCCATGGCGGGAAGCTCAACGACGCCCGCGATGCATTCCCCCTGGTATTCCAGTCCCACGAGGGTGCCCCAGATGGCAACACCGCGAACGAAGCTGCGCGTGCCGTCGATCGG
>Ga0070741_10015611_pt1 | contig 12824 bp, 10 predicted proteins | sample Coa_R1_4_FD_66440 | JGI IMG/M metagenome (GOLD analysis project Ga0070741, IMG submission 66440) | Surface soil microbial communities from Centralia Pennsylvania, which are recovering from an underground coalmine fire - Coalmine... | ecosystem: Environmental > Terrestrial > Soil > Unclassified ...
AGCGGCCGACGTCCCGCCCGGCGGGGACGGTGTCGACGTCGCCGCCGTCGCCGCCGCCCCGGAGATCGTCCTGCGCAAGAACCGTTTCGACGCCTTCTCCAATCCCGTCACGGCGCCGTTGCTCCGGGCGCTGGCGCCGGACCGCGTCGTCGTCTACGGCGTGGCCCTCGAGGTCTGCGACCGCTACGCCGTCGACGGCATGCTGGCGCTTCGGGCCGGCTTCGAGATCGTCCTGGTGGAGGACGCCGTCGCCGCCCTCGACCCCGCCTCCGGAGCCGAGCTCGTCGACCGGTGGCGGGAGCGCGGCGTGCGGATCGCCACCACGCAGGAGGTGCTGCGAGAAATGGGTGATCCAGGGCTGTGAACCCCGACCTCCTCCTCGCCCACTACCACGAGATCGGCCTCAAGGGCCGCAACCGGCCCCGCTTCGAACGGGCCCTGCGGGACAACCTCAAGCGGGCGCTGGGCGACTCGGCGGCCCGGATCCGCCTCGTCAGCGGCCGCGTCGAGATCCTGGAACCGAAGCCCGATGCCCTCGAACGCGTCACGCGGGTCTTCGGCGTGGCCAACGTGGCGCCCGTCCTCGTCGCTCCGGCCGATCTCGACGCCATCGTCGCCACCGCCGTCGACGTCGCCGCCGACGCCGACACGCTGACCCCCTTCGAGACGTTCGAGGTCCGGGCCCGGCGGGCCCGCACGTCGTTCGCCGCCACCAGCCAGCGGGTCAACGAGACCGTCGGCGACGCCATCCGGATCGGCCTCGGCAAGCGGGTCAACCTCTCGCGGCCCGATGTGTCGGTACGGATCGAGATCGTCCACGACAAGGCCTACGTTTCGGCGGCCAAGATCCCCGGCCCCGGCGGCCTGCCGGTGGGCACCGCCGGTCCGGTCGTCGCCCTCCTGTCGGCCGGGATCGACTCGCCGGTGGCGGCCTGGAGGATGATGCGCCGGGGCGCCGACCCCGTCGCCGTCCACTTCCACGGCCAGCCGTTCACCGACCGGTCGTCGGAGCAGAAGGTGGGCCAGCTGGTGGCGGTGCTGGGCCGCTGGGGGTACCGCCGGTCGTGGTGGTCGGTGCCGATGGGCGAGGCCCAGCGGGAGATCACGCTGTCCGCGCCGTCGCCGCTGCGGGTGCTGCTCTACCGCCGCCTCATGGTCCGGGTGGCGGAGGGCATCGCCGCCCGCCACGGCGCCCTGGCCGTCGTCACCGGCGAGAGCCTCGGGCAGGTCGCCTCCCAGACCCTGGAGAACATGGCCGCCGTCGGCTCCGTGGCCACGCTCCCGCTGCTCCGGCCGCTGGTCGGCACCGACAAGGTGGAGATCATCGACGAGGCCCGCCGGGTCGGCACCTACGACATCTCGGCCGAGGCCCACCAGGACTGCTGCACCCTGTTCGAGCCCCGCGATCCGGCCACCCACGCTCGGGCCGCGGAGCTCGACGAGGCCGAGGCGGGCTACGACCTTCCGGCGCTGGTGGCCGACTGCCTCGAGCGGGCCGAGCCGCGCCCCGCGCCGTAGTTCCCTTGCAGGAGCGGCGTTGTACGAGCCCGAAGTGGTTCACCTACGTCCGTTACCATTTGGTCGCAAGTGCTCGACTATCACCTCCACCTGTTGCGGCATGGAGAGAACGGCCCCTACCGGGTCGAGTCGGTGCGCGCCTACGCCGGGGCGGCGGCCGCCGCCGGCGTGGAGGAGATCTGCATCACTGAGCACCTCTTCCGCTTCCGCCAGGCCGACCGGCTCCTGGCCGGCTGGTGGGACGCCGACCCTGACGGGCGGCTCCGGGCGCAGACGGCGGCGTACTGGGCCGAGCACGCCACCGGCGACCTCGAGGAGTACGTCGATGCCGTGACCGGCGCGGCGTCCGCCGGCGCGCCGGTTCCCGTCCGCCTCGGCCTGGAGGTCGACTACTACCCCGGGCGCATGGGCGAGGTGGCCGACCTGCTGGCCGGCTGGCCCTTCGACCTCCTGCTCGGTTCGGTGCACTGGCTCGGTGCCTGGGGGTTCGACCAGATGGGCGACCCGGTGGTCGACGAGCAGTGGTCCACCCGGGAGGTGGAGGCGGTGTGGGACGCCTACGTCGCCGCCATCGAGGAGCTGGCCGCCACCCGCAGCGCCGACGTCCTGGCCCATCCCGACCTGGCCAAGGTGGCGGGGATCGTGCCCGAGGGCGACCTGGCGCCGTGGTGGGACCGGCTCGCCAAGGCGGCGAAGGAGAACGGCGTCGCCGCCGAGCTGTCGTCGGCCGGGTGGCGCAAGCCGGCCGCCGAGGCCTATCCGGCGCCGCCGCTGCTGGCCCGGTTCCGGGCCGTCGGCGTCCGGGTGACGACCGCCTCCGACGCCCACGAGCTGGCGCTGGTGGCCGACGGCGCCGATCGCCTCCGAACGTTGCTGGGCAACGCCGGCTACACCGAGCTGTGTGGCTTCGAACGGCGCTGCCCGTCCCCAAGGGCCATCTGAGGGACGATGGCCACCCTCGTCGAGCTGGCCCGGTCGCACACGCGGCTGACGGCCGATGACGCCGCCCACCTCCAGCGGCTGGCCGCCGCCTGGGGGATGCTGGCCGACCTCTGCTTCGCCGACCTGCTGCTGCTGGCGCCGGTGGCGGGTGAGGAGGGCCACCGCTTCGTGGTGCTGGCCCAGGTGCGCCCGACGACCGACCAGACGCTCTACCGCGACGACATGGTCGGCACGATCGTCGACGAGGTCGAGCGGCCGCTGATCGCCCGGGTCTGGCGGCTGGGGGAGATCGGTGTCGGCGACGCCGCCGTCCTCGGCACGTCGACCGAGCGGGCCAACGTGCAGGCCATCCCCGTCCGCCACCGAGGCAAGGTCATCGCCCTGCTGACCCGGGAGGCGGCCACGATCACCGGCCGGCGCCTCGGGGAGCTGGAGCGGGTCTACTTCGAGATCTTCGACCGCTTCGCCCGGATGCTCTACGAGGGGACCTTCCCGTTCAAGGGCGGGGCGCTGGTGCCGGAGGAGTCGCCCCGGGTCGGCGACGGCGTCCTGTTCCTCGACAACGAGTCGACGGTGCGGTACGCCAGTCCCAACGCCGTCAGCTCGCTGCACCGGATGGGCATCCACGCCAACGCCCAGGGGCAGCGCCTGGGTGACATCGGCCTCGACGACGACGCCGTCCGCACCGCCTTCGCCGCCCGGGCGCCGGTGACCGAGGAGCTGGAGTGGGGCGACACGTCGATCCTGCTGCAGGTGATCCCGCTGCTGGAGGACGGCACCCCGAACGGCGCGCTGCTGCTGATGCGCGACGTCTCCGAGCTCCGCCGGCGGGACCGGATGCTGCTCTCCAAGGACGCCACCATTCGGGAGATCCACCACCGGGTGAAGAACAACCTCCAGACCATCGCCTCGCTGCTGCGGCTCCAGAGCCGGCGCCTCGGCTCGCCGGAGGCCAAGCAGGCGCTGGAGGAGTCGGTCCGGCGGATCCGCTCCATCGCCCTCGTCCACGAGACCCTGGCCTACGAAGCCGGCAACACCGTGCCCTTCGGGGAGATCATCCGGCCGCTGGTCCGGGTGGTGGAGGACGGGCTGGTGTCGCCGGAGCGCCACATCCGCTTCCATGTCGAGGGCGACCCCGGCGACCTGCCGGCCGAGGTGGCCACGCCGCTGGCGGTGGTGCTGACCGAGCTGCTGCAGAACGCCGTCGAGCACGGCTTCCCCGACAACGGGTCGGGCGAGCGCCGGGAGGGCTCGGTCACGGTGCGGATCGTCCGGGAGGACGACGAGGCGGTGGTCGACGTCGTCGACGACGGGGTCGGCCTGCCCCCCGACTTCTCCCCCGAGACCGCCACGGGGCTCGGCCTGTCGATCGTGCGGACACTGGTGCAGAGCGAGCTGGCCGGGGAGCTGACGATGAAGAACGAGGGCGGCACCCGCGTGCACCTCCGGGTGCCGATCGCCGCGCCCCGGGTGGAACGGCCGTAGCGGCCCGCCGACGGGGGTGTGGACGCTCCGGGCTACGGCACGACGATCGTCAGGGCGTCGTCCTCGTAGGTGAAGTCCAGCCGCTCGACGTCGCCGAGGTGGTCGCCGTCGACCTGGTAGGGGAAGGGCCCGCTGCCGAAGACGCTGAGCGCCGGCACGTCGGCCCGGTGCACCAGCCGGGGGTGGCGGTGCAGCACCTTCCCCGAGCCCAGCGCCGACATGATCACCGCCATCACCGGGGCGAAGCGCAGCGTGCGGAAGACCGTCACGGAGAGGCGGGAGTCGAGCCCGGCCTCGGGCGCCACCACCACCGGCCGGGGGCCGAGGAAGGTGTAGGGGCTCGTCTTCGACACGATGGCGAAGTAGCAGCCGTCGATGAGCTCCTCGCCGATCTGGACGGCGAAGTGCGGGCGGCGGTGGTCGTAGTGGCGGAACCACGTCACCAGGGCGCTGGCCACGAACAGGGGATGGCCGGCGTAGCGCTTCAGCTCGTTGCGCCGTTCCACCTGGGCCACGACGGCGGCGTCGAAGCCGAGGCCGGTGTGGAACAGGAAACGGCGCCCGTTGACGCACCCGACGCCGATGCGGCGGTAGGAGTGGCGGTGCAGCGAGGCCAGCAGCTGGCCCGTCGCCTCCAGCGGGTCGCGGGCCACGCCGATCGTCCGGGCGAAGACGTTGGTCGACCCGCCGGGCAGCGGGGCGAGGGCGGTGTCGGTCCCGGCGAGGCCGTTGGCCGCCTCGTTGAGGGTGCCGTCGCCCCCCATGGCGACCACGACGTCCATGCCCTCGTTGGCCGCCCCGTGGGCCAGGCGCTCGGCATGGCCCCGCCGGGTCGTCTCGGCCACCGTGAGGTCGTGGTCGGCGTCGAGCGCCTTGGCGATGACCACCCGGGCCCGGGCCGTCACCGACGACGCGGTGGCGTTGACGATCAGCAGGATCCGCACTCGGCCGGCCAGGCTAGGCGGGCATCACGGCGTCATCGGCGCCATCGGTGCCATGGGGCGGAACCAGGTCCCGTCGTCGGGCCGGCCCGACGGCCCGAGCCACTGCACCAGCCCGTCGCCGGTCCACACGGGCGGGTCCATGGCCGAGGCCGGCGTAGGGACGGCCTCCCAGGCCCGGCGGTGGGGGTCGAACAGCGCCGCCTGCCCGCAGTGGACGGCGACGACGTAGCCGCCGGCGGCCACGCCCTCCGGCAGGCAGTCCCGGCCCTCCAGCGGCAGTTCCGACAGGCTCCGCCAGTCGTCGAGGGCGGGGTCGTAGCCCGCCGAGCTGAGGTCGTGGTCCCAGGCGATGATCTCGGAGCCGTCCCAGGCCAGGGCGATGGCCTGCCCCGACAGCGGGGCGGCCAGCAGGTCGCGCCAGTGTCCGGTGGCCGGGTCGAGGGCCGCCCCCCGCGCCCGGTCGTCGGGGGCCAGGACGCTGCGCTGGCGGTCGAGGAACGTGCCGTAGACGACGAGTTCCCTGCCCGTCCAGGCCGAGGCGCCGTCGTTGATCTGCATGGGGAGGCCCGGCAGCGCCCGCCACGTGTCGCGGGCCGGGTCGTAGGCGGCGGCGTCCTGCAGGCCGTCGAACAGCCCGGGACCCCGGGCGCCGACCACCAGCACCTCGGCGCCGGTCCAGGCGACGGCCAGCGGCACCCGGCCCGAGAGCGGCCCCGCACCGATCGTCCGCCAGTGATCGGTGGCCGGGTCGTAGGCGGCGCCGTCGTTCTGCGGCCCGGCGCCGTTGATCCCGCCGAAGATCACGACCTCCCGGCCGGTCCAGACGGCGCCGGCGCCGCTGCGGTTGGTGAGCGGCGACCGGCTGAGGCGCCGCCACCGGTCGGTGTGGGGATCGTAGGCCGCCCCTTCCGGAGCCCGGCCGGGACGGTCCCCGCCCCAGTAGACGACCTCGTGGCCCGTCCAGACGGCGATGTTGCCCTGCCGGGGCGCGAGCGGGCCGACGGGCCGCCACACCCACCCGTCGGGGAGGTGGTGCGGCGGCCGGGTCGGGACTCCGGCGCCGATCGAGGCGGCCGATTCGCCGGCGCCGGCCTCGGCCGGACCGGGCTCGGGCGGTGCCGGCTCCTGGAAGGTGACCGGCCGGGGGGTGGGACCCGAGCCGGGATGGCCGGCCAGGGAGCCGACGGCCAGCACGGCGGCCAGCAGGGCGCCCATCACGGCCGCCACCTGCTTGGCGCCGGGGCCGGCGGCGGCTCCCGCCGACCGGCACCGGCCGTCCGCCGGTTCGAGGTCGATCACGGCGCCAGTATTTCTCGCCGGCGCAGGATGAGCCACCCGGCGTCACCCGGGTCTTAACCTTTCGGCTGTGAACGGGCTGCTCTCCGGCGCCACGCTGCTCCCCGCCGCCGAGCGTACGAGGATGCAGCGCATCGGCGACAGCCTCAGCCACTTCGGCCGCGACGACGGGCTGCGGATCATCCTCATCGTGCTCGGCACGGTGATCGCCGTGCGGGTGGTGCGGATCGTCCTCTACCGGCTGCAGCGGCGGCTGGAGCGGTCGCGCCTCAATGCGCTCCCGGGTGAGACCGGCCGGCTGAGCGCCCTCTTCGACGTCCTGCACTACCTGGCGGTGGCTGTGGTGGTCGGCATCGGGCTCATGAGCGCGCTGGCGGTGCTCGGCGTCAACACCGGCGCGCTGCTGGCCTCGGCCGGGGTGCTGGGCTTCGCCGTCGGCTTCGGCGCCCAGACGATGGTCAAGGACCTTCTGAACGGGCTGTTCCTGTTGGCCGAGGGCCAGTACACCATCGGCGACGAGATCACGATCAGCGGCGTCACCGGGGTCGTGGAGCGGGTCACGCTGCGGACGACGACGCTGCGGGCCACCAACGGCGACGTCCACATCGTGCCGTCGGGCGACGTGCGGTTGGTGACGAACAAGTCGAAGGGCTGGTCCCAGGTGGCCATCGACGCCGGCATCGCCTACACGACCCCGGTCGACCGGGCGCTCGAGGTCCTCGAGCTGTACTGCGGCGAGATCGCCGCCGACACCGCCATCGCCGCCGATCTCATGGAGCCGCCCAAGGTCGCCGGCGTCACGGCCTTCCAGGACCACCAGTACGTCGCCCGGGTGACGGCCAGGGTGCGACCCGGCGCCGACTCGAAACCGGTCGAGCGGCGCATGCGGGCCCTCCTCCGCCGGGTGTTCGAGCGGGAGGGCATCGAAACGCCGGTGCCCGTTCCGCTGCTGGCGATGCCGTCCTCGGCCGGACGGCCGCCGGCCGGACCGGCGGCGCCCCCGGCGTCGCCGGCGTCCCCGGCCGGGGAGTGACGCCGCCGGGAAAGGCCGCCGGCGGTGCCGGCCGCCGGGGCGACCGGGGGGCGGCGCTGGCGGCCATCACGGCCGAGGTCGTCGAGTGCCGGAAGTGCCCCCGGCTGGTGGCCTGGCGGGAGGAGGTGGCCGCCCACCCCCGGCCCGCCTACCGGGGCGAGGCCTACTGGGGCCGGCCGATCCCCGGCTTCGGCGACCCGGCCGCCCGGGTGGTGGTGGCCGGTCTCGCCCCCGCCGCCCACGGCGGCAACCGCACCGGCCGCATCTTCACCGGCGACCGTTCCGGCGACTGGCTGTTCCGGGCCCTGTACCGGGCCGGATTCGCCAACCAGCCGCAGTCGGTGTCGGCCGATGACGGTCTCCGCCTCACCGGCGCCTGGGTGTCGGCGGCCGTCCGCTGCGCGCCGCCGGCCAACAAGCCGACGGTCGAGGAGCGCGACACCTGCGCGCCGTATCTGGTCCGGGAGCTCGCCGTGCTCGAACCGGCCGTCATCGTGGTCCTCGGGTCGTTCGCCTACGAGGCGGCGTGGCGGGCCCTGCGGGACCTCGGCGTCGCCCTCCCCGCCCCCCGACCCCGGTTCGGCCACGGCGTCGAGGTCGCCACCGCCGGCCCTGTCGTGCTGTGCTCCTTCCACCCCAGCCAGCAGAACACCTTCACCGGCAAGCTCACCGAACCGATGCTCGACGCCGTCTTCCACCGGGCCCGGGCCCTGGCCGGGCTCACGCCGCCCGCAGGCCGGTGACCGACTCGGCGATGGCCCGGGCCACCATCTCGGGCCGGCGGACGACCTGCCGCCACGTGAACCGGAGGACGTGCCAGCCGTGGGGGACGAGCCCGTTCTGGCGCACGAAGTCCTTCGACATGGCCCGCGGCGTGCCGTGCACCCCGAACCCGTCGACCTCGATCGCCAGCCTGATCTCCGGATAGGCGAAGTCGACCTCGGCCAGGAACACCCCGCCCGGCGTCCGGATGACGTGATGGAACACCGCCGGCGGAAGCCCCGCCTGCCGGAGAAGCCGGGCCATTCGGGGCTCCAGCAGCGAATCGTTGACGTCCTCGCCCAGGGCCCGCTCGTCGAGTACTCCGCCCAGGACGCCGCAGCCCGATCGGCCCCGCTCGGACAGATCGTTGCGCATCCATTCGATGGCGGCGACGGAGAAGAGCGACGGCGGTGCGAGCCCGGTGTCGAGGGCGTCCTCGACCCTGTCGGCCCGGAGCACGGCCCCTAGGTCGACGATGGTCCGGAGCGGGTTGGTGACGGGGAGGCGCCGGCGGACCGTCGTGTGCTCCGGGACGAGGTCACCGGACCGGTGCACCACCGTCCGCTTCGGCCGGGGGGCCCGTCCTCGGGCGACGGTGATCTCCACGATCTCGTCGGTCGGGTCGAGGAGTCCCCAGATCCTGGCCGCCGTCCGGTGCGAGGCGACCGCCCCCGGCCCCGCCGCCAGGCAGGCAGCCATGACCGAGCGTTCCCAGGAGTCAGGCGCCCCAGCGAACGCCAGCACTCCAGCGTGGAGGCGCACGAGACGGCCACGGCGTGCGCCGCGGAAGAGCGAGTCTGACGAGACTCCGCGCTCGGCGGCCTGCCGGGCGGAGAAGGCGCCGTACTGCCGAGCGGCGACGTCGGCGAGGTCCTCGATCATCGGCTTCCCTCGAATCTGGGCAGGAAAAACCGCGGAAACCGCGGAGAATCCTGCCGAGTTCCAAATGGCGGCGGGGGAAGTCGACGGCGGGGGAAGAGCAGGGGCAGGGTACCCTTCCTGGTATGGGCAGTCAGCTGAATTTGCGGGGCGTGTACGTGGCGGCGGTCACGCCCTTCGGGGAGGACGGCGCCGTGGCGCTCGAGTCCCTCGAGGGGCTGGTGCACGGGTTCCTCGACGCCGGTGCGGCGGGTGTCGTGGCCCTCGGCACGACGGCCGAGGCGGCCGCCCTGGAACAGGACGAGAAGCAGGCCGTCGTCGACCTCTGCGCCAAGGTCTGCGCCGAGCGATCGGCGCAGCTGATCGTCGGGGCCGGCACGAACAACACCGCCGCCTCGGTGGCCGCCGTCGAGGCCCTGCGGGGGACGCCGGCGCTGGTCGCCGCCCTGTCGGTCGTCCCGTACTACGTGCGGCCGTCGGAGGCCGGGATCGTCGAGCACATGAAAGCGGTGGCCGCGGCCAGCCCCGTCCCCCTCGTCGTCTACAACATCCCCTACCGCACCGGACGGGCGCTCGGCTCCGCCTCGCTGCTCCAGTTGGCCAACACGCCGAACATCGCCGGCGTGAAGCAGGCCGTGGGCAGCATCGACCTCGACACGCTCGAGGTGCTGGCGGGCGCGCCCCGCGACGGCTTCGCCGTCCTCGGCGGGGACGACGCCTACCTCTTCCCAACCGTCCTCATGGGCGGCGCCGGCACCGTGGCGGCGTCGGCCAACATCGCCACCGAGCGGTTCGTGGCCATGATCGAATGCGGCCTGGCCGGCAAGCTCGAGGAGGGCCGCACGCTCTCCGAAGCGCTGCTCCCGCTGGTCAAGCGGCTCTTCGCCGAACCCAACCCGGCGGTGATCAAGGGCGTGCTCCACGCCACCGGGAAGATCCCGACGCCGGCGCTCCGCCTGCCGATGACGCCGGCGTCCTCCGCCGCCGTCGACGCCGCTGTGGCGGCATTGGAGAAGCTCCCCTCGTGACCCGCCTCACCCGCCGCCAGTCCCGCATCCTCATCGCCGCCGCCGTGTGGACGCTCTACGTCTGGATCAGCCGCCTGGTCATCATGTCGGGCCAGCACAACTCGTTCGGGTTCAACCTCGTCCACGGCATCCTGGCCGCCGTCTCGATCGCCTTCGGGCTCGCCGTCGGGAAGATCGGCTGGGACGCCCGCCGGGCCGAAGCTAAGCAACCGGTTCGCTGATGGCAGCGGCGAGGAGCTCGTCCTGCTCCTTGTCATGGATGGTCTGGCTGCCGCTGGCCGGGCTGCCGCTCTCCGTCCGGGCGACGTGGACGATGCCTTCGTCGCCGCCCAGCACCCGGCGGAGGTGCCAGTCGACGAAGCGCCAGGCGCCCATGTTCTCCGGCTCCTCCTGCGCCCACACCACCTGGGTCTCGGGGTAGGACTCCAGCGCGGCCACGACCTCCCGGCCGGGGAAGGGATAGAGCTGCTCGAGGCGGAGGACCACCACCGGCGCGCCCTCCTTGTTGCGCCGCTCGATCAGCTCGTGGCCGAACTTGCCCGAGCAGAGCACGACCCGCTGGACCGTCTCGGCCGCCGGCGCTTCGGGATCGAGCAGCACCGGCCGGAAGCCGCCGCCCACCAGCTCGCTCACCGCCGAGCGGGCCGCCGGCATGCGCAGGTACTTCTTCGGCGTCATCACCACCAGCGGCTTGCGGGGCCGGGACAGCGCCTGGGCCCGCAGAAGGTGGAAGTACTGCGCCGCCGTCGACGGGTAGGCGACGCGGATGTTGTCCTCGGCGCACAGCGACAGGAAGCGCTCGAGCCGGGCGCTCGAGTGCTCCGGACCCTGGCCCTCGAAGCCGTGCGGCAGCAGCAGCACGAGCCCGCTCTCCTGCGCCCACTTGTCCTCGGCGGCGACGATGAACTGGTCGATGATGACCTGGCCGCCGTTGGCGAAGTCGCCGAACTGCGCCTCCCACAGGACGAGGGCGTCGGGGTGGGCCACGGAGTAGCCGTAGTCGAAGCCGAGGGCGGCGTACTCCGACAGCAGCGAGTCGTAGATCCGGAACGACGCTCCGCCCCGGCCGAGCACCGACAGCGGCAGGTGCTCGGCTTCGGTCCTGTAGTCGACGAGGACGGCGTGCCGTTGCGAGAACGTCCCCCGCCGGGTGTCCTGCCCGGCCAGGCGGATGGGCGTGCCGTCCTGCAGCAGCGTTCCGAAGGCCAGCGACTCGGCCAGCGCCCAGTCGACCGTCCCCGCTTCGAACGACGTCTTCCGGCTCTGGATCTGCCGGGCGAGCTTGGGGTGGATCGTGAACCCCTCGGGGGCGCCGGTGAGGACGTCGACCACGGCGGCCAGCCGGTCGGCCGGGACGGCGGTGTCGACCCGGGGTTCCTCGTGGCGGGCCCAGTCGTCGACGACCGGCGGCGGCAACGGCTCCGACGACGGCGGCTCCGACGCCTTGGTCTCGGCGAAGGCACCTTCCAGGCGCCGCTGGAAGTCCTCCAGCGCCGCTTCCGCTTCCTCCACGGTGATGTCGCCCCGGTTGATCAGCGCCTCGGTGTAGAGCTTGCGGATCGAGCGCCGGGCCTCGATGAGGGCGTACATGGCCGGCTGGGTGTAGGCCGGCTCGTCGGCCTCGTTGTGGCCGTGGCGGCGGTAGCAGACCATGTCGACGACGACGTCGCGGGCGAAGCGGGCCCGGTAGGCGAAGGCCAGCCGGGCGACCCGGACGCAGGCCTCGGGGTCGTCGCCGTTCACGTGGAAGATCGGCGCCTGGACCATCTTCGCCACGTCGGTGGCGTAGAGCGACGAGCGCCCCCGCTCGGCGGCGGTGGTGAAGCCGACCTGGTTGTTGACCACGATGTGGATCGTGCCGCCCACCCGGTAGCCGGGCAGCTGCGACAGGTTGAGCGTCTCGGCCACCACGCCCTGGCCGGCGAAGGCCGCGTCGCCGTGGATCAGCACCGCCAGCGTCGACGTGTGGGTGGTGTCGTTTCGCCGGTCCTGCTTCGCCCGGGTCATGCCCTCCACCACCGGGTCGACGGCCTCCAGGTGGGAGGGATTCGACGCCAGCGTCAGGTCGAGCATGCGGGAGTCGGGGCTGCGGTGCACGCCGGTCGCCCCCAGGTGGTACTTCACGTCGCCCGAGCCCTGGGCCAGCGCCGGATCGAGGTTGCCCTCGAACTCCCGGAAGATCTGGCCGAACGTCTTGCCGACGATGTTGGCCAGGACGTTGAGCCGCCCCCGGTGGGCCATGCCCAGCACCGCTTCGTCCATGCCGGTGGCGCTGGCCTCGTTGAGGATGGCGTCGAGCATGGGGATGAGGCTCTCGGCTCCCTCGAGGCCGAAGCGCTTGTGCCCCAGGTACTTGGTGTGCAGGAAGCGCTCGAAGGCCTCGGCGGCGTTGAGCCGCTCCAGGATGCGGCGCTTGTCGGGCAGGGGGACGTCGACCCGGGCTCCCTCGACCTGCTGCTGGATCCAGGCCTTCTGCTCGACGTCGGAGATGTGCATGTACTCGACGCCGATCGTGCGAGAGTAGGCGTCGCGCAGCACGCCGAGGATGTCGGACAGCTTCATCGTCCGGCTGCCGGCCAGCCCGCCGGTGGCGAAGCTCCGCTCCAGGTCCCAGATGGTCAGGCCGTAGTAGGCGGGGTCGATCTCCACTGGCGTGACGGCGCTCTTGCGGCCCAGCGGGTCGAGGTCGGCGATGAGGTGCCCCCGTACCCGGTAGATGTTGATGAGCTGCAGCACCCGGGCCTGCTTGTCGACCTCGTCCTCCGAGTCGTCTTCCGGGTTGCTGTCCACCCTCCAGCGGACGGGCTCGTAGGGCACGTGGAGGCTCTTGAAGATCTCGTCGTAGAAGCCGTCGTCGCCGAGCAGCAGCAGGTGGACGTGGCGGAGGAACTCGCCCGACTCCGCCCCCTGGATGATGCGGTGGTCGTAGGTCGACGT
>Ga0070741_10015612_pt1 | contig 12823 bp, 11 predicted proteins | sample Coa_R1_4_FD_66440 | JGI IMG/M metagenome (GOLD analysis project Ga0070741, IMG submission 66440) | Surface soil microbial communities from Centralia Pennsylvania, which are recovering from an underground coalmine fire - Coalmine... | ecosystem: Environmental > Terrestrial > Soil > Unclassified ...
TCGCCGGTCTCGGTCGTGTCGAGCCAGCCCTGCATCTCCTCCCACGCCCGCGCGTCGCGCCCCGACGCGAGCAGGAACGGCTGGAACCCCTGCAGCTGCCGGCGGCAGAGGTAGTTCTGCCGTCCTTTCAGCACCGTGACGGTCACCGGCCTCCCCACGACCGCCGCGGCGGTCGGCACATCCTTGTCGAGCAGCTGCTCCTGCAGCGCCTTGGTCGCGGTCGCGACGACGACGCGCTCGCCCGACGCGAGCGCGGGCACGAGGTACGCGAGGCTCTTGCCGACGCCGGTGCCCGCCTCGGCGAGCAGGTGCTCACCCGTCGCGAGCGCACGCTCGACCGCGGTCGCGAGCGCCGCCTGCTCCGGGCGCGGCTCGTAGGCGGGAAGCTCCCGCGCGAGTGCGCCGCCGGGCCCGAAGACCGTGTCCACGGAGAGAGCGTACGCAGGCGAACGGACGTTCTCAGCGCGATCGGGGGCGCCGCGGAGAAAAGTGCGCATATTGCGACATTCCTGTCACAGACGTGTTGACGGCCCCGCCGCGAGCCGGATAGGTTCCCTGCGTCGGATCCGGTAGCTCTTCGGAGTCGCTGGATCCGACATCTCGGCCCCGGCAGGTCTTCGGACTCGCAGGGGCCGAGTTTTTTGTGCCTCGGAGGCGTCTCGGGGATCCGTCCGGAGGCGGGCGTACAGTTGTTCGCCCATGTCGATCGCGTTCCTGATCATCGGGCTGGCCGCCGGCGGCGCCGCCGTCTACCTCTGGGCCCGCGGCGCGCTGCGCGCGGCCGAGGCGCGGAGCGAGGCCGAGCGCCGCGCCGCAGACGAGAAGCTCGCGCTGCTCGACCGCACCGAGGAGGAGTGGCAGCAGCGGATCAAGGCGGTCACCGGCGATGCGTTCGCCACGAGCCAGCGTTCGCTGCTCGACCTCGCCGACGCGAAGCTCAAGCCGATCAAGGAGACGCTCGAGAAGTTCGAGGCGCAGGCGAAGGAGCTCGAGGACAAGCGCCTCAAGGAGGTCGGTGCGGTCGGCCGGCAGCTCCAGGACGTGGTCGCCGCGCAGGAGAAGCTGCGCGCCGAGACCGGCAACCTCGTCACCGCGCTGCGCGCGCCGCACGTGCGCGGCCGCTGGGGCGAAGTCCAGCTCAAGCGGGTCGTCGAGCTCGCCGGGATGGTCGAGTACTGCGACTTCCGCATGCAGCAGAGCGAGCGCGACGACGACGGCCGTCTCCTCCGCCCCGACATGGTCGTGAAGCTCCCGGGGGGCAAGAGCGTCGTGGTCGACGCGAAGACGCCGTTCGAGGCGTACCTGGACGCGCTGAACGCCGACGACGTCGACGTGAAGCGCACGCACCTCACCCGACATGCGGCGCAGGTCCGCGACCACGTCACGAAGCTCGGGCAGAAGCGCTACTGGCAGCAGTTCGATCCCTCGCCCGAGTTCGTCGTGATGTTCGTCGACGAGGGCCTCTACCGCTCCGCGCTCGACGAGGATCCGTCGCTCTTCGAGCACGGCGTCGAGGCCGGCGTGATGATCGCGTCGCCGTCGACGCTGATGCCGCTCCTGCGCACGGTCGCGTACGCGTGGCAGCAGGAGACGGTCGCCGAGAGCGCACGGGAGACCGCGAAGCTCGGCCGTGAGCTCTTCGACCGCCTCGGCGTCTTCGCGTCGCACTTCGCGAAGGTCGGGAAGGGCCTGGAGTCGGCGGTCAAGACCTACAACGACGCGGCGAGCTCGCTCGAGCGGCGGCTGCTCGTCACGGGGCGCAAGTTCCAGGAGCTCGGCGTGCCCGGCGACGACCTGCCGGAGGCAAAGCAGATCGAGCACATGCCCGTCACGACAGGCGACCTCGTCGCGCTGCCGTCACACGAATCAGACGCCGCTTAGAAGCGGAGCAGCGCGCCGATCGGTGCGTCGCCGAGCGCACCCGCTCCGACGCGCGTCACCGAGCCGCCGTTCGCGAGCACGTGCCGCACGGCGATGTCGTCGCCGTCCTCGCTCGCGACGAGCGCGAGGTCGTCGATCGGGCACGTCCCGTCCTCGACGTACCCGCGCCGGCACTCGGGGCACTGGTACAGCGTCTGGGTCGCGCCCTCGGTGAGGAGCAGCATGTCGACCCGCGTGTCGGCGGCGGCGTCGAGCGTCGCCTGCCAGCCGGCCACCGCGCGCTCGCCGCGGCCGATCCCCTCGGCGAAGCGCGCGAGCGCGTCCTGCTGACGCCGCGCCTCGGCCTCGTCGAGCAGCGGCCGGACGATTTCGAGCAGCTCGGACGCGGTCGCGTGCGCCTCCGCACTCGCCCAGCCGACGACCGAGTCGCGCGCCTCCTGCGTGAGGGCCGACGTGAAGTTGCTCCGCATCTCCTCCGGGCAGACGACGACGAGCTGCAGCTGGCGCGACACGCGCGCCTTGCGCTGGAGGGCTGCGCCCACCGACTTCAGGTGCTGCTGGACGAGGTGGTCGATGTGCCGCTGGTAGCGGGCCTGCGACCAGCCGCCCTGGTCGTGCTGGCCGGGCTGCTCCTCCGACTCGTCGACGATCTCCTCGAGGCGGTCGTTGCGGAGCCGGTAGATCCGGCCCTGCTCGCGCGAGACGACGGCGACGAGCGTGTCCACCTCCGAGAAGCGCCCGATGAGCGGCGACAGGAGCAGCTCCTCGCCGATGCACGTCGCATCCGCGACGCTCGTCGAGAGCGGCAGCGCCAGGAAGTAGCCGTCGGCGCCGGACGCGAAGAGCGCCAGGCCGCGGACGCCGTCCCGGTCGAAGTCGTTGTCCCACCACGCCTCGATGCGCTCGATGTCCTCCCGCACGGCCGTCCGGCAGTCGCGCTCGCCGGCGTGCTCCTCGGCGTGCTTCGCAGCCTCGTTCAGACGGGCGCGGAACTTCGCCTCGACGTCGGGCGTCGTCGGCGTGACCGAGGGGTCGAGGTCGAGGTACAGGCTCAGCGCGCACCGGTTGCCGGCACGGAACGTCGCGAGGTCGCGCAGGAGGTTGGGAGTCACGGCAATCGCCATGCGGCCCTCATATCCGCTGACCCAGGATCTAATCGAAGCGTTCCGGGTCGGGAACGTCCAGCCGCCCGCGAGCGTTTAATACGGTGACAGTTCTTTCGGAGAGGAGCACCTTGAGCACCACGAACGTTCGCGAGCTGATCATCGTCGGCGGTGGCCCCGCCGGGTACACCGCGGCGCTGTACGCCGCGCGCGCCGACCTGGAGCCGCTCGTCATCGAGGGGTTCGCCTGGGGCGGCCAGCTGATGATCACCAGCGACGTGGAGAACTACCCGGGGTACCCCGACATGGTCACCGGGCCCGAGATGATGGCCGACTTCCGCCGCCAGGCCGAGCGCTTCGGCGCGGAGTTCCTCACCGACGACGTGACGAAGGTCGACTTCTCGGAGCAGCCGCTGCGCGTCTGGGTCGGCGACGAGGAGTACACGGCGCGCGCGGTGATCGTCGCGACCGGCGCGAGCGCGCGCTTCCTGGGCATCCCGTCCGAGGAGCGGCACAAGGGCCGCGGCGTGTCCGCGTGCGCAACGTGCGACGCGGCGTTCTTCCGCGAAAGGGACGTGTACGTCGTCGGCGGCGGCGACTCCGCCTTCGAGGAGGCGCTCTTCCTGACGAAGTTCGCGTCGCGCGTGCACCTCGTGCACCGCCGCGACGAGTTCCGCGCGTCGAAGATCATGGTCGACCGCGCCGAGCGCAACGAGAAGCTCGACTTCGTGCTGAACGCGGTCGTCGACGAGATCCTCGGCGACGTGAAGGTCGAAGGACTTCGGCTGCGCAGCACCGTCACCGACGAGACATGGGAAGTGCCGGCCGACGGCCTGTTCGTCGCGATCGGCCATGACCCGAACACGGCGCTGTTCGTCGACCAGCTCGACCACGACGAGCAGGGCTACCTGGTGACGAAGCCCGGCACGACCGAGACGAACATCCCCGGCGTCTTCGCCGCCGGCGACGTGCAGGACCACACGTACCGGCAGGCGATCACGGCTGCCGGCTCCGGCTGCATGGCGGCGCTCGACGCCGAGCGGTTCCTCGCGTCGCTCGAAGGCCACCCCGGCACGGCGCTCACCGCGAATCGGTAGCCGTCCGGCGCGACGCGTAGCCTCGGCTGCGTGCCGGAGTGGATCGACCTGATCGACCCCAGCGCAGGCGACCTCCATCGCGCGCTGCCCGAGCAGGTCCATCAGGTTGCGCTGGATGCCCTGCTCGAGCCGCACGTGCACGACGACGAGCCGCGGCCGCGCATCGAGTCGCACGGCGACTACGTGCTCGGCATCTTCCTCGTGCCGGTCGCGGTGCCCGAGGAGGACCGGCTCTACTACCAGGAGATCGACTTCGTCGCGTGGGGCGACACGCTCGTCTCCGTCTCGAAGACGCCGCCGGGCGAAAAGCCGTTCGACCCGAAGCCGGCGAAGGAAGCGTGTCGAGCGCACGACAGCGTCGGCATGTACGTCTACCACCTCGTCGACGAGATCTCGGATCGCTTCCTCGACCTGCTCGACACGCTCGACGACGAGATCGACGAGCTCGAGGACAAGATCCCGAACGAGCCCGTGCAGGTCGTCGGGCGGCGGCTTCGCGAGCTCCGCGAGGACGTGCGCGGCATCCGCCGGACCCTGCTGCCGACGCGCGACGCCGTGCGGCGCGTCGTCGACGACCGCGTCGAGATCGAGGAAGGCGAGATGTTCCCGCACGACGTCGAGATCGCGTTCGGCGACACGTACGACAAGCTGCTGCGCTCGTCCGAGGCGCTGGACTCGTCGCGCGACGCGCTCGCAGGGGTGCGGGACTACCTGCAGGGCAAGATCGCGAACGACCAGAACGAGGTGATGAAGCGACTCACGGTCATCGCGTCTCTGCTGCTGCTGCCGACGTTCATCGTCGGCCTGTACGGCCAGAACTTCCGCCACATCCCGGAGCTCGGCTGGGCGTGGGGCTACTGGTGGGCGTGGGCGTGGATCATCGGCACCACCGTCGGGCAGCTCGTCTTCTTCCGCTGGAAGAAGTGGGTCTAGGCGGCCGCGGCCGCCTCCGCCGTCTCGAGCACGTGCAACGCCAGCTCCGCGCTCGCGCGATGCGGGCGGTTCTCGACGATTGCCTGCGCGAGATCGTCGATGCCGAGACCACGCGCCTCGCGCGCGCCGAACGTCTCGTACTCGACCGCCCGCTCGCCGTCGCGACCGCTCCGGAGCAGGATCTCGCCGCCGAACGCATTTGCGTCCGGCAGGACGAGCGAGCCCTCCGTCCCGAAGACCGTCAGGCCGCTGACGTACTGGTTGCGCGCCTCGAAGCTCACCGTGAGCGTCGCGAGCGCGCCGGACTCGAGCTTGAGCACCGTGGCGGTGTGGGTCGGCACCTCGACGGCGATCGTCGACCCGGCGCGCGGTCCGGCGCCGAGCGTCCGCTCCGGTGTCGGCGTGCCGGTGAAGCCGGCCACCGACTCGACACGCCCGAGCAGCGCGACGATCGCGGTCAGGTAGTACGGCGCGATGTCGAGCAGCGGCCCGCCGCCGGCGCGGTAGAACATCTCCGCGTTCGGGTGCCAGCTGTCCGGACCGCCGACGAGCATCGTCGCGTTCGCGCCCAGCGGATCCCCGATCGCGCCCTCGTCGATCAGCCTGCGGCCCGTCTCGTACGCGCTTCCGAGGAACGTGTCCGGCGCACACCCGACGCGCAGCCCCGATGCGTTCGCCTGCTCGACGAGCTCGCGCGCCTCCGCCGCGGTCGCGGAGAGCGGCTTCTCGGTGTACACGTGCTTGCCGGCAGCAAGTGCGCGCGACACGACCTCGTGGTGCACACGCGGCGGCGTCAGATTGAGCACGAGGTCGATGTCGTCGTCGCCGATCAGCTCGTCGAAGGTGCGAGGCCGAAGCCCGTGTGTGGCGGCGAACGCGTCGCACGCCTCCGTGTCGAGATCGGCGCACGCGACCGGCTCCCAATTCGCGAACGCCGGCGAGTCTTCGACATAGCGCGCGGCGATGATCCCGCAGCCGACGACGCCGACCTTCAACACTGGACCGTCTCCTGCACGAAGCGCAGGGACTGCTCGATCGCGCCGAACGGGTCCGCGCCCACCTCGTCCTCCTCGACGATCAGCCACTCCGCGCCTGCCTCGACCGCCGCGGGCAGCACGCGGTCGTAGCCGACCGAGCCGCTGCCGACCGGGACGTCGTCGCGCCCGTCGCGGCTCACGAAGTCCTTCACGTGCACGAGCGGACAGCGTCCGCGGGTCGCCTCGAGCTCGCGCACCGGATCGCCGCCGGCATGCCAGACCCACCCGAGATCAAGCTCCAGCCAGAGGAGCTCGGCGGGCAGCCCGCGCAGCTGTTCGAGGAAGTCCGGCACCTCGCTCCAATGGTTGTGGAAGCCGAGACGGAACGTCGCGCGCTCCGCGGCCGTCTGGATCGCGCCGACGTCGAGCTTGTCCGGGTCGATCCAGGCGATTGCCGCGCGGTCGGTGCCGAGCACCTCGAGCTCGGCTGCGATCGCGGTCGAATCGTCGTCGAGCCGCATGTGGCGCCCGGCCGCGACGAGGCCCGCGTCGTCCAGCATCGCGCGCACGTCCTCGACGCGGTGACCGTGCAGCGAGAACAGCTCGACTCCCTCGTAGCCCATCGCGCCGACGCGCGCGAGGGCGCCGCCGAGGTCGCGTTCGCACTCGTCGCGGATCGTCCAGAGTTGCAGTCCGACGCGGGTCATTGATTAGGGTGATGCGCGCGATGACGCGGCCGGTGACGTTGTTCACGGGGCAATGGGCTGACCTCCCGCTCGAAGAGCTCGCCGCGAAAGCGGCCGGCTGGGGATACGACGGTCTCGAGCTTGCGTGCTGGGGCGACCACTTCGACGTGGCTGCCGCGCTCGGCGACAGCGGCTACGCCCGCACCAAGCGCGAGCAGCTCGAGCGAAACGGATTGCAATGCTGGGCGCTCGGTGCGCACCTCGTCGGCCAGGCCGTCTGCGACCCGATCGACGAGCGGCACCGCGCGATCCTGCCGCCCGACGTATGGGGCGACGGCGATCCCGCCGGCGTCCAGGCGCGCGCCGCGCAACGCCTCGCCGACACGGCGCGCGCAGCGGCGGCGTTCGGCGTCACCCAGGTCAACGGCTTCACCGGCTCGCCGGTGTGGCATCTCCTCTACTCGTTCCCGCCCAACGACCCCGGCGAGATCGAGCGCGCGTACGAGCAGGTCGCCGAGCGCTTCGCGCCGATCCTCGACGTGTTCGAGCACGAAGGCGTCCGCTTCGGGCTCGAGGTGCACCCCACCGAGATCGCCTACGACTTCGTCACGACCCGGCGCACACTCGAGGCTGTCGGCCGCGCGAGCTTCGGCATCAACCTCGACCCGTCCCACCTCGTCCACCAGTTCCTCGACGCCGCCGAGTTCGCGCGCGAGTTCGGCGACCGTGTGTACCACGTGCACGTCAAGGACGCGAAGCGGCGCCTGGACGGACGCCGCTCGATCCTCGCGTCGCATCTCGCGTTCGGCGACCGCAACCGCGGCTGGGACTTCGTCTCGCCGGGCCACGGCGACGTCGACTTCGACGAGCTCTTCCGGGCGCTGAACGAGATCGGCTACACGGGCCCGCTGTCGGTCGAGTGGGAAGACAGCGGCATGGACCGCGAGTTCGGCGCCGCCGAAGCGGTCGGGTTCGTCCGTCGCGCGGACTTCATGCCTTCGGATGTCGCGTTCGATGCGGCGATGCAGCGTCATGACGGCCTGATCGACGCGAGCACGCCGCCCACCTGAAGCTCGCTCGCGCCGTGCCACTGGTGCGGCCCGCCCGCGGCGAACAACGTGTCGCGCGGGCCGGCGTCGTTGCCGTTGCCGAACGCGATCCCCCACACCCCGTCGACGACGACCGGCTTGCCGTTCGACGCCGTCAGCGTTCCGGCAGGGCGCCAGCCGTCCCCCGCCCGTTCGTAGGCGTCGATCTCGCCGTCGCCGAAATTGGCGACGAGCAGGTCGCCGCCGTAGCGGCCGAACGACCTCGGCGCGAGCGCGAGACCCCAAGGCTCGTTCAGGCCGCCGTCGTGCGCGACGCGTGCGACAAGCTTGCCGGCGCGGTCGAACTCGTCGACGTACCCACCGCTCGGCGCGTCGTTGCCGTCGACCGGCGCGCGCCAGATGTACGTGACGAAGATGTGGTCGCCGATCGCCTGGATGCCGGACGGCGCGTACCACGCGGGGATGCGCGGATCGCGGAACCCATTCTGGTCGACGCGCCGCCACGCGCCGTCGAAGACGTCGACGCGGCCGTTGTGGAAGTCCGTCGCGTACAGCCGGCCGCCCGAGAACGTCAGGCCGCGGAACACCGCGCCGTGCACCGAGTCGTCGACGACGACCTCCGACCGCGTCGACCAGCCGCCGGGGACCGTCGGCGTCCACGCGCGGATGCGCCCGTCCTCGCACGCATAGACGAAGCGCGCGGGATCGCTCGCTCCGCCGCCGTGCTCGACAAACCGCCTGCCGCCGTAGTACGCGACGCCGGTCGGCCCGCCGGGGACGGAGACCGTCAGCAGCTGCTTGCGCCCGCTTCCCGAGTAGAGCGTGCTGGTGCCGCGTGCCTCGTTCGCCACCCACCACGGCCCGGTCGGGCTCGCGGCGAGCCCCCACGCGTTCACGAGCTGGTGGTCCTGGCGATCGGTGACGAGCGGGTGAACCGCGTACCTGTCGCTCGCCGCGCCGAAGCTGCGCGCGGCGATCACGCCGACGGCGGCCAGCGCGAGCGCGCTAGCGGCGATTCGGGCCCGTGGACTCACGGACGACGAGGGTCGTCGAGAGCTCGATTCGCAGCGCGTCGAGACGCTGCCCTTCCAGCAGGCGCATCAGCAGGCTCACGCCCATGCGCCCGAGCTCGGCGAGCGGCTGTCGCACGGTGGTAAGCGTCGGTGAGACGATGAGCGCCTGGAACGTGTCGTCGAACCCCATGATCGAGAGGTCGTCGGGCACGCGCAGACCGTGACGGCGCGCGACGTTGAGCGTGCCGATCGCGCCGTTGTCGTTGAACGCGAAGATCGCCGTCGGCGGATCGTCGAGCGTGAGCAGCTGCTCGGCCGCGATCTCCGCCGCGGTGATGCTCCAGTCGCCCGCCGCGATCAGCGACGGGTCGGGCAGGATGCCGGCCGCGGCCATCGCGGCGCGGAAGCCGACGAGGCGCTCGTCGTTCGCGTACCAGCCGGCCGGGCCGGTGACGGCGCCGATCTGACGGTGCCCGAGCTCGAGCAGATGCTCCGTCGCGAGCTTCGCGCCCGCCGCGTGCATCGCCGACACGGACGGGATGCCCTCGGGTGGCGTCTCGCGCGGGTCGACGACGACGAACGGAAAGCCGAGCTCCTGCAGATGGATCAGCTCGGCGGTCGACTCCTCCGGCAGGATCAGGATCGCTCCGTCGGTGGTGCCGTGCGTCAGCCGTTCGAGCAGCGACACCTCGCGGTCGTGCTCGTGCAGCGTCGGCGCCAGCATGATGCGCATGTCCTGCTCGTAGAGCGCCTCGGACGCGCCGCCGAGAATCGGCCCGAAGTACGCGTCGTTGACGAGCGGCAGCGTCAGCCCGACGATCCCCGTCCGGCCGACCGACAGGCCGCGTGCGCCGCGGTTCGTGCTGAACCCGTGCTCGCGGACGACCTGCAGCACGGTCTCGCGGGTGTCCGGGGCGACGTCCGGCCGCCCGTTCAGCACGCGCGAGACGGTGGCGATCGAGACGCCCGCCAGGTCGGCGATGTCCCTGATCGTCGCCCGGCCCCGGAAGGGCTGGTCGCGCCGCAGATCGGCTTGTGCCATGCCGATTACCGTAACCGTTTACAGGGCTTACCGGCAAATTTTCCCATGCAAGTGGTGGATATTGCTTGACAGGGCCGTAACAACCGTGTTAACCGTTCCCGGAAATTTTTACAGCCACCGCCGTAACCTCCGCCCCGCGTCGGGCGAGAAAGGAAAGGCAGATGTCACGGAAGGTCCGCTCGGCGAGTCGCCTTCGCCTCGGAGCTGCAGTCGGCAGCATCGTCGTGTTGGCGGCCCTGGCGGTCGTCGCGGTTGCGATCGCGGCGCCCAAGTCCGGGTCGGCGGTCGACAAGCTCACCGCCGCCCACAAGTGCCTGGTCATGGCCGGTTCGGGTGACCCGGCGTTCGTCAAGAACTTCAACCCCTACACCGCCGGCAGCCTGCCGTCCGGCGCAGTCGTCCGCGGCGCGTTCTACGAGCCGCTGATCATCACCACCGCCGCCGGCGGCGGTCACCAGTACCCGTGGCTCGCGCAGAGCTGGAAGTGGAGCAACGGGAACAAGACGCTCACGCTGAACATCCGCAAGGGCGTGAAGTGGAGCGACGGCAAGCCGCTCACGTCGGCCGACGTCGTGTACAGCCTCACGGCCGGCAAGCAGAACAGCGTCATGGATCTGATCGCGTACACCAAGCCGGACTCGAACATCGCGTCGATCAAGGCGAAGGGCCCGTACAAGGTCGTCATCACCCTGAAGACCGTCGACTCGCAGTTCATCGGCGTGACCCTGAACGGCCAGTACATCGTCCCGAAGCACATCTGGTCGCATGTCGCGAACCCGGCGACGTTCACGAACCCGCACCCGGTGGGCTCGGGCCCGTTCGACCAGGTCGCGAAGTTCTCGTCGCAGGACTACGTCTTCGGCAAGAACCCGCACTACTGGATGAAGGGCGCGCCGCACATCCCGTGCCTCGAGTACGTGCAGGCTTCGTCGAACGACGCAGCGCTTGCACAGATCCAGAGCGGCCAGGTCGACTGGACGCACAACTTCGTCCCGAACGTCGAGTCGGCGTACGAGGCGAAGGACAAGGCGCACTTCCACGCCTTCTACTCGACGACCGCGTTCGCGCAGTCGCTCGTGTTCGACGACACGCAGTACCCGTTCAGCATGCCGGTCTTCCGCAAGGCGGTCAGCCTCGCGATCGACCGCAACAGCGTGTCGAAGCTCGGTGAGTACGGCTATGCGCCGCCCACCGACGCACTCGGCCTGACCGGGATCTTCCCGACCTGGTACACCCCGGCGCTGAAGGCGCAGGCAGCGGCCCAGGCTGCGTACGACCCGGCGAAGGCGAAGTCGATGCTGCAGGCGGCCGGCTTCACCTACAAGGGCAGCCAGCTGATCGACCCGCACGGCAACCCGGTCGAGCTCGACCCGCACGTCATCTCGGGTTGGTCGGACTGGGTCGCCTCGGACCAGATCATCGCCAAGAACCTCACGGCGATCGGCATCAAGTCGAGCGAAGTGCTCGAGCCGGACTGGAACTCCTGGTACCCGGATGCATCCACGACGAAGACGCCGACGCTGCTCTGGCAGAACACCGCCGGAACGTCGCCGTACGGCTACCTGAACGCTCACCTGTCGCAGTCGCAGGCCACGCCGGCCGGCGGCGACGGCACGGTCACGAGCAACTGGGAGCACTTCTACGACTCGTCGTCGCAGGCCACGCTGAACAACTGGCGCGCCTCGCTCGATCCCAAGCAGCAGCACGCCGACTTCGTGAAGCTGGCGAACCTGTTCCTGAAGGATCAGCCGATCGTTCCGGTGTTCATCGGCCCGCGCTGGTCGACGTACAGCACGAGGTACTTCCACAACTTCACGTCGCCGAAGAACTACTACGGCGACCCGATCTTCACCACCAACCCGGACAACATCCTCTCCTTCACCCGGATTGCCCCTGGGGGCAAAGCCGGCGCGTAGCGCGCCCTGACAGCCGCGGCGGGCGGAGCCACGACACCTCCGCCCGCCGCGATGTCTAAAACCCACAAGACATGCGCTGGTTCGCTCGTCGCCTGGCCTTCTACGTGTTCGCGCTCTGGGTCGCGGTCACGATCACCTTCTTGCTGCCGCGGCTCATGCCCGGCAGCCCGGTCGGCGGCCTTCTCCAGCGTCTGAGCCCGGCTCAGATCCAGTCCAACCCCGGGATCATCGCCACCTACGAGAAGCTGCTCGGCGGCAACCACGAATCGCTGCTGCCGGCGTACTGGCACTACCTCGGCAACGTCGTGCACCTCAACTTCGGGATCTCGACGTCGAACTACCCGTCGAAGGTCTCCGAGGTCGTCGGCCGCACGCTGCCGTACTCGATCGCGCTCGTCGGCATCGCGTTCGTCCTCGCGTTCGTCTTCGGGACGGCGATCGGCATGTTCGCCGCATGGCGCCGCGGCGGCGGGTTCGACACAGTCTTCGTGCCCCTCTTCATGGGACTCGGCGCATTCCCCGCGTACTTCACCGCGCTGCTCGCCGTCTACATCGGCGGCATCAAGCTCGGCTGGTTCCAGTTCCAGCATGCGTACGGCAACGACGTCGTGCCCGGCATGAGCTGGGCATTCGTCTGGAGCGCGATCCAGCACGGCTTCCTGCCCGCGCTCACGATCGTGATCGCCTACGCCGGCGGCTGGGTGCTGAACATGCGCACGGTGATGATCAACACGATCGCCGAGGACTACGTGACGATGGCGCACGCGAAAGGCCTGAAGGATCGCCACGTCATGACGCGGTATGCCGCGCGTAATGCGATCCTGCCGCCGCTCAACGGCTTCGGGCCGCAGTTCGCGACCGCGGTCGGCGGCGTCGTGTTCGTCGAGCTCGTCTTCAGCTATCCCGGCGCCGGCTACACGCTGCAGCAGGCGGCGCTCGGCAAGGACCTGCCGCTGACGCAGGCGCTGCTTCTCGTCTTCGCGGTCTGCCCGATCGTCGCGAACTTCTTCATCGACCTGCTGAACCTCGTCCTCGACCCGCGGGTGCGCACCGCATGACCGTTCAGGTCGAGCTCAACCAACCGCTCGGGGCAAGCGTGCGCCGCCGGATCCCGGTGCCGCTCTGG
>Ga0070741_10015613_pt1 | contig 12823 bp, 10 predicted proteins | sample Coa_R1_4_FD_66440 | JGI IMG/M metagenome (GOLD analysis project Ga0070741, IMG submission 66440) | Surface soil microbial communities from Centralia Pennsylvania, which are recovering from an underground coalmine fire - Coalmine... | ecosystem: Environmental > Terrestrial > Soil > Unclassified ...
ACGATCCTCAATTTGCAAGTCCAGTACTTACCCGAACAATCGGCTTTGGTCGCGGGCGGGGTCCGTAAGGATGAACTCAGGGAAGAAATACTGGCCCAAGCCGCTCAAATGAATAATTTGTCCGCCGTTCCCGCCACGAAGACCGCCGTGGGCGCCACGCAAGTGGCAGAACCCACGGCGGTACCCACCTTGGCGTGGACGCCGACGGTCGTTGTGGAAGCCCAACCTGAACACCCAGGTCCGGAGAGAACCCAGCCGTCTTCGCGCGTATCCGGCCATTTCGAACGGATCAAAAAGATCGTGATCGATGCCGGTCATGGAGGGAATGACGCGGGAGCGCCGGGGCATGACCGCAAGTATCATGAAAAACAAGCTACATTGGATATCGCCCAAAGGGTCGTGAGTTATTTAAAAGAAGAGCAAGGATTGGAGGTTTTGATGACCCGTTCGGGGGATTACTACATTACGCTCAAATATCGGTCCGATTTCGCCAATTCCCATAACGCAGACTTGTTTGTGTCCATCCACTGTAATTCCAACCCTCGGCCCGGGGCCCATGGAACTGAAATTTATCAGTATGGTTCCAAGGCTTCCAATAAGTTAGCCGCGGTCGCTGCGGCACGTGAAAATGGAGAAACGGATTTTATGGATTACACTTTGGCCGACCTTCGAACCAATGTTTACAAGGTCCGAAGCCGTTCCCTTGCGGAGCATGTGGAATCCAGTATTCGAGAAAAATTGGGCCAACATTTCCGCAACATCCTCAAAGCGCCCTTTTATGTTTTGGCCCACGCCGATATGCCATCGATCCTCGTTGAGACGGCATTTATCAGCAATCAAGATGAAGAGAACAAACTTCGGGACCCCTATTGGAGGGATAAAATGGCCAAGGCCATCGCCGATGGGATCATCGCTTACAAAGACCGAGTGGAGGGGATGGATGACAACCAAGAAGCTCGGCGCTGAGGCGCTCCTTTCCGAACAAGGAGGGCTCGCCACACTTTCCTTCCCTCGTTTTGCGGACCCAAAGATCTTAAAACACGCTGTCTCCACAAGGCTTGGAGGAGTAAGCCAAGGAAGCCACAGATCCCTTAACATCAGCTATAAGGTCACGGATGATCCGGTGCGGGTGAGTGAAAATCGATCGCTTTTGAGGTCGGCGCTTGGAATGGACTTGACCCAAGCCGCTTGGGTGGATCAGGTTCATAGTGACAAGGTTTTAAAACTCGACGCAGCCAATCGTCCCAAGTCGGGAGGGTCTTTAGGGGAAGGGGACGCGATCATCACGAATGAATCCCAAATTCCCATTTTTATTTTTATCGCGGATTGCCTTCCGATCCTTTTTTTCGATCCTACCCATCAGGCGATCGGGTTGGCTCACGCCGGCTGGAGAGGCACGGTGAGCCACATAGCCGCTAAAACCCTTTTAGCCATGGGTGAGGCGTTTGGAACTCGGCCAGAAGAGGTTCGTACGGTTTTAGGGCCCTGTATTGGATCCTGTTGTTATGAGGTGGGCCAAGAGGTTTTTCAGCGAATTACGGACGTTTTTCCATGGGGGGGGGAAGTTTTATCAGGGGCCTCCAAGAACCATTGGAAATTGGACCTTTCGGGTGCCAATGCCAGACAATTACTGGAAATAGGCATGAAAGAGGAAAATCTTATTCGGTCGGAAATATGCACTATCAAGAATAATGAGCTTTTTTACTCCCATAGGGCAGAGGCTGATCCCAATGAACCGACGGGAAGATTTGGGGCTTTCCTTATGTTAAACAGTTAACCTGTGGTAATATTGGCATCTAGGAGGGCGGTTATGTTACGAAATTTCAAATTGAACATTGGCATCATCCTTTTTTGGGCGCTAGCGGTTTTTGTGAGAGCTCAAGCGGTCGATCCTAGTGCACCGGTACCCGATTATTACGGGTCTGCGTTGCAAGCTTATGTATCGGGGGATTTTGACCAAGCTATCCTTCTGGATTCGAAAGCCCTTCAAGCCAACTCGCAAGATAAAAAAGCGCAGGCTTTGTTGAATATCCTTGTGACGGAAAAAGACAATGCCAATAAAACCGTGATATGGATCGGCGGAAAACCCGCGATTGTTGAGGCGCCTAACAACGGAGAGCAACCCGCTCCTGTTACCATTTTTAAAGAGAAGGTCGTTGGGGAAAATCCGGTAAGATTGGTTCCGGTAAACAATCATCGACTGGCGGAATTGGAGACCCGGGTTCAAACCGTCGCATTTTTGATGGAACGGGATTCTTTCAGCCAATATCGGGAACTCAATGGCGCTCAGGTTGCGACAAATAAAAGGCTTGAGGATCTGGGTGGCGGGATTCAACGGATCAATATATTATTCCTCTTGGCTTTATTCCTTTCGGCCGCCGCTTTGTGGATTAGTTGGAAAAATGGCCAGGATCTAAAACGGCAAAAGGAATCATTGCATCAGGCTTCGGGGTCGGAAAACCGCGAGAGAGTCGTCAATATCCGGAGGTTGTGATAAAAATGCCGAAGTGGCTCGAAGAAATCCTGATGAAACTTTATCTAATGGATCGCCCAATAGCGGACAGAAAAAAAGCAGACCGGCGGAGCAATGAGCGCCGCTGGAAGGGGTCGGAGGGCGATAAGCCGACTCCTCCACGAGACCCGCGTCGAAAGAAAGATAGGCGTAAGACGAAAAGAAGATAAGGATTTTCGACGGTCTTTTTTTAGAAACCGCCCCCACTGACTTAAAAGAGAAAACCAAACCCTTTGAATTTTTATCAAACATAGGAAAAATGAATCCTTCCCGGCCGCCTCTTCTCACTATTCTTTGTATCGCGGGTTTTATCGGCTGTTTTTTCAATATTTTCATGGTTTTAGCCCCTCCCGTTCAACGTATGGGCCCTGGTTATGCGGTCTATATTTCCCTGGCAACCGTATATGTCGCCGCTTGTCTTGGCGGTCTCTGGATGATGCGTAAATCCGCGGTTTTGGCCTATAGCGGTTTCGCTCTTTTGCATCAAGGTATCCACCTCTTCCTGGGAATTTGGAATGGATTCGTATTCATCCTTCCTGCGGCCATCACGCTGGCCGGTTGGCTTTACTACCGAAAGATGTCTTGATGACCGACGGTATCCTCTTTCCTTCAGGATTCTATTCCCTATCACTGACCCTTCTTTGCGGCCAATGTTTTCGGTGGTATGGGCCGGATCCCGAAGGCTGGTTCACGGGCGTGGCGGGACAGGCTTTCTGGAAGTTGCGACAAGAAGGGGATTCCATTCGTTGGGAATGCAACTCAGCGACCGTGCGAGGGGAGAGGCCGGGGGTTTGGCTCAGCCAATATTTAGGTTTGGCGGATGATCCGGAGGAGTGGACCCGATCCTTTGAGGATCATCCCGTCATGCAAAATCCCCTTAAAAGCTTGAAAGGGTTGCGGTTGATCCACCAAGAGCCTTGGGAATGCACCGTCTCCTACATGTTCGCCCAGGGGCTTTCGGTCAAAGTCATTCGCCACGCCATCCAACAATTTTGTACTGCCTATGGGAAGCCGCTTGAGGGGGTTAAGGGCCACCATGCTTTTCCGGAAGCGGGGAATATCGCAAGGCTCAGCCCTGAAGTTTTAAGGCCTTTCACCAATAATTATCTAGCCCGGGCCGACAGGATCATTCGGATAGCCAGAACAGTCGAGGCTCAGGTCATTTCCCTGGAAATATTGAAAAAAATCCCTTGCGATGAAGCACGGGAGACATTGATGGCGCTGGAAGGGATCGGTCCTAAGATCGCGGACTGCATTCTTCTTTTTTCCATGGACCAAAAAGCGGCATTTCCCGTGGATCGATGGGTTTTGCGGGCCATGAGGCGTCATTTTCGGTCAGTGAAGCTATTGGGAGGCGCTTTGGAGGCCCCAACCCGAACCCAATACCTCAAAATTGTGCAAAAGGCCCGGATCGCCTTCGGATCTAATTGTGGATTAGCCAGCGAGTACCTTTTTTTATATTTGCGCCTTTTGGACGATGAAAAATTCCTGCAAGAGATGATCCCCTTTCTCAGCCCCGGGACACCGTTATTTATTTTAGGGGAAAAAGCCGGGTTGAGGGTTGGACCAGAGAAAAAACACGTCAAATCCGTTCGAAAGCCTTTATAAATGTAGCGATCAAAAATATAATAAAAGCGCTGTCAACCTAAGCTTTAAAACCACAATGTTCATTGGATCGGAAGTTTTGTGAAACCCCTAATATTGGTTGTTGATGATGAGGAAAGCGTTCGGGAGTCCTTTCGTCTGGCCCTTCAGGACGATTATGAGCTGGCTTTTGCCGAGGACGTAAAGTCCACATTGAAAATCCTTAGAACCCAAGCCTTTGATCTATGTCTTTTGGACATCATGCTTCCGGATGGTTCGGGCTTGGATCTATTGCGTCAAATCAAGCGGCGTGATGACTTGATCGATGTGATCATGGTCACGGCCCTTACGGGGGTCGATACGGCCCTTGACGCGATGAAATTAGGGGCTTACGACTATATTACCAAACCCTATAAGATCGACGAGTTGTACGAACTGATCAAAAGAGTGCTCTCCAAAAGGAATTTAGAAAAAGAAAATCGTTTCCTCCGTGGGGAGCTCAACAACAAACGACTCACCGGCTTGATCGGGAGTAGTAAAGCGATAGTGGAGCTGAATAAAAAAATAACCGGGATCGCTAAGGCCGACCTGCCCGTTCTGATCCATGGGGAGATAGGAAGCGGCGCCGAAGATGTGGCCCGGGAGATCCACCGCCAAAGCCAGCGTCAAAGACTGGCCTTCATTACGGTTCATTGCGGATCCATTCCTCATTCAAAAGGTCGTTTTGAAAATGAAATATTCGGGGAAGAGGGGGATGAAGGGAAAAGCAAGGCGCCCCAGATCGGTAAATTGGAGTTTGCCGATGGCGGGACCCTTTTTCTGGATCAGGTTGAGCGCCTTCCGTTGGATATCCAAGAAAAACTGATGAGGGTATTCACGGCAAAAAAAATGGTTCGGCCAGTGAACTCGGTCTTCACGCCGATCGACATACGAGTGATTGCTTCCACGGAAACGGACCTGAAATCCTTGATGGAAAAGGGGAGTTTTCGAAAGGATTTATACGAGTATTTATTCTCATTCTCGATCGATGTGCCCCCCCTTCGGAATCGTCGGGAGGATATTCCCGACCTAGTGGACTATTTCATCAAAACGTTTAATCCTAAGTCGAGGATCCAGGTCAAAGGCATCCAAAAAGAAGCGATTCAGTTCTTGACCCAATACCATTGGCCCGGAAATTTGCGCGAATTGGAAAATTGTTTGGAAGTGATGGTCTTATTCTCAGGAAAGGAGATGCTGACCATCGAGGAAATGCCCTTGGATATCCTCGTCAAACAAATCGACCTTGCGCAAACCAAGGAGGAGGCCAAACTTTCCTTGAAGCGAGTCCGGCGACAATTCGAGCGGCAGTTCATTCGAAAGGTTTTGGAACGAACTCGGGGGAACCAGACTTTGACCGCCGCGACCTTGGGTCTTCACCGAAATACCCTGATCTGGAAGCTGAAGGAACTCAATCTTGAGGACGACTATAAAAGGATCGTTAAAAAAAGAAGGGAACGCGGGATTGGTTTCCGCAACTTGTGATCTCTTTCTTGATCCTGGTCGAGTTCTTTTTCGGGTGATTCCTTGAATGCGACCGCTGTTTTAAAAGACATCCACCGTCGGCTTCCGCTATTGCTCGGACGTTTTCCGGATATTCCTGGAATTGAAAGGTCCCTGAAAAAAAATCTGTCCCTGAGCCATGCTCGATTATTTTATTTTGCTGAAAAGGTTCGTGTCCCCTTTCTCCCTTCTGCCCCGGGCTTTGAGGCTTTTGCGAAACCGGACTTAATTCGAAAACTTCAAAACATGCCCCGTCCCACAAAGGCTTCCGTGGGAAAGGTCGCGGCGGAATCGTTCCTTTTTTGTCCCGTCGTCATAAAGAAGGAACTTGCCGCCTGTCTTGTTTTGGGCCCGAAAGTTAAAGGAGCTTCTTTTACTACGGCGGAAATGGAGCTTCTTGAATTCGTCGTTGAACGCATCGCTTTGCGGATCCGCCAGGAAAATCTTTGGGAAGAATTGGCGAAAGCCAACCGTCGCGCTTTAGCGGGATGGATATCTTCGGCGATGATCCACGAAATCAGAAATCCGCTCTCCGCCCTCAATACGCTTGTTCAACTTTTACCCCGGAAAAGGAACGACGAAGTTTTTCTTTTGTCATTCGAGAGTTTGATGAGAAAAGAGATCGAGCGGCTCGGAAAATTGACGGAAGATCTATTGGCTTTTTCCAAAGACGCCAAAGGTGGGACGACCCAGGTCGACCTTTCCGTTCTATTGGAACATTTGGGACGTCTGTTAAAACCTCTTTTTCGTTCGAAGAAAGTGAACTTAACGATCGATGTCCCGAGAGGTCTTCTTATCCAAGGGAGCGAGGACCAATTAGAGTCTTTATTCCTCAACCTTCTTCAAAACTCCTTTAAAGCTATTAAAACCAATGGGAAGATTGAAATCACCGGGAAACATCTCGCAAAATCACCTTATGGAAAAAACAAGATTAAAATAGAGGTTCAAGACAATGGACAGGGTTTTTCAGGAGATTTAGGAAAGAAGATTTTTGACCCTTATTTTTCAACCGATCCCAATGGGGCGGGATTGGGGCTGGTGATTTGTCAAAGGGTAGTGGAAAATCACGGTGGCCATATTTCCGTCAAAAGCGCCCCCCGAAAAGGCGCCTTATTTAGCGTTTTTTTCCCCAAGTTCATTAATTGATGATAAGCGGATGTTTTTTTTTATTTTTTCTGATAAATTAACTGTGCAGTTATTCATTTGATTTGTGGGGTTTTTTATGGAAAAGACCAAAGGAAAAATCCTGATTCTTGAAAATGATATTTATTTTCGGGAAATGCTTGAAGATATTTGTGGATCCATAGGTGAGGTCACTTGTGTTGCTGATCTTGAATCGGTTGTCAGCCTTTTATCGAAAAATTCGTTCCAATTGATCATGGTTAATTGGTCAATCAGCCGGGCCGTTTCTTCTTCTTTTTATTCCCTTATCAAAAATTTCCAACCAAATATCCCACTTATAGCCCTTTTTTTGAAAACGGATCTGCCGAGTGTTGTCGCCGCAATGAAAGCTGGTTCCTCGGATATCGTTTGTTTTGAAGAACCTAAGTATATTTCAAGGGAAAAAATTTCAGAATGCCTTTTGCAGTCCGATCCTTCGATCGGTTCTCGCTCTTATCTTTCCGGACTGGCAGAATCACTGACGGACATCTCCTTGCATCAAAAAACCCCCTTGTTTAAGGCGCGAAAGGAATTTTCGAAGACGTTCCTTCGTCAAATTTTGAATCAACAAAAGCTAAGGCGGACCCAATTGGCCCAGATGTTGAACGTTAGTCCCCGAACCCTCCATCGCCATTTATCCGCCTAAAGGACACTGGGGCTTTTAAATTCCCTTTAAAATGGCCGTTTTTGTTCTGCCATTTCCCTACGTTTTTTGGGAAAACCTTTAAAAACCCTTAAAAAGGGCAGATAATCCTTGCCAAGGGTCTTTTCCTTTAGTATAAATAGGCCGGATTTCTAAATCCAGGAGGTGGACGTTGACCAAGAGCGAACTGCTGGGGACTTTAGCGGAGCAAACTGGCTTAAAAAAGAAGGATGTAGACAACGTTCTTCAAGCCTTGCGTGGAACGATTTATAAAACCTTGAAAAAGGAATATAAAATCAAGCTCGATGGGCTGGGTGTTTTTCAATTGAAGGACCGGAAAGCCCGTATGGCCCGGAATCCCCGGACCGGTGAAATGGTAAGCGTACCAGCCAAAAAAGTAGTGAAATTCCGTGTTTTGAAGGATTTGAAAGAAGCCGTTCTTTCCTAACCCAAGTTTAAACAAGCTCGAAAGCGCCCTGTTTTGATGAACAGGGCGCTTTTTTTATTTCAGCTGAAAAGTCTTTCGATTGAAATCCCTTTAGAAATAAGGTCCAGTAAAATCAGAATTTCTCCGTTTTTCTCTCCGTGGAAATGGCTGTAAACCATATAGAACCACCTCAATGGGGTTAAAATAAAGAAAATCCATCTGGAGATCCCACTTTGCCCCTAAAACCTTCGGCTATTATTAAATGGGGCTCAAATCCATGGATTTTTGCGGGCATAATCGGTTGGATATCCTTCGTTTTCTTTTTCTTTTTTTTGAATCTTTATTCGGGATGGATGGACCCTTTCTCTGCCTTCCGATCCGAATTCATTCCTCCGGAAACAGTGGATTTCGGCCAAAGATTGAACGTTTGGAAAGATTCATTACTGGCGTTGGCTTCCGGTGGCCTTGTAATGGGCATTCTTTGGGCCTGTGGAAAAAGACTTTCGAATTGGTTTTCCATTGCCTGTCCCCAACCTATGCAATTTTGCTTCGACGTTGGACTGGGCATATTTCTCCTCAATAGCCTTTGGATGGGGCTCGGATTGGTACGCGTTTGGATGGAGCCTTTATGGCTCTTGGGTTTCATTTTCTTAACGATCTTATTTCTCAGGGATCTTTTAAAGGTTTGGCGCCTGGGAATTCTCCTTCAATTTCCAAGAGGATTGAATCTTGGGTTGTTCTTGATATGCGCTGTTTACACGGTTTTTCTTTTCCTTCATAGTCTTCTTCCGGAAACCTTTTATGATTCACTGAATTATTTTCTGGGTATGCCAGCTTTTTGGTTATGGAACCATGGAATTTGTGATTATCCCACCCATCTCCTTTCAGGGTATTTTCACGGAGGGTCGCTTTTTTATCTGAACGGTTATGTATTGGCGGACACGGAAGGGGCGAAGGTTTTATCAGCCCTTGTCCTTATTTGGATCGCCTTATTTTGTTATGGATGGGCAAGGCAGTTGGCGGGCCTTCGGGCGGGGCCGGTGGCCGCTACGGCAGCCCTAACATTTCCCCTGCTTTATTTGAATGCCTGGGCGGTTCGGGTGGATGGACTTCTTACTTTTGTTGTTTTTCTCTTTTTGTATGCGGTGGAAAGGGGGCTCGGATTAAAGGAAAAGGGGAACAATTGGATGCTAATGGCCGGTGTTTTCGCGGGATTGGCTCTTTCCATCAAACCTACGGCCATTGTGGCGATCGGAGCGGCCGCGCTAGCTATTCTTTGGAGGGATGGCTGGCTGGCCCCGAAGAAAAATACTTGGGCGATTTTTGCGGTGTTTCCCCTGATGGAAGTTGGACCGTGGCTCATCAAAAATAATTGTTTCGCTGGCAACGCATTCTTCCCTTACGCCGTTTCCTGGATGGGAGGGCGTCAATTTTCGGTTTGGGGCTATGAGAGGCTTCTGCACGAGAACCAACAATTCCTGCCGATGGACCATGGCCTCCTTTCCGTCCTTACCCTTCCGTGGCGGCTGACAATCCCGGGAGCGGGGGACGACCAATTCATCGGGCCGCTGCTACTGGCTTTCCTTCCGATACTTCTCTTGCTGCATTTCAAAGAGCCTTCCTTGAAGTTCCTAGGGCGGACCCTCGTTCTATCTTTTCTGTTCGGACTCACCTTGTCCCATATGCTTCGTTTTTCCATTCCCGCGTTTATTTTGGCCTTCTTGATTTTTTCGGCCGTTCTTAGTTCGCTGAAAGGAGAAAAGTGGGGGACCCTATGGATCAGTGCGGTCGCGGCCAGCGCGATTTTATGCGCTGGGGAATATCTCCACTTGAGTGCAACTTGGTATGACGGACGTGGCATTTGGAACGGGGAGGAAAGCCGTGACCAATACCTAATTCGGAAGATAGGACCCTCCGGAGGGGCAATGGCTCAATGGGTGAACACGAATTTGCCGAAGGGCGCCCGACTATTAATCGTTGGGGACGCTCAGGTTCTTTACTATCAAAGGCCTGTTTACGCTAACTCGGTTTTTGATGAACAATTCTTTGCCGCGGCCGCCCATCGGGAAAAAGATACGGACGGGATTTTGCGACGGCTCAAAGAGTTGGGGGTCAACTATGTGGTATTTGACGAGCAAATGGGAATGATTCATTCGAGCGAATATCATCAATATGAGTTGAGCTCCAGTGAATGGAGAAAGTTGAGGGATTTTGCTCAGGAAGGGCTGGAATTCGTCAGCGGCAATAATAATCATGTAAGTCTTTATCGTGTAAGAGACGCATTGGTGAAAACGGGACAGAAGACGCTCAATCCTTTTTACCTTTATCCGATGCAAACACGGAATCTTTTTGAAGATCTATCGAACGGGGAGTATGCCCGGGCCAAATCAGAATTGGCGCAATTGAACGAATTTTTTCCTGGTGAGAACAATTGGGCGGAAAAAAAGATCGAACAGGCAAAATTGGAAAAGGGCAGATGAACCAAAATTCCGTCACCGAAAATCGGGGAGGTGTATTCGCATTCTTGGCCGCCTTTTTTTGGGCGGTATTGGTTTTTATATGTTATTTTTTCTCAAAAACCCATCCGATCACTCAGGTTCTGCCATTCCTAGGTTCGATCTTCGATTTTTCCTCTTTTCCTCCGGTCTCCGGATCAGAGTTCCTGAAGACTTGGGTCGAGTCCCTGCGGATCTTTTTGACAGCCTTTTTAGTTTTTGGCGGGACATGGGCTCTGGGTCGACCTTTACGCAGGTGGTTCGGGCTGGAAATACCCGATCCCTGGGTTCGTTTAGCGGTGGATTTTGGATTTGGAATAGTTATTTTGAACTTTTTTTGGGTAGGGACTGGGTTCGCTCGGATTTGGTTCAAGCCGATTTGGGTAGTCGCGACACTGATTTTATCTCTTCTTTTCGTTGCGGAACTGGTAAGGGCGGTCAAATCCCACGCCACAAAACCCATTTCGAGGTTCTTCCCGAAGGGTGCAAGCTATTTTTTCTTGTTTTTTGTGGGGATGTTTTATTTTGTTTTTTCTCTATTCCAGAATTTGGCGCCCGAAACATTTTATGATTCGATGGTTTACCACTTGGCGGTGCCCCAGTATTGGCTTTTTCACCACGGCATAAGGGATTTTCCATCCAATTTTTTCTCGAACTATCCCTATGGAGCGGAGCTGTTTTTTCTCAATGGTTTTGTCCTGCAGGGCACTGAATCGGCAAAAATGCTTCATGCCCTTTCCTTCGGGATTTGCGCTTTGTTGGCCGCCGGCTGGGCCCGGGAAATCTCTGGGGAAAGGGCCGGATGGCTTACCCTAGGGCTGATCCTTACTCTACCTCTTTTCGCTGTGAACATTTGGGCGACGGAAGTGGAAGGATTCCTGTCCTTGACAGTGGTTCTTTTTCTCTACGCTTTGGAACGATTCGTTGTCGGGAAAGAAAACGGAACTCCTTGGGCTCTAGCGGCAGGACTTTTCCTGGGACTGGCTCTTTCCATCAAGTACACGGCTTTTTTGGCGACCGGAAGTGGTCTCTTGATGATGATCTTGCAAAGGCCATTTTCCTTTTCAAAAGGCCGGAAGATATCTTGGTGGGTCCTGTTTCTTACTTGTTTCTTTCTTTTGGGGCCTTGGATTCTAAAAAACCTCTATTTTACAGGTAACCCCATTTTTCCTTACTTAATGGGCCACTTCTCGGGCCGGCATTTGTCCTCCTTTGGATATAGCCAGTTATTACAGGAACAGCATGCCCGGGTCACCACCCAATGGTGGACATGGCTTCTTTTGCCTTGGAACCTTACCCTTTCAAATCCGGATAGTTATAATTTTTGCGGCCCCTTGGCCTTGGGTTTGCTCCCGTTTCTATTCCTATTCCGCTTGCGGCATCCAGTCTTGAAGTTCCTTGCGGGAGCCGCTTTTTTTCTTTTGATCGCAAGCCTCGCGGTGACCCATATCCTCCGTTTCGCTCTTCCGTTTTTCATTCTCTTTTACATCCTGTTGGGGACTCTTCTGGGAGGGGCGGACAGATCTTCCTGGGGAAAGGTTCTGGCCTGGGTGTCGGGATTCACGGGGATCCTTTGCTTCGCCTATTTGGCGGCGATCAGCCACTATTACTATTCCACGACGGGTATTTGGGCCGGTCGTCAGACCCGGGAAGAATACCTGATGAGTCCCGGAAAGATCACGCCCTACTTTTCAATGGCCCAATGGTTGACGGAGCACGCGCTCTCGGGTGCAAGGCTCTTGATCGTCGGGGATGCCCGCGGGCTTTATTATGCCCAGCCCTTCCTTACGAATACGGTGTTTGACGAACAGGCGCTTTCTGAATTCGCTCGGTCGGAAAAGGACGGTCAGGGGATCGCCCATCGCATCAAGGAACTCGGTATTGAATACCTTGTGGTGAACGGCGCAGAGGGAATCCGGGTAGCGTCCGATTACCATCATTATGAAATGACAAAAGAAGAGTGGAAGCGATTGGATGACTTCATCCAAAATCGAACCGAAATCGTTTATCGGGACGATAATCGATTACAAGCCGTCTACCATGTTCTTTCCGTCGCCAAGAATAGTGGCCCGACCGAATCGTTGGATTTGATACTATTTTTTTCTAAGCCAGCCTCCCAATTCGTCAAGGACGTCCAAAGGAAGCAATGGAAAGAGGCGGAAACGAATTTGAACGAAACTTTAAAACTTTATCCCTTTTCCGAGTTCTGGAGGGGGCAAAAAGCACAATTCGAAAGGGCCTTGACCGGGGGTCCACATGGCTAAAGATACGGAGTTGGTCAAAAAAATTGAATCCGTTTTGTTGGGTCTCCTTTTGGTTTGGGTCCCGTTTGCCTGTTTTACCCGTGCTTCGGACGGTTTTACCCTTCCGAAGGAATTGGTGGCGCTTCTAGTGCTGGGCTTTTTCGCTGTTCGAATTTTTTTTGACGGCCGTCATCCGTTGCGCAAAAAACTCGTCCAAAC
>Ga0070741_10015614_pt1 | contig 12823 bp, 14 predicted proteins | sample Coa_R1_4_FD_66440 | JGI IMG/M metagenome (GOLD analysis project Ga0070741, IMG submission 66440) | Surface soil microbial communities from Centralia Pennsylvania, which are recovering from an underground coalmine fire - Coalmine... | ecosystem: Environmental > Terrestrial > Soil > Unclassified ...
ACGGGAGTTGTTTTTTGCCATGCGTCGAGGGCGTCGGAGAGGACAAGCATCTCGTCGTCCGTGCCGACGCTGACGCGAAGAAACGAGGCGGTCAAGGCGTGGCTGGGGAAATGCCGGACGAGGATTTTGCGGGCAAAAAGAAAGTCGTAGAGCGATTTGGCCACGGCCGGTCCGGCTTCGCCCCGGCTGTTTTTCGGTTCGGTGAAAATGAAATTGGTCTGGGACGGATAGGTGAACCACCCGCGCTTCTCCGTAAATTGATGATTATACAAGTCTCTCGTTTGCTTTATCTTGTAAATAATTCTTTCGTAGTATTCCGGGTCCTCCAAGGCCGCGAGCGCCGCGGTTTGCGAAAGCCGGCTGACATTGTAGCTGTCCTTCACCCGGTCGAGCAAACCGATGAGATCGGGATGGGCCAGGGCCCAGCCGACGCGAATCCCGGCGAGCGCGTGGGATTTGGAAAACGTGCGAACAACGACGAGGCGGGGATGCCGCGCGATCAGGCCGACCGCATCCTCGCGGGCGAAGGCGGCATAGGCTTCGTCCACCACCAGGATGCCGCGGAAAGAACCGAGGATTTTTTCCAGGTCGGCGTTGGCAAAGCCGACACCGGTGGGCGCGTTGGGCGAGGTAAGCAAAAACAGCTTCGCCGGGGAGACGGCGATCTTTTCCAGCGGCAGGCGCATCGAACGGTCAAATTCGATCGCGTCGGCGCGGCCGTTCTCGATTGCGACCAGCACGGGATAAAGCGAATAGCTCGGGAGGGTGAAGCCGGTGGCGGCGCTTGCATCCCCAAAACAGCGCACGAGCAGGTTGAGCACGTCGTCGGAGCCATTGCCGACAAAGACATTTTCCGGCCTCAGGCCATGATGGCGCGCGAGGGCCGCGCGCAGCGGTGCGCTGGCGGGGTTTGGATAAAGCCGGAGCGAGGCGCCGTCGGCGCCGATTTCACAGCGCAGCGCCTCGGCTACGCGCGGGCTCGGCGGATAAGGATTTTCGTTGGTGTTGAGCTTGACCCAGCCCGACTCGCCGGGCTGGAGGCCGGGCGTATAGGCGTGGAGCTTGGCCACGTGCGGTAGCGCGAAAGAAATGAGATCGGCCATGGCCCTACCCTCTCGTGCGGATTTCCACGCTGCGCCCGTGGGCGGCAAGCTGTTCCATGCGGGCAAAGGCGGAGACCACCGCATTGCCTTTTTTCACGCTGGTGCGGTCGTAACGGATCAGGCTGGTACGCCGCAGAAAATCGGCCACGCGCAGCCCGCTGAAAAACCGGCCCGCCCGGCCAGTCGGCAACACATGGCTGGGGCCGGCAGTAAAATCGCCCAGCGCCGTGGGCGTTTCGTTGCCGAGCATGATGGCGCCGGCAGTGGTGATTTTTTTCACCAGGAGGGCGGCGGATTTTTTTTCGAGCAATAACTCGAGATGCTCCGGCGCGATGTAATTGGCCACTTCCGCCGCCTGGGCCGGGGTCTTCACCTCGATGGCGAGAAATCCGTGGTCGAGCACACGCTGGATCGGCGCGGACCGCGGCAGTGCCGGAAGCTGGGCGGTCACCTCGGCGAAGATCGCGTCGATGATTTTTCGCGAGGTGGCGACAAGATAGATCCGCTCCTTGCCCGAGCCGTGCTCGGCCTGCGCCAGCAGGTCGGCCGCGGCAAAATCCGTGCGCGCCGAGGTGTCGGCGACGATCATCACTTCGCTTGGGCCGGGCAGCGAATCAACCCCGACGGTGCCGAAAACCTGCCGCTTGGCCTCGCAAACGTAGGCGTTGCCCGGGCCAAAAATCTTGTCCACCGCCGGAATGGTGGCGCTGCCGTAAGCCATCGCGGCGATGGCCTGGACTCCGCCGATGCGATAGACCTCGCGCACGCCGACAAGGTGGAGCGCGGCGAGAATGCCGTCAGCGATGCGGCCTGTCCGGTCAGAAGGCGTGCAAACAACGATTTCCGGGCAGCCAGCAATCTTCGCCAGCGTCGCGGTCATCAGCACGGTGGAGACGAGCGGAACCTGGCCGCCGGGCACATAGAGTCCGACGCGGCGGATCGGATCGAATTTTTCTCCGACCATGGCGCCTTGGGGGTTGCGGCCGGTCCAGTCCGCCGGCACGCCGCGCCGGTTGAAGGCGACGATGGCGCGGTGGGCGGCCCGCAATGCCGCGCGATCGGCGGCGGGCAGGCGCCGCCCCGCCTCGGCCAGTTCCGCCGCCGGCACGCGAAATTTTTCCGGGGTCAACACGGCGCCGTCAAATTTTCCGGCATAATGGGCCACCGCGGCGTCGCCGCGCGCCCGGACGTCCGCCAGGATGGCGGCGACGGAAGCGGACACGTCCGGAGACACCTCGGCCCCGCGGCAAAAGTCGGCGAGGGCAGCGGAGAAAGTCGGATTGGAAAAGCGGAGAATACGCACGGCACCAGCTCAGCGCAGAAAAGGGAGCATGGCCAGCGAAACGTGAGTGCTGCCCGCCGGCTATTTCGCCTTGGGCGAGGGAGCCGATAAAGCCGGCGCCGCCAGCAAGGGCACGGCAAAAAGGCTGTCCGGAAAGGTTTCGTTGAGCACGACCTTGTCCAGCGTGATCACCGCGGTGTATTCCTTGCCGCTGGCCGGATCCTTGGTGAGGTTGATCAGCTTGCGGGGAAAACGCACGCCGCCGGCCGTCAGCTCGCCTTCCTGCCGGATGCGGTCGCCATTGGTCAGCTCGGTCAGCCGGAGCTGGCCGGTGGCCGTGTCGATATAGCGGTAAAAGACGATGTTGGGTCCGTGGACAAAGGCGAGTTTCTCGCAGGCATGGCCGTCCACCGTGGTGGGGCCGAGATCTTCGACGTGGCCGCCGCGGCGCTCGATGCCGCGGTAAAAGGAGAGGTTTTCCCAGACGTTGGCCCGCCGGTCCTTGACCTGATCCTTGCCGAACAAATTGAGGTTTCGGACCGAAGTGTCGCCGGGTTGCTGCAGACATTCCCAGGCCTCATAATTGTCGAGCGCAGTGATATCCCTGCCCCTGTCCGAAGTCATGACGACACGCTGTTGATAGGGCTTTTGAAAGATCAGGTCGAGGGCCGCTTTGAAATGGCGGGTCGACAGCTTGCCGTCCTTATCCTTCACCGTTTCGTCGCTTTCGAAAGAGCCGACGTAATGGATGGAGCGAATGGAATCGAGCGCCGCCTCCGGGCCGAGGTAGGCGCGCGCCTTGGCGATGATGGCGGCGGCATCGGCGGCCCGCGCGGGGACGATCGCGACAAGGGCGGCAGCGGCGGCGAAGAACGGAAAAAACCGAGGCATGAAGAGTAAGACCCGGCGCGGGAGGAAAGGTTTATTCCCACTCAATGGTCGCGGGAGGTTTCGAGCTGACATCAAAGACGACGCGGGAGATACCGCGCACCTCATTGGTGATGCGCCCGGAAATCTTTTGCAACAACTCATAGGGCAGGCGCGTCCAGTCCGCCGTCATGGCGTCGGTGCTTTCGACAATGCGCAGAGCGATGACATGGGCATAATTGCGCTCATCACCGAAAACACCGACCGTTTTCACCGGGACGAAGACGCAGAACGACTGCCAGACCTTCCAATACCACCCGCTGGCCATCATCTCCTCCTGCAGGATGGTGTCGGCGGCGCGAAGAACGGCGAGGCGCTCGGGGGTGACCGCCTCGATGATGCGAACGCCCAAACCGGGGCCGGGAAAGGGCTGGCGCCAGACCACCTCGCGCGGCAGGCCAAGGGCGGCGCCGACGGCGCGGACCTCGTCCTTGAACAGCTCGCGCAGCGGCTCAAGCAGCTTGAGTTTCATGCGGGCGGGCAGGCCGCCGACGTTATGATGGCTCTTGATCAGCGAGGCGGGATTATTGCCGATGGAGACACTTTCGATCACGTCGGGATAAAGCGTGCCCTGGGCGAGGAAGTCGGCCTGGCCGATGGAACGGAGCGATTTCTCGAAGATCTCGATGAAGGTCCGGCCGATGATCTTGCGCTTTTTCTCCGGATCAATCACCCCGCGCAGCCGGCGCAGGAAGATGGTCGAGGCATCGGCCACCCTCAGATCGATGCGAAAATGTTTCTTGTAAAGCTCGACCACCGTTTCGCGTTCGCCGGCGCGGAGCAGGCCGTTGTCGACGAACACGCAGGTCAGCTGCCGGCCGATCGCCTTGTGGATGAGCGCGGCCGCGACCGAGGAGTCGACGCCGCCGGACAGGCCAAGGATGACGTGGGACTTGCCCACGGTGGCGCGGATGTCGGCCACCGCACGGGAGATGAAGTCGCGCATCGTCCAGTCCTGGCGCGCACCGCAAATGCGCACGAGAAAATTGCGGATGACGTCGACACCGCGTTCGGTGTGAAAAACCTCGGGATGAAACTGGATGCCGTAAAAGTGCCGGCGGGCGTCCTCGATGGCGGCGTAAGGCGAATTTTCCGTCGTGCCAATGGCGCTGAAGCCGGGCGGCAGACGGGTGAGCTTGTCACCGTGGGAATTCCAGACCCGGATTTTTTTGGGCAGGCCGGCGAAGAGCCGTCCGGGCTTTTTCACCGTGAGGACGCCGTGGCCGTATTCCCGCGCCTGGCTCTGGGCGACATGGCCGCCGAGAAAATGCCCCATCAATTGCACGCCATAACAGATGCCGAGCACAGGGACGCCGAGTGAGAAGATGGCGCGGTCGGGATGCGGGGCGTTTTTAGCATAAACGCTCTGCGGTCCGCCGGAAAGAATGATGCCGATCACCCCGTCGGCGCGCAGCGTTTCCGCCGAGGTGGTGTAATGATAGATCCGCGAGTAGACCGAGCATTCGCGGATGCGGCGGGCGATGACCTGGGTGAGCTGCGAGCCGAAGTCGAGGACGGCGATGGTTTGAGCCATGCGGAAGAGTGGGAAATCCCTAGCAAACGCCAAGACCGTTTTTCAGGGCAAGCGTGATTATCGCAGCCGCGCCGCCACCGTTAAAACTTCAACCGGGAATTTTCATGGCCGCATTGCGGGCATTTGCACAGCTCACCGCCGGCGGAGGCGGTGTAGAGACGGCCGCAGCGGATGCAATGAAAGGTTGTTTTGCGTCGTTCGCCCTCGAAGCGCACGTGGTCCCGGCGATCATAATAAAACCACAGGCCGAGGAAGACCGCCGCAACGACAAGGCAGTAAAAAACGACGGCGGTGGGCAGGGCGAGCATGGGAGTGATGCTGGCAGAAATCCGATTTCAAGCGAAGCGAAGAATCGCCCTTTCCGCCGACAAAAAACCGCGCCGGAAAATTCCGGCGCGGTCGAAAAAAGGGGCAAACGAAGCGGCGACTCAGCCCTGGGCCTCGCCTTCCGCCTTTTCAGCGGACGGCTCGGCGGGAGCGGCGGGCGCCTCCTCCGGAGCTGCGGCGGTTTCCCCGGCGGCGGCCGGCGCCTCGGCCTTGGCGGCCTTCTTGCGGCGGGCCGGCTTGCGGCCCTTCGACTTCTTGTAGCCGGGATCATCGGCGGCGACGAACTCGATCAGGGCGAGCTCGGCGGCGTCGCTGATGCGCTGGGGGCCGAGCTTGTAGATGCGGGTATAGCCGCCGGCGCGGTTGGCGAACTGCGCCACCTTGTCGTTGAAAAGCAGGGTGATGGCGTCCTCATCGCGCACGTCACGCAGGGCGAGACGGCGGAGATGGAGCGCGGCGCTCTTCTCCTGGGCGGCGGAGGCGCGCTTGGCCTTGGTGATGACCTTCTCGATGAAGGGGCGCAGCGCCTTGGCCTTGGCCAGGGTGGTCTGGATGCGGCCGTGCTTGATCAGCGACGCGGCCAGGTTGGAAAGCATGGCCGCGCGATGCTCGCGGGTGACGCCGAGGGAGGCGTGGTGTTTATTATGACGCATGGGATGTGGTTTTTAGCCGGCTCCCGATCGGCAATCCGGTCGCAGCGTTGGGCGGCAGCGGACGGCGCGAGAGCCAGAATTGATGAATGACTCAGGCTTCCTTCTTGGTGTCGAGGAGACGCTCGTCAAACTTCATGCCGAGCGAAAGGCCGAGGGCCTCGAGCTTTTCCTTGATTTCGTTGAGCGATTTCTTGCCGAAGTTGCGGTACTTGAGCATCTCCTGCTCGGTCTTCATCGCCAGTTCGCCGACGGTGGTGATGTTGGCATTGTTCAGGCAGTTGGCGGCGCGGACGGAGAGCTCGATTTCGTTGACCGACATGTTGAGGAGCTTGCGGAGTTTGTTCTCCTCTTCGCTGACGGCGCTCTGCTGGCTCTCGAACTCGTAGGCTTCCTCGCTGACGCGATCGAAGACATCGAGATGATGCTTGAGGATGGAGGCGGCCTGCTTGAGGGCGTCATCGGGCGTGATGCGGCCGTCGGTCCAGATTTCGAGGATGAGCTTGTCGTAATCGGTGATCTGGCCGACGCGGGTGTTCTCGACGGCGTACTTGACGAGGCGGACGGGCGAAAACAGGGAATCGATCGGGATGACGCCGATGGCCTGCTCTTCCTTCTTGTTCAGTTCGCCCGGGAAGTAGCCGCGGCCGGTCTTGATTTCGATCTCGGCCTCGAAGGCGCGGTTCTTGTCGAGGGTGCAGATGACCTGGTCCGGATTGACGATGGTGATGCTGGCATCAGGCTTGATGTCGGCGGCGGTGATGGCGCCGGCCTTATTGGCCTTGAGCTGGAGCGTGACCGGCTCGCGTTTTTGCGAGACGATGAGAATTTTCTTCAGATTGAGGACGATGTCGGTCACGTCCTCGACCACGCCCTCGATGCTCTGGAATTCATGATTGACGCTGTCGATTTTGATCGAGCTGATGGCGGCGCCTTCGATCGAGCTGAGGAGGACGCGGCGGAGGGAATTGCCGACGGTGTGGCCGTAGCCGGCCTCGAAGGGTTCGGCGATGAACTTGGCGTAGGTGGGCGAGGAACCCTCGTCGACCTTGGTGAGCTTGCTGGGCAGTTCGAATTTTCCAAGACGTTTGGGCATGGCGGTGAGTGATGGTTGACGTTATAAAATAAGGCAGCGCGCCGGAGGCGGCTCAGAAGCGCGAGTAGAATTCGACGATGAGCTGTTCGTTGACGCCGGGCTCCATCTCATCGCGGGTGGGCAGACGGTTGACGGTGGCACGAAAGTTCTCGGCATCGAGGGCGAGCCAGCCGGGGACGTTACGGATGCGGTTCTCTTCGAGGTTGCGGGTCGCCATCTGCCGGGAGGCAGGCGTGTTCTTCACCTCGACGACATCACCGGCCTGAACGTTGTAGCTGGCGATGTCGACCTTGTGGCCGTTGACCCGGATATGGCCGTGGTTGACGAACTGGCGGGCGGCGGCGCGGCTGCGGGCGAGGCCGAGGAGATAAATCACGCTGTCGAGGCGGGTCTCGAGGAGTTGGAGGAAGCGTTCGCCGGTGACACCGCGCTCCTTCTTGGCGATGGCAAAAACGCGGCGAAACTGGCGCTCGAGCAGGCCATAGATGTAACGAAGCTTCTGCTTCTCAGCCAGACCGAGGCCGTATTCGGAGTGCTTACGGCGGGACTTGGGGCCGTGCTGCCCGGGCGGATAGGTGCGCTTTTCGTAGGCCTTGGTCGCGCCGAAAATGGGCTGGCCAAAGCGACGGCTGATGCGGGTGGTGGGTCCGATGTAACGAGCCATGGAGAAAATCCTTTAAGTTAAAAAAGTTGAGGCGATCAGACGCGACGGCGTTTGCGCGGACGGCAGCCGTTGTGCGGAATGGGAGTGACGTCGACGATGGAGGTGATTTCGAGGCCGATGCTTTGCAGCGCGCGGATGGCGCTGTCGCGGCCGAGCCCCGGACCGGAGACGCGAATGACCGCGTCCTTCAGCCCATGGGCCATGGCGTTGCGGGCGGCGTCCTGGGCGACGACCTGGGCGGCGTAAGCGGTGGATTTGCGCGAGCCGCGGAAGTTGCACTTGCCGGCGCTGGACCAGGCGATGACCTGGCCCTTGTGGTCGGTGATGGAAACGATGGTGTTGTTGAAGGAAGCGAGGACATTGACCACGCCGGAGGTGACGTTCTTCGAGCCCTTGGCCTTGCGCACCTTGATCGCGCCAAGCTCCTCCTTGAGGAGGTCTTCGGCGGTGGGCTGCTTGGCCACGCCGCCGACCAGTTCAACCGGCTTGGCTTCAGCGGCCGGCGCGGCACCGGCCGCGGGTGCTACAGCCGGAGTGCCGGCCTTGTCGGCGGGGGCCTTGGGGGCCTTTTCACGGGGGGGCTTTTCGGCGGCGGGCGCCTTGGATTCAGGCGCGGCGGGGGCGGCGGCCTTTTTTGGAGCCTTTTCCTTCTTCGGAGCGGATTTTTCTTCGGCCATGGCGGATGAGAATTATTCTTTGGCTTTGGTGACGCCGACGGTTTTGCGCGGTCCCTTGCGGGTGCGGGCATTGGTGCTGGTGCGCTGGCCACGGACGGGCAGACCGCGGCGATGACGGATGCCGCGGTAGCAGTTGATCGCCTGCAGCCGCTTGAGATTGGCGGCAATTTCGCGGCGAAGGTCGCCTTCCACCACCCATTTGTGCTCGGTGATGACGTGCAGGATCTTGTTGAGCTGCTCTTCAGTCAGGTCCTGGGCGCGCATGTTCGCGTCCAGGCCGGCTTCCTTGACGACCAGGTCGGCGCGCTGGGAGCCGAGGCCGTAGATATAGCGGAGCGAGTAGGCGACTTTCTTTTTCGCCGGGATTTCGACACCAAGGAGACGTGGCATTTGGTTTTAGGTTGAGAGTTGTGGATTGAGAGGGAGGAAAATCAAGGGGCGGCGGCGGGCTGGGCGGCCGTGGAGGAAGAGGATGAGGCGGGCGGCGGAACCGTGAGGATTTCCGGGCCGCGCGCGGTGGTGAGCACGGTGTGTTCGAAGTGGGCGGAAGGCGAACCATCGGCGGTGACTACCGTCCAACCGTCGCTTTGGGTGCGGGTCTGATAGCCGCCGAGGTTGACCATTGGCTCAATCGCGAGGGTCATGCCCGGCTTGATCAGATCGCCCCTTCCGGACCGGCCGAAGTTCGGGATTTGCGGCTCCTCGTGCATCGAGGCGCCGACGCCGTGACCGACCATGTCGCGCACCACGCTGAAGCCGTTGGCCTCGACATGGGCCTGGACGGCATGGGAGATGTCGCCGATGCGGTTACCGATGACGGCCTGGGCGATGCCGAGGTCGAGCGCTTCACGGGTGACGGAGAGAAGCCTTTCCACCTCGGGACGGATGCGGCCGACGGGAACGGTGGCCGCATTATCGCCGATATAGCCGTGGTAGGCGATGACGATGTCGAGCGACACGATGTCGCCATCGTGGAGGATGCGGCGGAAGGACGGGATGCCGTGGACCACCTCGTCGTTGACCGAGATGCAGGTGTGGGCGGGATAGCGCCGGGAGCCCAAGGTGTAGCCGTAACAGGCGCTGCGGGCGCCGAGGCGGGCGATAAGATCGCGGCCCGCCTCTTCCAGGTCTTGCGTGCTGATGCCCGGCTGCACGAGCTGTTTAAGCTGGTGCAGGACGCTCGCGGCGATGGCGCACGACTCGCGCATGCGGGCGATGGCATCCTTGTTTTTGATCGGGATGGCCATCTCAGGCGGCGAGAGCGGCGGCCTCGACGACATCGAGGCCGAGCGTACGGTAGTGTCCGGCGACCGGGCCGGCGGCGGTGAGCGCGTCGGCCGTAAGGGCGGCGTCGAGCGCTTCGTCGCGCGCTTCGAGCCATTCGTCGAACACCAGGGCATGGAGCAGCGTAGCCGGGAAGCCCGCGAGGGCGAAACCCGCATCGGGTTTGCGCGCCCAGAACCATTTTCGCAAAAGGGCGAAAAGAGCTCCGTCAGCGACGGCGAAGCCGCGCTGAAACGCCGGCCCGGCCGATTGGCCGAGCGAGGTGCGGCGCGAAATCTCCTGCCGCATCAATCGGGCGGGAGAGACGTGCTCAAAATTCAAAGAACGCAACCCGGCCATCACGTGTTCAGGAAAGGAATCGGGAGGACCGAGGAGAAGGAGTTTGACCCGGGCGGGATTGCCACCGAGGGAAAAGAGGCGAGAAAGTGAAGACATTCCCGCGAAAGTAAAGCTGTTTTACGTTTAGTGCGAAAAGTATTTGGCCACCCAGGCGACGATGCCGACGGCGAGAATCGAGCCGAGGGCGATCCAGAGACGGCCGACGGTCTTGAGGTCGGCGGCCTCGCCGAGGGCGCCGATCGTGCCTCCGCCGGTGGAGCTGCGGGCGCGGATGCGACCCTTGCGCAGGAAGCCGTCGTAATGACGCTGGAGGAGAAAGGTTTCAATCTGCCGCATGGTGTCGAGGAGGACACCGACGTTGATCAGCATGCCGGTGCCACCAAAGAAATAGGCCACCCGGGGCGGAACCTTGAAGTTGAAGAGGAGGACGTCGGGCATGACGGCGATGAGCGTGAGGAAGATCGCACCGGCGAGGGTGAGGCGCGTCATGATGAAATCGAGAAATTGAGCGGTGGGCTCACCCGGCCGCACCCCCGGCACATAACCGCCGTACTTTTTCAGATCGTCGGCCACCTGGATGGGCTTGAACATGACCGAAACCCAGAAATAGCTGAAAAAGAGGATGAGCAGCCCGTACGCGCTGTAGTAAAACCAGTCGCCGCGCTGGAGCCGCTGCGAGGCCTGGACGAGGAATTTCCAGTTCAAAGCCGCACCGAGAGTGGAAAAAATCTGCTGGGGAAAGAGAAGGATGGCGGCGGCAAAAATGACCGGCATGACGCCGGAATAGTTGACCTTGAGGGGCAGAAACGAGCTTTGGCCGCCCATGACCTTGTTGCCCACCACCCGTTTGGCGTACTGCACCGGAATTTTCCGCTGTCCCTGCACCACCAGGATGATGCCCATGACGACGACAACAAAAAGAACGAGCATGAGCACGCCGGTCCAGCCGTTCTGGGTCGTGCCGACCGGGCCGAAGAACATGCGATAGGTGGCGACGGCCGCACCGGGAATGTCGGCGAGAATGCCGACGGTGATGAGGAGGGAAACACCGTTGCCCACGCCGCGCTGGGTGATCTGCTCGCCCAGCCACATGAGCAGGAGGGTGCCGGCGGTCATGTAAATGACGGAAGTGAAGATGAAGCCAAATCTGTTCACCATCACGATCGGCCCGTAGACATTCATGTCGTAACCGGGGAACAGCCGGGCCGGGTTTTCCAGCGCGACGATCAGCAGCGCGCCCTGGACGATGCAGATGAGCACGGTGGCGTAGCGGGTGTACTGGGTCAGCTTCTGCCGGCCGACGTCGCCCTCCTGCTGGAGGCGGCTGAGGGTCGGGATGACCGCAGTCATCAATTGAAAGATGATCGAGGCGCTGATGTAGGGCATGATGCCGAGGGCGCAGACCGCGCCCTTCACCAGCGCGCCGCCGGTGAACATGTTGTAGAGGCCGATGACCGCGCTGGCCGCGCCGGTCTGCTGCTGGAAGAAATCCTGGAGCGGACGCGGATCGACGCCGGGCAGCGGGATGTGGGCGCCGACGCGGGCGACGAAAAGCAGCGCCAGGGTGTAGAAAATCCGCGAGCGGAGCTCGGGGATTTTCATCGAATTGGTGAAGGCGGAAAGCACGGGAGGTTAATTTTGGATTTCCGAATTTGGACTTTTGATTTGGGGTGCGACGGGAACGGAGCGGCTTTGTTTAATCCAAAATCGAAAATTCAAATTCCAAAATAAGTTCAGGCCGTCACGGCCTGCCCGCCGGCCTGCTCGATCTTGGCCTTGGCCGAGGCGGAGAATTTCGCCGCGGTGACGGTGAAGGCGCGGCTGAGTTCGCCGTCGCCGAGCACCTTGAGCAGGGTCTCGTCGCGGCCGATCAGGCCGGCCTGGGCAAGCACGGCGGCGTTCACTTCGGTGACGGAGGCATCGAGGCGGGCGAGGTCGCCGACATTGACGATGGCATACTCGGTGCGGAAGTTGGCGTTGTTGAAACCGCGGTGCGGAAGCTTGCGATAGAGCGGCATCTGGCCGCCCTCGAAGCCGGGGCGGATGCTGCTGCCGGAGCGGGCGGTCTGGCCCTTGCCGCCGCGGCAGGAGGTCTTGCCGTGGCCGCCGCCTTCGCCGCAGCCGACGCGTTTGCGGCGGTGGACGGCGCCGGCGACGTTCTTCATTTCATGGAGTTTCATGGTGTTCCTTGGGCGCCCCACCCTGCGGCTCGCGCCGGGGCGGGACTCGGATAAATTTTTGATCAGGCTTTGCGGAGGGCAGCGATGTCCTCGGGCAGACGGAGCTGGAGCAACGCGTTGATGGTGGCGTTGACCACGGCGATGTGGTTTTTCGAGCCCATCGACTTGGTCAGGACGTTTTTCACGCCCGCGGCCTCAAGGACGGCGCGGACGCCGCCGCCGGCGATCAGGCCGGTGCCGGGCGAGGCGGGCTTGAGGAGAACCTTGCCGCCGTCGTACTCGCCCAAGACGTCGTGCGGGATGGTGTCGCCCTTGAGCTTGACGTGGCGAAGGCGCTTGCGGGCGTGTTCGGTGCTTTTCTTGATCGCATCCGGCACCTCATTGGCCTTGCCAATGCCGACGCCGATCCGACCCTTCTGGTCGCCGACGACGGCGAGGGCGGAGAAGCTGAAGCGGCGGCCGCCCTTGACGACCTTGGCGCAACGGTTGATGAAAACGACTTTTTCGACGAATTCGGGCGCGGCGGAAGCGCCGCCGTCGGAGGAAAATTTGGTGGGTTCGCTCATGGCTTAGAAGGCAAGGCCGCCCTCACGCGCGGCATCGGCAAAAATTTTGACTTTGCCATGGTAGCGGGCGCCGGAACGGTCGAAGACGACCTGGCTGAGACCGGCAGCCTTGGCCTTGGCGGCGAAGGCCACGCCGAGGGCCTTGGCGCCGGCGAGGTTGGCGTGGAGTTTCTGCTTGCGGAGCTCGGGATCGA
>Ga0070741_10015615_pt1 | contig 12822 bp, 12 predicted proteins | sample Coa_R1_4_FD_66440 | JGI IMG/M metagenome (GOLD analysis project Ga0070741, IMG submission 66440) | Surface soil microbial communities from Centralia Pennsylvania, which are recovering from an underground coalmine fire - Coalmine... | ecosystem: Environmental > Terrestrial > Soil > Unclassified ...
GTTGTTCGCGGACACGATGAGCCGCTACAAGAACACTCTCGGCCCCAGCCACCCGGATGCGGATAACGCCGCGAAAGGCCAGCGGCTGGACTTCGAGTTTGACCCACCGCCGATCTGACCGAACTCGCAATCAGCCTGCCGGGATCGGCCCGTTCGCCGATTGCCAGCGGGATAGGTGCGATTCGGAAGCACGACGCGCCAGCGTCATAGCCTGGAGTGGCACGGGCTCGTCCTGCCAGGTGCCGAGCGTACGAGCCATCGCACCGACGAACTCAAGGCCTGCGCGAGTAAGCCGTCCGCTGGATCGGAGTGTCTTGACGGCCAATGCGGTCGCGGCGCGCCACCGCGCGTATTCGATGTCGGCTTGAAGCTGGTTGCCGGGTCCTCTCCGCTGCCGTCGCCAGAATCCGCTTACTCCGAAGTATGCATACGCGCCCTGTAGCAGGCCGCCGAGCGGCCGAGGATCGTCGCGCCACGGCGCGTAGTAGCGCCTGCCGTCGTCGGGCAGCGCCAGCGTCACTATATCCAGCAGCGCCCCGAGCTTAAGGTGCTGTAGCTCGTGTGCGAGCGTAACCGCGCAGGTGACGGGATCAGGTGAAAGGGACATCGCGACAGTGCCGAATGCTTCCGGCGACGAAGTACTGACCACGCCCGACGGCGGCCGCGAGCGCGGCGCGATCACGGACACCACGGCGGCGATCTCGGCGGCGACGCCGGAATGGTGCTCTTCGAGCACCAGCCACGCTGCCCGGAACGCGGTCTTCCAAGGCTCGGTGTCTAGCCTGGGCGCCAAGTCTTGAATGCCGGGCATCCGAAACGGATCGAGGTCATCGATGAAAACATCGAAGGGACCAACATGCACCCGGCGCAGCCCCAGCCAGCCAGGCGCATCGTGACAAGGGTTCCGAGGTATCTCCACCGGGCCGATCGCCGCCCCGCCAGGCCCAGTGCGGACTCTGGCGCTACAGCCCGGCACCAGTGCCGTGCCCAGCGACGGGAGCGTGACGCGTCCACTGATAACCGGCACCTCGATCTCAGTCCGGAGCCCGGCGCGAATCGCCGCTGCCGCCGCCACGGCTCGCAACTGGTCTGGCACCGCCCCAGGTATCGCGGTACCGCTGCGGCCGGCTTGTACGGTCCGCCGCGCCCAGGTTCCGACCGATGGGTACCGGATTACCTTCGCAGCAGCCTCGCGATTCACCCGAATCACCGTGGCGAGCAGGTCATAACCTGTCCGAGCGAGCGTGTAGTGCTCACTGCCTTCCGCGGCGGTGACTACGCCCCACAGGAACGTCACGTGCTTGCTGTACTCTACGGACACAAGTTCACGAACCGCATCGACTCCGCTGCCACCTGTCGCAAGCGTCATGAAGTCCTGGTGAGAGAGCCGATGATGCGACACGTTCATACAGCTCTCCCCTGCAGCCGCTTGCTGACATCGGCTCGCATGACCTCACGAATATGGCCGATGAGGCGCATGAGGTCGGGACAATAGACAGAGGGGTTGGCGAAACCGGTGCCAGATCGGTAACGGTGCGTGTACATGCCGCCTCCGCAGATCCGATGGATCGGGCAGGCTCGGCACTGAGTGGCAAGCGCGATGTCACCGAGCTGACGTGCCACCACGCCGGGAAGCAGCAGGGCCGTGTCGAGCGGATCATGCGTGACATGCATTCCCGTCGCTGCCGCTCCCTGATATGCCGCCTTCAGGGTGTCGACCTGCTCGATCGAACCGTCGGTCTCGATGACCACCATCCTCGCTGGCGACAACCCGACGGCCTCGCCCGAAGATGTTCCGTCCCAGATCAGCCGCATGATCTCCTCGAACAACCGGATCCCGACCATGGGCGCCGAGTACCAGTGGTCGAATACGGCGATGAGCCAGTCGCCGTATGGGGTGTCGGCCGGATCCGGACTCCGTCCTGGCGGCGGCGTGTCCCACGTCCCATGCGGGAGGAGGAAGTCGATTCTGGGCGGATCGAAGGCGGCAAGTGCCTCATAGGTCGCTATTGGTTCGTTCCGTAGATCGACCGTGCACAGCAACCCGCTGAACAGATGCCGGAAACTGTCCTGCCGCAGCCTGTCCAAAGCCGAGCACACCGCTGTGTAACTGCCGCGTCCGCTGGCGAACCGGCGATGGCGGTTATGCGCCTCAGCGGCGCCGTCTAGGCTCACTCCGACCCTGACACCCAGCTCGCGGAACAGCATCAGGTACGAATCGTCAAGGCCGACGGCATTCGTCTGTATCCGCGCGTCGACCCGTACGTTGGGTCCCACGGATTCGCGGGTGGCGTTTACCAGATAGGAGATGAGGTCGGGGCCGGCAAGTAGGGGTTCCCCGCCGTGGAGGATCAGCACGATATCCGGCATCTGATGCGCGAGGGCATGCTTACCGATGCGCTCCGCTGTGTACCTCGCGATCTCCACGGACATCCGGCGTGGGCGGTCCCGCCATGACTGATCTGCCATCTCGTACATGTAGCAGTAGTCGCAAGACAGGTCGCATCTGCTGTGGACCTTGACGATGAATTCACGGAACGGAACGGGGCGCCAGCCAGTGGCCATCAGCGCTGGTACATCAAGGGTATGCGGCCATTCAAGTACGGACGCTAGGCCCATAGGGTGATTAAACCATACATGGTCATACGACAAAATGTTAGCGGGAGCTGGCTAGCAACGTAATCCGTCTCAATCGGCGCATCAGTCGCAACTTATCTTAGACATCGCATCAGTCGCTCCAGCAACAGAAGGAAGGTGTGTACCCAATTTATGATGGGTTATCGCGCCGTTGCGAACAGTGATCGAACGCGTCGTGGAATGCGATCCGGAGTGCTCTCATACGGTTAACATTGACTAGCCATTAGATCGCCGATAACAGGACCAACTTGCATCACGCCGTCGATATGGAACCGCACCGTGATAGTCGCGGCCGCTGCGCCTAGCTACCACCACCTTACCAAAGGCCGTTGTCTTGGGCCTTGCGGCACGACGGTTCAATAGTGGGCAGTCCAGCTTCGCCGCCAGTCACGTGGTGATCTGGCTCGCGCGCATAGATTCGCCAAGCAGCCGCAGCGGGAGGGGGCCGTCGGCGAGCACGGCGTCGTGGAACTCGCGCAGGTCCCGGGTGCCGCGCAGTTCGCGCAGGTACCAGTGGCCCAGGTGGTAGCCAAGGGCCTGGCCGGGATCGTCGATCGCGTAGCGGAGCAGTTCGCTGGCGATCTCCGACTCGGACATGACGGCGTTGTCGCGCAGGCAGGCCGCTGCCTGTTCCAGCGACCAGCCAAGCACGTTGAGGCCGGTGTCGACGACGAGCCGCGCGGCGAAGAAACGCTCGGCGGTCATCCGCCCGTACCGGTCCCGCGGATCGGCGTACATACCGATCTCGTCGCACAGGCCCGCCGCGTACTCCGCCCAGCCCTCCAGGTACCCGTTGAGCGCGAACGTCCGCAGCGAGGTCGGCACCCGCCGGATCGGATGCAGCGCGTCCCCGGACAGGCCCGGCTCGGCCAGCAGCCCCATCTGGAGGTGATGCCCAGGCAGCCCCTCGTGGTAGATGACGCTGGCGGCCTGGAGCAACGGCCGGTCCGGCAGGTTCGAGGCGTTGTAGTGGTAGTACCCAGCGTCCGTCCCGGTCGGCTCCTGGTAGTAGCCGTAGGTCATGCCGCTGAGTTCGGCGTTCAGCGGGCGCAGCCGGAACGGCGCCGCGGGCAGGCGGGAGAAATAGCGCGGCAGTTCGGGCAGCACCCGGTCGATGTGTGCGCCGAAGATCTTCTCCAGGTCCGCTGCCGACGTGGCGTACATGCCGGGGTCAGCGGTCAGCGACGCGCGGTGCGCGGCCTCGTCGGCGATCCCGAGCTCGTCGTGGATGCGCTCGGTGATCCGCTCGAGTTCGGCCAGGCCGATCGCGTGCACTCGCTCGGCGGTGAGGTCAAGGCCGGTGTGGAGCGTGATCAGGCCCGCGTAGCAGTCCGCGCCGCCCGGGTACTGCCCGATGCCCGTACCCTCCCCGCCCGCCTGCTGATCGGTCGCGAGGTCGTCCAGGATCGCGCCGAACGCGGTGGCGATCCTGCCGCCGACGATGGCTTCGGCTCCGTCGCTGAGCCGTCCGGCCGTGCCGGGCGCCAGCTTCGCGAGGCGATCCGACGCCACCAGCAGGCCGCTCGCCGCGTCGGCGTGTCCGCGCATCGTCGCGACGGCCTCGGGCACGGCCCAGGCGGGCAACCGGATCCCGCGCTCGCGCTGGGCGCGCATCGTGCCGCCGATCTGCTCGACGATCACGGCGTAGTCGGTCAGCAGGCTCAGGTACCGCTCCGCGTCCCCGGCGCTCGCCAGCTCGGCGGTCGCGAAGACCTCCTCCTGGTACAAGCTCAGTGGCATGGCGTTGTACGGCGTGACCGGAAAGCGGTACCAGAACCGCTGGGCTTCGGCGACTTCCTGCTCGAGGTGGTCCCGCAGGAACGCGGCGTCCGTGCCCTCGATCCCGGCCAGCCGGCCCAGCATGGTCGCGGCGAACGACGCGTCGGCCGCAACCGCCTCCGGCCCGCCGCGCGGCAAGGTCTCGACGGGGCGTCCGGAGCGCAGCGCGGTGAGCGGATCGCGGGCGAGCACCCGCTCCCACAGCACGTCGCTCAGTTCACTGACAGTGTTCGCAGTCACCTCGGACCGAGACCCGTGCGGCCGTCGATGAGCTCGCGTGCCAGGTCCAGATGGCCGGCGTGCCGTGCTGTCTCCTCGATCATGTGCAGGATCATGTCACGGACCGTGTGGATCTCGTCGGCCACGCTAAGGAATGACGGGACCTCGCCGGCCGGGCCCGCGGTGAGCGCGGTGCTTGCCAGGTTCTCGTCGGAGATCGCGCACTGGTTGCGGTAGAAGTCGAGCACCTCGTCCAGCGGGTGCGCGGTGACGAAGGGGCCGCTCTCGTTCGGCGGCCAGGGCAGCGGGCTCGCTGTGCCGGTGAGGATCTTCTGGAACCAGAGGCGCTCGGCGTGCCCGAGGTGCTGTATCACGCCCAGCGGCGTCCATCCACTCGGCACGACGGCCGTGCGGATGCTGTCCTCGTCGAGGCCCTCGATGATCGCCAGCACGCTGCGCCGCTGGGCCTGGAGGAATCCCATGAGGGCGGCTCGCTCGGCCTGCCACACCGGGTCGCCCGCCAGGTCCCGGTAGGCCGGGGTGAGCTCGGTCCACCGGCCGCGCCAGTCGGCTGGCTCGCGTCCGGCGACGTGGGCGGCGAGATCCTCGGCATGGGCCTGCCACCCGGCGCCATGGGCGGCCAGCTCGTTCGGCGTGAAGCCGCGTTCCTCGATGACCAGCATCGTCTGGTCGCCGTCGGCGGTGAGCCGGGCCTCGATCACCGTCTCGTCGCGCTGGCCCGGACTCATCGTGAGCAGCAGTCGGCGCGGCGGTTCGCACACGTCCACCCGCCCCGGGCCTTCCCAGCTGCTGGTGAGGCGTGCGTGGAACTCGCCACCGAGGCGAAGATCCCCCTTGACGTCGCCGATCCACCGGGTCAGGCGGCGGGGCTCGGTGAGCGCCGACCACAGGTCGTCGATGTCGGTGTCGTAACGGTCCGCCACGCGGACCGTGCCCTTGCCGTTGGTCATCCGCAAACTGCCGATGATGCGCGCGCCCGTGCCTGTCATGTCGTACTCCCTCGCTCGTGCTTTCCCCTTGCGACCTCCGTGTGCAGGGCGTCCAGCCGGTGCTCCCACAGGGCACGGTAGCGGCCCAGCCACTCATCCACCTCGGCGAGCGGCTCGGAGCGCAGGCTGTAGATGCGCCGCTGCGCCTCTTGGCGGACCTCGACGAGGCCCGTCTCGCGCAGCACCCGCAGGTGCCGCGATACGCCAGGGCGGGCGATCGGCAGCAGGGCCGCCAGCTCACCCGCGGTGGCGGGCCCGCCTCTCAGGATGTCGAGCATCGTCCGCCGGCTCCCGTCCGACAGCGCCTGCAGCACAGCGTCCATCGCCCTAATGTACCCTATCAGTTACGTAACTGACAAGTTACATATGGGCCCCGGAGGGACGCGTGTGTGCCCGCTATGTCCGTTCCGTTCGACGGAAGTCATCGGCCCGCGCGGAGGCTAGAAATTATTGCGGACACTTACCCCCCCGGATCGGGGGGGTAAGTGTCCGCAATAATCTGGCGCGCGCGACGGGCCGCCGGGAATATGAGCAAATGTCGGGTTTGTGCCAGGCGGCGGGCGTGGGACGGGCAGCCTGGCGGTGTGCCAGGCGGCGGGCGTGGGACGGGCAGCCTGGCGGGGGGCCTGGCGCGCGGTGAAGCGTCGGGCCTGGCGCGCGGTGAAGCGGGGGGCCTGGCGCGCGGTGAGGGTGGCCCGGTGGTCTCAGCCCTGGTCGTTCCGCGCTCGCTCGTAGGTCAGGTAGGCCAGGCCCTCGCCGATGGTCCGCACGCCGGCCAGCCGCAGCGGCGTCTTGTCGCTGGTCTCGCCGAACAGTCGCTCGCCCGTCCCCAGCACCACCGGATAGACGGTCAGCCGCAGTTCGTCGACGAGGTCGTGCTCCATCAGCGTGTGCGCCAGCTGGCGGCTGGCGTAGACGATGATGTCGCCGGCCAGCTCCTGCCGCAGCCTGGTCACCTCGTCCACCACGTCGCCCCTGAGCACCGTGCCGGTGCCCCACTTGGGCGTGTCGAGGGTCGAGGACACGATGTACTTGGGCATGGTCCGCAGCCGGTCCGCCCATTCGCCCGTCCGGGAGAGCCACCGCTCGGCGAAGTACTCGTCAGTCCGGCGCCCAAGCAGCAGTGCCGAAGCGCGGAGCACCTCGTCCAGCTCGACCTTGCCCCACTCCGCGAAGTCCGTGCCGCCGAACTCGCCGAACCAGCCACCGTGCTTGAAACCCTCCTCGCCGGTCGGGTCCTGGACGACGCCGTCGAGCGAGACGTTCTGACTGAGGACGATCTTTCCCATTTCACTGCTCCTATGTCTGTGTTGCCTGCTTTCACTCATGCAGACACCACGGCGGCGGAAACTGGGCGGTCTGGCCGGATAGAGTCGGAACGTGGGCCCCTACACCGACGGGACGTCGTCCTTCACCCAGTACCTCGCGTCGCACGCCCCGGAACTGCTGCCAGACTTCACCGGCGCCGGCAGCGGCGAGGGCAAGCTCGAACTCGAGCACGGCACCACGATCGTCTCGGCCACGTACGCCGACGGCGTGGTCATCGCCGGGGACCGGCGCGCGACGATGGCCAGCATGATCTCCAAGCGTGATGTCCGCAAGGTATTCCGCACCGACGATTACTCGGCGGCGGGCGTGGCCGGCACGTGGAGCATCGCGGTGGAGCTGATCCGGCTGTTTCAGGTGGAGCTTGAGCACTTCGAGAAGCTGGAAGGCCGGCCACTGTCCCTCGCGGGCAAGGCGACCCGGCTGGCGGCGATGGTCCGGGGGAACCTCGGCGCCGCGATGCAGGGGCTGCTGGCGGTGCCCCTGTTCGTAGGCTACGACGAGGACGCCCGGCGGGGCCGGATCTTCAGCTACGACCCGGCCGGCGGTCCATCCGAGGAGCGTCTGTTCTACAGCATCGGCTCGGGATCGGTGTTCGCCAGAGGCTCGCTGAAGAAGCTCTACACCGAGGCCATGCCGGTCCGCGATGCGGTGCTGGCCTGCGTTCAGGCGCTCTATGACGCCGCCGACGACGACTCGGCCACCGGGGGCCCGGACCTGGCAAGGCAGAATTTCCCGACCATCGCCACGGTGACCGCGGATGGCTTCGCCTGGGTGCCCGACGAGGAGGCCGCGCAGTACGCGCGCACGGTGGTCGACGAGCGCCTGAACGCGCCGGACGGCCCGCGGGCCCCGCTGTCCTTACGGCGTCGTTATCCGGCGCAGTAGTTCGGCCACCGCGGCGCGGCCCCGCGCCTGCGCGGCGGCCGTATCGTCGGCGCGGGCGATCATCAGGGCGGCCTCGTCCACCGCGGCGAGCACCATGTGGGCGAACGGATCGGCGAACTCGTCCGGGAGATGACCCTCCTGGGCCACCGCGTGCAAGATCATCCGCATGATGTTCAGCGCGTTGTTCTCGCCCTCGGCGCGCCGCTGCTCCCAGCCGACGACCGCGGGCGCGTCGATGAGCAGGATCCGCTGGATCACCGGGTCCCCGGCCAGGTCGATCCACGCCATCGCGCCGGTATGCAGGGTGGCCACGGCGTCGGGTGCGTCCTTGGTGACCTCAGCGAGTTCGGCCAGCACGCGGGCCTCCAGGGTGTCGACGACGGCCTGGAACAGCGCGTCTTTCCCGGCGAAGTGGTGGTAGAGCGCGCCCCGGCTCACCCCGGCCGCCGCGAGGACCGCCTCGATCGAGGTGTCCTCGTAACCGTGCTCCGCGAACAGCCCGGTGGCGACCTCGATCAACTGGTCGCGGGTGGCTCGCCCCTGCTCGGCCCGGCTCGTCATGGATCAGTTGTACCGCCTTCCGGCCTTGTAGTTGACAGACCGACTGTCGGTATGCAAGCTTAGATACCGACAGTCGGTCTGTGAATAGGGGTGCTCATGGATGTTGCTACCTTCGCCTCCCACCGCCGGTCCGTGGCGACCGAGGCGGGCGAGATCGCGTACACCGAGTTCGGGGACGGTCCGGTCGCGCTGTTCGTGCACGGCCTCGGCACGAACGGCGTGCTGTGGCGGCACGTCATCGAGCAGCTGCGGGACACCAGCCGGTGCATCGCCATCGACCTTCCGGTGCACGGGGGCACCCCGGCCAGGGCGGACCTCACCGTGCCCGCCCTGGCCGAGGTCGTCGCGGACCTGTGCGCGGCGCTCGGGCTCGGGCCGGTCGACCTCGTGGCCAACGACACCGGCGGCGCGGTGGCGCAGATCTTCGCGGCCCGCCATCCAGGATCGCTGCGCACGCTGACGCTCACCAACTGCGACACCGAGGGCAACCTGCCGCCCGCGGAGTTCGTCCCGCTGGTCAAGGCGGCCGCCCACGGCGAGGTGGCGGAGCTGTTCGCCGGCCTCGCCAACGATCCCGCCGCCTGGCGGACCAGCCCGCTCGGCGAGGGGTACGAGCACCCTGACCGGATCCCGGACGAGGTCTGGCGCTCCTACTTCACGCCGGCCACGCTGGAGCGCGCCCGGGACTTCGAGCGGATGCTCGCGGGGCTCGATTCGGCGGACCTGGCCGCGGTCCACGGGCAGCTGAGCGCGCTGGAGGTGCCCACGCTGCTGGTCTGGGGGACGGGGTACCCGCCGTTCGGCATCTCGTGGGCGTACCAGCTGCGGGATCTGATCCCCGGCGTGCGGGAACTCATCGAGGTCGACGGCGCCAAGCTCTTCTTCCCCGAAGAGCGCCCCGAGGACCTCGTCCCGCACCTGCGCCGCCACTGGGCCCGCTAAGCGCCCCCGGTCGCCCCGGAGGCGGTCCGAAAAAGATCGCGGACACTCACCCCCGAACTGGCGCTGTTGGCGAATTGCGCGCGTGGCCGGGCCGGCCGCCCGGCAGGCCGTCGGCCGGGGCCGCGTGTGCGCTGCCTGAGCCTGCAGTGCAGTGTGCGACAGCTGGGATAGGAGCGCACCGGCAGTCCCCTCAGCAACGTGGAGGATTTCCCCTTTGTGGTGGATCGACCCTCGTCACCGAGGGTCCCGTTACCACGAAGGGGAAATCCGGCACGTTAACCGACACAGATCGAGCCTGCCGCTGACTAGCCGGGCGGCCAGCGATCCGGGCACGCCCCCGGAATAGGCCAGCCGGATCCAAAAGGCGCCGGCCGGAAGCAGCGGAGGTGCTGCTTCCGGACGGGGCTGGACCGCGGCGCCTGGGGTTACCGCACGCTGCCGGGACCCGCGATGGGTTCGCCGTGCCAGAACGGCGTGCCGTTCACGGCCCAGTAGAACCTGAGCTCAGCGAAGTGGTCCACGACGCTGATGTTGACGCTGTTGCCGTTGACGGTCATCGACGGCGCGGCGACGGCGCTGCCAAAGCCGGCGACGGTCTCGCCGTGCCAGGACGACGTGCCGTTGACCGCCCAGTAGAACCTGAGCCGGTTCCCGGGCCCGACGGCGGCGATGTTGACGCTGTTGCCGTTGACGGTCATCGACGGCGCGGAGAACGTGCTGCCAAAGCCGCCGGCCGTTTCCTGGTGCCACGTGGCCGTGCCGTTGACGGCCCAGAAGAACGACAGCGAGTGGCCTGGCCCCTCCACCGCGATGTTCACCGACCCGTTGTTCACCGTCATCGATGGCGCCGAATACGCGGACCCAGGACCCGCGACGGTCTCGGCGTGCCACGCCGGCGTCCCGTTGACGGCCCAGTAGAAGACCAGCGAGTGATCCGGCCCTTCGGCCGCGATGTTCACCGACCCGTTGTTCACCGTCATGGACGGCGCCGAAAACGTGCTGAACGATCCGGCCACGGTCTCCGGGTGCCACGTGGCGGTGCCGTTCACCGCCCAGTAGAACAGCAGCGATTCACGCGGACCCTGAACGGCTATGTTCACCGAGCCGTTGTTGACGGTCATGGACGGGCCGGTCGCCGCAAGCGCCGGCGTCAGGCCTCCAGCGGCGGTCAGCACCGCGGCAAACCCGGCCGCCCAGGCGGCCAGCCGCAATCTGCTCATCAGGCGGTCGCCGAGACGCTGTCCGCCGTCTCGATGTCCTTGAAGAACCGGCGGTGCACGCGCAGCGTCTCGTCCCCGGCCGGGATCTTGTGCCACATCCCGGTGCCCGGGCCGAGCCGGGTCGACCGCGGCAGTTCGGTGACCACGCCACGAGCTGTGCTCGTCCGCGCCTTGCCGGCGTCGAGCACGACGATCCGGTGCGGCGTGACGGCAAGGATCCGGTAGCGGTTGAATCCGAGGAACAGGAACACACCGGTCAGGGCGGCGAGCCACTGGCTCGCGGTCTGCGCCCCGATCACTGCCTGGATCGGCTCACCGGGATTCAGGAACTTTGCCGCTGAGCTACGCATGCTGTCACGGATCGCCATCTAAAACTCCTTACGTCGCAGTTGGACTACACAAGGAAGGCGGTCCATGCCGTGCCATCCCGTTCCAGATGCGACGAATCGACGAGCGACGAAATCAGCCGGGCCAGTATGAGCAGCGCGCCCCGGTACGGACGGTCTGCCGCAGGTGCCCGCCGATGACGGCGTCGGCGGCGCTGATCCGGGTCAGTGCTCGCCGGATGGCCTTGCCCACCGCGACCCTGGCCCGCTCCCTGTCGTCGGGGAACGCACGCGGGCGCCCGCCGAGTCCCGCCGCGCCTGCCATCTGCGTGACCAGCCACTCCCGTTCGGCCCGCGCGGCGCGATCCGCGTCACTGCCGGGCGTCAGCGTGTCGAGTTCGGCGTCCAGGCGCCGGAGCCGGCCGCGGTAGCTGGCGATCGCCTCGGCGTCCAGCACCCGCTGAGCGGAGCCATCAGGCCCCGTGTCCCCGGTCACCGAAGCGACCCCGGCCACCAGGTCGGCGGCCGCGATCTCCTGCCGCGGGTTGGCGAGCAGCACGGCCAGGTGCAGCATCCCGATGCTGTCCTCGACCACCACGCCGCGCCCACCCAGCCCGAGCCGCCAGCCGCGCCCGACCCGCTCGCAGGTGACGACCGCGGCACCAGCTCCGTCCCCGCCGTCGCCGGGCAAGTCCGGCAGCGCGATGCCGAGCCCCGCCGCTTCGGTCCGCGCCGCATCCAGGGACAGCCGCGCGGCCGCCGCGTCGTCCGGCCCGGCCCGCAGCAGCAACGCGCGGGCGAGCCGCTGCCGGGAGAAGGCCAGCGCCGGCCAGTGCGGCAGCGCGAGGTTCTGCTGCACGGCCGAAGTCAGATGGGAAACGGCCAGGTCCAGCTCCCGCATGGTGAGCGCGGCGACGCCCAGCGCCTGGCGAACGGATCCGAAGCAGGTGGCCCCGAGACCGCCGACCATCGGCAGATCCGCGTGCGGGAGCAGCAGGTCGTATGCCTCGCGGGCCGTCTCGGCGTCGCCGAGCAGGTAAGCGGTTTCCACGATGCCGTTCATCGTCACCAGCCAGCTGCTGCCGCGCGGCAAGCCGGCCAGGCCGGCCATGCCGCGGCCGGACCCGCGGCCGGACCCGCGCAGGGCGGCGAGGCCGCTCGCCGCCGCGGCCCGGTCGCCGTGCAGCGCGGCCGCCCCGGCGAGCGAGACGATCGTGGAGTTGTCGACCGCGCTGAGCGCGGGGGAGTGCACCCGGTCGTGCAGCATCGGCAGCAGCTCGGGGAGCCGGCCCTGGTAGTAGCGGATCGTGACGAGCTGGGCGCCGGGCCACCACTCGGCGTCGATGTCGCCGGCCGCCGCGCCGCTGGCCGCGCACATGGCCACCAGCGACTCGGCCTCGTCAAGACGTCCGGCGCGGATCGCGAGCATCACGTCGATCGCGCTGATCACGAACCCGACCGCCGCGTGATCACGTTCGCGGAGCGACTCGCGCAGCTCGCCGAGCAGCCGCCCGGCATGCAGGTCACCGGCGGCGTAGGCGTCGGCGGTCTGCCACAGCAGCCCCACGACCCGGTCGCTGCGCCGCTCGGTGCGGAAACTCACCCGGATCAGTTCGGCCGCCAGCTCGCGGCGCTGCGCCACCTTGTCCGGCCCGAGCAGGCAGTGGTGCGCGAGGCTCAGCGCCTCGGCGAGCGCCACCGGGTCCTCGGCCGCCCGCGCTTCGGCCAGCACGGCGAGGATCGCGGCCTCCGTGCCGCGCCGGTGACCGTCCGGCGCTCGCCGACCCACAGGCCGCCGAAGCTCTCCCGGCTCGCGAGCAAGTCACCGGAGTCGGTCAAGGCGCGGTCGCCGTCGACGAGGCAGCCGCGAAGCTCCTCGGACAGGCCCGCCACCTGTTCAAGCCGACGAGTGGC
>Ga0070741_10015616_pt1 | contig 12821 bp, 9 predicted proteins | sample Coa_R1_4_FD_66440 | JGI IMG/M metagenome (GOLD analysis project Ga0070741, IMG submission 66440) | Surface soil microbial communities from Centralia Pennsylvania, which are recovering from an underground coalmine fire - Coalmine... | ecosystem: Environmental > Terrestrial > Soil > Unclassified ...
TCGCCGACGCTGACGCCGCTCCCGATCGATCCGCTGCTGCCGGAGATCGTCGGCGCGCTCCGGCGCGGCTCGTCGCTGGTGCTGGAGGCGCCGCCGGGCGCGGGCAAGACCACGCGGGTGCCGCGCGCGCTCGACGACGCCGGCGTGGTCGACGGGCAGATCCTGGTGCTCGAGCCGCGGCGGCTGGCGGCGCGGCTGGCGGCGGCGCGCCTGGCCGACGAGCGCGGTGAGCCGCTCGGCGAGAGCGTCGGCTACCGCGTGCGCTTCGAGGAGGTGGCGGGGCCGCGCGCGCGCATCGTGTTCGTCACCGAGGGGCTGCTGCTCCGACGGCTGCTCGACGACCCGCGGCTCGACGGCGTGGGCGCGATCCTCTGCGACGAGTTTCACGAGCGCCACCTGCAGGGCGATCTCGCGCTCGCGCTCGGGCGGCGCATCCAGCGCGCGCGCCCGTCGCTGAAGCTGGCGGCGATGTCGGCCACGCTCGAGGCCGCGCCGCTCGCCCGCTACCTCGGTGACTGCCCGTCGCTGCGCGGCGAAGGGCGGCGCTTCGACGTGGCGCTCGAGTACGCCGAGCGGCCGCCCGCGCCCGATCGCCCGCTCGAGAGCGACGTGGCGCAGGCGGTGCGCAAGCTGATCGCCGACGGCCTCGACGGCGACGTGCTGGTTTTTCTGCCGGGCGCGGCGGAGATTCGCCGCGCGGCCGCCGCCTGCGCGCCGCTCGCCGAGCAGCACGGCCTCGACGTGGCGACGCTGCACGGCGACCTGCCGCCCGCCGAGCAGGACCGCGCGATCAAGCCCGGCGCGCGCCGCAAGATCATCCTGTCGACCAACGTGGCCGAGACGTCGGTGACCATCGAGGGCGTGGTGGCCGTGATCGACAGCGGCCTGGCGCGCGTGGCGGCGCACTCGCCGTGGTCGGGGCTGCCGACCTTGCGCGTGCAGCGCATCTCGCGCGCGTCGGCGACGCAGCGGGCGGGACGCGCCGGCCGCCTGCGCCCCGGCCGCTGCCTGCGTCTCTACACGCGCCACGATCACGACACGCGCCCCGCGCAGGAGACGCCCGAGGTGCGCCGCAGCGATCTCGCCGAGGCGGTGCTGCTGCTGGCGGCGTCGGGCGAGCGCGACGCGGCGGCGTTCGACTGGTTCGAGTCGCCGCCCGACGCCGCGCTCGACGCCGCGCGCGCGCTGCTCGCGCGGCTCGGCGCGCTCGACGGGAGCGGCGCGCTCACCGACCTCGGCCGGCGCATGCTGCGCTTTCCGGTGCACCCGCGGCTGGCGCGCCTGGTGGTGGAGGCCGAGCGGCGCGGAGCGGGCCGCGAAGGCTGCGTGGTGGCGGCGCTCGTCGGCGAGCAGGAGCTCGCGCGCAACCGCGGGCCGGCGAAAGTGAGCGGCCCGTCGGATCTCGGCGCCGAGCTGGAGCTGTTCGCCGAGGCGGAGCGCGTGCGCCTGCAACCCGATCGCGTGCGCGCGCTCGGCCTCGACGTGGGCGCGACGCTGGCGGTGGATCGCGTGCGCCGCCAGCTCCAGCGCGAGCTGAAAAATTCGCCGCGCCCGCCGGAGAAGCCGGATCTCGACGCGGCGCTCGGCCTCGCCGTGCTGGCCGGCTATCCCGATCGCGTGGCGCGCCGGCGCAAGCCGGGCGCGCGCGAGCTGGTGCTCTCGGGCGGCGGCACGGCGCGGCTGGCCGACTCGTCGGTGGTCGACGCCGAGCTGCTGGTGGCGGTCGACGCGGAGGAGCGCGCGTCGGCGGGTCGCGCAGGCAGCGTGCTCGTGCGCCGGGCGAGCGCGGTCGAGCCGGAGTGGCTGATCGATCTCTACGCCGATCGCTTGCGAGAAGTCGTCGAGCATCCGTGGAACGCCGAGGCCGAGCGCGTCGAGGTGGTGCGGAAGCTGGTCTACGATCAGCTCACGCTCGACGAGAAACGCGCGCCCGCGCGGCCGGACGCGCCGGGCGCCGACGCCGAGGCGATCGCGCGCGCGCTGGCGGCGGCGGCGCTCGATCGCGGCCCGCGCGCGTTCACCGACGGCGACGCGCTCGAGCGCTTCCTCGGCCGCCTCGAGTTCGTGCGCGCCGCGTGTCCCGAGCTGAACGCGCCCGCCGTCGGTGACGCCGAATTGCGCGCGGCGCTCGAGGCGCTGTGCGCCGGCGCGTCCAGCTTCGCCGAGCTGCGCGAGCGCAACCTGGTCGAGGCCCTGCGCGCGCGCCTCGACGGAAGCTTGCGCCGCCAGCTCGACGAGCTGGCGCCCGAGCGCGTGACCCTGCCCGGCGGCCGCGCCGCGCGCATCACCTACACGCCGGGCCAGCCGCCGTCGGTGGCGTCGCGCCTCCAGAATTTTTTCGGCCTGCGCGAGGGCCCCCGCGTCGCGCGCGGCCGCGTCGCGCTCACGCTGCACCTGCTCGCGCCCAACCAGCGCGCCGTGCAGGTGACGTCCGATCTCGCCGGCTTCTGGCAGCGGCACTACCCGTCGATCCGCCGCGAGCTCATGCGCCGCTATCCGCGCCACGCCTGGCCCGAGGATCCGCTGGCCGCGCGGCCGCCGTCGCGGACGTGATAGCCTTGTGGGCTCCATGAGCGGCGAAGAGCAGCGGGTCCACGCCCGCATCCACGTCTCGACCAAGATCGAGGTCGCCACCCCGCAGGGCATCGTCGAGGCGGAGCTGCGCGACCTCTCGAAAGGCGGCGCGCGCTTCTTCGTGGCGCAGCCGGTGGGCGGCGTGGGCGAGACGGTCGAGCTGTTCCTGCCGTCGCTGAGCGGCGTCGAGATCGTGGTGATGTCCGAGATCATCCGCTCGCAGCCGTCGCCGAAAGACGGCGGCCACTCGGTGGCGGTGCGCTTCGACGTGGTGGAGCCGGCGATGCGCGAGCAGCTGCTCGAGCTGATCGACGTGCTGCTGTCGACGACGGGCGGCGGGCGGCGCGCGCACGCGCGGGTGGCGCGGCGCATCGAGATCCACTTCGGCCAGCTCGACGATCTGCGCGCCATCCTCGAGGACATCTCGTCGGGCGGGCTGCTCATGACCGTGTCCGAGCCGCTGGTCCTCTACGAAGAGGTCGACGTCACGGTGCCCGACATGGGCGGCGGCGAGCTGCTGATCCTGCACGCGCGCGTCGTCAACCAGCGGCCGATCACCAAAGACGGCACGCAGGCGTTCCGCGTCGGCCTCGAGTTCGGCTCGATGCGCCCCGAGGCGAAGCGGCTGCTCGACGAGCTGTTGCGTTCGGTGGCCGAGAAGATCACCGAGTAAGCAGTCTCGACACGCGGGCCGCGAAGTCGCACATTACGCCCATGGCGAACCTGCTACAGCCGCTGCCCCCGGCGTGGAAGCTCGAGGACGAGATCGCTCGCCTGAAGAAGGAGCGCAACGCCGTCCTCCTCGCGCACTACTACCAGGAGTCGGAGATCCAGGACCTCGCCGATCACGTCGGCGACTCGCTCGGCCTGGCGCGTGCGGCGCAGAAGACCACCGCCGACGTGATCGTCTTCGCCGGCGTGCACTTCATGGCCGAGGTGGCGAAGATCCTGAATCCCGAGCGCGTGGTGGTGCTGCCCGATCTCGCCGCCGGCTGCTCGCTGGCCGACGGGTGCCCGCCCGAACAGTTCAAGTATTTTCTAGAAAAGCACCCGGGCCACTACGTCGTCAGCTACATCAACTGCTCGGCGGCGGTGAAGGCGATGAGCGACGTCATCTGCACGTCGTCGAACGCGGTCAGGATCGTCGAGCAGATCCCGCGCGACCAGCCGATCGTGTTCGCGCCCGATCAGCACCTCGGGCGATTCGTGATGAAGCAGACCGGGCGCGAGATGGTGCTGTGGCCGGGGAGCTGCATCGTGCACGAGACGTTCAGCGAGCAGAAGATCATCGAGCTCCTGGTGCGCCACCCGGGCGCGGAGCTGATCGCGCATCCGGAGTGCGAGGAGCCGGTCTTGCGCCACGCGAAGTTCGTCGGCTCGACGACGGCGCTGCTCAAGTACGCGGTGTCGTCGCCGGTGCAGACGCTGATCGTGGCGACCGAGGAGGGGATCCTGCACGCCATGCGGCGCGATGCGCCGGGCAAGACGCTGATTCCCGCGCCGCCCGAGGACGAGTCGTGCGCCTGCAACCAGTGCCCGCACATGCGGCGCAACACGATGGAGAAGCTGTACCTCTGCCTGCGCGATCTTTCGCCGCGCCTCGAGCTCGACGAGGATTTGCGCGTGCGCGCCAAGCGCCCGATCGATCGCATGCTGGAGATGTCGACCGGCGTCTAGCCTTCCACTATAGTCGCGCGCCATGAAAACCCTCCTCGTCTCGGCCGCCCTCGTTTGCGCGTCGGGCGCCGCGCACGGTGCGCCCTATCGACTGACCGAGCTGCGCCAGCAGTATCTCGACGGGCTGTTTCGCGCGAAGCCGCACCTGGCGACGTTCATGGGCGACCACCGCTTCGACGAAAAGCTGGTCGACCTCGGCGCCGAGGCGCTCAAGCAGCGCGAGGCCGAGCTTGCTGCGCTGCAAAAGAAATTGGACGCGCTCAAGCCTTCGCTCGCGTCCACCGACGAGAAAGTGGACGGCGAGATCCTGGCCGACGGCATCGGGCTCGAGCTCTTGTACCTGCGCGAGATCCGCGATTGGGAGTGGGACCCGCGGCTGTTCGATTCGTTTCCCTATTACGACCCGCGCGAGATCGTCGCCGGGCGGCTCTCGGACATCATCCACGGCGACTTCGCGCCCGAGGCCGAGCGGCGCAGGAGCGTGGTCGCGCAGCTCGCCGCGCTGCCCAAGCTCGTCGAGCAGGAGAAGGCGGCGCTCGATCGCTCGAAGCAGAAGGGCGCGCGCCGCGTGTCGAAGGAGTACGCCGACCAGGCGATCAAGGGCAACCAGGGGCGTATCGAATTTTTCGACAGCGAGGTTCGCGAATTCTGCGCGAAGGATCCGAAGGCGGAGGCCGCCCGCGTGAAAGCGGTCGCCGCTCTCAAGGACTACCAGAAATATCTCGAGCAGGACTTGAAGCCGCGCGCCGACGGAGATTGGCGGCTCGGCGCGGCGCTCTACCGCAAGAAGTTCCCGCTGGCGCTGCAGACCTCGCTCACCGCCGACGAGATGGTGGCGCGCGCCGAGGCGAGCTTCAAGCGCGCGCGCGCCGAGCTGTACGCCGCCGCGCGCGGGCTGCACAAGACGCTGTGGCCGGCCGCGCCGCAGCCGGCCGAGAACGCCGACGCTCAGGCGCAGAAGAAGATCATCGAGAAGGTGAAGGACGAGCTCGCCAAGGATCATCCGAAGCCGGACGACCTGGTGGCCTCGCACGCGCGCAACCTGGACGCGCTGCGCGGCTTCATCGAGAAGCACGACCTGCTGGCGCTGCCGCCGCGCGAGACGCTGGTGGTCGAGCCGATGCCGGCGTTCAAGCGCGGCTCGTCGGCGGCCGAGTACCTCGCGCCCGGCGTGCTCGACCGCGCGCCCAAGTGGCACGCGACGTATTACGTCGACCCGATCGATCCGACGTGGCCCGCCGAGCGCGTCGAGTCGTACCTGCGCGGGCAGAACAGCTACGAGGTGCAGCTCGTCGCTGCGCACGAGGCGTACCCGGGCCATCACACGCAATATTTTTATTCGAAGCGCAACCTCAATCCGCTGCGCGCGGTGTTGTGGAACGCGCCGATGGTCGAGGGCTGGGCGGTCTACGGCGAAGGGCTGATGGTCGGGCTCGGCTGGGGCGACGCCAAGAACGCGCGCTTCCATTTCTACGACGTGCGCGGGCAGATGATCGTCGCCACCAACGCGCTGCTCGACGTGAAGCTGCAGAGCGGCACGATGAGCGACGCCGAGGCGGTGCGCTTCATGGTCGAGGAGGGATTTCAGGAGCAGGCGATGGCGGAGAAGAAGTTGCTGCGCGCCAAGCTCGACTCGACGCAGCTCGCGCAGTATTTCCTCGGGCTCGAGGAGATCCGCGATCTCGAGCGCGACTACCGCAAGAAGGTCGGCGGCGCGTTCACGCAGCGCAAGTTCAACGAGGCGCTCATCGGGCAGGGCTCGGTGGCGGTGAAGTTCCTGCGGCGCTACCTGCTCGAATAATGCGGCTGCTCACGGCGCACAAGATCCTGGTCTCGGCGTGGCTGGTGCTGTGCGCCGTGATGATCGTCTGGGGCGTGGTGCACGCGGTTCTCCGACGGGAGCCGCACGCGTGGATGGTGCTGGCGATGGGCGCGGTGGCGCTGCCGCCGGGCGCGCTCTACCTGCGCAAACTTTACCGAACGCCGCCGATCCGATAATTCTCGAAGCATGGGTGGGACGGACGAGGAGCTGCGCGAGTTCGCGGCGCTGAGCGCCAAGGTCTCGAACAAGCAGGCGAGCGAGCCGGAGCGCGAGCGGTGGCGCACGCTGCGCGCGAAGCTGGCGCCGCACAATCCCAAGCCGCCGCCGGGGCAGCCGGCGCGGGCGCACGCGCGCACGGCCAAGAAGCTGCGGCTGTCGTATCTGCCGGTGACGGAGATGACCGTCACGTTCACCGACGAGATCGGGGGCGGCGGGTTTCGGCTGCGCGCGCCGCGGCACTTCGACGTCGGCACCGAGCTGGCGCTGCGCCTCGAGGTGGGCGGGCCGACGGGCGCGCACCTGTTCACCGTCGGGCGCGTGGTGTGGGCCAAGCGCGAGGGCGGGCACTTCGCCATCGGCGTCGAGCTGCCGCTATTGCGGCCCGAGGAGCGCGAGCGGCTCGAGGCGTTCGCGCACGCGCCGAGCACGTAGGCTTGTCGGCGACGATCGCGGGCCTACCATCTAACCTGATGGTCGCGATCGTTTTGTTCGCCATGATCTTCATGAGCGCGCTGGCCGTGCTGCTGGCGCGTTATGCTACCAACCCGACCGTGGTGCGCGCCGCCGAGGTGGATCGAGAACACGTCGATCGACGCCCGCGCATGGCGCCACCGCAGCTGCGCTCGCTGGTGATCGAGCTGCTCGACGCGCTCGGGCTCGAGGTGCGCGAAGAAGAGGTGCTCGGTCCGGATCGCCTACTGGTGGCGCACCAGCGATCGGCGCCGCTCGGGGGCACCAGCTACGTGGTGCTGATCGTCGCGCAGCCGCCGGGCGATCTCGTCGAGCAGCCGCAAGTGGTCGAGCTGGCGGAGCAGGTCAAGGCGGAGCGCGGGGCGGTCGGGCTGCTGGTCACGCCGTACGCGATCGAGCTCAGCGGGCTGGCGGGGCTGGAAGTTCCGGTCGAGCTGATCGACGGCCCGCGGCTGCGCGAGCTGGTCTCGGCGCACCTGCCGTCGCGGCTCCCGGCGCTCGACGGCTACCGCGGCTTCGCCCGTCCGACCCTACCGCAACAACCGCTCTCGCCCCAGCCCGCCTAGCACGCGCGAGGTCGCGCTCGATTCACCGCTGCACTCCGCGCCGCTCGGGTAAACCGGCCCGGATTGGCGATTTGACCGGTTTTGCGAATCTGGCGCGTAGCGGAGTGGAGCGGGCGGGCTGCGGCAATTTGCCGCCGCGCGCAGTTTCGCAGGGCGCGTCTGCGCGACCGAGAATGTTTGAGCACGGCGGCAAATTGCCGCAGCCCGCCCGCGGAACGCAGCGCCGTCATGCGAGCACAGGGCGCGATCAGATGCGGCGGCGGAGACCGCGGCTGAGGAGGAGCGCGACGCCGACGATCAGCATGAGCGCGAGCTTGGTGCGATCGGAGGAGCCGGGCGCCGCGGAGCAGCCGCCGACCAGCGAGTTCGAAGGCGCGCTGCCGCCGACGCAGACGAGCTGCCCCTGGTGGCCGACGCCGCACTGGCGCGACTGGCAGTCGTCGTCGCGCGAGCAGGGATCGCCGAGCGCGGCGAGCGCCGACGGCGTGCCGGGCGGATCTCCGCCGTTCGACGCCGACGGCGGATCGCCGCCGCCGGTCCCCGGGCTGCTCGGCGCGCCCGGTCCCGCCATATCGGGCGACGGCGCCGGCCCCGCCATGTCGGGCGGCGAGAGCGGCTGCTGCGGATCGTTCGCCTGGATGTACGGATCGACGAACGACACCATCGCGTCGAGCCGCGTGTCGTAGCCGCCCATGTTGCAGTTGACGTCGCCGAACGACGTGAGCCCGACGATCTGCTCGCGCCCGCCGAGCGTCATGAACGCCGGCCCGCCCGAGTCGCCGTTGCACGTCTCGTGCGTCCCGTCGGTGAAATGGACCAGCACGGTGTCGAAGTCGGTGAGCGTGGTCATGGTGGTGCGCTTGACGCCGGCGCCGGTCTGCTGCGCGGCGTTGTTGAGGCCGTAGCCGACGAAGCGCACCGGCTGGCCCTGCATCGCGGCGGTGAGCGGCGCGCGGTTCATGGCGAGCGGCGCGATCGAGACGGGGTTTTGCAGAATCGCCACGCCGATGTCGTGGCCCGCGGTGAGGTTGTTGGTGTCGAACAGCGGATCGAAGTGCGTCTCCTTCACGGCGAGCGTGTTGCCCTGGTTCGCCTGGCTGAAGTCGCTGCCCGGGTAGACGATGAACTGCGCGCCCTGGCCGACCTCCGCCGGCGACACGCAGTGCGCGGCGGTGATCACGACGTGCGGCGAGACGATCTCCGCCGTGCACAGCGAGCCGTTCTGCGCGCCCGGCACCTGCGCGAACAGCAGCACCACGCCGGGATCCGCGGTGTCGAGCGTGCCGCCGATGATCGCGCCCTCGCGTTCGTCGACGGGCGCCGGCGCGCCGAGACAGCCGGAGAGGAGCACGCACGACGCGAAGCTGGCGAACACGGATCGGCGCATGCGGCTCTCTTGAGCAAGGCGCGAGCCGCGTTCTCCGACGGGAAATTTCGCGCAGTTGCGCCCGCCCGACGCGTGTCTCGCGCCGCGGCCGTGGGGGAGCCGCTCCCAGCGGTCAAACGCGTCTGCACCCACAATCGTGCGCACTTTACTGGGGACGCGTCCCCCCGGCTAACGCGCCTGCCGTCGCGATTGGGTACGTGAGTGTGGGACGAAGCCTCGGGGGTTTCGCGACCACAGCCTGCAAGGCGCCGAATTCAGTGCCCGTTACAACGTGAGCGCAATGGATCAACGGTTGCAGAACGAGCCGCCCGCGGAGGTACCTCGGATGTCTCGTTTCGTACGCCTCTTCGGCTTCGCTTCGATGCTCTCGCTCGGCTGCTCCGGCTCGGGACTGAACGGCAGCGGCGCCGACCTGGCCGACAACGGCCAGATGCCGGTCGTCGACATGGCGACCCCGCCGGCGGACTTCTCGCTGCCGCGGCGCGACCCGACCGATCACCCGGCGCTGCCGCAGCTCAGCGACTTCGGCGGTCCGACGATCCACGCGATGGAGGTCTGGACCATCGTCTGGCCGGGCGACGAAGCCACCGGCGCGCAAGCCGAGCGCTTCCACCAGTGGATGATGACCAGCGACTACTGGACCCAGTCGCTCGGCGAATACGGCGTCGGCCCGGGCAAGAGCATGGGCCTCGTGGTCATGCCCACCGCCGCGCCCAAGACGATCGACGATCAGGAGTTCACGCCGCTCATCGCCAAGCTGATCTCCGGCGGCACTTTGCCGCACCCGAACTCGAACACCGTGTTCGCGTTCATCGTCCCCACCACGACGCAATCGACGCTCTACGGCCAGACCGGCTGCGCCTCCTACGGCGGCTACCACAGCGAGACCAACGACAACACCAACGTGCCGTACGAGGTGAACCTGCAGTAAACCAACTTCGGCTCGGGCTCCGCGTTCGATCAGCTCACCGACGTCATCAGCCACGAAGGCGCCGAGGTCGCGACCGATCCGCACCCGGGCTCGCGCCCCGGCTGGCTCAACGACTCGATGCCGCTCGGCGGCGAGGTCGGCGATCTCTGCGTCGGCCTCGACGCGCAGTTCACCGCCACCTTCGATGAAGCCGACGCCGGCACGCTCACCGAGAGCTACGTCGTCACCCGTTTGTACTCGCAGCAAGCCGCCGCCGCCGGCACGTCCGACCCCTGCGTTCCGGCGCCGAAGCGGCCCTACTTCAACGTCGGCGTCGAGCCGGCTGATTGGCAGGTCACGCACGATCCGAGCATGACGGTCACCGCGTTCGCCAAGATCGAACCGTACGCGTTCGGCGACGTCGGCCTCATCAAGTGGCAGCTCGAGCAGCAGCCGGGCTCAGGCGTCAAGATCACGCCGTCGTCGGGCCAGGCGATGGCCGGCGACACCATCCCGCTCCAGGTCACCGTCTCGCCGACGGCGCGGCAGCGCACCTTGCCGATCGCCATCTACGCGCAGTCGGCCAAGGGCGGCACCAATCAGTGGTTCAGCACCATCACCATTCAGTGACCCGCCGCCTTCAGCTCGCGCCGCTCCTCCTCATCCTCGCGCCCGCCGCCGCGCTCGCCGCGCCGGCGCCGCGCCTTCCGGACGCGGTGCGCCCGTCGCGCTACGCGGTCACGTTCGAGCCCGATCTCGCGGCGTCGACGTTCCGCGGGCGCGAGACCATCGAGGTCGAGGTGCGCGCGCCGGTACGCGCGATCGTTTTAAACGCGGCGGAAGTGGAGATCCGCTCGGCTAAAGTGGACGGCGCCCTGGCGGTGGTCAGCTACGACAAGGCGAACGAGACCATCGCGCTCACGCCGCCCAAGCCGCTTACACCGGGCCGGGTGACGCTATCGCTCGAGTGGAGCGCGCGCCTCTCCGACAAGCTGCGCGGCTTCTACGCCGCCGAGTCCGAAGGCCGCCGCTACGCCTTCACGCAGTTCGAGGCCACCGACGCGCGCCGCGCGTTCCCGTGCTTCGACGAGCCGGCGATGAAGGCGCGCTTCGAGGTGACCGCGGTGGTCGCGCCGTCGGACTCGGTGGTATCGAACGAGCCGCCGGCGCAGGAGCGCGTCGATCCGCGCAGCGGCAAGAAGGTGGTGCGCTTCCGCGAGACGCCGCGCATGTCGACGTATTTGGTGGCGCTCGCCGTCGGCCCGCTGATCGAGGCGCGCGCCATCACCGTCGGAAAAACCACCATCCGCGTGCTGTCGACGCCGGGCCACCAGAAGCTCGCCGGCTTCGCCCTCGACTCCGCCGCCGCGATCCTGCCGCGCCTCGAGGCCTACTTCGGCATTCCCTATCCCTACGGAAAGCTCGATCTCGTCGGCGTGCCCGACTTCGCCGCCGGCGCGATGGAGAACGCCGGCGCGATCTTCTTCCGCGAGTCGACGCTGCTGGTCGATCCCGAGCGCTCGAGCGTCGAGCAGCGGCGCAACGTCGCGGCGACCATCGCGCACGAGATGGCGCACCAGTGGTTCGGCGATCTCGTCACCATGCAGTGGTGGGACGATCTCTGGCTCAACGAGGCGTTCGCCAGCTGGATGGAGACGCGCGTGCTCGCCGAATTGCGCCCCGACTGGGGCATGTGGCTCGAGTTCGAGCGCTGGAAGTCGTACGCGCTCGGCATCGACGCGCTCGCCTCGACGCACCCGATCCACACGCCGGTCGGCAGCCCCGAGGAGGCGAACGAGCAGTTCGACGGCATCACCTACTCGAAGGGCGCGGCGGTCCTGCGCATGCTCGAGCTGTTCCTCGGCGAGGAGAGCTTTCGCCGCGGCGTCTCGCGCTACCTCGCCGAGCACCGCGAGTCGAACGCCGGCGCCGGCGATCTGTGGCGCGCGCTCGCCGCCGAGTCGAAGCAGCCGGTGGACGCGCTGGCGCGCAGTTGGTTCGAGCAGCCCGGCTATCCGCTGGTCGACGTCGAGGGCGGCTGCGCGGGCGGCAAGGCGACGCTCGGCGTTTCGCAGCGGCGCTTCTTCGCGCTGCACGGACAGGGAAATGCTGCGTCGCAACAAAAATGGCTGGTGCCGCTGTGCGCGCGCGGCGCGGCCGGCTCGGAGTGCCGCCTCGTCGACGGCGCGCAGGCGCGGCTCCAGCTCACGGCGCCGTGCGGCTGGACGCTGGCCAACGCGCGGCGCGCCGGCTTCTACCGCGTGCGCTACGACGCGCCGTCGCTGGCGGCGCTCACGCGCGTGGCCGAGAGCGCGCTCGAGCCGCCCGAGCGCATCGGCCTCAGCTCCGACGAGTGGGCGCTGGTCGAGGAGGGCTCGCAGCCGATCACCGGCTGGCTCGAGCTCGCGGCCGCGCTGCGCGGCGAGCGCACCGAGGAGGTGCTGGCCGAGCTGACCGCGCACCTCGCCACGCTCGACGAGGATCTGGTCGACGACGCGAGCCGCGCCGGCCTGGAGCGCTTCGTCGACGAATTGCTGTCGCCGCTCGCCGGCGAGCTGGGCTGGACGCCGAAGCCGGGCGAGCCCGATCGCACGCGCCTCCTGCGCGCGCACGTGCTCTCGGCGCTCGGCGAGCTCGCGCGCTCGAAGCCGGTGCTCGACGAGGTCGATCGCCGCCTGCCGGAGCTGCTGGCCGCGCCGTCGGCGGCGGACGCGACCATCGGCGAGGTGGTGGTGAAGCTGGGCGCGCTGCGCGGCACGCCGGAGCGCTACGACGCGTACCTCGCGCGGCTGCGCGCGTCGCCGGCGCCCGACGAGCAGGAGCTGCTCGTCGAGGCGCTCGCCGGGTTCGACGATCCGCGGCTGGTCGAGCGCACGCTCGCGTGGTCGCTGACGTCGGAGGTGCGCGCGCACGACGTGGCGCGCGTGGTGGCGACCCTGCTCGGGCGGCGCAAGACGCGCGCGCAGGCGTGGACGTTCTTTCGCGAGCACTTCGACGCGCTGAAAAAGAAGGCGCCCGAGTTCGGCTTCGAGCGCGTGGTGCGCGCCACCGGCTCGTTCTGCGACGAGGCGCGCCGCCGCGAGGTGGCCGCGTTCTTCGCCGATCCCAAGCACCACGTCGACGCCGGCGCGCGCGCCATCCACCAGGCCGACGAGGCGATGGGGCTGTGCATCGACCTCAAGCGGCGCGAGTCCG
>Ga0070741_10015617_pt1 | contig 12821 bp, 7 predicted proteins | sample Coa_R1_4_FD_66440 | JGI IMG/M metagenome (GOLD analysis project Ga0070741, IMG submission 66440) | Surface soil microbial communities from Centralia Pennsylvania, which are recovering from an underground coalmine fire - Coalmine... | ecosystem: Environmental > Terrestrial > Soil > Unclassified ...
CTTCGACTTACAGCCCCGGCGCGATCCGTTCGACCTTCTCGCTTTCGCGCGTGCACTGGCTGCCACGGGAGCCTGTGAAGACGCTGTCCGGACGCTGCGCCTGGCTCTCGCCCAGGACGTTCCCTACACGTTCTTCGCCCGGGCTCAGCACCTGGTCACGACGCTCGCCGCCTCGGCCCAGTCAAACCTGCGGCAATGCAGGATCGCGCTGCTCGGCTCTACTACGACGAGCCTTTTCGTTCCCGTAATCAAAGCGCTCTGCCTGCGCGATCGGATCGGCGTCGAGATCTACGATGCACCCTACAGCTCCATCGAACAGGAGATCCTGGACCCAAACAGTGGCCTGGCTCGTTTCCGGCCCCAGATCGTCGCCCTGGTGATGCACTGGCGGGATCTTCACCTCGAAGCCGGTATCGAAAATGAGCCGGAATGGATCGCCCGCACGATCGAGGACACGAAGCAGCGCTGGCGCCGGCTCTCCGATACGCTCGATTGCCACGTGATACAGCCGGCTTTCGATTACCCGGCTGCCGAACCTTATGGCCCCCTCGCCGGCTTACTTCCGGGCGGCCGCACCCGCATGATCGAGCGCCTGAACCTGCGCCTGCGTGAAGAGGCGCCCGCGCAGGTGTCGATCCTCGACGTGCCCGCGGCGCAGCGCGAAGTCGGCGCCAAACGCTGGGCGGACCAGACGGCATGGATACGCTATCGACAGCATCCATCGCCGGAAGCCTTGCCCGAACTCGCAGAAGCCTACATGTCGCACGTGAGGGCCGTGCTTGGACTCTCGAGAAAGGTCCTGATCACGGATCTGGATAATACGCTGTGGGGCGGTGTCATCGGCGAAGACGGCCTGGACGCGATCAGGATCGGCCCGGACACTCCCGAAGGAGAGGCTCATCTCGACCTGCAACGGTACATACTGGACCTCAAGCGACGGGGGATCCTGCTGGCGGTGTGCTCGAAAAACAATCCGGATGACGCGAAACTACCGTTCCGCGAACATCCGCATATGGCGCTGCGGCTGGAGGATTTCGCTGCTTTCCGCGCGAACTGGGACGACAAGGTCGCCAACCTGCGAGCGATCGCCGCCGATTTGTCGCTGGGCCTGGACAGCTTCGTTCTTGTCGACGACAATCCACTCGAACGTGAATGGGTCCGGTCGCAGCTCCCCGAAGTCGCCGTGGTCGAGCTCGGGCCGTCGCCATTTTCCCATCTCCGGGAGTTGGACCGCGGCCGTTACTTCGAAGCGCTATGGCTCACGCAGGAGGACCTGGCCCGCGCCGATCAGTATCGGGTGCGGCTACAGCGCGAAACGCTCCGCACATCGGCGGATTCGCTCGAGGGTTTCCTGCAAACGCTTCAACTGGAAGCGGGCGCGGAGGAGATTACCGACAAAAACATCCAGCGCATCACGCAACTGGTGAACAAAACCAACCAGTTCAATTTCACCACTCGCCGCTACACGGAAGCGCAGGTACGAGCCATCGCTGACGACCCGCGCGGATGGGCCAGGGCGTTCCGGATGTCCGACCGCATGGGTAGCTACGGTTTGATCGGCGTCCTGTTCTGCCGCCCCACCGACTGCGCCTGGGAGATCGATACGTGGCTCATGAGTTGCCGCGCGCTAGGCCGGCGGATGGAGAAGTTCATGTTCGACCGGCTGGTGGAGGCGGCCATCGAGCGCCGGATCAGTCGCATAGTGGGCGTGTACCGGCCGACGCCGAAAAACGCGCTGGTGCAGGACCTTTACGGGAAACTGGCATTCCGGCGCATTGCATCGACCGAAGAAGAAGTGCGCTACGAACTCCAGTTGCACCATGTCGGATACGTCGTCGCATCCGTCGAGTCCTCGGTGGCGGAGTACACCAAATCCTCGGGCCTGGTTTGGAACGGACGGATTACTCACGATCCGTTGCAGATGGTGCGTGTAGCCTTTCTGCAATCGGCCGGCGATGGCACGGCCATGATCGAGCTGGTGGAGCCGGCCGGCCGCCGTTCGCCTGTGAACAGCTTTCTGGCTCGGGGCGGCGGCCTGCATCACATATGCCTCGAAGTCGACGAGCTGACCGCGGAAATCGAAGCCATGCAGAGGTCAGGCGGAACGCTGGTCCGTGTACCGCTGCCGGCGGCAGCCTTCGGGCGCCGCAAAATCGCCTGGATCAAGACGTCGGCCGGCCAACTGATCGAGCTGTTGCAGAAATGAATCGGGACGGGCTCGCAATCACCAATTTCCTGTCAGTGTAACCAACGATCGCGCCGCCATCCGGAACTTCACCACTCCGCCCTCTGCGCGCAGGGCATCCATCTGCTGGAACTGCGAGCTCTCGCAGCTTACGATGCCATGTACCTCGCCGATCCCGGCCGGCAGCCCGGCGATGGTCACTTCCCGCTCCGACCCCATATTGGCGACGTGCATCGCGTACACACCGCCCGCGACGAATGCCGTGAACAGCACCCGCGGATGGTCGGATCCGGTCGCCAGCGCGTCGGCATTCCTGGGCGTCAAATCGGAAAAATGCTTCACCAGCCAAAATCGCGGAGTCGGCTGAAGATCGTCGGTCACGGTTCCGTAATCGCCCGTGAACTCCCACTGGATCGTCGCCTGCGGACGCGCGTAGAGAAGCAGTTCCTGATACATTTCCACCTCGCGCATCCCGTACCCGTAGGAATCGTAGCGCCTGCCGCGATGCGCGTCGGCATCCACCCCCATCTCCGTGACCAGCAGCGGCAGATTCAGCCACTCCGCCAAATCGCCCCACGCGCGATACTGCTCGGCCGTGCCGCCGCCCCAGGAGTGAAACCCGACCGCCCCCACATATCGCATGGCCTCCGCGTCGTTGGCCGCGGGCAGCGCATACTCGTGCGTGCCCCGCGGACCTGCGGCGTCGGCCAGGAGCATCCGGGTCTTCAAGCCGCGCTTCATCAGGCCGGCGCCGATTCGTTTGATGGCATCGCGATGCTCCTCCGGCGTGAGCAGCACGTCGATTCCAATATTCGCCTCGTTGAACGAAAACAGGTCCGGCTCCGCGCCATAATGCTCCTTCGCATACGACAGATACGAGCCAATGGACTCGACCAACTCGGGCCACTTTTCCGGCGCCACCTTGCGCTTTTCCTGTCGATGCGGCTCCTCGCCGGGATCCGTGTAGAACGGCTCCGGCAACTGCCAGACGGAAGTCACGTACGGAATTTTCATCTGGTTGAGCTGGCGCATCAGTTCGAACTCCCGCCGCAGACGCGATTCGGGCTGATCGTTCTCGGGCGTCCACCGTACAAGGCTCATCTCGGTTCGTGCCCAGGCCACTTGCAGATTCTTCAGCGTGTACTGGGTTACGGGCGACTCGATTCCGAAGCAGTAATTGCCGCCGAATCCCTGCAGCTTGTAGCGCCGCTCATCGGCAGAGAGCCGCAGGTGTGCGGGCGCATTGTCGGGCTTCGCGCGCAGCTTCAGGGTTAACTGCACGCGCTTTACGAACTCGACGACAGCAGCGTAGTAGCGTCCATTCCGGTCCCACCGATCGTGGAAGCGCACGGGTAGAGGACGGTCGAACGAGACGCTCAGTTGCACGCCTTTGGGACTGCGCAGCACGAAACCCCCTGTTTCGGCGGGAAGGGACGACGGCGTAGCGGCCTTATGCTTCGGAAATGGGGCAGATGTGTCCCGGTTATCGTTATTCCGCCCAGGAAATCCTGGCGCGAGACCTGAACGGACCAGGTGGCGCGATCGGCAACCTCGATCGTGACGTGTGCGCCGGCGGAGTCCTCGGCGAATATTTGATGGAATCCATGGGCGTCCCAGGAAGTGACAGCGCCGGCGCGCGAGCCGCGACCGTACAGCCACCTCCTCGCCTTCGGACTGCCAATACGTGAGGCGTCCCTGGCGGTCAAATCCGATGGTATCTGCCCCGGCGGCGGTGAAGGAGGCGGCCAGCGCCGGCGCGCACGCCCCCGGAGCAGCAGCTTTCATCGGGAAACCGCATCACACCAGGCTGCTCACTCGGATATGGCCCTAGCGGTAGTTATACCGCTCCTCCGCCCAGGGATCGCCGCGCATGTGATAGCCGTTCTTCTCCCAGAACCCGGCCCGATCCTTCTCCATCAATTCCACCCCGGCGACCCACTTGGCGCTCTTCCACGCATACAGCTGCGGCACGATCAATCGCGCCGGACCGCCGTGCTCCTCGCCGAGCGGTTCGCCGTCGTGCAGCAACGCCACCAGGGCGTCCTCCGCCAGGAAATCCTCGAGCGGAAGGTTTGTAGTCCAGCCGCTATCATATGCATAGACCAGGACAAAGCGGGCCTCGGGCTTCGCTCCGCTCGCGCGCCGGATCAGTTCGCGTGTCGATGGTCCCTCCCAGATGTTTCCCAATCTGGACCAGCGAGTTACGCAGTGGAAGTCCGAGAATACTTTAACCCGCGGTAGCTCCTCGAACTCGCGCCAGTTCCACGAAACGGGCTTCTCCACCAGGCCTGAAATCCGGAACGTCCATCGCTCCAGGTCGATGCCTGGCGGTCCGCTCGCGTCAAGCACAGGCCATTTCTTCGTCCGCGACTGGCCCGGCGGCACCCGGTTGGTACGCCGGGCGTCGGGACTGACGATGACATCTGTCGGCAAATCGTCGGCCGTAGGCAATTCGTCCGGCTGCGTCTTCTTTTTGTCCATCCAGAACATAACGTTCGTGTAGTTCTTGAAGCTGTTTGCGCCCTGCTTCAAGCGCCACTTCAAGTGGAGCCGTGACGCGCCGTGGCGTCCTCGCTAACATCATACAGCGCGAGAGAGGCCATGTCAGGCTGGGACGCCGGCAAAACCAGACTGGCCACCTGCAGTGGAGAGATCCTGCGCGAAGTTCAGCCGCCGCCGTCTTTTTCCACGGCCTGCCGGTGGCCCCGTTTACATCTGGCAAATGTGCGCCGGCGCACCCGTCTGCCGCACAATTGTGTAACAATCCAACTAGTATCATCACAGTAGATTGCGATGGAATGCGACACCAGTTTATTTTATCTTCGCCATGCATTTTTTCTTTTGCCAGATCCACAAAAAGGCGCAATAATACACTGCATGAAGTGTGGCCCTGCGGGTGAGGTTACACTGGAACAGCAGGTGCTCTGTCGGATGGCGATGTTCTCAAATGGTGCTCTTAAGCTGGCGACCGCACAGTGGCTGGCGGGCGTCCTTCTGCTTCTCTGTCCGGCTTTAACGCCGGTTTTCGCGCAAACGTTAATTCAAGGTTCAGGTCCAGGCGACACTGTCCGGATTTTCAATACCGATGCCGCCGTACTCGAATCGCAGGATGTGCGCAAGGATCTGCCTTGCAGCGTCACGCCTATCAAGCCGGCACTCGGCTTCGATCTCAAGTTCCACGCCGGATACGAAGTGAACGTGCCCTTACGGGACCTTGCCGGCGCCGAGAACACCCTCACCATGCTGTTTCGCATCACGCCCGATAATCATAAGGATGACCCGGTATTCTTCTCACAAAAGTACGGCGTTCCCACGATCGACGAGAACGCCAAGGGCGATGCCTATCTGCAGGGGAGCTTCGATCTCGGTGAAGGCAAATATCACGTCGACTGGCTGATGCGCGACCGCAGCGAACGCGTCTGCTCGTTTTACTGGGATATCGACGCCGCACTGCCGGCCAAGGACAGTTCGCTCGCTCTCGAAGTTCCGCCGGGCGAGATCAAGCCAACCGACAAGGAGCCTTTCCGGGAAGAGCCGCCGGTGGCGCGCACACAGAACGACGGCCCGCTCAACGTCAAGGTGATGGTGAATTTTGCCCCGCAGAACTCGCAATCGGCAACGTTGCAGCCGCTCGACGTCAACGCGCTGGTTTCGATCCTGCGCAGCATCAATCGCGAGCCGCGTATTGGTAAATTCTCCATAGTCGCGTTTAACATGCAGGAACAGCGCGTAATCTACCGCCAGGAGAACACGTCCCGCATCGATTTTCCGGCTCTCGGTGACGCGCTCAATTCCCTCAACCTGGGTACTGTCGATCTGAAACGGCTGAGCCAGAAAAACGGCGAGACGGATTTCCTGGCCAACCTCATCACCGACGAAATGAAGAAGGATCAGCCGGACGCCGTGATCTTCGCCAGCCCGAAAGTCATGCTGGATGCGAACGTTCCGCAGGATTCGCTGAAGCAGTTGGGCGAAGTGAACTATCCGGTTTTTTACATGAATTACAACCTCAACCCCCAAGCCAACCCGTGGCGCGATGCCATAGGCAACGCCGTCAAAAAGTTGAAGGGGTTCGAGTACACCATCAGCCGTCCACGCGATCTGGGCAATGCCTGGAGCGATATCATGTCCCATATAGTAAAATTAAAGCTAGGAAAGCAAACGGCTAACGCTTCCTCGCGATGATATGCGGGCAGTCCCTCTTCTATCGGGTTATTCGCTCCTGGTCCTGTTCAGTATTCCGGCTGTCGCCCAGCAGTTCAATCCCGCCGACAATCTTGCTCCGTATATTCCGAGCCCGCAGATTGTCGTGGACCGTATGCTGGAACTGGCGCGCATCAAGCCGGGCGAGGTCGTTTACGACCTGGGCAGCGGCGACGGCCGGATTCTGATTACGGCCGCCCAGAAGTACCGGGCAAAGGCGGTGGGCATCGAACTATCGCCGGAACTCTGCAAATCCACGATGTCCAAGGTCGAGCGACTGGGCCTGCAGGACCTGGTCAAAGTGATGCAGGCCAACCTGCTGAAGGTCGACCTGAGTCCGGCCAACGTGGTAACAATCTACCTCCTCACCAGTTCCAACAGCCGTCTCCGCCCCAACCTGGAAAAGTACCTGAGGCCAGGCTCGCGCGTGGTATCGAACGACTTCGAGATTCGCGGCTGGCGGGCCAAGGAGGTCGTGAACCTGCGTGTCGAAGGCATGCAGCACACGATCTATCTGTACGAAATAGCTAAACACTGAATGATCGCCGGGTGGGCACAAGCTGCACGGATCAGTGTGTTGTTCCTGTCGGTCTGCATCCTGTTCCGTGTGCGCTAATTCGCTTTTCTTGGGCGTCCCGGAACTGTGCCCTTGGATGCTCTTTCGTATCCGTGTCCATCCTGGGCTAATTTGCTTTGTCCCAGGCCTACCAGAAGTGCGCCGCCACAATATTCGGATGCCCGGACTTCCCGCGGATCACGTCTGTCGAAAGCACCATTTCGAAATTCTTCTGCTGCCATCCCCGCGGCGCGACCTTCAAAATCTTACGAAACTCCTCCGGCTTGGTCAGAAACTCGCCCGCCGCGACCGTGCCGAACGACGCAAGGCCGGCGGCCGTGACCACCATCTGCTCGGTCTTGGGATCGAGAACGCGCACGACCAGCGCGTAGTCGCGCGTCAGTGTCAGGTAAGGAATCCTGTAGTCGACGGCCCACTCCTCGCGGGTGGGATTCTGGCTGTCGACCAGTACCAATTTTCCCGGCGGGCGGTGCTCCAGCGTGAAGCGCAGCTTTCCAACCAGCCGCCCCGTCCAGTCATTATTGGCGAGCCCTACCAGCACTGCGGGACCGTACTGCAGGTCCGCGAAAGTCACCTCTGACTGCGACGCCACCCGATAGCTCTTGCCCTTCGACTGTAGCAGCCCGGCGAAGCGAGCCACCGTGACTGCATCCGGCACCAGCATCATCTGGCTGGCTAGTCCGTGATAATCCAGCAAGGTCAGATCGGTGGCGGGTGCAGGCCGTGTCCGCCGGCCGCCCTCCACGTTGCCGAAACAAAGCAGAATCGGATTCGGCGATGAAAACACCGGATGCCAGAAGCTGTCCAGAGGATCGCTTACTTGCAGCAGGAGCGCGACCGTAACCAACGCTCCGAGGGCGAGAACGCCGACCAGAAGCGAAAGCTGCAACCGAGACAAGCGTCTCCAGACCGGGGGCCGCTCCGTAACGCTTGGCGCGTCCGCTTCCAGGAGAACCGCCGGGGCGGGTGCCGTACCATCTTCCGGCGCCGGTGCCGCGTCACACGTCACGAATTGCGGCGTGTACTGCCCGGTCGGGATCACAATCCGAATCGGATGTTCCGCGCCTTCCTGTTCGTAGTACTCCGCCAGCCGCTTGCGCAAACGATGGACTTCCACCCGTACGCTGGAATCTTTGGATTCCTTGAAGTCCTGCGGCTTGCCCAGGACATCCACGGCAATCGTATATTCCGTGATGGGCTCCGCATCTTCCACCAGCGCTCTGCCGCATAGGTAGCGCAACAACTTCGCCAGGCCGCGCGATTGGCGAAACGCCCGGGAGCCGAGGACAACCTGAAGTTCGCTTCTGACCTCGCTGACGGACGGCTCTCGAACTGGGAGGGCTGGCTGCAAGCCTACCAAGTATAGGGCTTGTTCCAGCGTTACGCAACATCCGACAATTCCCTGAAAACAAAGCGTTCGCACGTTTCGGAAACCGTTATTCTTTGGCTTGCCTTCGCTCGCCGCTCTATACTCGCCGGAAAGCAGCTCAGGAGGGTTTTCGATCATGTCGATCTTTCGCAGTGTTGTTTGTGCGGCGGTTCTCTTCGCGTCCGGCGCTGTCCGCCACGGTCATGCGCAGGTGTTGTACGGCTCACTCACCGGCAACGTGACGGATCCGGCCAGCGCAGCCGTTCCCGGTGCTCACGTCGAGGCGATCAGCCAGGAAACGAATGTAAAAGGAGAAACCACCACGGACGAGAGAGGAATTTACCGTTTCACCAACCTGCAACCGGGACTCTACAAGGTCGGCATCACCGCCCCCTCCTTCCGCGCGCATTTGCAGACCAACGTGCAGGTCCAGCCTAACGAGATCCGGCGCGTCGACGTTCAACTCCAGATCGCCCAAACCACGGAAACCGTCGACGTCTCGGCTGAGTCTGTCGTGCTGCAGACCGACAAATCCGATGTGCACACGGAAATCTCCTCGCAGGAGGTACAGGAGTTACCCTATAACGGCGGCGAAGGTAAGAACTTCCAGAGCTTGCTGTTTCTGCTGCCGGGCGCTGGCATTGTCGCGGGCAGTGCCGAAGCGAACTCGGAAGCCGGCAATCCGCAGAGGGCCATCACGGTCTTCATGAACGGCGTCTCCTCACAGGCAAACAACACCAGGCTCGATGGCACACCGGTCTCATATCCATGGCTGCCCGTCAATATCGCATATGTTCCGCCCGGCGAAGCCATCCAGACAGTCAACATCAGTACCAACGCCTTCGATGCCGAGCAGGGCGCGGCGGGCGGTGCAGCTGTAAACGTAACCATCAAATCCGGCACGAACCAACTTCACGGCTCCGTGTTCGAGCGGAACACGAACAACCGCCTCGCCGCCGTTAACAATTTCTTCACGCATCCCGGCCGGCTTCCCAAGAACATCTTCAACCAGTACGGATTCGCTGTCGGCGGCCCCATCTGGATCCCGAAAGTGGTTCACGGCAAGGACAAGCTGTTCTTCTTCATGGACTATCAGGGCACCAAGCGCCGGCAATATGCTGCCTCCCCCAACCTGACGCTGCCGACATCCGGGATGCGCGCCGGCGATTTCAGCGCTTCCAACACCGTCATCTACGATCCACTCACCGGGAACCCGGACGGCACCGGGCGCACGCCGTTTCAGGGAAACATCATCCCTTCCAATCGAATCTCTGCGGCCGCTGCCAAGATGGCGTCCCTGCTGCCCACGCTCACGCGCCCGAACAGCTTTTTCCAGAACTACGACGCCTACGGCGGGACGCAATACAATCGCAGCAACTGGGACTTCAAGGTGAATTACAATCCCACCAGCCGCGCCGCGGTCTGGGGCCGCTATAGTGTCTCTCCCATGGATATCGTGGCGCCCCTTGTGCTCGGACCCGCCGGCGGAGACGCCTTCAACGGCGGCAACCCCGGACATGCCGGCGGACGCGTCCAGGTCACCGCTGCGGGCTTCACCTACACCGTTTCGCCAACGCTCCTCATCGATGGCAATGCCGGATACACGCGCCAGAACATCGGCGCCAACGGCGACCCCGAGGACGGCGCGTTCGGCACCGACGTACTTCACATCCCCGGGACAAATGGCACCGGCCCCAACTACGCCGGCATCCCCGCTTTTCAGATCACCGGCATCGCGAACCTGGGAAATGCCTCTACCGGCAGTCCGTTCCAATTCCGCGACAACCAGTACCTGTCGGCCATCAATCTGAGCAAGATCAAGGGTTCGCACAGTCTGCGCTTCGGCTTCGAGTACGACAAGTATGCGCTGAATCATTTTCAGCCACAGGGCGGAACTTTCGGCACCCCGCGCGGCACCTTTGGTTTCGACGGCACGCTGACCGCGCTCAAGGACGGCGCCGCCGTCAATAGTGGCAGCCCGTCGAATTCATGGGCGCAATTTCTGCTCGGTTTCCCGTCGCGCGTGGGCAAAGTCACCCAGTTCACGAATCCCAACGCGCTGCGCTTCTCCACCTGGTCCATTTACGCGCGCGATTCCTGGCAGATCACCAGAAACCTCACCGTCAACTACGGCCTGCGCTGGGAATACTATCCCATCTATGCGCACGACCACTACGGCGCGGTTCGCTACGACCCTTCGACCTTCAACATCCTGGTCGGCGGCATGGGCGGCGTACCGTGGGACGCCGGCGCCACTGCGACCAAGAAGGACTTCGGCCCGCGCGTCGGCGCCGCGTATCGCCTCGGAGCAAAGACGGTCATCCGCAGCGGCTACGGCATCAGCATCGATCCCGACAACATGCGCAATCAGCGCAATCAGTACCCGTCGATCGTCAATCAGGACTACAACCCGCTCAATAGCTATCAGTTCATCAGCTATGCCGGCGTCGCCAATTCGAATGGCGCCACGCGCGTAAGCCTTTCCGACGGCATCCCTGCGCCGAACTTCCCCGATATTACGGTCGGCGTTATCAAGCCGTCGGCCGTCGCCTCCCGCACGACGTACCTGCCGACGATCGGCACCGCCAGTTTCCCGGCCAATTTCAACCGCGGTTATTACCAAAGCTGGAACTTCTTCGTTCAGCATGAATTCTCGTCGTCCACGGTGGCCGAAGTCGGATACGCCGGCACGCACGGCGTCCACATCCATCAGATCGTGAACATCAATTCGGCGCCCGCCAACGGCGGCGTTACCGGCCGGCAACTTTATCCGTATCTGACCACGGATCTGAACCAGTACACGCCCTTCGGCGATATGACGTACAACGGACTGCAGAGCCGGCTGCGAAAGCGGATCGGATCGTCCCTGATCGGCCTCAGCTACACATTCTCTAAGGCCATCAACACCGGCAGCGACAACGGCGATGGCGGCCTGTTCCGGAATTATCCGCTGTCGTACCGCCTCAACAAGTCGCTCGCCGGTTTCGACCGGACTCACACGTTCCAGCTTTATTACGTGTACCAGTTACCGTTGGGCAAGGGCCACACTTTCGTAAACCACGGTTGGGCGTCGTGGATTGTCGGCGGATGGGAGTTCACCAGCATCCTCAGCCGGTTCAGCGGTCTGCCGTTCACGGTCGCCACCAACTCCAATCTGAACGCGCCCGGGCAGAACAACAGCGCCACCCAGATCAGTCCGCACGTTGCTATCGCGGGCGGCCACGATTCCAATCACCCCTATTTCGACGGCAGCGCATTTACCAATCCGCCCGCGGGTGTCCTGGGATCGACGGGCAGAGACCTCCTCCGCGGTCCGGGGCTCTTCAACATCAACCAAAGCGTCTCCCGGATTTTCGCATTTAAGGAAGACAGGCTCCGCTTCCAGTTAGTCGGTGAAGCTTTCAATCTCACCAATACCGTGACGTTCAGCAATCCGGGCGGCAGTTGCTGTTGGACTAATTCCAGCACCGGCGCGATCAACTACAACGGCTTCGGTGTGATCAGCGGCACCCAATCCAGCCCGCGCTACTTGCAGTTGGGAGGCTATCTGAGGTTTTGATGACCCGCGACGTGGCGCAGGCACTCATACCTGCCGGGTCGAGACTCGGAATACCTGACGTCATCGTGCCATACGAAGTGATCGAGGAAAATAGATGAGCCCGATTGTGGCGCAGAGACTCGTCTCGGAGCTTGTGGTGGCCGGACGAACAAGGGTCGGGACGAGTCTCGAACCGTCAGGCAAGAGTGCCTGCGCCGCATCACCGGCTCCTGCAGTTTCCTCGACGTCAGGCGATCCGACACTCGTCTCGACCCGTGTGCCTCGGCCGACGCCCTGTGAGCGGCGGAAAAAGCCAAGGCGCGGCACCCACGATTGTCTGCGTGGAAGCCTGATCCTTGTCGCGGTGGTCTGCTTCGCGCAGCCGCCACTTGGCCCGGCCGACCGGCCGGCTCCCCGCACGGACCCCAACTCCGTGGCCGCCCATTCCCAACTCCTGGATAAGGCGCGCGCCGGCCGTATCGACATCTACTTCGAAGGCGATTCCATCACCAGGCGCTGGGGCGCCACAGACTATCCGGAACTGCTCGACAACTGGAAGCAAAACTTCTACGGCTGGAACGCCGCCAATTTCGGATGGGGCGGCGACCTGGTCCAGAATATTCTGTGGCGTCTCAAACACGGCGAACTGGACGGCGTGCATCCGAAAATCATCGTACTGCTGGCCGGAACGAACAACGTGGGTGCCCGGCACGCGGACGCGGAGGACGTGACCCGAGGCATCCGCGCCATTCTCCGCGTGATGCGGCAGAAAGCTCCCGACGCCACCATCGTCCTGACCGCGATCTTCCCACGCAACGACAATACCGACGTGATGCCCGTGATCAATCTCGTCAACGAGCGGCTGGCGCGCCTCGCCGACGGTAAGCATATCCGCTTCGTCAACGTGAACGACAAACTGGCGGCGGTCGACGGCCGCCTGTTGGATGGC
>Ga0070741_10015618_pt1 | contig 12821 bp, 13 predicted proteins | sample Coa_R1_4_FD_66440 | JGI IMG/M metagenome (GOLD analysis project Ga0070741, IMG submission 66440) | Surface soil microbial communities from Centralia Pennsylvania, which are recovering from an underground coalmine fire - Coalmine... | ecosystem: Environmental > Terrestrial > Soil > Unclassified ...
GCGTCGCGCGCTCCAACAACTCCACCGGGTACTTCCTCGCTCTCGCCATCACCGGAGCATCCCCTTCCGCCAGGACAGCGCCTGGCAGTCAGGTCTCCGTCAAACCCGGGATGGCTCAGCGCGACCGCCGCGCCGCCAAAACCACCGCCAAGCTCAAGCTCGCCGCCTAAACGACGAACGCGTTTCCGGTGCAACGTTACGAGAGGCCGCACTAGCGCGCGCGTAGAACCGCGCCGCCGGGCTCAGGCGGAGGAGCCTTCCGCCGCGCCCTCGAGGACGTCCCTGCCGGCGGCGCCCGGCCGCGGGCGCCCGGCCGCCGGCCCGAGCTCGAGGGCGAGCCGGTAGGCGGCGACGTGCTCCTCGACGAGGCGTCCCGGCGAGAAGCGGGCGGCCGCGCGCCCGCGGATCTCGCGCGGGTCGAGCGCGGCCGCGCGGTCGACGAAGGCGGCGAGGTCGCGGTAGTCGTCGGCGACGAACCCCGTGACGCCGTCCTCGACGACCTCCGGCACCGAGCCGCGGCGCGTCGCGAGCACGGGAGTCCCGCACGCCATCGACTCGATCATCACGAGGCCGAACGGCTCCTCCCAGTCGATCGTGAAGAGCGTCGCGAGGGCGCCGGCGAGGAGGTCGCGCTTCTCGGCCTCCGACACCTCTCCGAGGTACTCGACCCCGCCGCCGAGGCACGGGCGGACGAAGCGGTCGAAGTACGCCTCCTCGAGCGGCTCGCGCTTCTTGCCCGCGATCCGGAGGGGCAGCCCGGCCGCACGCGCGACCTCGATCGCCAGGTGGCAGCCCTTCTCCGGGCTCATCCGGCCGAGGAAGAGGAGGTAGCCCTCCTTCGCGGCGCCGAGCGGGTACGACTCGACGTCGACGGCGTTCGGCACGTTCGCGAGCCACGGCAGGTCCGGGCGCCGCCGCTGCTGGTTGCGCGAGATCGAGATCAGGCGGGCGTGGGGGTGGCGCCGGCAGACGGCGGCGTAGAGCTCGCCCGGCTCGCCGCCGACCGGCCCGTGGACCGTGTGGACGGCGGCGCCCGGGGCGAAGGCGGAGACGAGCAGCCCGACGAGGCCGGTGTGGTCGTGGAGGACGTCGAACTCGCCGGCCCGCTCGAGGTAGGCGGCGGCGTGCCGGAGCTCCCAGAGCGAGCTGCCGATGTGCTCGCTCGGCGCCTGGTCGTAGACGGCGCAGAGCTCGGCGCGCGTGCTGGAGTCGCCCGAGGCGAAGAGCGTGACGGCGTGGCCGGCGTCGGCGAGGCCGTCGGCGAGCAGGGCGACGACCGCCTCGATCCCGCCGTAGGCGGGCGGCGGCACCGGGAACCACGGGGGCGCGAGGAGCGCGATCCGGAGCCCGTCGCCGGTCACGCGCGCTCCTCGATCCGGACGGCGCCGCCCTCGACGCCGACGTCCCAGTCGCGGCCGAAGGCGCGGACGCCGCGGAGCTCGAGCTCCCCGACCCAGGTCGGGAGCCTCTCCGGCGCCGCCGACGCGAGCGTCTGCAGCGACGGGTCGGGGACGAGGCCGAGCAGGAGCTGCAGGAGCAGGATCGGCGTCGCGGCCGCCCACGCCTGCGGCCTGCCCGGCGTCGGGTAGGGGACGGGGAACGGCGCGTCGGTGCGCCGGAGGCCGGCGAAGACCTCGGGGAGCTGGAAGTCGAACTGCTCGGCCGCCTCGATCGTGCGCCGCGCCACGAGCTGCAGCTCCTCCCAGCGGCCGTAGCGCGCGAGCCCCGCGGCGACGAGCGAGTTGTCGTGCGGCCACACGCTGCCGTTGTGGTAGCTGAGCGGGTTGTAGGCGCCGTCGGCGCTCGACATCGTGCGGACGCCCCAGCCCGACCAGAGCGCCTCGCCGAGGAGCTGGTCGACGATCGCCTGCGTCCGCGCCTCCGGCACGATCCCGCTCCAGAGCAGGTGCCCGACGTTCGAGCAGAGCGAGTCGACGGGCCGCTTGTCGCGGTCGAGCGCGAGGGCGTAGTAGCCCCCTCGCGCCTCGATCCAGAACGCCTCGTCGAAGCGCCGCCGCAGCTCCGCGGCCTCGCGCTCGAGCCGCTCCGCGAGCGGGCGGTCGCGCCACACCTCGCGCGCGAGCTCGGCCGTCCGCAGCTTCGCGTCGTAGACGTAGCCCTGCACCTCGCAGGGCGCGATCGGCGTCTCCGCCAGGCGCCCGTCGGCGAAGCGCTGCGAGCCGTCGGAGTCCTTCCAGGACTGGTTCCGGAGGCCGCGCTCGGTGCGCCGCTCGTACTCGACGAAGCCGTCGCCGTCGCGGTCGCCGTGCTCGTCGATCCAGGCGAGCGCGCGCAGGGCGGGCTCCTTCAGGTCGCGGACGCCGAGGATGTCGCCGGTCCAGCGCCAGAGCTCCGACAGGAGCACGAGGTAGAGGGGCGTCGCGTCGACGCTGCCGTAGTAGCGGTGGAACCAGGACGACCCGGCCTTCCCGACCCGGAGCTCGTGGATGATCTTGCCCGGCTCGGCGTCGAGCTCGGGGTCGTCGGCGGGAGCCTGGAGCCGGGCGAGCGCGTGCAGCGCCGACCGGGCCAGGTCCGGGCCGAGGATCATCGTCTGCAGGCAGGTGATGATCGTGTCCCGGCCGAACAGGGTCATGAACCACGGCATCCCGGCCGCGGGAAGGTCGCGCACGAGCTCGCGCCGGCGGAGCCGGAGCGAGGCGAGGTCGTCGAGCGAGCGCTCGAACGTCCGCTGCAGCGGCTGCCACGAGGCGACGAGGCGCGGCATCCGGAGCTGCCACGCGGCGAGGGAGTCGCGCGACCGGGCGAGCTCGTCGCCGAAGCGCCGCTCCACCTCCGCCGCCCGCGGGAGCCGGCCGTCGCCGCCGGGCGCCGAGGGGTGGACGTTGAGCTGGAGGCGCCACTCCCCCCGCGGCTCGAGTTCCACGCGGAAGCGGACACGGTCGCCGTCCCGGGTCCCCGGCTGCGAGAAGAGCACCTGCGTGGCGTAGCCCGGGGCGTCCGGGTCGCGGAAGACGAGCTGGGCCGGGTCGCCGTCCTCGTCGGGCGCCGCGGGCGGCGGCAGCGGCCGGGCGCCGTCCGGGCGGCCGAGGGCGAAGTCGCGGTCCTTGACGGCGAAGAGGTCGGCGAAGTCGGCGCCCACCTCGAGCCCGAGCTCGAACGAGACCGGCGCGGCCGTCTCGTTGCGGACGCGGAGCCGCTCCTCCATGCCGGCGCCCACGAAGCGCTCCCGCGCGATCAGGAGCGCGTCCTGCGGGAGCCGCTCCCCCGGCCGGTTGCGCAGGAAGAACGCCGCCGAGAAGTACTCGACCTTGCGGGCGGCGAGGAGGAGCGGCGCCTCCCCGTCGATCGTGAGGCGCAGCCGCGAGAGGAAGCGCACGTCGTCGTCGAAGAACCCGCTCGTCTCGGACGAGCCGATCTCGCCGGTCTCGTCGCAGATGCAGAAGGCCGAGCCTTCGAGGATCGTCAGTGTCGGCGTGAGGTGTGGCGTCCCCCAAGACTAGGCACAGTCCTCGTTTTACGTTCGCCTTACAGGCGGCAGACGGGCCTCTGACGCCCGGCGGCGAACATGAGCGGCGTGCGCCGGGCCCGCCGGACCCTCCTCGCCGCCGCCGCGGCCGCCCTCGCCCTCGCCGCCGCCGGGTCGGGCGCCCCCGCGGCCCGGCTCGGGGGCGTGGGCCTGCCGGCCGGCTGGACGCACGCGGAGATCAACTACTCGGTCGGGGGCGTGCCCCACACCCTCGTGCTCGACAGGGGGCGGGTGACCGCGGTCTCCCCGGCCTCGCTGACCCTCCGCGAGAACGACGGCAGCTCCGTGCAGGTGGGGCTCTCGGCGAGCACCCAGATCGTCGTCAACGGCGTGCCCGCCGGCGCGGGCGCGATCCGCCGCGGAGCCAGCGTCGTCGCCTGGCGCATCGACGGCGCCGCCGCCACCAGGGTGCGGGTCGTGCAGCGGGTGAGGCTCCGCCGGTGAGGCGCCTGCTCGCCGCAGCCTGCTCCTTCCTCCTCGGCCTGCTGGGCGGCTACCTCGCCTCGAAGGCGTGGACCGAGACGCCCTGAGGCCGCACTAGACTCGGTGGGCATGGCCGGGACGATCCTCCTGGTCGAGGACGAGCCGTCGGTCGGGGAGCTCGTGCGCGGGTACCTCGGCCGCGACGGACACCGGGTGCTGTGGGTCCGCTCCGGCGAGGAGGGCCTCGCCGAGCTCGAGCGGCACCCGGTGCGGCTCGTGATCCTCGACATCGGGCTTCCCGGCATGGACGGCTTCGAGGTCTGCCGTGCGATCCGCGGGCGCTCGCAGGTGCCGATCCTGATGCTCACGGCGCGCGACGAGGAGCCCGACCGCGTCGTCGGGCTCGAGGTCGGCGCGGACGACTACCTGACGAAGCCCTTCTCGCCGCGCGAGCTCGCGGCGCGCATCAAGGCGATCCTCCGGCGGGCCGAGCCGCGCGCCGCCCGCGACGTGCTGACGCTCGCGGGCGTGACGCTCAACCGCGAGACCCACGAGGTCTCGGTCGACGACCGGCTCGTCGAGCTGACCGCGAAGGAGTTCGACCTGCTCGCGTTCTTCCTCGCGAACCCCGGCGCCGTCCTCTCGCGCGACGTCCTCCTCGACCGCGTCTGGGGCGTGGAGTACCCGGGCGGCACGCGCACCGTCGACGTGCACGTCGCCCAGCTGCGGCGGAAGCTCGGCCGGCCGACCCTGATCCGGACGCTGCGCGGCTCCGGCTACAAGGCGGTCGGCTCCTGAGGACGCTGCGGGCACGGCTCTTCGCCGCCTCGCTGGGCGCGCTCGCGGTCACGCTCGCGCTCACGATCGGGATCGGCGCCGTCCTGACGCGCCGCCAGGTCGACCGCTCGCAGGCGGCGGCGCTCGCCCGCCGCGCCGACGACGTCGCGTTCCAGCGGCGCGCGTCGGTCAGCTACGTGAACCAGAACACCGTCTCGGGGCAGACGAGGACGATCGTCGCGCCGCGGGAGGAGCTCGCGCCGTACGTGCCCGACGTCGACGCCGACAGCGACGGGACGACGACCTACGAGGGCCGCCGCTACCTCTACGCCTACCGGACGCTGCCCTCGCGCGGGCTGCTCGTGCTGCGCTCGGCCGGGGAGTCGGCGGCCTGGCACCCGTTCCTCGTCGACCTGCTCGTCGCGGGCGCGGCCGGCGCGGTCGCCGCGGCGGCGATCTCGCTCCTGCTCGCGCGCTCGCTCACGACCCCGATCCGCCGCGTCGCCGAGGCGACGCAGGCGCTTGCCGCAGAGGGGCGCGCGGAGCCGCTGCCCGCCGGCGGTCCGGCCGAGCTCGCCGCCCTCGCGCACGCGTTCAACGAGACGGCCGCGCAGCTCGCCGAGTCGCGCGAGGCCGAGCGGGCCTTCCTGCTCTCGGTCAGCCACGAGCTGAAGACGCCGCTCACCGCGATCCGCGGCTACGCGGAGGGCCTCGCGGAGGGCGCCTTCGCCCCGGACGACGCGGCCCGGACGATCCTCGTCGAGGCGCGGCGGCTCGAGCGGCTCGTGCGGGACCTGCTCGACCTCGCGCGGATGAGCCGGCGCGAGTTCTCGGTCGGCCGCGAGCCCGTCGACCTCGCCGAGGTGGCGCGCGAGGCGGTCGCGCGCCACGAGGGCTCGGCGCGGGGCTTCGGGGTCGCGCTCGAGGCCGAGGGGGAGGAGGCGTGGGTCGAGGCGGACCCGGACCGCGTGCTCCAGATCGCCTCGAACCTGGTCGAGAACGCGCTCCGCGAGACGCCCGCCGGCGGCGCGGTCACCGTGCGGGCGGACGGGCGGCGGCTCTCCGTCGCCGACACCGGGCCCGGGCTCGACCCCGACGACCTCCCGCGGGCGTTCGACCGCTTCTTCCTCTATGACAAGTACGGCCGCGAGCGCCCCGTCGGCAGCGGCCTCGGGCTCGCGATCGTGAGGCAGCTCGCGCTCGCGATGGACGGCGACGTGACGGTGGCGAGCGCCCCCGGGGCGGGCGCGACCTTCACCCTCGAACTACCTCGAAGTCCGAGCCGTGGACCCGTCCCAGCGAGTGCAGGTCGTCATTCGACCAGCGCGGGTCCGGCGCGCCCGTGACGTACCACGGCGAGCCGTTGTCGGCCAGGATCATCCCGTAGCGCTTGAGCGCCTCGAGCACGATCCGCGCCTGCCGCGGGAAGCCGCGCGTGTCGAAGCTCGCGCGCAGGCGCACCCTCAGGCCCATGGGCGGCAGGGAGGGGTCGGTCGAGTCGCTCGCGTAGTGGCGCGCCGGCGCGACCCAGGCGCGCCGGGTGCGCGGCGCCGTGAAGCGGAGGGCGTGCTCGATCGCGCCGGCGGCGACCTCGTCGTAGCGGGCGAGCCCGGGCAGGATCGGGAGGCCGGCGGCGTCCGCCGACGTCCACCCGGCGGGGCGGAGCGCGTTCGAGCGGAGGCTCCAGACCGCCCCGGCGAAGGCGCGCCAGCCGGACGCCGTCCGCTCGGCGCCGCCGAGCTCGTAGAGCCGGCAGTCGCTCCGGTCGACGATCAGGAGGTGGTGGTCGGAGCCGCCCTCGACCTTCGGGCGCGGCGGGATCGGGTAGGGGCCGCGGTCGCTCTCGTCCGCGTACTCGAAGCGGACGCGGACCCTCGGCCGGCCGGCCCGGACGACGTTGTACGGGATCCCGATCGGCCTCCCCTCCCAGAGCCCCGACCCGAAGTCCGCGTGGACGGGGGCGTCGAGGCCGATCGAGCGGAGGAGGGCGTCCGAGTCCGGCGCGACGGGGAGCCGGTCGACCCGCCGGTTCCAGGGGTTCGAGGCCGGGAACACCGGGCAGCCCGCGACCTGCGGCCCCGGGCCGGGCCCCGCCGCGGGCGCGGCGAGCACCGCCCCGTCCCGTGCGCAGAGAACCGCGATCGCGGCCGCGACGGCGGCCAGGCCCGCGCGCGGCGGCACGGGCTACTCGATCAGCCCGAGCCGGAGCGCCTTCGCGACGGCGTGGGTGCGGCTCGTGGCGCCGAGGCGGCTCGAGGCCTTGCGGACGTGGGTGCGGACCGTCTCGGCGCCGATCCCGAGGCGGCGGCCGACCTCCTCGTGCTGGAGCCCGAGCGTCAAGAGCTCGAGCACCTCGCGCTCGCGCTCGGTCAGCACCGGCTGGACGGCGTCGCGCGAGGCGAGCCCGGGGTCGAGGTACGAGCGCCCGGCGGCGACCGCCCGGAGCGCGCGCGAGAGGTCGGCGAGCGGGGCCTCCTTGAGCACGACCGCGACGGCGCCGGCGGCGAGCGCCTCTCGGGCCAGCTCGGCGCTCCGGTCGGCGGTGTAGACGAGCACGCGGGTCGCGGGCGAGGCGGCGAGCAGCTCGCGCAGCAGCGCCTCGCCCTCGAGCACCGGCATCCAGTAGTCGAGGACCGCGAGCTCGGGCTGCGCCTCGGCCGCGGCGGCGACGGCCTGCGCGCCGTCCGCGGCGGGACCGACCACCCGGTAGCCCTCGGCGGCGACGAGGTCGGCGACGGCCGCGCGGAGCGCGGAGTGGTCGTCGGCGACGAGGCAGGAGGCGGTCATACGAGCAGCTCGCCTCGGGCGAAGGACTCGAGCGCGAGGTCGACGATGCGCGGGTCCCATTGCGTCGCGCGCCCCGCCCGGAGCTCGGCCTCGATCTCGGCCGGCGTGAACGGGCGGCTGTAGACGCGCTCGGCGGCCATCGCCTCGACGGCGTCGGCGACGGCGACGATCCGGGCGCCGAGCGGGATCTCCTCGCCGGCGAGCCCGTCGGGGTAGCCGCCGCCGTCCCAGCGCTCGTGGTGGTGGCGAACGATCGGGCGGGCGCTCTCGAGCAGCTCGAGCGGAGCGAGCAGGTGGTCGCCGATCAGGGTGTGGGTCCGGATCACCGTCCGCTCCTCGGGATCGAGCGGCCCGGCTTTCAGCAGCACCCGGTCGGGGATGCCGATCTTCCCGATGTCGTGCAGGATCGCGCCGAGCCGGATCGCCTCGATCTCGCCGGAGGAGAGGCCGAGCCGCTGGGCCAGGCGCACGGCGAAGGCGGCCAGCCGCTCGCAGTGGCCGTGGAGCTCGAAGTTGCGGGCCTCGATCGCGTTCGCGAGCGCGCTCGCGAGGGTGGGCGCGAGCAGCCGCTCGCGGAGCTCGTTGGCGCTCCGCTGGGCGCGGTCGAGGGCGTCGCCGACGGCCGCGACGAGCTGCTCGTGGCTGAACGGCTTCGTCACGAGCCCGGCCGCCCCCTGGGCGAGCGCCTCGGTGAGGATGTCGTACGTCCCCGCGCCGGTGACGAGCACGACCGGGAGGCTCGCGCGCCGGTTGCGCACGAGCGCGAGCAGCTCGAGCCCGGAGAGGCCGGGCATCAGGATGTCGGAGACGACGATGCCGGGGTCCCAGGAGTCGAGCAGCTCGAGCCCGCGCTCGGCCGTGTCGGCGGTCGCGACCTCGTAGCCGGCGACCTCGAGGATCTCCGCCATCAGCTGGCGGACGATCGTCTCGTCGTCGATGACGAGCACGCGGGTCACAGCCCCGGCAGCCTCAGGACGAAGGAGGCGCCCTCGCCGCCCTGCGCCAGCTGGAGCGTGCCGCCGTGCGCGCGGGCGATCCCGAGGCTGACCGCGAGGCCGAGGCCGGTGCCGCCCGTGCCGCGACGGGTGGTGAAGAAGGGCTCGAAGATGCGGTCGCGGAGGTCGTCGGGGACGCCGGGGCCGCTGTCGGCGACCGTGACGAGCGCGTCGGCGCCCTCGCGCCGGACGGTGACGGTGATCGTGCCGTCGTCCGGGGTCGCCTCGCGCGCGTTGCCGAGCAGGTTCAGGACGAGCTGCTTGAGCTGGCTCGAGCTCGCCTCGACGAGCACGGGCCCCTCGTAGCGCTCGACGATCGTGATCCCCTTCTTCGCGCTCGTGCGCCGGACGAGGTCGACGGTCTGGCGCACGAGCTCGTCGAGGGCGGTGAGGGTCCGCTCGTCGCTCGACTCGCGGGCGAAGTCGAGCAGGCCGCGGACGACCTCCTTGATCTCGAGGCCCGTGCTGCGGATCAGCTCGGCCCGCTCGTAGGCCTTGGTGCCGGGCTCGAGCTCCTTGAGCAGGAACTCGGAGAGGGCGAGGATCGCGAAGAGCGGGTTGTTGATCTCGTGGGCGACGCCGGCCGCGAGCTCGCCGATCGCAGCCAGCTTGGCGCTCTGGACGAGCTGCCGCTCATACGGTGCCAGTGCCTCCATCCCAGACCGCAATTTCCCTTCCGCCTGACCCGGACGCTATACCTACACCCGTGAGGGCACGATCACCCGGATCGGGGATGGCGTGAACCCTGCGGCCTCACTCACCTGCCTGGTGGCCGACGACCACCCGGCGGTACTCGAGGCGGTCTCGGAGTTCCTCCAGTCCGGCGGGGTCGAGGTGGTCGGGCGGGCCTCCAAGGGCGACGAGGCGCTCGAGAAGGTCGAGGCGCGCAGGCCCGACGTCGCGCTCGTCGACGTGCGCATGCCGGGCCTCGGCGGGATCGAGCTGGCGCGGCGGGCGGCCCGCTCGGCGCCCGGGACCGCGATCGTCCTCTACACGGGGTACGGCGACCGCGCCCTCCTGACCGAGGCGCTCGACGTCGGCGTGCGCGGGTTCGTGCTCAAGGAGGCGCCGCTCGAGGACCTCCTGCGGGCGGTGCGCACGGTCGCCGAGGGCGGCCAGTACGTCGACCCGGTGCTCGCCGGGACGCTCGCCCTCGCGGCGGGGGAGAAGGTCCCCCAGCTCACGCAGCGCGAGCGCGACGTCCTCCGCCTCCTCGCGGACGGGCTCTCGAACGAGGAGATCGGCCGCAGGCTCTACATCTCCGCGGAGACGGTGCGCACGCACGTGCGCAAGGCGATGGACAAGCTCGACGCCGACACGCGGACGCAGGCCGTCGCGAACGCGCTGCGCCGGCACCTGATCGCGTAGGCCCTCAGAAGGCGTCGAGGACCGCGCTCCGCCGGGAGGCCCACTCGAGCGCCCGGAAGGCGAGGTAGCCGGCGGCCGCGTAGGCGGCGCCGACCGCGAGCTCGGTCCAGAGCAGGCCGGAGACGTCGGCGAGCCCCGCGCCGGCGGCGATCCGCCGCGCCGCGTCGATCCCGTGCGTGAGCGGCAGGCAGCGGCCGACCGCGCCCATCCAGCCGGGCAGCGCCGAGAGCGGGACGTTCACGCCGCAGAAGAGCAGGATCAGGAAGTACGCGAGGTTCGCGGCGAAGAAGAAGTCCTTGCTGCGGAGCCCGACGCAGCCGAGCACCATCCCGAACGCCGTGCAGGAGACGGTCGTGACGCAGACGGTGAGGAGGAGCGCCGGCAGGGTGCGGGCCGGCGGGCGGAAGTCGAGCAGCGCGGCGCCGACCCCGAACCCGAAGGCGGAGACGAGCAGGCCGTTCGCGAACACCGGCAGCCCGCGCCCGAGGAAGACGGCGACCCGGCTCGCGGGCGTCGCGAGCAGCGGCCCGAGCGTCCCGAACCAGCGCTCGTTCGCGACCGCCATCGTCATCCCGTAGACGCAGGACATCCCGCACACCTGCACGGCGTTGCCGACGACGAAGAACGCGTCGCCGCGGCCGGCCTGCGAGTAGCGGCCGAGGTAGGTGAAGAACACGATCTGGAAGAGCGGGGCGCCGAGCATCGTCGGGACGTAGACGTACGGCCGGATCCAGTTGAAGAGCGCCCGGTACGAGATCAGGCCGCCGACGAGGAAGACGCGCAGGCTCGAGCCCATCAGGTGAGCGCGAGCGTCGCGCGGGCGCGGGCGGCCCGCTCGAAGATCCGGAGGAAGACGGCCGCGAGCACGAGGTAGGCCGCGCCCGCCGCCGCGCACATCGCGAGCGGGAACCACACGTCGCCGCCGAGCGCCGAGCGGCGGATCGCGTCGATCCCCCACCGCGGCGCGAGGAGCCACGAGACCGGCGCCACCCAGCCGGGGAGGAGCGTGAGCGGGAAGAGCAGGCCCGTCGCGACCCAGACCGGGTACTCGAGCAGGTTCGAGAGCGCGTTCGCGTGCCGGTAGAGGATGAAGCTCGACGCCATCAGCAGCCCCATCAGCCCGAGCGAGAGCACGGCCCCGGCGACCGCCGGGAGGAAGAGCCACGGGTGGGCGAGGTGGAGCGGCATGCCGAAGAAGACCCGGCCCCAGACGAGCGTCGCGACGAGCGAGTAGGCGCCGGTGACGGAGGTCGCGAGCGTGAGCGGCAGGAGGACGACCAGGAAGGGCGGCGGCGCGGCGACGAGGAGCTCGAGCGTGCCCTGCCAGCGGTTCCACTGCAGCGCGCCGCCCGAGCCGAAGAGCGTCGACGACCAGATCCCCATCATCCCGGCGCCGAGGGCGGCGTAGAGCAGGGTGCCGGGCCGGCCGCCGGCGCGGAACATGTAGAAGGCGATCGTCGCGAAGATCACCGGCTGCAGGACGGCCATGAGCAGGAACCACCGGGAGACCGCGAACTCCCGCACCCGGTAGACGAGCCCCATCCAGACGATGCGCGCCGAGGTCACGGGGCCTCCTCCGTCACGAGGGCGACGTAGGCGTCCTCGAGCGTCGGCTCGCGGGCGGCGATCCGCCCGATGCGGGCGCCGTCGAGGAGCGCCGGCAGCTCCTGGGCGAGCTCGAGCCCGCGCGGCGACTGGATCGTCAGGAGCTGGGCCTGGTCGCGCTCGGAGACGGTCACGGAGGTCACGCCGGGGAGCTCTCGGAGCCGGTCGAGCTCGGCCTCGTCGGCGCCGAACACCTCCACCTCGACGACCGTGCGGTCGGCGATTCCGCCCTTCAGCTCCGACGGCGTCCCCTCGGCGACGATGCGGCCGCGGGCGATCACGGCGATCCGGTCGCAGAGCGCGTCGGCCTCGAACATGTAGTGCGTCGTCAGCAGCACGGTCTTCCCCGCCTCGACGAGCCCCGCGATCGTGGCGCGGAGGGCCCGCGCGCCGACGGGGTCGACGCCGATCGTCGGCTCGTCGAGGAAGACGACCTGGGGGTCGTGGAGGATCCCGCGCGCGATGTGGAGCCGCTGGCGCATCCCGCGCGAGTAGCCCTCGACCCGCTCCCGCTCGCGCCCGCGGAGGCCGACGAGCTCGAGCACCTCGTCGATCCGGCGCCGCTGCGCCCGCCCCGAGACGCCGTACAGCTCGGCGAAGTACCTGAGGTTGTCGAGGCCCGAGAGGCGCTCGTACAGCCCTCGCTCGCCGCCGAAGACGTAGCCGATCCGGCGCCGCACCTCGCGCGCCTCCCGGACGACGTCGTGGCCGAGGACCCGCGCCTCGCCCGCCGTCGGCAGGAGGAGCGTGATCAGCATCTTGATCGTCGTCGTCTTGCCGGCCCCGTTCGGGCCGAGCAGGCCGAAGAGCTCGCCCTCGGCGATCTCGAACGAGAGCCCGCGCACCGCCTCGACCTCGAGCGGGCGCCGCCGGAGCACGCCGGTCGTCGTCCGGTAGGTGCGCCTCAGGTCCCGGGCCTCGACGACGGGAGCCACGGAAGGAGGCTAGTGGTTCCGTCCGTGGGTGCGTTCGTGAAGGCCGGCGGGAATCGACCTACGGCCGGCCGGGCACGCGACCGTGCCTGCGGACGGAGCCGCCACCCCCGCGGGGGGCGCGGGCGGACTGCGGCTCCCCCTCGCAGCAGCCGAGCTTCAGGCGGCAGCGCGGGCACTGCCACGTCCCGTGGCGCCACTCCATCTCCGCGCCGCAGCGCAGGCACGGCTCCGTCATCACCGCCGAAGCTACCGGGGCGGTCGGCTACCATGCCGAGGCCACGGCGGCGTAGCTCAGCTGGTCAGAGCGCCGGACTCATAACCCGGAGGTCGGTGGTTCGAGCCCACCCGCCGCTACTCCCGCCGGGGAGGGAGACGGACGCGCCGGCGGAGCCGGCACGTCCTGGAGGCGGCGCGGCGGGGCCGCGCCTCGGCGGAGGTCGG
>Ga0070741_10015619_pt1 | contig 12820 bp, 10 predicted proteins | sample Coa_R1_4_FD_66440 | JGI IMG/M metagenome (GOLD analysis project Ga0070741, IMG submission 66440) | Surface soil microbial communities from Centralia Pennsylvania, which are recovering from an underground coalmine fire - Coalmine... | ecosystem: Environmental > Terrestrial > Soil > Unclassified ...
ACGACGGCGGTTGCATCGACTCCGAGCACCTGATGTCCTGGTCGGTCTCGTCCGTGCTGCACCAGGTCACCGGGCTCGCCCGCGCACCGGGTTCCCGCGCGGCGCTGCTGGCGTGCGTGGCGGCCGAGAGGCACACGCTACCGCTCGAGGCGTTGCGCGCGGCGCTGGCCGAGCGCGGCACGCAGGCCCACATGATGGGTGCGGACCTGCCGGCCGAGGCCCTGGCGGCGGCGCTCACCCGGTTGCGCCCGGACGTGCTGGTCGTCTGGGCCCACACCGAGCGGACCGCGCGGCGGGCCTACCTACGCACTCTGCACACCGCGGGGCGGGACACCGCCGAACACCGGCCCGGACTGCTGATCGCGGCCGGACCCGGCTGGGACACCGACCGGTTACCCCCCGGAGTGCGCTCGGCCGATTCGCTGGCGAGCGCCGTGCACCTCATCGACCACAGCCGGCCGGCCACCTGAGGGATTCGGTGCCCGGCCGACCCGCGGCGCCGACCAGGCAGGTCGACCGGTCGCGTCTCAGCGGGCCGAGAAGACGTAGCGCTGCACCGCCAGCATCGCGGCCGGCTCGGCGGGCTCGGACCGCTCGCAGGTCCGCAGCGACTCGCGCAGCGCGCCCGGGTCGAGCCCGGAGCCGATGAGGTCCAGGGTGGTCCGGCGGGCGGTGCCGCGTGGCCAGGGCGAGCGGTCGAAGCGCAGGTAGCGGCCCACCGCGTGCAGGCCGAAGCGCTGGCGGTACCCGGTGACCCCGAAGTGGACGAACCCCTTGATCCGGTAGGTGCCGACCGGGCGCTCGTCGATCAGGGCCACGAGCCGGCCGGGGTCGATGGGCTTGTCTGTGACGAACGAGACGGCCTGGTAGGAGGCGTGGAGGTGGCCGGAGTGATCGGCAGGGTCGGCAGGCCCGGCCGGGTCCTGCTGGCCGAGCAGTAGCTGACGACCCGGCACCACCGCGATGTCGAACAGGATCCCGGGGTCCACCGCGCCCTCCACGGTGGGCACGATCGGGGCGTGGCCGTTGAGCCGCCGGCAGAGCTCCGAGACCCGGGCCAGCGCCTCGGCCGACACCCGGTCGGTCTTGTTGAGCACGAGGAGATCGGCGAGCTCCACGTGCCGGTCCAGGTCCGGGTGCGCCCGCCGGGTGACCTCGAACTCGGCCGCATCCACCACCTCGACCAGTCCGCCGAACACCGTCGCGGGGTGACGCGCGCTCAGCACGAGCTGGACCAGCGCGCCCGGCTCGGCGATACCGCTCGCCTCGATGACGATCACGTCGATCCCGGCGGCCGGCCGGGCGAGCTGCTCGAGCAGGGGCCCGATGCCCTGCTCGTCGGCCACGCAGCACAGGCACCCGTTGCCCACCGGCACGATGCCCGACGCCTGGCCCCCGACCAGCATCGCGTCGATCCCGACGCTGCCGAAGTCGTTGACGATCACCCCGATGCGCATCCCGGCGCCGCGGCGCAGCAGGTGGTTGAGCAGCGTCGTCTTGCCGGCGCCGAGAAACCCGGCGAGGACGAGCACCGGTATCGGCGTGCGCACCCGCCATTGCTATCACGGGCCGGATCGTCAGCCTCCGGGGTGCCTCGTGACCGCCGGAGTGGAACCGTCACGGCAGGCGGCGGCGAGCATCTCCCCCAGCAACGGCGCGAGCTTGAACAGGTTGTCGCCGTAGACCGCCAGCACGGACCCGTTGCGCAGGATCGTGAAACCGTCGTCGGAGTTCGGGGTGGTCACGCAGTAGAGCCGGTCGACGATCCTCGGCTCGACGTGCAGGTGCTCGCGCACGTACCGCAGCAGGGCCTGCTCGGTCGCGGCGACGGCCGCCTCGCGTCCCACCTCCCACGCCGTGCGCGACGGATCGAGGTGGGCACCGATCGACCACGTTCCCGGCCCGCTCCGGTGCTGGTAGGTGCCCAGACCCTCGACGGGGGTGTCGATCCAGCACTGCCAGGTCTCCGGCGACCCGGCCACCGAGCCTTGCGTGGCGAAGCTGATGCGTACGGCGTGCTCCAGCGCGGTCGGGGTGTACAGGCCCACCTGGGCGGCCAGCGGTGAGGTGGCCGCACCCGCCGCCACCAGCACGACGTCGTGCTCGGCTCGCCCGGACGGCGTCCAGACCGCCGCACCGCCGCCCGTGCCCTCCAGCGCGTACACCGGTTCATGCACGACCGAGCCGCTGGTCAGCGCGGTGAGATGGGACCGCACGGCGTCGACGTCGATGACCCCGCCGGACGGGTCGACCAGCGCCTCGGGCGGCGGGACCCTCGCCGGCAGCCGCAGCCGGCGCGAGGTGCCGTCGACGAGCTCGCCGGGCACGCCGGCCTCCTCCATGGCCGCCGCCCATCCCCGCGCCTTGGGGCCGCTGACGACGCACCCGCCCCCGACGATCATCGGGACCCCGGCGGTCTGCTCCCACCGCCGGAAGCGGGCCCGGGCGGCGTCGGCGAGCGCGACCATCTCCGCCGTGCCGTGAGCCAGCCGGAAGATTCTCGACGAGCCCGCCGAGCGCTCGTTCATCACCTGGGCGGAGCGTTCGTAGCAGGTGACCTCGATGCCCTGTTCGAGCAGGCAGGCCGAGGTGGACAACCCGACGACGCCGGCACCGACGACAGCGACCCTCACACGCCGATCCTAGTTCCGCGCCGGGCCCGGAACCGGGCCGTGGACGCGCGGCGGTGGCCGGCGGTCAGGGCAGCCGCCGGCGCACGACGTCGGTCCAGGCGCCGACCTGCGAGTCGCCGTAGCCCACCTTCCCCTCGCACTCGAAGCGGAACAGGCAGATCGGGGCGTAGATGTTGTTCCAGATGTACCAGTTCGACGCCGCGACCAGCTCGGCCGTCATCAGCCGGCTCCGCCCCTGCGCGTCGACCATCTCGATGCGGTAGCTCCTCGGGTAGCGCCGGGCGAGGTCCCACTCGCAGGTGAGCCTGATGGAGTCCAGGTACACCAGTTCGCCGTCGCGCCATATCCATCCCCGGCTCAGCGCCGCGGCCTGCTGCTGGGAGAAGTCGACCAGACCGTCATAGATCGGGCTCTGCGCCGGGTCCTCGACGCCGTAGGCGTGGATGGCGAAGTCCTCGTCGAACACCGGGGTGAGCCAGTGGATCACCGGCGCCACCCGGGGCGCTTCCGGGCGGGACTCGCCCCAGGAGCGGTCGCGCATGGTGAACCCGTCGACGGTGTGGGTCTCACCGAGCAGCGTCACGCTGCCCCGCGTCCGCATCGCCTGCTCGAAGTGCTTGCCCGAGGCCAGCATCGCGGGCGGCATCACGGCGGTGAACGTGACGTCGAAGGCGTTGCCCCGCACGGCGTCCTCGTAGCCGATCCGGATCTCCTCGAGCGGTGTCACCACCTCGACGTGGTAGCCGCAGGGCAGCGAGTACCGGTCGAACTCGCCGATCGTCGACAGCGGCATGTAGTTGCGCATGTCGAAGATCTCGGAGTGCAGCTGCGACGGGTTGACCCCCTGCCACGCCCACGGACCGCCGCTGGCCACCCCGACGTTGGGGTGGGCCCACACGTAGTTGAAAGCGTGGATCCCCGCGCCGGGCACGTTGAATCCCAGGTACTGGGTCTCGACGAGCTCGGCGTCGGTGACCAGCGCGTTCGCCTCGTGGTGCATCCGGTCGTCGGCCGAGGTGGCCGCCTCGCCGAACACACGCTCGTGGGCGTTGGTGAAGAACGACGTACCGTCCTGGCTCTCGGGCATCGGCGTCAGCCGTTCCGGACGAGCAGGCCGCCGTCGACCGGGACGCTGGCGCCGGTGATGTACGAGGCGGCGGGCAGGCAGAGCGCGAGCATGATGTGCGCGACCTCCTCCGGGCGCCCGTACCGGCGCAGGGCGGTACGCCGGCGCGCGAAGATCTGCTTGTGCTCGTCGGGGATGGTCGCGGTCAGCCCCGTCTCGATCGGTCCGGGCAGGATGGCGTTGCAGGTGATCCCCTCCGGACCGAGCTCGACCGCCAGACCCCGGGTGATCCCGGTGACGCCGGACTTCGCCGCCGCGTACGGGGTGAGCAGCGGCGTCGTGGCGAACGCCTCGGTCGAGGCCACGTTCACGATCCGGGGGAACGGTGAGCGGCGCAGCCACGGCAGGGCCGCCCGGACGGTGCGCGGGACCGAGGTGAGCATGGCGTCGATGGCCCCCTGCCAGACGTCCTCGTATCCGTCGTCGTCGAGTGCGATCCTCGGGGCGAAACCGGCGTTGTTGATCAGGCAGTCCAGGCCGCCGAACTCGTCGGCCACCTCACCGACCACCCGGGCGATCGCCGCCCCGTCCCCGACGTCGAGCTGCCAGGCCCGTGCTCGCCCACCCGAGCCCGTGACGTCCTCGGCGACCGCGCCGGCGGCGTCGGCGTGGACGTCGGTGACCGCCACCCAGGCACCCTCGGCGGCGAACAGGCGCGCCGCCGCGGCGCCCATCCCGCTGCCCGCCCCGGTGATCAGGACGGCGGCGCCGGCGATGGAGCGGGGTGGCTGGTCGGAGCTGTAGGAACGGTCGGGCATGGCGGCTGACCTCCGTTGGTCTCTGATCGTCGAGGCACCCGCATCCTGGCAGCCGCGCGCCGCCCCCGCCTCCCAAGATCCCCCCTGCCAAGATCCCCACCTGCCACGGTCCCACCTGCCATGGTCCCCACCTGCCACGGTTCCACCTGCCAGGGTCCCCACCTGCCACGGTCCCACCTGCCATGATCGTCGGCGATGGAACCTCAGCCGCGCTGAGCGCTGTCGAGGTTCCACAACCGGCGATCATGAAACGGGGGCCGGGGAGTGCCGGCGATCAGCGCTGCTCACCAGCGAGGTCGTCCGAGCGCCCGGCCGCCAGCCGCGACCAGTGCGGGATCGGTCGCCCGCCCGGCCACCGCGGCACCGGCGGCCAGTCCGGCGCGCCGGCGGCGGTCCGGTGCCAGGTGCAGGCCTGCGGCCACCCCGGCGGCGAGTCCTCCCACGGCTCCTGGCGGCCGTACGGGGTGAGGTCCATCAGCGCGTAGGTGGCGTCGAGCTGCTCCACGCCGCGGCGGGTCGTCCAGTAGGTCTCGAAGACGCGGTCGCCCTCGCGCAGGTAGCAGACGATGTGCATCATCCCGGCCGTGCGCCCGACCAGCAGCGTGTCAAGGGAGTCGTAGGCGGAGTACCACGGCATCTCCCAGCCCATGAACTCCCGGTAGCGGCTGCTCTCGGGGTAGGGACCCTGGGCGAAGATCGCGTAGGTGATGTCACGGGAGTGCAGGTAGGACAGCTCCGTGACCTGGCTGGCGCACCAGGTGCAGCCCTCGCACTGGTCGGCCGCGGGCGCGCCGTGGTGCCACATGAAGTAGTACGCGATCAGCTGGCGGCGACCCTCGAACGCCGCGATCAGCGGGACCGGCCCGTCCGGCCCGACCAGGGTGGTGGCCGGGTCGACCTCCACCATCGGGAGTCGCCGCCGGGCGGCCGCGATGCGGTCACCCTCTCGGGTGTGCTCCTTCTCCCGGTCCCGCACCGCGGCCAGCGCGGCCTCGAACGCGGCCCGGTCGGTGACGGATGGGGTGGGGTAGGTGTCGGTGTGCATGGGGCCGGTGTACATGGGTCTTCCTTCCTTCCCGGTGGACTTCACCCCACCGACGAAGGGACCCGGCCGGCATCGACATCGGCCCGGAGATTTCTTCGCACCGGTGTGGACAGCGGGCCGAGCTGGATGCGCTCAGAGCTCGCGCAGCCGCCCGGTCAGGTAGCGGCGCTCGGCCTCGGTCGGTGCCAGCTCGAGCGCCCGCTCGTAGGCCACCCTGGCCTCGGCGGTCCGCCCGGCCCGGCGCAGCAGGTCGGCCCGCGTGGCCGGCAGCAGGTGGTAGCCGTCGAGCGGGCCCTCGAGCTCGTCGACCAGCCGCAGCCCGGCCTCCAGGCCGTCCACCATGGCGACCGCGACGGCCCGGTTGAGCTCGACCACCGGCGACGGGGTCAGCGCTGTCAGCTGCGTGTACAGCGCCAGGATCCGCGGCCAGTCCGTGTCGGCGGCGTCCGGTGCCTCGGCGTGGCACGCGGCTATGGCGGCCTGCAGCTGGTACGGGCCGGTACGCCTCATGGCCAGGGCCTCCTCCAGATTCCGCAGGCCCTCGGCGATCAGAATGCGGTCCCACCGGGTCCGGTCCTGGTGCTCCAGCGTGACCAGAACGCCCTCGCGGGTGCGGGTCCCTCGGCGGGCCTCGTGCAGCAGCATCAGCGCCAGCAGCCCGCGCGGTTCGGGCTCATCCGGCATGAGCGCGACCAGGACCCTGCCCAGGCGGATCGCCTCGGCGGCCAGGGACCGGCGGGCGCTCCGGTCCTCGGCGTCCTCCGAGTAGCCCTCGTTGAAGATCAGGTAGAGCACCGCCAGCACGGCCGCCAGCCGACCGGGAAGCAGCTCGGCCGGAGGGACCCGGTACGGGATGCCGGCCTCGGCGATCTTGCGCTTGGCCCGGACCAGGCGTTGCGCCATCGTGGGTTCGGCGCTGAGGAACGCCCGGGCGATCTCGGCCGTGCTCAGACCGGCCAGCGTCCGCAGGGTGAGCGCCACCCGAGCCGGGAAGGGCAGCGCCGGGTGGCAGCAGGTGAAGATCAGCCGTAACCGGTCGTCCGGGATCTCCTCCGCGGCCGGCTCACCCGGGTCCGGGCCGGGATCCACCCGGTCCAGCACCGCGAGCTCCCGCAGCTTGGCCGCGCCGGTGCTGTCGCGGCGCAGCCGGTCGGTCGCCCGGTTGCGCGCGGTCGTGGTGAGCCAGGCTCCCGGGCGGCGCGGGACACCGTCGCGCGGCCAGGTCGCCATCGCCGAGGCGAACGCCTCCTGGGCGCAGTCCTCGGCCAGGTCCCAGTCGCCGGTCATGCCGATGAGGGTGGCCACCACCTGGCCCCACTCCTGCCGGTAGGCCGCCTCGACGGCCGCCCGGACCTGATCGTGGGCCCCGGTCATTCCCAGATCGGGCGGATCTCGACCCCGCCCCACCGCGCGTAGGGATGCCCGGCGGCGATGGCGATGGCGTCGTCCAGGTCGGCGCACTCGATGATCACCACGCCGCCGACGAAGTCCTTGGTCTCGGCGAAGGGGCCGTCCGACACCAGGGTCTCGCCGTCGCGCACCCGTACCGTGGTGGCGTCCACGATCGGCCGCAACCGGACACCGGAGTGCTCGGGGCTCCTGCGCTGCAGCTCTTCCAGGAACCTCTGGTGAACCGGGTCGGTCTCGAGCTCGTCGTTGCTCGGCGAGACCGACTCGTCATCACAGATCAGCAGCGCGTACCTCATGCGTCGATTCTGCCCGTGCTCACCACCCGGCCGCGCGGCCGCACGAACACCGCTCGACATGTGGCCGTAGGCCGGATTCAATGCTCGGGTCACCGCACCATCCACCGGGACACGTACCGACCGACAGCCGCGCACCAGCGCCGGAGATCGGAGCGACCATGACCGGCAGCGAAGCCGACCGCGCATGACCCAGCCGGTGTTGCGGGCGTGCGCGTGGAGCGGGGTGGCCTGCGTTGTCGTGCTGCTGGTGGGCTTCTGGGGCGTGGCCGGGTTCATCCCGCCGCCCTCGCCGAACGCGAGCGCGCACCAGATCGCCGAGATGTTCCGGGCCGACAGGACCCGCATCCGCGCCGGCATGATCATCTCAGCGTTCGGCTGCGCGCTGATGGCTCCCTGGTTCGCCGGGCTGTCCGTGCACCTCAAGCGGATCGAGGGCCGGTACTCGCCGCTGGCCTACCTGCAGCTGGGCCTGGGGATGATCCTCACCCTGGAGTTCATCATCCCGCTGATGTTCTGGGAGACGGCGACCTTCCGCGACGACCGTGACGACGACCTGATCCGCCTGGTCAACGACCTGGCGTGGATCCAGTTCGTCGCCCTCACGTCCACGGTCGTGCTGCAGGCCCTGGTCATCGGGACGGCGATCGTGATGGACCGCGGGCCCACGCCCGTCTTCCCGCGGTGGGCCGGCTACTACACGCTGTTCAACGTCTTCGTCTGGTGCGGCGGCAGCTTCGCGGTGTTCTTCAAGGAAGGGCTGCTGGCCTGGAACGGACTGATCGCCTGGTACGTCCCGCTGGCCGAGTTCTGCCTGTGGCTGATCGTGATGACCAGGCTCATCCTCCGGGCGACCGCCCGGATGGAACCAGAGGAGACGCGCGACGTGGCCGCGGCCGGAGCCGTGTAGACCCGCGCGGAACGCTGTGTGGAGGCGCGTCGCGCTATCCGGCCGCCCACCCCGTCCACCGGGTCGGGCTGATCACCAGCATGGGGCCGGCCAGCTCGGCCTTCTCGTAGTTCGGGTACTTCGCCCGGAGCGCGGCAACGGCGGCCACGCGCTCGGGCCCGTCCGTGCGCACCGCCGCCGTGCCGTCCACCCGCACCCACCACAGGCGCGACCAGTCCTGGTCGTAGTGGTCCACCACCAGCGCCACCCTCGGGTCGCGGGCCACGTCGGCGAGCCGGGCCAGCCGCATGGTGCGCTTGGCCTTGACCTCGTCCACCACCGAGCAGACCAGCCCGTCGACCAGCGCGAACGTGATCGGCACCAGGCGGGGGGTCCCGTCGGCGCGCAGGGTGGCCAGTCGCGCGACCGGGGCGGCGGCCAGGCGGTGTCGCTGCTCGGGCTCCGGGAGGGCCGGCATTCAGAGGCCTCCGGGCGGCACGCTGGACGGCGCGGCGGACATGGGGCCAAGATAGTGCCGGCGGCCGGTTCCGGGGCACTGACGAACGCCTCGACCGGAAAGTAGGCGCTACCCGTTTGTGTACGGTGTGGCCCCTGCTCCGCATTTTGGACGAATGTCTTGATTCGATAAGGTCGGACCCGATCGACTCAAGATCAACTTGCTCACGGCGAGGAGGCCGTCTCTCATGAAGCTCGCTCTCTACCTGCCGAACTTCCGCACCAAGGTGACCGTCAAGGAGCTCGAGGACCTCACCGACCTCGCCGAAGAGCTCGACTTCGACTCGGTCTGGACGCTCGACCGGGTCATCGTGCCGGAGACCTCCGACACCCAGGAGATGCAGCACCCGTTCGGCATGATGCAGGAGATGCCCAAGGGCCTGCCCGTGGCCGCGCGCGGTGAGTTCCTGCAGGGCATGCCGCTGATCCCGTGGCTCGCCGCGAAGACGAGCAAGGTCCGGATCGGCATGAGCATCATCGACACCCCGTACCGCTCGCCCGGCGTGCTCGCCGCCGAGCTGGCCACGATCGACCACCTCTGCAACGGCCGGCTCAACGTCGCGGTCGGCGCCGGGTGGATGCCCGAGGAGTTCGCCGCCTGCAGCGCCACCCACATCTTCCCGAAGCGTCACAAGCACGTGCGCGAGACGATCGAAGTCATGCAGGGCATCTGGACCAACGACCTGTTCGAGTACCACGGCGAGTTCGCCGACTTCGAGCGCGCCGGGTTCGGGGCCAAGCCCGTCCAGCAGCCGCACCCGCCGATCTTCTTCAGCGGCCTCAAGGACGCCAAGCGCGCCGCGACCCGCGTCGCCAAGTACGGTCTGGCCGGCTGGATCGGCATCCAGGACACCCCTGAGGAGCTCACGACCTGGCGCTCCGAGATCAAGCAGCAGCTCGACGACATGGACACCGACCGCACGATCGACGACCTCGAGATCTGCAGCATGATCTGGTTCGTCATCACCGACGAGGACGTCGACCAGAGCCCGAACGGCAAGCTCACCAACCTCATGGTCGGCTCGGCCGGACAGATCACCGACGTGCTCAAGCGGTACAAGGAAGCCGGCCTGACGATGCCGCTGCTGTGGCCGCCGTTCAACGACGTCCCCACCGCCAAGACGATGGACGACCTCAAGCGGCTGAAGGAAGAGATCATGCCGAAGGTCGACGCCGGCTGAGCCGCTGACCGGTGCGGGGTGCGGCGCGGTGGTGACCCGCGCCGCATCGTGATCACCGGATGTGACGCTCGAGCTCGCTGTCCGGACCGGTGGCGTCGGCGGGGCTCTCCGGACCCGTGGCGTCGGCGCGACCGGCGGGCCCGGCCGGGTTGCCCTCCCACTGCTCGCCGATGCCGAGGTGCTCGCCCTTGAGCACGAACGCGTGGGCGTCCACCGTGGCGCCGTGGCCGACGGTGACCCCGTAGTGCACGAACGCCCGGACCCCGAGCACCGAGTGGTCGCCCAGGCGGGTGTACTCGGTCTGGCAGTAGCCGTCCTCGAGGGAGTGGCACTGCACCACGCTGCCGGCGTTCAGGACGGCGTCGTCCCCGATGCTGACCAGCCTCTTCTCCGGGGCGACCAGCCCGTCGTCGAAGACCCGGCGACCGATCGTCAGACCGGCCAGCCGCCACAGCAGCGTCTGCATCGGCGTACCGCGCAGGGTCGGTGTGGTGTAGAACTTCCACAGCCGCTCGTGCTCCCAGAACACCGGGTCGTAGATCGTGCAGCTCCTCGGTTCGAGAGGGTGGCGGCGCTCGACCGTCCGTTCCGCCACCGCGCCGTAGACCAGCAGCGTCACCGGTAGCGCGACCAGTGCCGCCAGGATCACCACCGGGCCGAGATCACGCCACAGGTCCGCGGCCGCCGCCACGATCAGCAGCCCGACCAGCCACCCCGACGCGCGCATGACCAGGGTCAACCCGATCGAGCGGGCGTTGTAGCGGTTCTTGGCCGCCACCGCGCGCCGCAGCTCCTCACCTTCGGGCAACGGGTCGTCGTCGCGCTGGGTGGACCGGGGGATCTCCATCGGCGGCGAGCCCAGCAGCCCGGTGTCGTGGCGGACCTCCCCGTCCAGCGGCACCATCACCTTGGTCGCCAGCAGCACGTTGTCCCCGGTCCGGGCCCCGGCGGGGAAGGTGATGTCGTTGCCCAGGAAATTGCGCGCCCCGACCGCGACCGGGCGGAGCCGGAAATGCCCGCTGGAGAGCTCGGTGTGCAGCAGCGACAATCCGTCCGACACCAGCGTGCCGGTGCCGATACGGGTGTGCAGCGCGGTGTCGTGGCGGATCTGCGTGCCGAAGTTCGACCCGGTCTGCTCCACCGGCGCGAGCTTGTAGCCCAGCGCGCGCAGGTAGGGCACCACGTAGGAGCTGTCGCCCAGCAGCAGCACCAGGAACCGGGAGTTGCTCAGCGACGAGATCAGCCGGACCACCATGTAGCGCACCCCGTAGATGGGGTACTGCCGTCCCGGTTGGACGAGGGGCTGGAGCATGCGCGGCACCGTGACCATCACCAGCATCCCGAGCAGCGGGCCGGCGACCGTCAGCCCGGCCGCCAGCGCGACCAGCCCCAGGTAGAACAGCGGGTCGCCGAGGTAGCCCACGCCCGGGGCCAGCAGCCCGGCCAGCAGCGCGTTGTTGGCGATGGCCAGCGTCACGGCCGCGAACACCGCCGGCCCGAGGACGAACACCCGGGCCAGCACCAGCGCGGAGTGCACCCGCTTGTGGTCCGGGTCGGGAGCCTCGATGGGCAGCGTCCGGTAGCTCGCCGCCGCCGGCTCGGCCGGCGTACCGTGCCAGCACTCACCGGCGGGCACCTGCTGACCGCGCCGCAACGCGGAGCTGTGCCCCAGCTGCGCGACCTCCCCGATCCCGGTGTCGACGTCCAGCACGGTGTTCGCCCCCACCAGCGCGTCGGGCCCGATCGTGACCGGGCCCAGCCGTAGCCGGCCGTCCTCGCCCCGGTAGCCGGTGAACGAGCAGTCGCGGCGCAGCACCGCCCGGTCGCCGATGGTGATCAGGTCGGTCGCCACCGGCACGATGCGCGACTCGATCACGACGTCGCGGCCCACCCGCGCACCGAGCGCCCGCAGGTAGGCGCCGTAGAGCGGCGTCCCGGTCAGGACGGTGAGCGGGCTGGTCTGCACCAGCACCCTCACCGCCCAGAACCGCAGGTAGCCGGGGCTCCACAGGCGGATCTCACCCGCCTTCCACCGCCCGACCAGCAACCATTTGGCGACGATCGGCAGGACCCACCAGATCGCCAGCAGGGCGAGCGCGAACACCGCCGCCCGTCCCAGCACGACGTAGGGGTTCCCCACCGCCCACAGCCAGCGGAAACCGCCGTCCAGCAGGGTGGCCGAGAAGACGCAGGCGAGCAGGAACAGCAGCATCTGCGCCACGCCGGTCAGGGTGTAGGCCACCCCGCTGCCCCGTCCCAGCGTCCGGCCGCCGTGGTCGGAGCGCAGCCGCCACTCCTGGGTGGTCACGGCGCGGTCGGCGGACGCGGCCGGCCGGGGCTCCCCGGCGACCTGGGCGAGGGCACGGATCGTCGTGTTGCGGTAGACGTCGGCCGAGGAGAGCGTGGTGCCGGACTCGGAGCGCTCCCGGACCCGGGCGGTGAACTGGGCCATCAGCAGCGAGTTGGCCCCGAGCTCGGAGAAGAAGTCGGCGGTCACCGACACGTTCTCCAGCCCCAGCACCTCCCCCAGCACCTCGGCCATCAGCCGCTCGGTGTCGTTGGCGGGGGCCTCGACCGGCCCGTCAGTGGTCCGGCGGCCCTGCGGGGCCGGCAGGTCCGCGCGGTCGACCTTGTCGTTGGCCGTCATCGGGATGGCGTCGAGGCGCTGCATGTACGCCGGGACCATGTAGGCCGGCAACCGCTCGCGCAGGGCGCGGTCGATCACGCCGGGGTCGAGGTCCGGCGCGTCCTCGCGCACGCTGTAGTACCCGGCGAGCTCGGTCTGGCCGCCCTCGGGCGTGAACGTGTCCACCACCGCGGCCGCGACACCGGGCACCGCGAGCATGGCCGACTCGATCTCGGTGAGCTCGATCCGGTAACCCCTGATCTTGACCTGCAGGTCGATCCGCCCGAGGTACTCGATCTCCCCCTGCTCGTTGACCCGGCCCAGGTCACCGGTGCGGTAGATG
>Ga0070741_10015620_pt1 | contig 12819 bp, 7 predicted proteins | sample Coa_R1_4_FD_66440 | JGI IMG/M metagenome (GOLD analysis project Ga0070741, IMG submission 66440) | Surface soil microbial communities from Centralia Pennsylvania, which are recovering from an underground coalmine fire - Coalmine... | ecosystem: Environmental > Terrestrial > Soil > Unclassified ...
CGGGCCGGACGGCCACACCGCCTCGCTCTTCCCGGAGACGGCCGCGCTGGAGGACCGCCACCGCCTGGTCGCGGCCAACCACGTGCCGAAGCTCGACGCCGACCGGCTGACGTTCACGCCGAAGCTGATCAACGCCGCCGCGCAGGTGCTCCTCCTGGTCGCCGGCGAGGATAAGGCCGCGGCGCTGCGCGAAGTCCTGGAGGGCGAGCGACGGCCCTCGCTCTACCCCGCGCAGCTCGTGGCGCCGGAGGACGGCACGGCGCACTGGTACGTCGATCGGGCAGCGGCATCGCGGCTGGCGGCGCGGGCCAAGTAGGCGCGGCGATCGCTGCGGGCCTTGGCGCCGTATGCTCGCCCCGCCCTTCGGCCTCAGCGCAACACCCAGGTGTCGCCGAGGTCCCGCTGCACGCCGTTCGCAAATACGCCGCCGCCGAACAGCAGCAAACCGTCGCTGTTCGGGTCGAAGGCGACTGTGATGGCCCGGCGCGGCGGCAGATCGGCGGCCGGCTGTAGCTGTGTCCAGTCGGCGCCATCCCATACCCAGACCTGGTTGCCGAACGTTCCAAATCCCGGCAGGTCCGAACCCACCAGGACGATCTGGCCGAGCTGCCCAAGCAGCGGATCGAACGCCATGGTCCCGAACTGCGGGGCCGGCGGCGCGTGCACCGGCTGCTGCAGCGTCCAGCCGCTGCCATCCCAGGTCCAGGTACAGTTATCGCCGTTGCTTCCGCCGAACATCACGATCTGCTGGTGCAGCGGGTCGTACGCCATCGCGTTGGCGAATCCGGGCGGCGGGCCACAGACCGGTGTCGCGTCGGTGCCGCACACCGGCGTCCATGTTCGGCCGTCGTAGGTCCAGGTATCGTCCAAATAGCCGCCGCGCACGCCGCCCGTCTCGAAGCCGCCGAACAGAACCAGCACGCCACGTGCCGCGTCGTAGGCCAGCGCGGCGTTGTAGCGAGCCGGTGGGCTCGCCGCCGGCTGTTGTTGCGTCCAGTTGCTGCCATCCCATGTCCAGGTTTCGTCGGAACCACCGGGCGATCCGGTCTCCGCGCCGCCGAACAGCACCACCTGACCGAGCGCAGCGTCATATGCCAGCGCCGGCCAACCGCGCGGAGCGGGACTGCTCGCCGGGTACTGCTGCGTCCACGTCGTGCCGTTCCAGGTCCAGGTGTCGTTGAAGGTGGTGTTCTGCTCGTAGCCGATGCCGCCGAATAGCACGATCTCGTTGCGGGCGGCGTCGAACGCCATGCGGGCGTCGCCGCGCGGCGCCAGACTCGTCGCAGGGCAGCGCTGTCCCCACGCGGGCGACGGTTGCGGCGCCGTGGCCATGCAAGGCGGGGGCGCGGGCGGTCTGGCGTAGATCGTGATCGTCGCGCCGCTTGCCGAGTAGACCCAGGCGCCCTGGCCGGGCTGCAGGGTGTCGGTCTGCTGGTAGCCGCCTGCAGCCGGGTCGTAGACGTAGATCAGATCGGCGCCGCGCACGGCGGCAGGCTTAAAGGTGGGATTGCCCACCGTGAACCAGGTGCCCGCCGGGTAGCTCACTCCGCCGAGTTGGCCGTCAACGAACGGCAACGTGAGCGTCGTCGCCTGCGGAAAGTAGGCCCAGTAGCCGAAGCCGACGGTGGCCACCTCGTCCGCGGGCACCGTCTTGTAGTTGGCATCGCAGGGAGACGGCGGTGTGCTGGTCAGGGGTGGCGGCGGTGGTGCGGGCACATTCGCGCAGAATCCCTGCGTATAGAGCGGTCCCTGCACGCCGGCAAGCACCGTGCCGCTGGGAACGCCGATCAGGTTCCGGCCCGCCGGGTAGCTGACCTGCACCGGGGCCTGCCCGACCGCCACGAGCTGCGTCTGCGTCGATTGCCCGAAGTCCTCATCCACCACGGTCAGCGCCGCGGTAAAGAAGCCGGCGCTCGCAAATGCGTGCTGGACAACCTGTCCCACGGCGATCGTGCCGTCACCAAACTGCCAGATATAGACGGCGTTCGGCGCACCGTTCGCGGCAAAGCTGACGGCGCTGCCCACCGCCGGCGAGGCGTTGGTCGAAGGGCTGACGATAGTGGCGAAGGTTCCGGGCCGTCTGCCCGGCAGGATGTGCTGCGGCGTCAGGCTCTGCGTGCCGACGTGGAACAGCCGGGGATGCAGACCCGGTGCCGGACAGGTCACCGAGGTTGGCACATCGTCGGTCGGCGTGCAGTCCTGCTCGCCGTACGGTGCGGAGGGTGGGAAGGCGATCTTGAAACCGTCGGGCGCCGTGAACGTGAGGTCCGTGCCGTCCCAGGCGACGGTGACCGCCGGCGCAGTATCGCTTCCGGGCCCATCGGCGTCGTAGACGGCACCGACCGCGATGACTCGAGCCGGACTGTCTGGAGCGGCAGAGAGCGCGACGCTCTGCCCGCTGTTCACACGTACCTGTTGTGGCAGAGGTTGCGGGTGAAGCGCATCGGCGGCGTCGAACGTGACGAACGAGAGGCCTGCCAGCGGGCACAGCGAGACGTTTGGCCCCTCTCCCGGGGAACAGTCGGCGTCGGGCACCGGGATGTAGCCGGTCGGCACGCTGATGGTGAGGGTGCTCTCATCCACGTCGAGCGTTGCCGTCTGTTCGGAGTGGTTGGTGACGAAGATCGCGCGCGGGCCGCTGGCCGCGGTCGCCGGCGGTGCGGGCCATGCCAGCACGGCGCGGCCGTCGGGGGGCAGCGTGAGGCTGCCGGGCGGAGCCAGCGCCTGCAGCTTCGCCGGTGCACGGCGGTCGTCGAGCGAAAAGCTAAACAATCCGGGCGGAGAGCCCGTAGCGGGGCAGGTCACCTCGTGTGCGCCGCCCACGGCCGGGCTGCAGAGCAGCGGATCGCCGTCAGGCACGATCGCGACGCCCGCCGGCGCGCTGATGTGGATAGCCTTGCCGTCCCAGGAGACATCGACCGGATCGGGCGGATCCTGCCCGCCGGCGCCGGCGTGGCGTGAGACGACTTCGACCTGCTCGTCCGGCGACTGTCCCTGCACGAGGGTTGCGGCGTCGCCGCGGCCCAACGAGGCGCTCTGCACGGGCGGACGGGTGGCAGCGGCGGCGAAGGCGGTGAAGTCCAGCTCAACGCCGGCGCTGTTTGCCGGCATCGCCGTCGCGTGGCAAGTGACGCTCGCGCCAGCCATCGGGATGCACGGCTGGACGGCGGCCTGACCGGCAGGCTGCAGACGGCGCACGCTGTAGCCGGCGGGGGCGGCGATCGTCACCGTGAAGCCATCGGGGGCGAAGTCGGCGGAGACGGTGGCCGGTTGATCGGCGTAGCTGGTCACCACCACCTCGGAGGGTAGGCCCGGGCGCAGCACCGGCGTGGCCGATGGCGTCGGCGGCGGCCGGGTGAAGGGATAGAACACCGAGAAGTCAACGCTGCCGCGCGCCGGCAGGTCGACCGTACCAGGCACACCCGCGCGTCGCTCGTCCGGCGCCGTCTGGGCGCGATGACCAAGCGTGCTCGGCGCGCCGGCAGGCAAGCCGATCGCCGCCCATCCCGCCACGGCCGCGAGCGCGCCCAGCGCCGCGGACCAGCGCCACCCTCCCTTCCTGCGCATGGCTCATCCCGTCCATACGTGCGTTATCGAGTATGGGACGTACGGCCGGGTCCGATCGTTTCCTACGCGGGGTTGAAGGCTCGGCGTCCGCGGCAGAGCCGGGCTCAGCGCTGCAGGGCGCGCCTCCGCAGCAGTTGCGCGATGAGCAGCACGGCCGCACAGAGGGCGAAGCTGCCGGCCGTCAACAAGAGTGCGAGCCGGTTTGTCTTGGCCGGCGTGCTGGCAGGGCCGCCCGGCGGCAGCAACCCCGCGTCCAGGGCACAGGGCACGTTGAAGCTGGTCACCTCTCTGGGCGGGCCGAGATACGGCTCAAGCGTCCAGCAGGGCGTGTTCGGCTGCACGCGCTTCACCGGCGAATCGTCGGGAAGCCTGGCCCAGATCACGAGCGGCGTCGCGAATTGACGCCCGCGCTCGATCGGCTCGACCTGGCAGAGCGAGAGATAGGCCGCTCGGCCCGGATCGTCTTCCAGGGAGAACAGGTGCGAGCTGATCGTCCTGCAAAGGGGGTACGGCACCGTGACGCGTCCACCCGGCGTTGGCACCGGCAGTGTGGCCTTGGCCGGAACCAGGATATCCACGCTCGCCAGATACAGCGGCCCGCCCGTCGACTGGACATAGTGGAAGCGGAAGTAATCGATCCCCACCGTGCAGGCCCAGATCGTGCTCCGCACGCGGCCGGCGGCCGAGGCAGGCACCATTTGAAGGAGCAGATCCGAGCAGTAGCTCCCTTCCATACCCATCCGGCTATCTGCGTAGACGGCAACCTGCACCGGCTGACCCGGCTGCACGGCGATGGGGTGCAGCGGCGCCGTGGTCGGTGCCGGCGTGCCGGTCGCCGCGACCGCAAGCAGCGCGACCAGGGCGAACGCTGCTGCTCTGGTACGATCGCGCATCGTGCCCCGCGATTCTGCATTGGCCCGGGCGCAGATCTCGTTCGCCAGCCACGACGCCCACCGCCTTTTCGAGCGGATGCGGCCAGCGTAGCAGCTCAGCGCCGGCGCGGGTCGAGGAAGTCCAGCACGGCGTCGCCGAGAAAGTTGAACGAGAGCACCACGGAGAGGATCGCCAGGCCGGGCGCGGTAGCGATCCACCACTGGTAGAACTGCTGCCGGCCATCGCTGATCAGGGCGCCCCACTCCGGCGAAGGCGGCACCGCGCCGAGGCCGATAAAGCTCAACCCCGCCGTGAGCAGCACCACGGCGCCGAAGTCGGTCGTCGCCTGCACCACCATCGGCCCCAGCGCCACCGGGAAGATGTGGCGGGCCATCAGCCGCAGTTCGCCGGCGCCGAGCGCCCGCGCAGCGAGCACGTGGTCCTGCGGCATCACTGTCAGCACCTGGCCGCGCATCAGCCGCGCGTAGATCGGCCACCAGACGGCGACCATCGCGATCATCGCGTGCGTCAGGCTCGGCCCCAGCGCCGCCGTGATCGCCATCGCCAGCACGATCGCGGGGAAGGCGAGGGTGATATCCACCACCCGCATCATGACCTCGTCGATCGCGCCGCCGAAGTAGCCGGAGATCGTGCCCAGCGCCGTGCCGATCACGCTGGAGACGGCGATCACGACCACCGCCACCGGCAGCGAGATGCGCGAACCGAGCAGCGTGCGTGAGAGCACGTCGCGGCCGAGCGTATCCGTGCCCATCAGGTGATGCAGGCTCGGCCCCTGCAACCGGTGGGCTACGTCCTGCGCGTTGCTGGCGTACGGCGTCCACAACGGCACGCTCACGGCAACCGCCAGCCAGGCAAGCAGGATCAGCGCGCCGATGCAGGAGGCAGGGTTGCGCGCCCAGATGCGGTCGATCGCGTGTTGCAGCCGTGCCGGGACGCTTGTACCGTACTGGCGCAGGGCGATCGTGCCCGCCGCATCCTCCGCCGGCGTGGTCATGCGTAGCGAATCCGCGGGTCGAACAGCGCGTAGAGGATATCGGCCAGCAGGTTCACCAGCACGTAGAGTAGACCGGCCACCAGCGTTACACCCATCACACCGGGCACGTCGAGGTTGTCGGCCGACTGCACGGCGTACTGGCCGATCCCCGGCCAGGAGAAGACCACTTCGGTGAGCACAGCGCCGGCGAGCAGGCCGCCGAAAGCGAGGCTGGTGACGGTGAGCGTGGGCACGATCGCGTTGCGCACCGCGTGCCGCCGCAGCACGGTGAGCGGGGTCAGCCCCTTCGCCCGCGCGGTACGTACATAGTCGGTCTTGAGCACGTCCAGCAGCGAGCTGCGGCTCATGCGCGTGATCACGCCCATCGTGGACCAACCGAGCACGAACGCGGGCAGAACGAGATGCTTGAGCGCGTCCCAGAACAGCTCGGGCTTGCCGGCGAGCAGGCTGTCAACGGTGTACAACCCTGTCACCTGCGGCGGCGGCGTGGCGTAGGGCGAGAGCCGTCCCGGTCCCGGCAACCAACCCAGCCGCCCGTAGAGCAGAAAGAGCACGATCAGACCGAGCCAGAACACCGGCAGCGAGGAGCCGAGCAGCGCGATCAGGCGGATGGCACTGTCCGTGACCGTGTTCGCGCGAACGGCCGCCCAAATGCCGAGCAGCAGCCCCGGCACCGCGGCGACGATCAGCGAGGCGACCGCCAGCTCGATCGTGGCCGGCATGTACTGCTTCAGATCCTCGGAGACGGGGCGCTGGCTCACCAGCGAGCGACCGAAATCGCCGTGCAGCAGGTTGCCGACGTAGGCGACGTACTGTTCGGGCAGGCTCCGGTCGAGCCCCCACTTCTTGCGGTAGGTGCGCACGGTCTGCGGATTGCTGGCGCCGCGCAGGCCGAGCTGGGCGACGAGCGGGTTGCCGGGGATTTTGTGCGAGACGACGAATGTGATCAGTGAGAGGCCGACGAGCAGCACCGGCAGGAGCAAGAGGCGCCGGGTGATGTAGATCGCCACGCCGATTCGAGCCTTCTGCCGCCGGCCGTTGTGCAGATGCCTCGGACGGCGGCCGCGCTACTGTTTCACAAGCTGACCAAGCAGCAGATTACAGCAGGGCGAGTAGACGTTGTTCTGGATGTTGCTACGATTCGCCAGCACCAGGTCGGGCTGCACCAGCGGAATGTCGTACGAGGCGTCCTGCATCTGTTGGATCACCTGCTTGTAGATCTGGGCGCGCTGCGTGTTGTCGGCGGCCGCCGCGGCCTGCTTGTTCAGCGCGACGATCTGGTCGTTGACGACGTTGCCGAGCCACTCGGACGGCGTGCCCGGCGTGCCCACCAGGCCGAACCACGAGACGTACTCCGAGGTGTCGGGGTAGTCCGGCGCCCAGTAGGCGAGCGTGAGCGGTAGCGAGCCGCCGCTGTAGTCGCCGCCCCACGGCCCGATCTCCAGCGGCGAGAGCGTGGCGGTGATGCCGATCGCGGCAAGGTCGGCTGCGACCTTCTGCGCCAGCACGTTCATATCGACGCCGTAGAGCACCTGGTTCGGGTAGGCGAGCTTGATCGAGAAGCCGTTCGGCTGGCCGCCTTTCGCCAGCAGGCTCTTCGCCGCGGCCTTGTCTGTCTTTACCGGCGGCACCAGATCGGTGCCCAGGAAGCCCTGCGGGATCGTGGTCGAGGGCTGGATCCCGTGCCCGCCGACGGTGGCCTGGATCAGGCCGGGGTAGTCGATCGCGGCGGCGATCGCCTGGCGCACCTCTTTGGTGAGACGCGGGTCGGCCTTCTCGTTCGCCTCCAGGTAGAGGAAGTCGTAGGAGCGCACGAACTGGACGGAGACGTCCTTATCCTTCTGCATCTGCGTGGCGACGTCGTGGGTGATGTTCATCGCCACGTCGATGTCGCCGCGTTCGAGCAGTTGCCGCTGCGTGGCGGCGTCTTTGACGTCCTTGATCACCACGGTCTGCGCCTGCGGGTTGGGCGGCGGCCCCCAGTAGTTCGGGTTCGCCGTCAGCCGCACCTCGGTGTTGCGCGTCCACGACTGCAGCACGTACGGCCCGCTGCCGGCGGAGTGGGCGTCCAGGTAGTCCTTCGCCTTGTCGTTCTTATCCGCGCCCTCGGCGTCGGTGCCGCCGTTCGCCTGCACCACTTTGGCGTCGACGATCACCGAGTACGGCGCCATCAGCTTCATCAGGAAGGCGGAGTCCGGCCCTTCCAGGGTAAACTTGACGGTCTGCGGGTCCACGCCGTCGATCGTCTTCACGCCGTCCATGAAGAACGCCGGCCCGGCCTTCAGGTTCTTGAGCCGCTGCAGCGAGAACTTCACGTCGGCCGAGGTCAGCGGGTCGCCGTTAGCGAATTTGGCCGCGGGGTCGAGGTGGAAGGTGAAGGTGGTCAGATCGGGGCTGATATCCCAGCTCCGGGCGATCTCGCCCACCGCTTCCGTCAGCGATCCGGGCTTGAGCGTGACCAGCGTCTGGTACACGGCCGAGAGGTAGATCTGGCAGGTGTCGCAGAACGAGTTCTCCGGGTCGAGCGTGGAGAGGTCGGTCTGACGCGCGATGATGATCGTCTTACCCGAGCCGCCCGGAGCGGTGTTGCCTCCCGCCACGGGCGAGCCACCCGCCGCGGCCTTCGTCGCCGCGCCGCCGGCATTGCTGCCCTTGCCAGCGTTGTTGTTGGAGCTAGAGCAGGCAGCGAACAGCAGCGCCACGGCCAGTACACCGAGCGCACGACAGATTGCGGAGCGGGGCATCGCATCACCTCGTGTGTACCGCGGCTACATGGACGCAGCATGAGGCAGGGAGCGAGGGCAGAAATCGACTCTCCGTGTGCGGCGGCATCCATGCCCGCACTCACGGCGGCGAACAGGCGCAGCGTAGGACCGGGCCGATCGGTTGTCAAGGAAGACTCAAGATGGTCTTTCTACGATATGTTTGGCGCTCCGCCAGCGTCGGGCTATGCGGGTTGCCGCCGAGGCGCTACGCTTGCGGCACCTGCCCCGCCGTGGCAAGCCGCGTCTCCCTTCTTCACGGGGGAAGGGTTGATCTGACAGCTACCGGTATCCCTCGAATCCCCCCGTGGGGAGGGGACAGCCGGCGATCGCATCGCCGTGGTACGGCGATGTCTAATCAAAGGCAGAGGTGGGCCGCGCGAGGAGTGCACCATGACCAGCATCACCGAGCACCAACTGGCGAAGGACGAGGCGCTGCGGGCGCGGGCGCGGGCGGTGATCCCCGGCGGCATGTACGGCCATCAGAACGCCGCCTCGCTGCCACCCGGCTTCCCCCAGTTCCTGGCGCGCGGTCAGGGCTGCCGCATCTGGGACGCGGACGGCAACGAGTACATCGACTTCATGTGCAGCTACGGGCCGATCGTGCTCGGGCACAACCATCCGGTCGTGGACGCGGCCGCGGCGCGGCAGCAGGCGCAGGCCGACTGCCAGAACGGCCCGGCGCCCTGCCTGGTCGAGCTGGCCGAGCTGCTGGTGGCGATCACGCCGCATGCAGACTGGGCGCTGTTTCAGAAGAACGGCACCGACGCGACCACGCTCTGCGTGACGATCGCGCGGGCCACCACCGGCCGGCAGACGATTCTGCGGGCGAAGGGCGCCTATCACGGTTCCGCGCCCTGGTGTACGCCGAGCGCCAACGGCGTCACACCCGGCGACCAGGCGCACCAGGGCACCTACACCTACAACAACCTGCGCAGCGTCGAGGCCGCCGTCGAGGGCGCGGGCGATGACCTGGCGGCGATCGTCGTCTCGCCCTTCCGCCACGACGCCCGCTTCGACCAGGAGCTGTGCGATCCGACGTTCGCCCGCGGCGTGCGCGCGATCTGCGACCGCAGCGGCGCGGTGCTGATCCTGGACGATGTGCGCGCCGGCTTCCGCCTCAGCCTGGGCGGGAGCTGGGAGCCGCTGGGCGTGCGGCCGGACATCGCCGCCTACTCCAAGGCGATCGCCAACGGCTATCCGCTCGCCGCGGTGCTCGGCTCCGATCGGCTGCGCGAGGGCGCCGCCAGCGTCTTCGCCACCGGCTCGTTCTGGACCGGCGCCGTGCCGATGGCCGCCGCACTCGCCACGATCGCCACGCTGCGCGAAGAGCAGGGGATCGCCACGATGGAGCGGATGGGCACGCTCCTGCGCGAAGGGCTCGCCCGCCAGGCCGCAAGCCACGGCCTGGCGATCAACCAGACCGGCCCGGTGCAGATGCCGTTCCTCACCTTCGCCGGCGACCAGGGGTTCGAGCGGGCGAACCTGTTCACGGGCGAGGCGGCACGGCGCGGCGTCTACCTGCATCCCTGGCACAACTGGTTCCTGAGCGCGGCGCACGGCGAGGAGGATATCCGCGCGGCGCTTGAGCGCACCGACGAGGCGTTCGCCGCCGTCCGCCGCCGCTTCGGCCCGGCATAGCGCGACGGCAGCAGTCAGCGCGCCGGTTGTTAGTATCCGCCAGCGGGCAAGTCGCCGGGCCGGTGACCGCCGGTAGGGAGCGGCGCGGGTTGCCTCCATCCCAGAAGCCAGCCGCCTTTGGCATGACCGCCTTCCCCACGACTGGCGCTACCATTGCGCTCGACCTTTCTGCTCCTCGCAGGACGGCCCGCCATGCCGGCCGCCAGGCGGGTACGCACACGGGCCGCCGAGCCGGCGGACGACACTGCGGTCAGGCCCCCTGGCCGGCCAGTCCGTAGCGATCGAGTGCTGCCCGAAGCTGGTTAAGCCCCTCGATTGCCCAGTAGCGCCCGTTGGGGAGCTGGTCGTCGCGTTGCCAGCGCCACGTCGTAATCATCGCCCAGATGAGGATGCGGCACTGGTCGATGACGCCCTGGTCAGCGCCCGGATAGTGCGCACACACGTCTTCGGCAGCCAACAGGCGCCCGTCTTCGCTCGGGAGGAGGCCATGGGCGATGTCGAACTCGACTGGCCCACGACAGCACGTCTCGAAGTCGATGAACAGCAGCCCGTGTCGCGTCCGCAGCAGGTTGCCCGGATGCGGCTCCCCGTGCACGAGCTGTTCGCTGACGCGGCGTCCACTGATGCCGGTCCGCAGGCGACGCAGGGTGTTGCCGAGCAGTTCCCGGTCGGCGCCAGGAAGCGCCGGGGTCTGCTCGCGGTCGGCGACCAGACTCTCTGCTTCGGCGACGCGGTCGGTGAAATGCGGTGCGCTCAGCTCGATCTGGCGCAGGCCGGCATGCAGCCGGCCCAGAGCCTCCGCGTACTCGGCCGCTGTGATGGTTGAGGATGTCTTGGGCTCGTAGTACGTCCACAGCGTGATCGCGAATCCGTCGCGCACATAGACGTGCGGCGGCACCCGCGGCTCAAGCTCAGCCACCGGGCTACCGGTTTCGGCGAGACGGCGAGCAACCTCGAGCTCGAACCCGGCGCTGGCCTGCCAGGACCGCCCTGGCGGCGCGACCCGAGCGAGCACGTCGCACGGGCTGAGGCGTACGGCGATGCGGTTCGAATTGTGGACAACGTCCGCACGCTCAACCTGAAGGCCCAACGCGGAAGCCGCCGCCACCCCGGCCGTGACCGCGCGCTGGACTTCTGCTGGTTCCATCGCCATCCTCCGGTCGTGCCGGCACGTACAGCCAGCGCTCACCATCGCCGCAAGCGCAGGGGTCGTAGCCGGACGCTGTCGGGTCCTGCGGCTGGCTACACCGCGGCTGGAGCAAGGCACGCGAGCCTGGAGAGGCGGCATGATGGGCGCCGCAACAGACGACAACGCGCCGGCGCGACTCCCAGGGTGCCCCTGGCCTCGCCGGGCTGGAAGGCCCGTTGGGATGCTGATTGTGGCATTTGGCAGCTCAGGGGCGCATCGGTCACCGAACGGCCCACCGGTGGATACTATCACCCGCCCAGATGCGGGCAGCGCGGCGTGCGCATCGCTGGCACCGCGCTGCACTGCCGTTGTTTCACACGACACGACGGCGAAACGGGCAGCAACGAACGTTGCGTGCCCGGCGTGGCAGCGCTGCTACGTCCGCGAAACCGTGATCGGTTTCGCAGGCGATCGGCGCTAAACGCACTGTTGGTTTGCCGGAAACAATCGCGAAACCGGACCGCAAACCCGTGTTGCGATGGTATCTGCAGCGCATTTGCGTGCTACATCCGCGACACGAATAGAGAACACCACGGCCACAGCCGGACAGCCGGCACGTTGCCGCCCGGGTGTTCCTGTGCCGGTCACCGCAGGCACGGTGCAATCACACGTTGGAGGCTGTCGCATGACGACCGCGCAGCAGAGCGTTCTTTCACGGCTCCGCGCCAGCGCGCGCAACCCCGTGGTGCGGCGCAACGTCGCGCTACTGATGACCGGCAAGCTCGCCGGCCTCACCATCCTGCTGATGGGCATCTCCTGGTTCCTGCCGCGGGCGGTGCACGCGGCCGACGGTGCGCCCGACCCCGTCGCCTCGGTCAACGCGATCAACACTGCCTGGACGCTGATCGCCGCCTTCCTCGTCTTCGGCATGCAGGTCGGCTTCGTCATGCTGGAGGCGGGCTTCGCCCGCGAGCGTGAGTCGGTGAACATCCTGGTCGAAGGGATCGCCGACACCTGTATCTGCGGCATCTGCTTCTGGGCGATCGGCTTCGCCTTCATGTTCGAGCCCGGCTCCGGCTTCATCGGCTACCACGGCTTCTTTCTGCAGGGCCTGCCGGAGACGTACGGCAGCACCGGCGTGCCGCTGCTCGCCTTCTGGGTGTTCCAGTTCGCCTTCGCCGACACGGCCTCGACGATCACCTCCGGCGCCATGGTGGGCCGCTGCGGCTTCGTCGGCGACCTGCTCTACAGCGTCGGCGTCACCGGCTTCATCTACCCGATCGTGGGCCACTGGGCCTGGGGGCCAGACGGCTGGCTGGCGCTGAAGGGGTTCCACGACTTCGCCGGCTCGACCGTGGTGCACACGATCGGCGGCACGATCTCGCTCGCCGGGGCCATCGCCCTCGGCCCGCGCCTCGGCCGGGTGTTCAAGCGCGACGGCGGTGGCTCCATGCCCCCGCACAACATCATCCTCGGTGCGGTGGGCGGCCTGATCCTCTGGTTCGGCTGGTACGGGTTCAACCCTGGCAGCACGCTGTCGGCGCTCGATGCCTCGGGGATCGGCCGTGTCTCCTTCAACACCACGCTGGCGGCGTGCTCGGGAGGCCTGGTCGCACTGTTCATCTCCTACGTCCGCGGCAGCAAGTGGGATCTCGGCCTCACCGTCAACGGCTTTCTTGCCGGCCTGGTGGCGATCACCTGCCCCTGCTACTGGGTCGAACCGGTCGGCGCCTTCTTCATCGGCGCGGCCGCCGCGGTCGTGCTCGTGATCGCCATGGATCTGCTCGAGTACTTCCGCGTGGACGACCCGATCGGCGCGGTGCCCGTGCACA
>Ga0070741_10015621_pt1 | contig 12819 bp, 15 predicted proteins | sample Coa_R1_4_FD_66440 | JGI IMG/M metagenome (GOLD analysis project Ga0070741, IMG submission 66440) | Surface soil microbial communities from Centralia Pennsylvania, which are recovering from an underground coalmine fire - Coalmine... | ecosystem: Environmental > Terrestrial > Soil > Unclassified ...
CGCCCTCGCGGTGCGTTCGCCCCCGGGCCTCGGTCGTGCCCTCGTCGCCGACGAACACCAGCTCGCTGTCGAGATCGAGGAACCAGTAGGTGGCGAACACCTCCGCGCGGGGCAGCAGCCGACTCCTGAGGCCGACCTCATAGGCGGTGGCGGTGGGCAAGGCGTCGAGCCGCGGATTGGCGATGACCGCGCGCGCGTCGTTGCTGTGGAAGCCGGTGCCGAAGTTGCCGAAGAGCTCCGTCTCCGCCCAGGGACCGAGGACGAGGTTCGCCTTCACGCCCGGCCGAGCCTTCGTGGCCGTTCCGGCCACGCGCGCCTCGGTCGTGTTCACGCGATCCTTGACGTCGAAGGCGAACACGTCTCCGCGGACGCCGGTGACGAGCCGGACCTTGTCGACCGGCACGATGTCGAATTTCACGAACGGCGAGTACGACTGCTCCACGATGTCCACGTCCTGCACCCGGCTCACCTGGTGGCGCTGCACGGCGTTGGCGAGCACGACGTGCGGCGTATCGATGCGGTATTGCATCCCCGCCGTCGTCGTGAGCGGGATGCCGAACGGCCGCTGCCTCATCTCGTACTGCGCGTCGAATCCCGCCACGAATCGCCGATCCCGCTGGTTGAGCATGTCGCCGTTGTCGGGGTCGTTCAGAAAGAACGTGAAGTCGTTGAACAGGGTGAGCGTGTAGTAGCTGACGTAGGTGTTGACGGAGAGGCGCTGATTGTCCGCGACCTTCCACACGTAGTCGGCGTTGACCGTCCCCCGCTGTGTGATGCCGCCTTCGTTCGGGTCGATCGACCCGAACCGGTCGATGAGACCCGCCCGCACCGCCCGCGCCGGGACCTCGCCCGAGCCGTGCCATTCGGCGTGGTAGAAGGACGCCCGGACCGACAGCCGCATGTCCTCGGTCAGGTCGGTGCTCGCCTTCGCGAACACGTTGAAGCGGAGGTAGCCGTTCGGGTGATCGAACGGGCCATCGTTGCGATACCCTTCCATGGCGACGAACGTCTTCAGTGCGTCGCGCGTCGGCGACAGCAGCGCGAGGTACCGCTGCGTGTTGAAGCTGCCGCCGGCAACCTCGAGCGTGTTCTCGTCGACGTAGTCGCGGGTGATGAGCCTCACCACGCCGGCGGTGTCGAAGTCGCCGTACTCCGCGAAATAGGGACCCTTCAAGACGTCAACGGCGCGGACCGTTTCCGGGATGAGGAAATGCAGGTCGGCGTAGCCCTGACCGTGCGCGTGGCTGCGAAGGTTCACCGGCACCCCGTCGACGAAGATCGCCAGGTCGGTGCCATGGTCGGCGTCGAAGCCCCGAATCAGGTACTGTTCGGCCTTGCCTCCGCCCTGGTGCTGGTTGATGATCAGGCCCGGAATCAGGCGGAGGACATCGGCGGGCCGGCCCTGGGGGCGTAGCTCGAAGTCCCGCCCCGGGATCATCTGCTCCGAGGATGACGCCACCGGCGGCGGCGCGGTGACGGTGACCGGCGGTAATACCGTCTCCGGCACGGTCGGTGAGGGCGCCGCCGGGGCTGGCTGGCCGTGAGCGCGCGACACGCACGAGAGGAGGCCGCCGAGGATGGTCGCCACCACGACTACGCGCCGGCCCCGGATGAGCACCTGGCGCCCGTGATAGCACGATGAACGCAGCCCCGAAAGCCTCAAAGCGTTGAACCGTACAGTCGGCGCCGTCGCCTTCGCCATTTCGGGTGCGCTGCACGCCGGAGCCATTGGCGGCGGGCTCGCGCTCGTGTGGCCAGCCCATGCGCGGCCCGCGAACGTCGTTCCCGTGACGCTGATCGAGCCGCTCGAGGAGCACAGCCCGCCGGCGCCTCCGGCTGCTCCGCCGTCGAGACGTGTTCGCGTGCGTCCGCGGCCGGCGGTTGCGGCAGCAAGACCGCCGGAGCCGACGCCGACCCCGCCGCCAGAGCCGACAGCAATCCGGCCGCCGGAGCCGACGCCGACCCCGCCGCCACAGCCGGACCGCGCTCCCGCCGCGATACCCTCTCAGGCACCCGCCGCGATGTCGACGCAGGCCGCCGTGCCTGATGCCGCGTCGCCGATCGTCCGGAATGCCGAGCCCGTGGCCGAGGACCGCACGCCAGCCACAGAGGCGGCGATCCCTGCAGGCCGCGCGGTGGCGACCGAGCCCAGTCGTTCCGGGCCCGTGATGGCGGCCATCGAGCCGCCGGGCAACGCGCCGGGACCGATCACCGAGCTCGCGCGCCCGCGTGGCGGCTACCAGGTCCGCCCCTCGTACCCCTCGGCCGCCCGCAAGGCCCGGGCAGAGGGAACCACGCTTCTCCGCGTGCTGGTCTCCGCCGAAGGCCGCATCGACGATGTCCAGGTCCAGCGGTCCGCCGGCCACGCCGCGCTCGACGAAGCCGCCGCCAACGCCGTGCGGAGATGGCGCTTCGAGCCGGCGCACAGCGGTCCGACGGCCGTGGCCATGTGGGTCGTGATCCCCGTCGAGTTCCGACTCGAGGGCGGCTTCTGAGCAGGGGTGTTGACGAGGAGCGGGGAGTCGCATAGCATCGCCTCACGCCGTAGTGCCGGTGGGTGCTCGAAACGGAACCTCATGGAGGTGCAGCGATGACTTGGGAAGCGCCCCAGTTCGTCGAGGTCAGGATGGACGCCGAGATCAACTCGTACCAGGACGATTTCGGTCAGGAGCCCGACGACCGCTTCTAGCACCACGCGGACTCCAGCGAGTCGGAGGCAGCCCTTCACGCCGGCTGAACGGTCGGCGGAAGGGCTGTCGTGTTTGTAGGGGGATGAGGCGAAGATGCGTATCCGCGTGCTCGGTTCCGCGGCGGGGGGTGGCTTCCCGCAATGGAACTGCGGCTGCCCGAACTGTCGCGGTGTGCGTGAGGGAACCATCCGCGCACAGGCGCGCAGCCAGGAGTGCGTCGCCGTCAGCGCCGACGGCGCCGACGGCTGGGTCCTGCTGAACTGCTCGCCGGAGATCCGCGCGCAGATCGAGAGCGCGCGGATCCTGCATCCGCGCGCGCCACGCCATTCGCCGATCGCGGCCATCGTGCTCACCAACGGCGACCTCGATCATTGCCTCGGCCTGCTGTCGCTGCGCGAATCCCATCGCTTGATGATCTACGCGACGGACCCGGTGCAGCGCGGCTTCACGCGCGGCAATGTCCTGTATCGGACGCTCGAGCGGTTTCCGGGGCAGGTCACGTGGCGCATCCTCAAGAGCGGTCGTGAGGAGGACCTCGTCGATGCCGAGGGTCGCGCGACGGGCCTGACCGCAGAAGCGGTCGTGGTGCCGGGCAAGGCGCCCGTCCACCTCGAGGGCGAGCGGGCGGCCGATCCGGAGGACAACGTGGCGCTTGCCGTCCGCGAGCCGCGCAGCGGCCGCGTGCTGGCCTATGTGAGCGGCGTCGGCGCCGTGAACGAGACGGTCCGCCAGACGCTCACCGGCGCCGACGCGGTCTTCTTCGACGGCACGTTCTGGTCGAGCGACGAGCTGCCGGCGCTCGGGCTCGGCACCAAGCGCGCCGAGGACATGGCGCATCTGCCCATCGGCGGACCCACCGGAAGCCTCGCGCAGCTCGCCGGCACCCGCGCCGGGCGCCGCGTCTACATTCACATCAACAACACGAATCCCATCCTGCGCGACGACTCGCCCGAGCGCGCCGCCGTCGCCGCCGCCGGCTGGGAGGTCGCGTGGGACGGGATGGAGGTGGTGTTATGAGCGATGGATCCGCGCGTGCGCCCCTGAGTCGCGAGCAGTTCATCGACTGGGTGCGGCGCGAAGGCGAGAGCCGCTACCACGACCACCATCGCTACCACCAGCTCATGCACGACGGAAAGCTCACGCGGCTGCAGCTGCAGCAGTGGGTGCTGAACCGGTACTACTACCAGACGCGCGTGCCGATCAAGGATGCGCTCATCCTGTCGAAGTCCGAGGATCCGGCCTTCCGCCGGATGTGGATCCGGCGCATCCGCGATCACGACGGCGACGCCGCCGGCGAGGGGGGACTCGAGCTCTGGCTGCGACTGGCCGAAGGCGTCGGTCTCGATCGCGAGGAGGTCGCATCGTGCCGCTCGGTGCTGCCCGGCGTCCGCTTCGCGTGCGACGGCTACGTGCACCTGGTGCGCGAGCGGACGCTTCTGGAGGCGGTGGCCTCGTCGCTCACGGAGTTCTTCTCGCCGGATCTCATGACGCGGCGGGTGCTCGCCTGGGAGCGTCATTACCCGTGGATCGACAAGGACACGCTCGATTACTTCCGCACGCGTCCGCCGCGCGCGCGAAAGGACTCGCAGGAGGCGATCGAGTTCGTCGTGTCGCGCGCCACGACATACGAGCTGCAGGAGCGCTGCGTGGCCGCGCTCATCCGCAAGACGGAGATCCTGTGGCATCTGCTCGACTCGCTCTACACCGCCTACGTCGAGCCGGGCTGGGGCGCGGGCGGCGCGCGCGCGTGAGCTCGCTGACCACCGAGAGCCGGCCCGCGCTGGCCGCCAAGGCGCGGCTGCGCTGGGACCGGCAGGCTTCGCGGTATCTCCTGCTGTACCCCGAGCGCGGACTGGTGCTCAATGAGACGGCCGCCGACGTGGTCCAGCTCTGCACCGGCGAGCTGACCGTCGGCGCGATCGTCGAGCGGCTCGTCGCGAAATACGCGTCGAAAGAGCGCGAGACGGTAGAGCGCGAGATCCTCGGCTTTCTCGACCAGATGGCCGAGCGCGGGCTGATCCGGAGCGGCGATGAGTGAAGAGCCGCGACCGTACACGCTCGTTGCCGAGCTGACCTATCGCTGTCCGCTTCGCTGCCCCTACTGTTCCAATCCGACCGATTATCCGCGGCACGCCGAGGCGCTCGGCACAGAAGACTGGCTCCGGATCTTCGGCGAGGCGGAGGCCCTCGGCGTCGTGCAGCTGAATCTGACAGGCGGCGAGCCGCTGCTGCGCGATGATCTCGAGCCGCTCGTCGAAGGCGCGAGGCGGCTCGACCTCTACACGAACCTGATCACGAGCGGCATTCCGCTCTCACGGGAGCGGCTCGCGGGGTTCCGGGCGCTCGGCCTCGACAACGTGCAGGTCTCGATCCAGGACGTCTCCGCCGCCGCCTCCGACCGCATCGCCGGCGTGCGGGCGTTCGACCGCAAGCTGCAGGTCGCGCGCTGGGTGAAGGAGCTGGGCTTTCCGCTGACGCTGAACGTGGTGCTGCACCGGCAGAACCTCGACCGCGTCGCGGAGGTGATCGCGCTCGCCGAGTCCCTCGGCGCGGACCGGCTCGAGCTGGCGAACACGCAGTATCTCGGCTGGGCGCTGGTGAACCGCCGCTCGCTGCTGCCCACGCGCGCGCAGCTCGACGCCGCGCGCGAGGTGGCCCGCGCGGCGCGCCGGCGGCTCCAGGGCCGCATGGAGGTGCTCTTCGTCACCCCCGACTACTACGCCGAGGTTCCCAAAGCGTGCATGGACGGCTGGGGGCGGCGCTTCCTCGTCGTCGCGCCCGACGGGCTCGTGCTGCCGTGCCACGCGGCGCACACGCTGCCCGGGCTGACCTTCGACAGCGCGCGCAGCCGCTCGCTGGCCGACATCTGGCGAGACTCCGCGGCCTTCGGTGCGTTTCGCGGCGAGGCGTGGATGCCGGAGCCGTGCCGTAGCTGCGATCGGCGCGCGATCGATTTCGGCGGCTGTCGTTGCCAGGCGTTCCACCTGACGGGGGATGCCAGGGCCACCGACCCCGCGTGCTCGCTGGCGCCCGCGCACCACCTCATCGAGGCGGCGCGCGCGGACGCGGCCGAGCCGACGGAGACGATCACGTATCGCATGGCGCGCCCGGCCGAGCGCGTGTGACGCGGCGCCGCGGCGTGGACGTCACCCTGTGGATCCTGCTGGCGCTCGTGCTCGTCGCGATCGCGGTGGCGTTCGCGCGCGACGCGCGGCTGCCGCTGGCCGGCTTCGCGTCGGCCGGGCGGCTCGTCCGCGGCGTCTGGATCGAGCTCGCGCTCGGCTTCCTCCTGGCCGGCTTGCTCGACGTGCTGATCCCGCGGCCGGTGCTCTCGCGCTGGCTCGGCGCCGAGCACGTCGGCCGCGGCGTGCTGATCGGCTGGCTCGCCGGTCTGGCGATCCCTGGTGGTCCCTACGTCCTCTTTCCGGTCGCCGCCAACCTCCTGCAGCACGGCGCGGCGCCGGCTCCGCTCATCACCCTGCTGACCGCGAAGACGCTCGTGAGCCCGATCCGCACGCTGACCTACGAAGCGCCGCTGCTCGGCTGGCCGCTGACGCTCGCGCGCTTCATCCCCGGCGTGCTGCTGCCGCCCGTGATGGGTCTCATCGGCCAGTGGCTGTACGGGTACTTCAAGCGCTGAATCCCTGGGGTGCCAGCCGGAACGCCTTCGCGAACTTGCTCGCGAAGATCTGGTAGCCGACGACGAAGACCAGCTCGACGACGTCCGCCTCGGCGAAGTGCTCGCGAACGGCCGCAAAGCACGCGTCCGAGACCTCGCGGTCATCGGCGACGATCTCCTCGGTCAGCGCCAGGGCGGCGCGCTCGCGCGGCGTGAAACGAGCGCTCGTCCGCCAATCACCGAGCGCGGCCAGCGTCGCCTCGTCCACGCGCTCCTTCACGCCGACGGCGTGACGGATGTCCATTCAGTAGGCGACGTCGTACAGCCGGGCGACGTGGAGCTGCACGAGCGCGCGCAGGCGCCCGTCGAGGGCGCCGAAGCGCTCGATGGACGTCCACAGCGCGCCCAGGCCGACCATGAGCGCCGGCCGATGCGCCATCAGCTTCTGGGGCGTCGGCACGTCGCCGAAGAGCCGACGGCCGATCGCGTAGCTGGCACGGACGGCGAGAGTGGGATCATCGGGGGGAGCGATGCGTTCGGTGGTCATGACGCCTCCTTCCGGGCGCGCTCGACGCCCGTACGCGAAGTGTCCCACCGGATCGGATATAGTGCCTCGCCATGACGAAGGCTCGGATCGGGTTCCTGGGGCTCGGCGCGATGGGCGGGGCCATGGCCGGTCGCCTCGTGCAGCGAGGCTTCGCGGTGCTCGGCTATGACGTGAGCGAGGCGCGCACCGCGGCCGCCGTGGCGACCGGTGTAGCGGGCGCGAAGTCAGCCGCCGCGGCCGCCGAGGGCGCGGACGTCGTTCTCTCGAGCCTGCCGAATCCCGTCGCGGTGCGCGCGGCATACCTGGGTCCGAACGGGGCCGTCGCGGCCGCGCGTGCCGGCTCCATCCTCGTTGACGTCAGCACCGTCGATCCCGGAACGTGGGCCGATGTCGCCGAAACGGCGCGCGCGCGTGGCATCGACGCGCTCGGGGCGCCGGTGAGCGGCGGCCCTGCGGACGCGGCAGCCGGCAAGCTCGTGTTCCTCGTCGGCGGCGAGGCCGCGCCGCTGGCCCGCGTGCGGCCGGTGCTCGAGAGCCTTGGCTCCGAGATTCACCACCTCGGGCCGCTGGGCGCCGGCCACATCGTGAAGCTTGTGAACAACGTCATGTCGATGTGCAACGTCGCCGTCGCGGCCGAGGCCATGGTGCTCGGCGTGCGCGCGGGCATGGACCCCGCGCGCCTCTTCGAGGTGCTCTCGACCAGCGGCGGACGCTCGCACCATTTTCTCAAACGATTCCCAAACGTTCTGGCCGGCGACTTCACGCCGCACTTCAGCATCGCGCTGTCGCGGAAGGATCTCTCTCTGGCGCTCGACATGGCGGCAGGCCTCGGGGTGCCGATGCTCGCGACTGCGACCGTGCGTCAGATCTACGAGGCCGCGGCGGCGCAGGGACTGGACGGCGCCGACATGGCGGCGGTGACGAAGCTCTACGAGGCCTGGGCCGGCGTGGCGGTGCGCACGGGAGGCGGCGCGTAGCTCGACTCGGCGCTCTCGGCGAAGCCGATCTCCGGGGACTGCTCGACGTCACCGAGAGCGCGGTGTGGCCGCACACCGATGAGGACTGGCGCGCGATGCTTCACGCCGGCCGTGTCGTCGGCCACCGTCTGGACAGTGGCGAGGTCGTCTCCACCGCCGCGATCTTCGAGTACGGCGCCGGCCTCGCGTCGATCGGCATGGTGGTCGTCAAGCCCGCGTGGCGCGGCCACGGCCTGGCCGGCGCGCTCATGACGCATCTGCTTGCCTCCCGCGCCGTGCCGCCGCCGCCCACGATCCTCATCGCGACGCAGCAGGGCTTCTCGCTCTACCGCCGGCTCGGCTTCGCCACCGTCGCGCACATCGGCCGCCTGACCCGGACCGCCGATCATGCACCGGACCCGCGCCAGACGAGGCGAGGGCTCGCCGCGCTGTGCGACTCCGACATGGCGGCCGTCCGTGCGCTGGACGCCGAGGCCGTCGGAGCCTCCCGCGCGCGGATGCTCGACGCGCGCCGGTCATACGCGCGTGGCGCCAGCGTGCTCCGCGGCGACGACGGCAGCGTGGCCGGATTCGCGCTCGCGACGCCGCAGCGCGACGTGCTCGTGATCGGCCCCGTGGTCGCGCCGGATGCCGACGCGGCGGCCGCGCTGATCGAGCACGTCGCCGCCGGACACGCGGGCCCCGTCCGCGTGCACGTGCCCACGACTCAGACAGTCCTCCTGGCGCGGCTCGCGTCGGCGGGATTCGACAGTGGGACCGAATCGCCCTTGATGATCCACGGTGATGCGGCGCTGCCCGGCGACCGCGGACGGCTCTTCGCGGTCGCCACCCAGGGGTTCTGCTAGCGGGCCATCGCCCGTGTGGGTAAAAAGTTTCACAGCGGAACTCCTGAACGCCGCGAAGCTGAATAGCGAGCGGCGCGACCGCCGGGTACAATCGGAGCCGCGCAATGTCGATCGACGACGACGACGCGACGTTTCGCGATTTCTTCGAGCACGCGGCGCTGGGCCTGCACCTCGTGGCCGCCGACGGCACGATTCTCCACGCCAACCAGACCGAGCTGGATCTGCTCGGCTATCGGCGGGAAGAATACATCGGCCGGCACATCGGGGAATTCCACGCGGACGCCGACGTCATCGCCGACATCCTGGCCCGGCTGAAGCGCGGCGAGACGCTCCATGACTACGAGGCGCGGCTGCGGGCGAAGGACGGTTCGCTGCGGCACGTGCTCATCACGTCGAACGTCCGCCGACGTCCGACCGGCGAATTTCTCCACTCACGGTGCTTCACGCGCGACATCACCGCGTTGAAGCGCGCCGACGCCGAGCGGCAGGCGACCGAGGCGCGGTTCGAGCTGCTCGCGCGCATTGCGCCCGTCGGCTTGTTCAGGACGGATGCCGCCGGCGACTGCGTGTACGTCAACCCCCGATGGTGCGAGATCACCGGGCTGCCCGCGGAGGATGCGCGCGGCTCGGGATGGGCGGCCACGCTTCACCCCGACGACCGCCAGCGCGTGTTCGACGCCTGGTATCGCGCCGCCAGAACGGCCGCCGAGTTCGAATCGGAGTATCGCTTCGTCCGTCCCGACGGGGCGGTCCGCTGGGTGGTCGGCCGCGCCATGCCGGAGTGGTCTGCCGGAGCGGTGATCGGCTACATCGGGATGCTGGCCGATGTCACCGACCGCAAGGAGGGCGAGATCGAGCGCGAGCGTCTGCTCGAGCAGGAGCGAGCGGCGCGCGCCGAGGCCGAGCGGCTGAACCGCGCCAAGGACCAGTTCCTGGAGCAACAGAGCCGGCTGGCCGCCATCGTCGACAACTCCGACGACGCGATCGTGAGCAAGACGCTCACCGGCGTCATCCGCTCCTGGAACCGCGGCGCCGAGCGGATGTTCGGCTGGAGCGCCGAGGAGGCCGTCGGCCGTCACATCACGCTGATCATCCCCGAGGACCGCCGTTTCGAGGAAGACGAGGTCCTCGCGCGGATCCGGCGCGGCGACATGGTCGACCACTTCGAGACGGTTCGCGTGGCGAAGGACGGACGCCGGCTGCACATCTCGCTGACGGTCTCCCCCGTGAAGGACGGCGAGGGACGCATCGTCGGCGCCTCGAAGATCGCCCGCGACGTCACCGAGCGACGCCGTCTCGAGGAGGAGCGCGAGCGGCTGCTGCTACGCGAGCGGCAAGCGCGTGAGGAGGCCGAGGCGTCGAACCGCACCAAGGAGCAGCTGCTCGCGATCGTCTCGCACGAGCTGCGGACCCCACTGAACTCCATCCTCGGGTACGCGCGGATGCTCCAGAGTGGCAGTCTGGACGAGACGACGCGGCCGCATGCCGTCGACGTCATCGTGCGCAGCGCCGCGGCGCAGGCGCGGCTGGTCGAGGACCTGCTCGATCTGTCGCGTATCGTCAGCGGCCGTCTGGCGTTGAGCTTCGAGGCGTGCGAGGTGGCTGCGCTCATCGAGGGTGCGCTCGATACCGTGCTGCCGGCCGCGGACTCGAAAGGCGTCGAGCTCATCGCAGAGCTGGCGCCCGATCTCGGACAGATGACCTGTGATCCCGACCGCATCCGGCAGGTCATCTGGAACCTCGTGATGAACGCCATCAAGTTCACGTCGGCGGGCGGACGCATCGATGTGACGGTGAGTCGCACGGGCGGACAGCTGCAGATCGTGGTGGCCGACACCGGCGTCGGCATCAGCGCCGAGGTGCTTCCCCACGTCTTCGAGCCGTTCCGTCAGGAGGACAGCTCCACGACTCGTGCGCAGGGCGGACTCGGTCTCGGGCTCGCGCTCGTGAAGAACATCGTCGAGCTCCATGGCGGGCGCGTGTTCGCCGAGAGTCCAGGCAAAGGCAAGGGCTCGACGTTCACGGCGTTCGTTCCGACCGCCGCGCCCACCGTGCCCCAGCTCGATGGCCTCGTCCTCGGGAGCACGGCGTCGTCATGACCGCCCGGTCGGAGGCGCTGCCGAAGCACCGTCGCCGGCTCCGTCCGCTGATCGCCTCCGGCGACAAGACATCCGCGGAAGGACGCGGTCCAGTCCCCGGCCGCTTACGCACGCGGCCCACGCCCCTCTCGCCGCCCAGGCCGGATCAGCTCGCCGGGGTGACTGTCGTGGTGGTCGACGACGACGAGGGCAGCCTCGACTACTTCGCCATGGCACTCCGCACGTACGGGGCGGTCGTGCTCACCGCATCGAACGCCGTCGATGCCCTGCAGCTCGTCCGCGAGCGACGGCCGGACGCCGTCCTGAGCGACATCGCGATGGCCGATCACGACGGCTACTGGCTGGTACGCGAGATACGCGGCGATGCCGCGCTTCAGCGCATTCCCGTCATCGCGACGACCGCGTACGGCCGCGAGCACTCACGCCAGCGCACACTCGAAGCCGGGTTCACCGAGCACCTCGCCAAGCCCGTGGATCCCGCGATGCTCACGGTCACGATCGCGAAGGTCACCGGACGGTCGTAGTCCGTCACGTCTCGTCCGCCGCCGACAGGTCGCGCGCGCGCTCGGTCGAGAGCCCGATGAGCGCGGCCACCGTGTGCGGAAGCTCATCCGGATCGATGGGCTTGCGGAGAAACACATCGAAGCCCGCCGCGCGTGCGGTGCGGGCGTCGATGTCCTCGTAGGCGGCGGACATCGCGATCGCCGGCACGGTTCTGAGCCGCGGGTCGGCGGAGGCGCGGAGCCGGCGAAGGAAGTCGAGCCCGTCGGCGTGCGGCGGCGCGATGTCGCACAGGATGATCTCCGGGCGAACCGCGCCGATCATCGTCGCCGCTTCCGCCGTCGACGACGCGCGCAGCACGGTGATGCCCCACGGCTCGAGAACTGCCTGCACCAGGCTTGCCGAATCCGGATGGGTCTCGATCACCAGTGCGGATACGTTGAGTGGTCTGGACAGTGCTCTGATCGGCATGTTGCCCCCCGTCTCGACGGCGTTCATGGGCCACGCGTATGGAGTGGCCCGCCGGTTCCTCACGACCGGACGAGAACGAGGGCTTAGTGAGTTTCTGACGAGTCGGGCGGCAGAGCGCGGGACAGGACCGCTCGGGGACGAACCTCGACGAGCGGTCGCCGGACCACGGCGCTCACGGCTCGTGGCGCCGGTCGGGTGGCGGCGTCGTCGGCGTTCGCGACGGTGAGCGGCGCGCGCACGTTGATATCCTTCATCACGGGAAGCTGCGGGCGACCTTGCGTCTGGACGCCGTCGACCGACTGAGTCAGGTCAAAGTTCAGCGCGCCGGGCAGATTCGGATCGGCGAAATCCAGCGTGACGTAGACCAGCAACGCGAGTGCGAAGGCGCGCCCCATGTCCGCCTCATCGTACACGACGAGCGCGGGTCCCGTGGCACATGCATTGCGACACGCTCCGGTGATGGCTTCCGCCGATCTGCTCGATGTGCTGGTCGTCGGCGCCGGGCCGACCGGCCTGACGCTCGCGACCGCGCTGGCCCGGGCCGGCGTGCGCTGCCGGATCATCGACGCGGCGCCACAGCCGGCTGCCGAGTCGAGAGCGCTGGCGATTCATGCAGGCACGCTGCAGGCGATGGAGCGACTGGGGCTCGCGGAAGCGATCCTCGCGCGCGGCATCGCCGCCCCCGGTGTGAACATCCACGTGGACGGCGCCCACCTCGACATTCCGTTCGACCGACTCCCGAGTCGCTACGCCTTCATCCTGACGCTCCCACAGAGCGACACCGAGGGTCTGCTCATCGCGGATCTGACCGCGGCCGGAGTGGTGGTCGAGCGGCCGGTCTCCTTCGTCGACCTGCTCGACGACGGCGACGCCGTCACGGCCACTCTCCGTATCGGCGATCGGCAGGAACGCATGCGGGCGCGGTGGCTCGTCGCCTGCGATGGAGCCGGCAGCCGCGTGCGCCACGTGCTCGGACTGCCGTTCGTCGGCCGCGCCTACGACGAGACATTCTGGCTGGCCGACGTGCGCGTGCGCTGGCCCTACGCCAGCGACGTCCTGCATATCTTCCT
>Ga0070741_10015622_pt1 | contig 12819 bp, 15 predicted proteins | sample Coa_R1_4_FD_66440 | JGI IMG/M metagenome (GOLD analysis project Ga0070741, IMG submission 66440) | Surface soil microbial communities from Centralia Pennsylvania, which are recovering from an underground coalmine fire - Coalmine... | ecosystem: Environmental > Terrestrial > Soil > Unclassified ...
TTCGAGATGAAGTACTTCTTCCACAGCGGCATCAGCAGCTCGTACGGCGAGAGCGTCTCGTCGGTGACGATCAAGCAGCGCATCCGGAAGATCATCGAGAACGAGGATCCGCGCAAGCCGTTGAGCGACTCGAAGATTGTCAGCATCCTCCAGCGCGAAGGGCTGGTGCTGGCGCGCCGCACGATCGCGAAGTATCGTGAGGAACTGAAGATCCCAACCTCCAACCAACGCAAGGTGTTGTATTAGCTGCTGAAAGCTGACAGCTGAGAGCTGAAAGCATGCGCCTCGAACTCACCGGCCGTCACGTCGACATCACCCCGACCCTGCGCCGCCTCGTCGACACCAAGCTCGCCAAGCTCGAACGGATGCTGAACGACAGCGCCGTGTCGGCGCAGGCGGTGTTGACGCGCGAAAAGTACCGCCACCGCGTCGAGATCACGCTGCACGCACGCGGCGAGAAATTCCTGCACGGCCTCGGCAACTCCGCCGCGTGGGAAACCTCGCTCAGCCAGGCGATCGAGAAGATCACGCAGCAGGCGCAGAAGGTCAAAGGGAAGTGGCAGGAGCGCAAGCGGCGCGGCGCCGTGAAGGGCGCGCCGATCGCCGGCGAAGAGCCCGAGGCCGTGCGCGTCGCCGCGGCCGGCGCGCGCCCGCGTCCGCGCGCGCAGATGCCGCGCATCCTGCACGCCGAGCGGCAGACCGTGCGCGTGATGACCGTCGCCGACGCCGTGCGCCACATGGACGGCAAGGACACCGTCATCGTCTTCCGCGACGCGGACAGCGAAGCGGTGAGCGTCCTGTACCGGCGGCGCAACGGCGAGCTCACGCTGGTTGCGACAGACTGACGATCACCGTTGGCATCCGTCAACAGCGTCACCGTCCGTGCGTTGCTCGGCAGCCGGCCCGAAGCCGCCGGCCTGCCGCTCGACCTGCTCGCCGGCGCCGACGGCCTGCACCGCGGGATCACGAGCCCGCACGTGCAGAAGACCGGCCTCGCGCTCGCCGGCTTTCAGGAGTATCTGAAGCCGGGGCGCATCCTGATCTTCGGCGAGAGCGAAATTCGCTACCTCGAGCGGCTCGACGCCGCGGCGCGGCAGGCGAGCCTTCGCCTCGCGTTCACGCTCGATTTTCCGTGCGTCATCATCACCGGCGGCTTCACGCCGCCGCCCGAGCTCGTCGTCGAAGCCGAGCGCGCGCGGCTGCCGCTGCTGAAGACGCCGGTCCCGACGCCGACGGCGATCGCGAAGCTCTCGTCGCTGCTCGAAGACTCGCTCGCCGAGCGGACGATCGTGCACGCGGTGCTGATGGACATCCTCGGCCTCGGCGTGCTCCTCGTCGGCGACAGCGGCATCGGCAAGAGCGAGTGCGCGCTCGATCTCATCGTCCGCGGTCATCGCCTCGTCGCGGACGACACCGTCGAGATCCGCCGCCGGCAGGAAACGGTCCTCATCGGCACCTGTCCCGAGCTGACGCGGCATCACATGGAGCTGCGCGGCCTCGGCGTCATCAACGTGAAGGAGCTGTTCGGCATCGCGTCGACACGCTCGTCCAAGCGCATCGAGCTCGTCGTGCAGCTCGAGCGCTGGGATCCGGCGCGCGAGTACGAGCGGCTCGGCCTCGACGACGAGTTCTACGATCTGCTCGGGCTGCGCGTGCCGCTGTTGCGCATGCCGGTTGCGCCGGGGCGGAACATCGCCATCCTCGTCGAAGTGGCCGCACGCAATCAGCTGCTGCGCGCGCGCGGACATCACGCCGCGCGAAAGCTGGCCGAACGGCTCGAGGAATCGCTGCGCGCGGCCGCGGCCGACGAAGAGGAAGACGAGTAGTGGCTCGCCGACGCCCACCGCTCGCGAAGGTGAACGTGCGGCGAGGGGGGAGCCGCCAGCCGTTCATCGTCCTGACCGGCCTCTCGGGCTCGGGCAAGTCGCAGGCGATTCGCGCGCTGGAGGACCTCGGCTACTTCTGCGTCGACAATCTGCCGACGACGCTCATCCCGACGCTGGCGAAGCTGTCGCTGCGCACCGGCGGCGACATCGACAAGGTCGCGATCGTCGTCGACGTCCGCGAAGGGAACTTCCTGTCGTCGTTCCCGAAGGTGTTCCGCACGCTGCGGGCGATGCCGCGGCTGAATCCGGTGCTGATCTTCCTGGAGGCGAGCCACGCGGCGCTCGTCCGGCGTTTCAGCGAGACGCGGCGTCCGCACCCGCTCGCGCCGAATCGATCCGTCGTCGAAGGGATCCGCGACGAGCGCGCGCGCCTGAACGTCATCCGCGAGCTGGCCGACGAGATCGTCGACACCTCCGACATGACGGTCCACGAGCTGCGCCAGTTCTTCATGGGCGTGTCGCGCGACCGCTCGCGCGCGCCGCTCGTCATCACGCTTCTGAGCTTCGGCTACAAGCACGGCGTGCCGCTCGACGCCGATCTCGTGTTCGACGTGCGGTGTCTGCCGAACCCGCATTTCGTGCCGACGCTGCGCCGCCGCACCGGACGCGATCGCGCCGTCGTGCAGTTCATGGAGCGCGACGCCTCGACGCGCGCGTTCATGGATCGTCTCGAGGAGTACCTGAAATACGTCGTCCCCTATTACATCGCCGAAGGGAAGAGCTACCTGACGGTGGCCATCGGCTGCACCGGCGGACGGCACCGCTCGGTGATGATCGCCGAGCGGCTGAAGAAAGCGCTGACCGAGGTCGGCGGCGGCCGGGTGCGCGTGCGGCACCGCGACATTCGCCATGCCTAGGAGTAAACTCGATCTGTGATTGGCGTCGTCGTCGTCACACACGGGCAGCTCGCCACCGAGCTGGTCAACGCCGCGGAGATGATCGTCGGCGACCTGCCGCAGTTCACCGCCGTCTCGATCGGGTGGCACGACGACGTGAACGACGCGCGCGGCGACATCGCGCAGGCGATCGAGCGCGTGAAGGGCGAAGAAGGCGTCCTGATCCTCACCGACATGTTCGGCGGCACGCCGTCGAACATCGGCATGACGTTCCTCGAGAAGGACCGCGTCGAGGTGATCACCGGCGTCAACCTGCCGATGCTGATCAAGCTGGCAGGACTGCGGAAGTCGTCCGACCTCCTCGCCGTCGCCAAGGAGATGCGGGATCACGGGCGCAACGCGATCTGGGTCGCGTCCGACTTCCTGCGCGGCGAAAAGCGGGCATGACGTCCGAGTCGGTGACGGTGGTCAATCAGCTCGGCATGCACGCGCGGGCGGCCGCCAAGTTCGTGCATCTGGCGGGGCGCTTCGACGCGCGCGTCCGCGTGGCGCGCGATGCGCGCGAAATGGATGGCAAGAGCATCATGGGCATTCTGCTCCTCGCGGCGCGCCGCGGCGCCACGATTACGATTTCCGCCGACGGCGCCGACGAGCGCGCCGCCGTCGACGCGCTCGTCGCGCTCGTGAAGTCCGGCTTCGGCGAGGACGCATGCGGCGCCTGAACGGCATCGGCGTCTCGCCGGGCGTCGTCGCCGGGCGCGCCGTGATCCTCATCGAGCGCGCGCAGGCGCTCCGCTATCAGATCGCGCCGGGACGCGTGGACCTCGAGCTGCTCCGGCTCGAGTCGAGCCGCGCGCGGTCGCGCGAGCAGCTCCTCGAGATCCGCGCGCGCGTCGCCGAACGGCACGGCGAGCTGGCGTCGATGTTCGACGCGCAACTGCTGATGCTCGAGGATCCGATGCTGCTGCCGCGCGCGAACGCGATCGTCCGCGAGCAGCGCGTCAACGCCGAGTGGGCGGTCCAGCAGGTCTTCCACGAGCTGAGCGCCGTCTTCGACGAGGTCGCCGATCCCTACCTGCAGGAGCGCAAGGGCGACGTGTCGGATCTGGTCGGCCGGCTGCGCATGAACCTTCGCCACGGCGTGTCGAGCGCGCGCGATCTGCTGAAGGACCTCGACGAGTCGTCGGTGCTCGTCGCCGACGAGCTGACGCCGTCGCTCGCGGCGCAGGTGAACTGGACTAAGGTGCGCGGCTTCGCGACCGATGCCGGCAGCCGCACGTATCACACGGCGATCCTCGCGCGCTCGCTCGACGTGCCGGCGGTCGTCGGGCTGCACGACGCCGTCGACCGCATCGAGGCGGGCGCGCTGGTCATCATCGACGGCACGCGCGGCGAGGTGATCGTCGATCCGACGCCCGACGAGATCGAGCGCGCGGCGCGCCACCCCGACGATCGGCAGCCCGCCGGCGTCGCGGCGGAAGGCGTGCGCCGGCGTCCCGCGTCGACGGCCGACGGCGTCCACATCCGCCTCGAGGCGAACATCGAGTTTCCCGACGATCTCGCCGCCGCGCGCTACGCCGGCGCGGAAGGGATCGGGCTGTATCGGTCGGAGTTCATGCTGGCGACCGGCGACGACACGCTCACCGACGAGGATCGTCAGTACGACGTCTACCGCCGGATGGTCGAGGGCATGGCGCCCGGCCCCGTCACGGTGCGGACGTTCGACGTCGACGAGGACCAGCTCGCGTCGCGGTTCACGCGGCGGCCGCTCGCCGGCACGTGGGACGGCGAGGACGACCGCGTCGGCGGTCAGGGCCTGCGCGGCTTGCGCCTCAGCCTCGTGCGGGCGGATCTGTTTCGCGTGCAGCTGCGCGCGCTGCTGCGCGCGGCGCGGCACGGGCCGCTGCGGATCATGTTCCCGTTCGTGTCGAGCGTCGAGCAGCTTCGGGAGGCGAAGGCGATGGTTGCCGAAGCGGCCGGCGAGCTCGCGCGGCGCGGCATCGACGCGCCACGCGTGCCGATCGGCGCGGTGATCGAGGTTCCCGCCGCCGCGTACACCGCCGATCTGCTCGCGCGCGAGGTCGATTTCCTGACGATCGGCACCAACGATCTGATTCAGTACACGCTTGCCGTCGATCGCGCGGACGAACGCGTGTCGCGGCTGTACGAGCCGCTGCATCCGGCGATCCTGCGTATCGTCCGGATGGTCGCGCGGGCGGCGCGGCGCCGGCGGATTCCGCTGTCGCTGTGCGGCGAGATGGCGTCGGATCCCGCGCTGCTGACGCTGCTCGTCGGCCTCGGCCTCGCCGAGTTCAGCATGACGCCCGGCGCGATCGGCGTCGCCAAGCAAGTGCTCTCCGAGCATCGCGTCGACGAACTGCGGGCGCTGGCGCGGCGCGTGCTGCGCCTTGCGACCGTCGACGACATCGAGCGCGAGCTCGCCGCCGCGCTCGGCCATCTGGCGAACAGGGGAGTCACATCGTGAGCCTGGAGATACCGCGCGTCGAGAAGCCCTGGGGCTACGAGCTCCACTGGGCGAAGACCGAGCGCTACGTCGGCAAGCTGATTCACGTGAACAAAGGGCACGCGCTCAGCCTGCAGTACCACAACCTGAAGGACGAGACGATCTACTTGCACGCCGGCAAGCTGCTGTTCGAGATTCAGGAGAACGGTCAGCTCGTCAAACGCGAGATGCGCCCCGGCGAGTGCGTGCACATCACGCCGAAAACCGTGCACCGGATGACGGCGATCGAAGACAGCGACGTCTTCGAGGTGTCGACGCCCGAACTGCACGACGTCGTCCGCCTCGAAGATCGCTACGGCCGCGAGGACAAGAAAGCCTAGAATCCGCATCGGACAGGAGGCACGTCCGATGTCGAAACGCGTCTATGCGTCCGTGGCCGCCGCGGCAGCCGTGGCGGTGTCCGTTGCGCTGGTGCACGGCCAGGAGCGCGCCGCCGCGCCGCCGATTCCCACGCTGCCGTTTCACCTCGTCGACAACTTCTTTCACTATCCGGCGTATTCGGTGATCGGCCGGCTGAGCGGCGTCGCCGTCGCGCCGAACGGCCACGTCCTCGCGTTGAATCGCGGCTACCACCCGGTGCTCGAGTTCAACCCCGACGGCACCTTCGTGCGATCGTGGGGCGAAGGGTCGCGGATGTTCGAGGGGGCGCACACGCTGCGCTTCGATCGGCAGGGTCATCTCTGGTACATCGACGCGGCCGACGACATGATCTTCCGCTTCGACGCGGACGGCCGCACCGTCGGCACGCTCGGCACGAACCCCGAGCCGTGGACGTGGCTGACGCACGTGATCGAGCGCGCCGCGCGGGGACGCGCCGCCTTCTATCAGGAAACGGACATCGGCTGGAGCCGCGACGGCAGCATGTTCGTCTCGGACGGGTACGGCAACTCGCGCGTCGCGAAGTTCGACAAGGACGGGAACTTCGTGAAGACGTGGGGCGATCGCGGCGCGCAGCCCGGCGACTTCAACACGCCGCATAGCCTCGTCGTCGACGCCAACGACGTGGTGTACGTGGCCGATCGCGGCAACAGCCGCATCCAGACGTTCGACACCGACGGCAACCGCAAGGCGGTGTGGAATCTGCCGACGGCGCCGTGGTCGCTCTGTCTGACGAGCGGCGCGACGCCGGCGCTCTTCGTCGGCAGCGTCGGCCGCGTCTACAAGATGGATCTGAGCGGCAAGATCGTGGGGATGTTCGGCCGGCCGGGACGCATGCCGGGGACGCTCGATTCCATCCACCAGCTTGCGTGCCCGGACGAGAAGACGTTGTATCTCGCGAATCTGTACGCGAGCCGTCTCGATAAGTGGGTCAGTGACTAGAACGGAATGTCGTCGTCGGTGATCGGCTCGGACGCCGCGTCCGGGCCGGGACCGTGCGATCCCATGTCGTCCATGCCGCTGCTGCGCGACGTGCCGCCACCACCGCCGCGACCGCCGCCGCCGCCGAGGAGCACGATGCGGTCGCCGCGGATCTCAGTGGTGTAGCGCTTGTTCCCGTCCTTGTCGTCCCACTGGCGCGTCTGCAGCCGTCCCTCGACGTAGATCTGCTTGCCCTTCGTGAGGTACTCGGCGAGCGACTCTGCGGACTTTCCCCACAGGACGACGCGGTGCCATTCGGTTTTTTCCTGACGCTGTCCCTGCTTGTCGTTCCAGACCTCGGTCGTCGCCATGTTCAGCGTCGCGACCGCGGCACCGCCAGGCGTGTAGCGCAATTCGGCATCCCGTCCAAGGTTGCCGACCAGAATCACTTTATTGACTGAGCCCATAAGACGACGATTCTACTTCACCGTCGAGGCAGCTGTTCGATCAGTTGCTTGGCCATCTGCGCCATCTGGCTGTCGGGAAACTTCTTCACGAGATCCTCGGCGGTCGTCCTCGCGCCGGCGGCGTCTTTCAGGTTCCGCTGCGCGAGCGCCTTGCGGTAGTACGCCTCGGGGATCGCGTTGCCGCCCGGGTAGGTGCGGATGGCGACGTCGCACGCCTTGACGGCTTCATCGTTCTTGTTCTGCTGCAGATACGACGAGCAGATGTAGACCTGCGCGTCGTCGGCCTGATCGGATTTCGGAAACGACTTGATGAACGCGTCGAAGCCGATCACGGCGAGGTCGTAGTTGCCGGCCGTGTAGTCGGCGAACGCGCTGTCCCACATCTGCTTGGGCGAGTTGACGACCGTCGGCGCCGGCTGGCCGGGCGCGCCCGTGGCGCCGGTCGGCGGCGGCGTGCCCGCCGCGGCGGTCGTGTCGCCGGTGTCGGTCGGCGGTGTCGCGGTCGGCGCGGGACGCTGCAGCGCCTGGCGCAGCGCGTCGACCTCCTGGCTGAGCGCGCCGAGCCGGACGTTGTTGTCGTCGATCTTTTCGCGGATGACGCGGACGTCGTTCGACAGGTTGTCGATGATCAGTTTCTGGTCGGCCATCGCCTTGCGCTGCGCCTCGGCCTGCTGATCGAGCCGCGTGTTGACCGCTTTCACGGCCTCGACGACCTGGCCGATCAAGTTCTGCAGGACCATCGACTGTTCCTGCAGCATGCGGATGTCGGCCATCAGCTGCTGGTGTTCCTTGTTCGCGGCGTCCGCGGGCGTCGTCGTCGCCAGCACGATGGCCAGCACGCCGAGCCCGAGGATCGACAGCTTTTCCTTCATAACCCTCACTTCGCGGTCACGACGAAGTGCGCGCGCCGATTCTTGGCCCACGCCGCCTCGTCATGGCCCGGATCGAAGGGGAACTCCTTGCCGTAGCTGACCGTGCGCAGCCGGTCGGCGCTGATGCCGAGCGACACGAGATACGCGCGCGCCGCGACGGCCCGGCGTTCGCCCAACGCCAGATTGTACTCGGCGGTTCCGCGTTCATCGCAGTGCCCTTCGATCGTGACGGTCCAGGTGGGGTATTTCTTCAGGACGGCGGCGTCCTCGTCCAGGGTTTTCAGGTTCTCCGGCGTCAGCTCGTCGCGGTCGAGCGCGAAGAACACCGGCTTCAGCGGCGAGTTGCGGTTCAGGTCGTCGAGCGACGCCGACGCAATCTTGTCCTCCGCCACCGGTTCGGACGGGACGATGGTCGGCTCGCGGACCGGTTCGGGCGGCGCCGGCGGACGCTCGGCCGGCGTGGTGCTCGTCGGCGGCGGCGGGGGCGGCACGGGCCGGACAACCGGCGGCTTGTTCTTGTGGCAGCCGACCGCGAACAGGAGCAGCAGGACGGCCGCAAACTTCGGAATCGATCTCATCGCGTGTGTGCTCATCGTGACCAGTCAGGTTGCTGATTGTTGCCGATTTTCGTGATCTGCTTCAGGCCTTTGCCGAGCCGATCGATCGTGAAGATCTGCGACTTGCCCGAGCGCGTCGACATGAACGCGAAGTGCCGCCCGTTGGCGGCCCACGTCGGGCTTTCGTTGGTGCCTTCGCCGAAGGTGATCTGGCGGACCTGCCGCGTCGCCATGTCGATGATCTTGATGTCGTTGCCCGGCCCGGTCCGCGCCGTGTACGCGATCTCGTTGTAGGGCGGCGGCGACCACGACGGCTTGTCGGCGTAGCTCTCCGCCGTCGAGATGCGCTGCGGCGCGCCGACGCCGTCGGCGTTGATGATGTAGATCTGCGGGTTGCCGGTGCGATCCGACACGAACGCGATCTGGTTCCCGGAGGGCGACCACGTCGGCGTCGTGTTGACCCACTTGTCGTTCGTCAGCCGCTTCAGCCCCGAGCCGTCCTTGTTCATCACGTAGAGCTGCGACGGTCCGCCGCCGCGCGTCGAGCCGAAGCAGATCCGCTGCCCGTCGGGCGACCACGCCGGCAGCCAGTTCTGGCCCGAGCCCGCGCCCTTGGTCAGCTCGTCGAGCGTCCCCTGATAGATGTGCGACACGAAGATCTGCGGCTCGCCGCGGCGGTACGACGTGTAGGCGATCGAGCGCGCGTCGGGCGACCAGCGCGGTGTGATGTTCAGCGTCCGGCCGACGGTGACGCGCTTCTGGTTCTCGCCGTCGTAATCGGCGATGTAGATCTCCTTCACGTCCCGCTCGAGCACGGTCCCGGTCATGCGCTCGCCGTCGCGGTCCGACGAGAAGGTGATCTTGCTGCGCGCGACGCCTTCGAGCGCGCGCTGCGTCTTGTGCACCTCGTCGGAGATCGTGTGCGCGATGAGCCGCGCGTTCGATCCGTTGTACTCGCGCCCGTACGCCGACTGCCGCGTCCGCACGTTGAACAGGCGCATCGTCACGCGCACGCCGCCCGCCGTCTTCTCGACGGTGCCGACGATGACGCCGTCGGCGTTCAGTTCGCGCCAGCGATCGAAGGGGACGTCGTTCATCGAGGTGGCGGCCGGCACGGTGGCCATGACGTCCTTCGGGATGAACGAGAACTCGCGCTCGAACTCGAGGTCGTCGCGCAGGACCTGGCCGATCGTTTTCGCGATGGCGACCGATTCGGCGTCCTTCGAGACGGCGATGAAGTCGGGGACGGCGAGGCGCGGGGGCGCGCCCGCTTCGCCGCTGATCGTCGTCGAAATGTCGGACGGCTGCTGCGGCGGCGCCGCCGGCGGCGGCTGGTCGGCGCGGGGGATGGCGATGAGCGCGAGCGCGACGGCCGCGGCCGTCAAAGAGGTTTTGATCATCATTGATATTCGAAGTTCAGGTGAACGCCGAGCGTCGGGTTCGGGTAGGCGTCGGGCAACGGCGGGAGCGTGCGCGTCGCGAGCACGGCCCTGAGCGCCGCGGTGTCGAGCACGGCGTTGCCGCTGCCGTTTTCGACCGAGGCGTTCGCAATCGAGCCGTTGCGCTGGATCGTGAACTTGACCTTCACCATGCCGGTGCCACCCTGGTTGCCGTTCCACGCCGAGCGGATGCGCTCGACCATCAGCGCGATGTAGTCGGGGCAGCAGAAGTCGCCGACGTCGAGCGTGGACCCGCTGCCCGGTCCGCCGCCGCTCGAGAGGCCAAAGCCTTCGCCCTTCGCGCCGGTGAAGGCGAGCGACTGGCCGCCGCTGACCTGTGTGCCTTTGGTCGGCGTCCGTCCTTTCGCGCCGTCGGGTGCGGAGTAGACCTGCGGCGCCGGCTGCGCTTTCGTCGGCCGCGCGTTCTTGGTCGGCAGCGTCATCTCCGGCGCCTTCGCGGCGGGCGGCCGGACGGCTTCACGCTTCGGGATCTCTTCCGGCGGGATCGCCTGCTGCACGGGGCGGCTCGCGATCGCGGTCATGCCGCCGTTGCGCGGGCCGTCGCCGCCGCCGCCGAGCGAGATCGTCATCACTTGACGCGGCGCTTCGGTGCGGACGCCGAGCAGCCCGTTCGGCGCGAACAGGATCCACGCGACGAGCACGGCGTGCACTGCGATCGACACCGCGATCATGCGGTTGAGCCCCGCGGGCTCGTGCATCCGATCGCGCAGCACGTCGGTGACGTCCATCAGCGCTCGTTCACCGGCGAAGTGACGATGCCGACGTGCTCGACGCCGGCCGCTTTGAGGGCGTCGGTCACCTCCATCACTTCGCCGAGGCTGACGCCCCGGTCGCCGCGAAGGAACACGTCTTTCTGCGCGGCCGTTTCCATCTTCTGCCGGACGCGCTCTTGCAGGACGGCGGACCGGATCTTCTCTTTGCCGAGATAGAGCATGTGGTCGTCGCGATAGCTGAGCGGCACGGTGACTTCGACGCGTTCGCCGGCGATCGCTTGCGCGCGCCGCGCCACCGGCAGGTTGACGTCGATGCCGCGCTGGATCATCGGCGCCGTCACCATGAAGATGATGAGCAGCACGAGCATCACGTCGACGAGCGGGATGATGTTGATCTCGGCGAGCGACACGTTGACGCGGCGCCCGCGCACCCCGCGACCGGCTCCGCCGCCGCTCGGCATCGGCGCGACCTTCGGCACTACGTGAAATTCCTCTCGGCGATGTTCAGGAACTCCATCGAGAAGTCGTCCATGTCGGACGCGAAGCTTTTCACCTGGTTCGTGAGGTGGTTGTACGCCATGACCGCCGGGATCGCCGCGAACAGCCCGAGCGCGGTCGTCACCAGCGCTTCGGAGATGCCCGGTCCGACCGCGGCGATGCTCGTCGTGCCCGTGATGCCGATCTGCTCGAAGGCGACGAGAATGCCCCACACCGTGCCGAACAGGCCGATGAAGGGGGTGACGCTTGCGGTCGTCGCCAGAAACGGGATCCAGTGTTCCAGCTTGGTCACCTCGACGACGGAGGCGCGCATGAGCGCGCGATCGACCGCATTGAGGCTCTTGATGGTTGGACGCGCCGGCGGCGATTTCGGATTGGGTCCGTTGCTGACGTCAGCCGGCGCCGCCTGCCGAAGCTGCGTCGTCAGCTCGGTGTAGCCCGACTGAAACAGGCCGACGAGCGGGCTGTCGGTGAGCGACCGGCAGACCGCCTGCACTTCAGAGAACTTGTTGCTGCGTCGAAAGACGTCGAGAAACTGCGTCGACTGTTTCGACGCGCGCGAGAACGTCCACGACTTGTAGAGGATCACGCCCCACGACACGATCGAGAAGAGCGCGAGAACGAGGATGACGAACTTCGCGACGACGGTCGATCGAGAGATGAGGTTGACGATCAGGTTGCCCGCATTGCTTCCAACTGAATCGGGCGCAAGACCGGCCGCACCCTGCACTTGCAGGGCGAGCCAGAGGCCTCCAAGCGTGCGCAAACGGCCCTCCGCGACATGTGCTGTGCGCCGCTGGGACAGCGCGATTGCCGGACTGTATCACGGTGTGCAAACGCCTGTCAAACCTATGCTACGATTGGAGTTCTCTCATTTTCTCCCATGCTCCGCTTTCTCCGCATCACGCGTCTGGCGGTCATCGACTCGGTCGAAGTCGAGTTCGACGCGGGGCTCAACGTCCTCACGGGCGAGACCGGCGCGGGCAAATCGATCCTCGTCGAGGCGGTCGGGCTGCTGCTCGGCGGGCGCGCGTCGGGCGATCTCGTCCGCACCGGCGAGGAGTCGGCGACGATCGAAGCGATCTTCGAGAGCGGCGGGGAAGAACTGCTCGTGCGTCGCGAGATCACCGCGCAAGGACGCAGCCGCGCCTTTGTCAACGGCACGCTGACGACCGCTGGCGCGCTGAAGGATCTGTCGGCGCGGCTCATCGAGCTGCACGGCCAGCACGAGCACCAGACGCTGCTCGATCCGGCGACGCACCTCTCGGTGCTCGACACGTTCGGCGGGCTCGACGCGCTGCTGACGCCGGCGTCGGCCGCGTACGAGGCGTGGCGCGCCGCCGAAAACGAACGCGCGCGCGTCCGCGCCGCGTCCCGCGACCGCGACGCGCGCCTCGACCTCGTCACGTTTCAACTCGGCGAACTGGACAAAGCGGCGCCGAAGCCGAACGAAGACGAGGAACTCGCGGCGCTGCGCCAGGTGCTCGCGAGCGCGGAGCGCGTCGAGCGCCTGTGCACCGAGAGCTACGCGTCGCTCTACGAAAGCGACCAGGCGATCCTCGCGGGACTCGGGCACGTGTGGCGGCGGGTGGCGGAGCTGGCCGCGCTCGATCCGCAGTTCCGGCCGTATCTCGACGCGCGCGACGGCATCAAGGGGCAGCTCGAGGACCTCGCGCAGTTCCTGCGCCGGTACGCCGACGGGATCGA